>Ga0118677_10002685_pt1 | contig 35232 bp, 31 predicted proteins | sample AliMusrvi5mmetaG_FD_86154 | JGI IMG/M metagenome (GOLD analysis project Ga0118677, IMG submission 86154)
CCGCTACACGGCGTTCCTGACGCGCTCGCGCCACGTCTACGAGACGCTCGAAGCGTCGTTCATCCGTGCCCCGGCCCCGAGCGTCGCTCACCTCGTGCGTCACGCGGGCCTGCGCGGACTCGGCGCGCTCGCCGCGATCTCGCCGTTCCGCTCGCTGTGGTCGGCCCTCGGCGACCACTTCCACGATCCCCGCCTGCAGCAGCTGTTCGGCCGCTACGCGACGTACCTCGGATCGTCGCCTTACGAGGCCCCCGCGACGTTGATGCTGCTGGCACACGTGGAGCAGGCCGGTGTCTGGCTCGTCGACGGCGGCATGCATCGCATCGCGCAGGTCCTCGCGCAGCTGGCGACGGGACTTGGCGCCACGATCCGCTACGCGGCCGAGGTGCGAACGATCGAGATCGAACGGGGCGCGAGCCGTGCCGCCATGCTCACCTCTGGCGAGCGCGTCGCGGCCAGCGCCGTGATCGTCAACGCCGATGCGAGCGCACTCGGGAACGGCTCGCTCGGGGCGATGGCCGCCGCCGCAGCGCCAGCGGTCCCGGTCGCAGCCCGATCCCTGTCGGCGCTGACCTGGAACATCGTCGCGCAGACCGAGGGCTTCGCGCTGTCGCGCCACACGGTCTTCTTCTCGTCGGACTACCGACGCGAGTTCGAGGACATCTTCCGTCGCGACAGCCTGCCGACGGAGCCGACAGTCTACGTCTGCGCGCAGGATCGCGACGACCTGGGCCGGCGCAGCGACACGGGCCCTGAACGACTCCTGTGTCTCGTCAACGCCCCGCCGACCGGCGATCGCCGGCCGTTCACTTCCGCGGAGATCGAATCATGCGAGCAGCGGACCTTCACGCTACTGGAACGCTCGGGCCTTCGGATCCGGCGCACGCCGGAGCGAACGGCCGTCACGACGCCGGCGGATTTCAACCGGCTGTTCCCGGGGAGCGGGGGCTCGCTCTACGGGAGGGCGTCGCACGGCTGGCGGGCGTCGTTCCAGCGACCCGGGGTCCGGACGCGAATCCGGGGACTGTACCTGGCGGGCGGCAGTATCCATCCGGGCCCGGGCGTACCGATGGCGGCGCTCTCAGGACGGCTGGCGGCCGGCGCGCTGATCGCTTATCTGGAATTGACTCAGAAAGGCGCCAAGGTGGCGCTGCAGCGGATCGTGCGGGTCAGCCCGTCGCACTTCATGGGCATCGATGCCGCCACCCGCCGCAACCTGGAACTGACCCAGACCCTGGCCGGTCAGCGCAGCGGCTCGCTGCTGGCCGGGATTGATCGCACCGTCACGGCCTGCGGCGCGCGCATGCTGGCGGGACGTTTGGCGGCGCCGCTGACCGATGTGAAGCTGATCGGCGCGCGTCATGATGCGGTGGAAGCCTTCGCCAAGGATTCCGAATTGCGGCGTCATGCGCGCGAAGCCTTGCGCGCTGCGCCCGATATTGCGCGGGCGCTGGGTCGGCTGTCGGTGGCGCGCGGCGGCCCGCGCGATCTGGCCAACCTGCGCGATGGGGTGAAGGCGGCGCGCGGGCTTCGTGACGGTTTGCGCAAGCAAGCGCTGGCAGGCGAAGCGCTGAGTGCTATCGACACCCTGACCCAGAACATCGCCGCGGCTTCGCGTCTCTCCGACCGGTTGGAGTTCTTGCTGGTGGAGGAACCGCCTTATCTGTCGCGCGATGGCGGCTTTATCCGGACCGGCGCCCATGCGCCGCTGGACGAGTTGCGCGCGTTGCGGGATGAATCCCGCCGCGTCATTGCGGGCCTGGAAAGCACCTATCGCCAGTCCAGCGGCGTGTCGCAGCTGAAGATCAAGCATAACGGCGTACTGGGCTATTTCATCGAAGTCAGCCAGCAACATGCCGACAAGCTGATGGCCGACAAGGACACTTTCCGCCATCGCCAGACCATGGCGGGGGCGGTGCGTTTTTCCACTGACGAACTAGCCTCGCTGGCGTCGCGCATTTCCGAGGCCGCCGAGGGCGCGCTGGCGCTGGAATCCACGCTGTTTGACGAGATGTCGATGCTGGCCATCGAACATGGCGAAGCGCTGTCGGCAATCGCCGACGCGCTGGGCACGCTGGATGTCGCCGCATCCTTGGGCGAACTCGCCATCGCGGCGCGCTATGTGCGGCCCCAGATTGATAACGGTCTGTCGTTCAAGATCGCACGTGGCCGCCATCCGGTGGTGGAAGCGGCGTTGCAATCGGCCAACGCCGGGACGTTCGTGCCCAATGACTGCGATCTGTCGCCCAGCGCCAAGGGCCGGCTGTGGCTGGTCACCGGTCCCAACATGGCAGGCAAATCCACCTTCCTGCGCCAGAATGCGCTGATCGCCATTCTTGCCCAGACCGGAAGCTTCGTGCCGGCGGAAGCAGCGCATATCGGGATCGTCGATCGGCTATTCTCCCGCGTCGGCGCGGGTGACGACCTGGCGGCGGGACGCAGTACCTTCATGGTTGAAATGGTGGAGACTGCCGCGATCCTCAATCAGGCCACGCCCAAGAGCCTTGTCATCCTGGACGAGATCGGGCGCGGCACCGCCACCTATGACGGCCTCGCCATCGCCTGGGCCGCGGCCGAGCATCTGCATGAGACCAACAAAAGCCGCGCCCTGTTCGCCACCCATTATCACGAGATGGTGGCGCTGGCCGAGCGGCTGAAGTCCATGGCCTGCTACACCATGAAGGTGCGCGAATGGAACGACAGCATCGTCTTCCTACATGAAGTGATCTCCGGCACCGCCGACCGTTCTTACGGCATCCATGTCGCCAAGCTGGCGGGCCTGCCCGCCGCCGTGGTCGCCAGAGCCGAGGAAGTGCTGCGCGCCCTGGAAGAAGGCCGCGAAGGCCACAAGCCGCTGGCCAAGATCGACGACCTGCCGCTGTTCGGCGCTTCGGCGCCGGTGCCCAAGGGCAGCGCGGTGGAAGACGCACTTAAGGCCATCGAGCCGGATGCCCTGTCGCCCAAGGAGGCGCTAGAAATCCTTTATGACCTCAAGCGCAAGCTGCAGTAGGATCGGGCCATGAGCGCCTCTCGCAGCCCGCGCAAATTCCTGGTGGTGATCGACAAGACGCCCGAATGTCGTGTGGCGCTGCGCTTCGCCACCCGCCGCGCCCAGCACACCAATGGCCGCGTCACCCTGATGTGCGCCGCCACCCCGCCCGACTTCCAGCAATGGCGCGGCGTGGAAGAGATCATGCGCGACGAGGCCCATGACGAGGCCGAAGCCATGCTGCACGAAGCCGCCAAGGTGGTGAACGACTTGTCGGGCATCCTGCCCGAACTGGTGATCCCTTACGGGCTCACCACCGAATGCCTGACCGCACTGCTGAAAGAGGACAAGGACATCTCCATCCTGGTGCTGGCCTCGGGCGCGGGAAAAGAAGGCCCCGGCCCCCTGGTCTCCATGTTCGGCACGGCTGTCCAGACCATCCCCGTGACGATTGTCCCGGGCAATTTCACAAACGAGCAGATTGACGCTCTAGCCTGACGGGCCGATAAACCCGGCCATGGCAAAGATCCTTGTCGGGGTGGCCGTCGGCCTTGTCTTCCTGGTCCTGTGCGCCGGGCTCTATACCCTGTGGAAGGGCGGCGACACCGCTCGCACCTGGTCCAATAAACTGATGCGAATCAGGGTGTTAGCCCAGTTCATCGCCATTATCATCATCATGGCGGTGCTGTTTCTCTCGCAGCATTGATCCCGCCTGCCCTCAGCTTTATGTAACCCGCCTTCACGACCATAAGAGCACCTGACCATGGCCAAGACGCTGTACGACAAGATCTGGGACGCCCATCTGGTGGACGCCCCGCCGGGCGAAACCCCCGTGATCTATATCGACCGCCACCTGGTCCATGAGGTCACCAGCCCTCAGGCCTTTGAAGGCCTGCGCCTGTCGAACCGCAAAGTGCGCCGCCCGGAATTGACCCTGGCGGTGGCCGACCACAACGTCCCCACCAAGGATCGCGACAAGGGCATCACCGAGCCGGAATCCCGGCTGCAGGTCGAGACCCTGGAAAAGAATGCCAAGGATTTCGGCGTGGAATATTTCGCCATGGACGATATCCGCCAGGGCATCGTGCATATCATCGGGCCGGAACAGGGCTGGACCCTGCCGGGCACCACCATCGTCTGCGGTGACAGCCACACCTCCACCCATGGCGCGTTCGGCGCGCTGGCCTTCGGCATCGGCACCTCCGAAGTCGAACATGTGCTGGCGACCCAGACCCTGCGCGCCCAGCCCTCCAAGAACATGCGCGTCACCGTCAACGGCAAGTTGCCTGAAGGCGTCACCGCCAAGGACATCGCGTTGGCGGTGATCGCCAAGATCGGCACGGCCGGCGGCACCGGCTATGTCATCGAATATGCCGGCGAAGCGGTTCGCGCTTTGTCGATGGAAGGGCGCATGACCTTGTGCAACCTGACCATCGAAGGCGGCGCCCGCGCCGGCCTGATCGCGGTGGACGACACCACGCTGAATTATGTGAAGGGCAAGCCTCGCGCGCCCAAGGGCGGCGCCTGGGAAGGCGCCGAGATGTACTGGAAAACGTTACACTCCGATCCCGACGCCAAGTTCGACGCCGAAGTGGTGCTGGACGGGCGCGACATCGTGCCGATGGTGACCTGGGGCACTTCGCCGGAACAGGCGCTGCCGATCACCGCCAATGTGCCGGACCCGGCGGCGATGAAGGAAGAAACGCACCGCGCTGCCGCCGAACGCGCGCTGGCTTACATGGGCCTGACCGCCAACATGCCGATCACCGACATCAAGGTGGATCATGTGTTCATCGGGTCATGCACCAATGGCCGCATCGAAGACTTGCGCGCCGCCGCCATCATCGCCAAGGGCCGGAAAGTTGCTGCCGGCGTCAACGCCATCGTGGTGCCGGGCTCCGGCTTGGTGAAGGAACAGGCCGAAGAAGAAGGCCTGGACAAGGTGTTCCTGGACGCCGGCTTTGAATGGCGCGATCCGGGCTGTTCCATGTGCCTGGCCATGAACGCGGACAAGCTGAAGGAAGGCGAACGCTGCGCCTCCACCTCCAACCGCAACTTCGAAGGCCGCCAGGGCCGCGGCGGACGCACGCATCTGGTCAGCCCCGCAATGGCGGCCGCCGCTGCCGTGACGGGTCATCTGACCGACGTTCGCACACTTTAGAAGAAGCTGACCGGGTCGACGTCCACTGCGACGCGCACGGCGGCGGGGACTTTGACAGTGCCGAGCCAGGCTTTGAGAAAAGCCTGCACATCCACGCCCCGTCCCGCCTGCACCAACAGGCGTTCGCGCGTCTGGCCGCGCAGCAGGGCATAGAAGGCCGGAGTCGGGCCCCACACTTTCACATCACGCGCATTGGGCGCGGCCTTGCCAAGCTGGCGGGCGATCTCGCGCACCGCGTCGCCGTCATAGCCGCTGATCACCAGCGCGGCGAGGCGGCCAAAGGGCGGCGAAGCGCTGGCTTCGCGGAACTGGCGCTCCTGTTCGTAAAAGCCATCGCGGTCGCCGCGCGCCAGGGCCTGCATCACCGCGTCTTCCGGATTGCGGGTCTGCAGCAACACCAATCCCGGCTTCTCGGCGCGGCCGGCGCGGCCTGATACCTGGTGCAGTAACTGAAATGTACGCTCGCGAGCCCGCAAATCGCCATCGCTGCCGCCAAGATCGGCATCCACCACGCCGACCAATGTCAGTTGCGGGAAGTGGTGGCCCTTGGCCACGATCTGGGTGCCGATCAGCACATCGATCTCGCCGCGAGCGAACAGGCGCAACGGACCCTGCATCTCGCCCGGGCCGGTATGCGTCAAGGTATCGGAGGAGGCGATGGAATAGCGCGCGTTCGGGAAGAAAGCGGCGAATTCTTCTGCCACCCGTTCCACGCCGGGACCGCAGGCGATCAGGGTGCCTGGTTCGTTGCACTGCGGGCAAGCCGACGGCATCGGCAGTTCATAGCCGCACTGATGACAGGCCAGGCGCCGCTTGTACTTATGCTCCACCAGCCAGGCCGAGCAATGCGGGCAGGTGAATTTGTGGCCGCAGGCTTCGCACAAGGTGAGCGGCGCATAACCCCGGCGGTTGAGGAACAGCATCGCCTGTTCGCCGGCGGCAAGCGTCTTTTCCAGCGCGGCGCGCAGCGGCGGCGACAGCCATTGTGCTTTCTGCTCCACATCAATCGCGTCGCGCTCGTGACGCAGATCAATCAGCCGCACTTCCGGCATTTCTGCCACGCCGTGCCGCGACACAAGTTTCAGATGCGTATAGCGGCCGCTCTGGGCATTGACGAAGCTTTCCAGCGACGGCGTGGCGCTGGCCAGCACCACCGGGCAATCCTCGATCCGCGCCCGCACCACCGCCATGTCGCGGGCATGATAGATGACGCCGTCCTGCTGCTTGAAGGCCTGTTCGTGTTCTTCGTCCACGATGACCAGGCCCAGCTCGGGGAAGGGCAGGAACAGGGACGAACGCGCCCCCACCACAACACGGGCCTCGCCATTCATCACCGCGCGATAGGTGCGGCGGCGCTCCTTCTGCGACAGGTCGCTGTGCCATTCGGCGGGACGCACCCCAAAGCGCGCGGCGAAGCGTTCCAGGAATTGCACCGTCAGCGCGATCTCCGGCAGCAGGATCAACACCTGCCTGTCCTGCTTCAACGCTTCCGCCACGGCTTCGAAATAGACTTCGGTCTTGCCCGAACCGGTGACGCCGTCCAGCAAGTGGGCGGAAAACGCTTTCGCCGCGACCGCATCGGTCATCACCTTGGCCGCTTCCGCCTGATCGCCATTCAATTGCGGGGCCGCAAAAGACGCGTCCGGCTGTTTAAAGGGCGCGAATTCCGGAAGCTGGGTGGGGATCAGCGCGCCGGCCTGCACCAGCCCGCGCACCACCGCCGCCGAAACATTGGCGTCCTCTGCCAACCCCGAAATGCTGCGTGCCAAGCCGTCACTTGCCACCTCAAGCGTGCGCGTCCGCGCCGCCGACATGCGGGGCGGCGTCACAGACCCACGCACATAAGCCGTGCGATGCGCTTCGGGCTCAAAAGCGCCGCGGCTGCGCAGCGCCATGGCCAGGATCGCGCCCGGCGGATTGAGTGTGTAATCGGCCACCCAATCAATGAAGTCACACAATTTTCCGGGCAAGGCGGGCGCGCCTTCCAGCGGCTCGGCTACTTTCAGCCGGTTGTCGCCCACGGTTCCTTCGGCGGCGCCCCACACCACGCCCAGCACTTCGCGGTTCCCCAATGGCGCGGCAACGATCGCCCCCCGTGCGGCGTTACTTCCGGGCGGCAGCTTGTAGTCATAGGCGCCGGCCAGCGGCAGCGGCAGCAATACGCCGACGACCGGTTTTTGCAGCATTTCCGGCGGTGGTGTGGGGTTTAAGCGGGCTCTCATCTTGGGCTACACTTCGCCCCGCCAAACCCCAAGGTCAATAACAAGGTCATCTGTCCCATGAAAATCTTCCTCGACACCGCCGATGTGGCCGAAATCCGCGAATATGCCGCCAGCGGCCTGGTGGACGGCGTCACCACCAATCCTTCGCTGGCCGCCAAGACCGGCCGCGACTATGTCGAATCGCTGAAGGAGATTTGCTCGATCGTGCCGGGCGCGGTGAGCGGCGAGGTGCTGGCCACCGATTACGACGGCATGATGAAGGAAGCGGCGGTCCTGACCAAGATCGCCAAGAACATCGCCGTGAAAGTGCCGCTGACCTGGGACGGGCTGAAGGCCTGCGCCGCACTGGCCAAGAACGGTACCATGGTCAATGTCACCTTGTGCTTCTCGCCGGTGCAGGCCTGGATGGCCGCCAAGGCGGGCGCCAGTTTCATCTCGCCTTTCATCGGCCGTGTCGACGACGCGGGCGAGGACGGCATGGGACTGATCCGCGACATCCGCGCTATCTATGACAATTACGGCTTCAAGACCGAAATCCTGGCGGCGTCGATCCGCAGCGTCAGCCATGTGCGCGAGTGCCTGTTGGCCGGCGCCGATGTCGGCACCATGCCCAGCGACATCTTCAAGAAGCTGATCAGCCATCCCTTGACCGACAAGGGCCTGGCCGCCTTTGTCGCCGACGCCAAGAAGGCCAACGTCACCATCAAGGGCTGATGGAAGACGGGGCAACCGAACTTCGCAAGCAATGGCTGGCGATGCTGGCGCATGAAAAGCGCGCCAGCCCGCACACATTGCGTGCCTATGGCGATGACGTGGCGCGCTTCATTGGTTTCCAGGCGGCGCATACCGGCGGCGCGGTGACGCAAAAGCGGCTGGCGAAACTGTCGCCGGCCGATATCCGGGCTTTCATTTCCAGCCGCCGCAGCGAAGGCCTGGGCGCCGGCGGGGTGCAGCGGGCGCTGGCGGCGGTGCGCAGCTTCTACAAGTTTCTGGCCAAGGAAGGCATTCTGGAAAATGCCGCCGCCCGTTCCATCCGCACACCGCGCGTGCGCCGCAGCCTGCCGCGGCCGATTTCCGCCAGCGATGCGGGCCGCGCGATCGAAGAGGCCGGCGATCACAAGATCGAATGGATGGGTGCGCGCGATGCGGCGCTGCTGACGCTTTTGTATGGCGCGGGCCTTCGCATTTCCGAAGCCCTGGGATTGAAGCGCGGCGATATTCCGCTGGGCGAAACCCTGACGGTCGTCGGCAAGGGCCGCAAGGAACGCAGCATCCCGGTGCTGCCGCTGGTGGCGTCGGCGCTGGCCGATTACGCCGCGCAGATTCCGTTCAGCGGCGCGCCATCAACCGCGTTGTTCCTGTCGCGGCGCGGCCTGCCGATGAGCGCGCGCGAGGCGCAATCCCTGATGCAGCGCCTGCGTGGTGCGCTGGGTCTTCCCGAAAAGGCCACGCCCCATGCCCTGCGCCATTCCTTCGCCACCCATATCCTGCAAGGCGGCGGCGATCTGCGCAGCGTGCAGGAACTGCTCGGCCACGCCTCGCTCTCCACCACCCAGGTCTATACCGCCATGGACACGGCGGCGCTGCTGGCGACCTATTCCAAGGCCCATCCGCGCGGCGCATCGCGCAAAGGGTAATTGCGCACCCCCCTGCTGCGGGCTAGGCTTCCCGCGCCAAAAAAACGGGTGGGGAAAATCCATGTTCAGAACGCTTTCTGTTGCTGTTGTTGCGTTGATGGCGGCGGCGCCGGCGCTTGGCGCCGAGCCCGATGGCCTGACCCTGCCGCCGGGCTTTCACGCGACGGTGGTGGCCGACGGGCTGGGCCCGATCCGCCACATGGCGCTGCGCGGCAACGACATCTATGTCTCCACCCGCCATGGCCAGACCGCGCCATCGATCGGCATCATCGCGCTGCGCCTGGGCCCCGATCACAAACCGGTGCAGACCGAACATATCGCCGGCGCGGACCAGGGCACCGGCATCCGCATCTTCCGGGGCGGGCTCTACGCCGCCACCAGCACCGGCGTGGTGCGCTTTGAACTGGGCGATGCGCTGGTGCCCGCCGCGCCGCCCGAAACCATCGTGGACGGCCTGGCCGCCACCAATCATCCCATCGCCCTGGACGGGCGCGGCGATCTGTTCGTCGGCATCGATGGCGGCGGCGGCGCCAACAATTGTCCCGATCCCGCGACGCCCAAAGATGCCAAGCCCAAGGGCCTCAAGCCCTGTCCGCTGCTGGAGACGCGCGGCGGCGTGTGGCGTTTCAACGATCGCAAGCCCGGACAGAAACTGGCCGATGGCGATCATTTCGCCACCGGCATCCGCAACATGAGCGCGCTGGAATGGCGCGGCGGCGACTCGCTGTATGGCGCCTGGCATGGCCGCGACGGCACCGCCAAGACCTGGCCCGATCTGCTGACCGCCGCCGATGACGATGCCATTGCCGATGAGATGTTCCGCATCACCAAGGGCACCGACATGGGCTGGCCCTATACCTATTGGGACGGCGTAAAAAACGTGCGGCTGCAGGCGCCCGATTATGGCGGCGATGGCAAAACCTCGCCCACCGAAAATTACTACGCCACGCCCGTGGCGGCCTTCGCGCCCCAGCGACCGGCGGTGCTGGACCTGGCGTTCTATACCGGCTCCCAGTTCCCCAGCATGTATCGCCGGGGCGCGTTCCTGGCCATGCATGGCGGCGGCGCCGACGGCGGCGTGCTGCCGGGCGGCCATGGCGGCTACAACATCATGTTCGTGCCGTTCAACGGCGTCCGCACCGGCAAGCCGCAGGTGTTCGCCGACGGCTTTGCCGGCCCCGGTCCGGGCGACAAGAACGTCAAGACCGCGGCCTACCGCCCGGTGGGCGTGGCGGCGGGCCCGGACGGGGCGCTGTATGTGGCCGACTCCAACAAGGGCAAGATCTGGCGCATTTCCTACGGCGAAACCGCGAATTAAGGGGATTTGGGGCAGGTTTACCCGTTGCAGAGGGGGGGCGGAATCCGTAGTTTCCGCCTCCTTCGGTGGCCGCCTTAGCTCAGTTGGTAGAGCACGTCATTCGTAATGACGGGGTCGCGTGTTCGAGTCACGCAGGCGGCACCATTCATCTGATCCGCGTTGCGGATCAGATGAATGACAAGCCCGCCCGCGCGACAGCGCCTTGAGGGTGGGCGCGTCAGGCGAAAGCTCCGCACCCGCGCGACAAACAAATCCAGCCACGCCATACTCGCTTCCGTCTCATCGGGAGCGCGGCCATGCAATTTCATCTCGCCACTGTCATCGTCATAGCGGCTTCGTCGTCCGCCTTCGCCGGTCCGAAAGAGGACCTGCTGGCGGTGGACCGCGCGTTCGCCAAGATGTCGGTAGAGAAGGGTTACGACCAAGCCTATATCGCCAACCTGGCCGAAGACGGCCAGACCTTCACCGGCAAGACACCAATAAAGAACAAACCCGATGCGGTGGCGCGGTTCAATGATCCCAAGGCGCCGCATAGCGATCCGAAAATCAAGATCACCTGGGTACCGGACAATGGCGGGGTTTCCGCCGACGGCACCTTGGGCTGGACCGAAGGCCATTCCAGCCACAGCGGTCCCGGCGTCAGCACCACCGGCCATTACATGACGGTGTGGGTGAAGGAGAAAGGCGCGTGGAAAGTGCGCGCCGACATGGGCGCCGCCGATCCCAAGCCGTAGCGGCGGTTATTTTCCCGCCGGTTTTTCCGCCAGGATGTTGATCTGGGCCAGCGCCGCTTCATCCGACGGCAACGTCGCCGTGCCGGCCGGATACTGGTTGAACGACAGGATATAGGCGATCACCAGCGACACTTCCTGGCCCGACAGGCTGCCCGGATCGTTAGCGGGCATGGTGCTGTGGATGCGGGTGAAAAACTCAGCGACCGGCACATTTGACCAGTTGGCCAGGAACGCACCGCCCGCCAGCGGCGGCGCCATCTCCGCGCCGTTCATCTCGGCGCCATGGCAGATGGCGCATTTGTTGTTGAACAGCACCTTGCCCTGCGCCGCCTGGTCGGCGGTGAACACCCCGTCCCACACCGTGCGCGCGGGGGCCTGCGCCCAAGCCTGCGTCAAGGCGGTTCCGCCTGCGGCCAGACCCAGAGAAACAGCGGCGATCATCAGCTTTTTCATCACGCACTCCGTGGGGCGGGCCGGCGGCGTTTATAGGGGCAAGGCCCGCCAAATATAAGTCTTATTCGAAACAAATTGCGCACCTGCGTTTCAGCCCTGCGCAACAGCAGCGGGCGCATGCTGGCCGCGAACCGTTGGGGCAACAGCATGTACACCATCGTCGCTGCATCCCAGAAAGGCGGGTCGGGCAAGACCACCTTGTCCGGCCACTTGGCCGTGGAGGCATCCCGCGCCGGCGCCGGCGAAGTCGCGCTGATCGACACCGATCCGCAAGGCTCGCTCGCCCATTGGTGGAACGCGCGCCAGGCGCCGGCGCCGCACTTCGTCAAGGCGGGCCTGCCCGATCTGGAAGAAGCGCTGGCGGGGCTGGACCGCATGGGCATCAAGATCGCGGTGATCGACACCCCGCCCGCCATCACCCAGTCCATTTCCCGCGTGGTGGCCTTTGCCGATCTCGTGATCGTGCCGACGCGGCCCAGCCCGCACGATCTGCGCGCCGTGGGCGCGACGGTGGACATCGCCGAGCGTCACGGCAAGCCGGTGATTTTCGTCGTCAACGCCGCCACCGCGCGCGCCCGCATCACCGGGGAAAGCGCCGTGGCCCTGTCGCAGCATGGCACGGTGGCGCCGGTCACTATCCATCACCGGGTGGATTTTGCCGCGTCCATGATCGACGGGCGCACCGTTGGCGAGGTGACTCCCAACTCGCAATCGGCCAAGGAGATCAGCGACCTGTGGCTCTACATCCAGGAACGGCTGTCGCGCATCGTGCACGATCCTGCCTTGCTGCCGCAGGTCAAGGCCGATCACCTGGCGCTGAGTGCGCTATTGTCTCCGGGACTGGAAAACTTCGCTGAACCGCCGCCCGAACTGCCGGTCTATGAAGGGCCCGAACGGCGCATGGGCGTAGAGCGGCGCTCGATTATCGAGCCACGCAGCAATGAAAGGCGCGTCTTTGGACGGCGCGCCACGGACCAGCCGCAATGGGGGATCAAATGAGCAGCGGGAAATTCGCTTCCGTCACCGCCAGCCTGCTGGCGCGCAAGGGGGAGGGCCAACCTTGGATGCAGGGGGGAATGCAACCGCCGGAGCCGGCGCGCATGCCGCTGGCCTGGCGCAATGAGGGGCGCAGTGAAGTACGCAACGAAGTACGCAGCGAAGTGCGCGTCGCGCCGGCCGCCCCTCCGCCGCCTCCGCCGGTGAAGGACAAGTCCTGTGCCGTGCGCATGTCGCCGCATGATTTCGAGCGGCTGGGCATCCTGGCGGTCAAGACCGGCGTGACCCGCCAGGCATTGCTGAAAGACGCACTGGCGCAGTTTTTGGCCGCCAAGGCGCAGGATTTCGGCTGTGCCTGCCTAGGGGCCTGCGACCGCAATTGCGGCGACACCGCCTGATCGGCTAAATCTGGGCGCATCTTCGGGCGAAGGGGCGTTCCATGAAATATATGGGCAAGTTGATCTGTGCGCTGTTGCTGGCGCCGGCCGCCGTGTGGGCGGCACCGCTTTATACCGCCGACAACAAGATGGCGGTGCCGGAAGATTACCGCAGCTGGGTATTCCTCACCTCCAGCCTGGACCTGAACTATCAAACCATAGCGGCGCCCGGCCATCACATGCTGGACAATGTCTTTGTCGATCCTGCGGCCTATCAGGTGTTTGTGAAGACCGGCGCATGGCCGGACAAGACCATGCTGATCAAGGAAAACCGCATGGCCGAATCCGCCGGCACCCTCAGCAAGGCGGGCCAGTTCCAGGTGGGGGTGATGAACCTGGAAGTCCACGTCAAGGATGAGGCGCGGTTCCCGAACGGCAAATGGGCGTTCTTTGTGTCATCGGATGGCAAGGCAGCGGGATCGCTGATGCCGCAAACCGCCAACTGCTATTCCTGTCACCAGGAACATGGCGTGGTGGATACGACCTTTGTGCAATTCTATCCGACCCTGATGCCCATCGCGAAGGACAAGGGCACGCTCACCGCTGATTATCTCAAAGAGATCAGCGCGAAATAGTCAGACGGTCTCGACTAGTTCGACCGGCTTGTAGCCCGGGGCGCGGGTCTGCCACAGGATGGCGATGAACAGCATCTTGGCGCGCGGCAGGATGGCCAGCGAAATGCCGACGAACAGCGCCGACAACGATACCATCGCGGCCCATGTCGGCATCCAGTCCAGGTTCACCATGAAGGCGAAGGGCAGGAAAACATGCCCGACCAGAATGATGGTCAGCCACGGCGCGGCATCATCGGCGCGGATCTGGCCGAAGCTTTCGCCGCACACCGAACAATTTTCCACCTGCTTGAGATAGGACCGCATCAGCTTTCCCTGACCACAGCAGGGGCAACGGCCCAGCAGGGCGCGGCGGGCAGCGGTTTTCAGGCTGATCTCGGTATCGCTCATGAGTGAAATATAGCCCGCTGAGGTGAAGATTTCAGTGGTGCGCCTTGCCGCTGCGACAACTTGCACGGCCGGCCGGACGCGTCCGCGGACGGCCATAAAAAAAGGCTTTTGGCGCAGGATTGCGCCAAAAGCGAAAGGCCGTCACTGTCTGTCACAAGGCGTGAAAAAAGCCGCAGGGGACGGACGTTTTCATGAAAATCACCAAGCTCACCACCTATGTGGTGCCGCCGCGCTGGCTGTTCCTGAAAATCGAGACCGATGAAGGCGTCACCGGCTGGGGCGAGCCGGTGGTGGAAGGCCGCGCCGAAACCGTGGCCGCCTGCGTCGCCGAGCTAGCGGACTACCTGGTCGGCAAAGATCCCGCAGCCATCGAAGACCACTGGACCGTGCTATATCGCGGCGGCTTCTACCGGGGCGGCGCCATTCAGATGAGCGCGCTGGCCGGCATCGACCAGGCGCTGTGGGACATCAAGGGCAAGGCATTGAACCAGCCGGTGCATGCGCTGCTGGGCGGGCCGGTGCGCCACAAGATGAAGGTCTATAGCTGGATCGGCGGCGACCGGCCGGCCGACATCGTCAAGGGCGCGAAGGAAGTCGCCGCCAAGGGCTTCACCGCCATCAAGATGCTGGCCACCGAAGAGCTGGCATTCCTGGACAGCCACGCCAAGCTGGATGCGGTGATCGAACGCGTCGCGGTGCTGCGCGAGGCGATGGGTCCGGCGTTCGGCATCGCGGTGGATTTCCACGGCCGCCTGCACCGGCCGATGGCCAAGCAGCTGGCCAAGGAACTGGATCCCTATCACCTGATGTTCATCGAGGAGCCGGTGCTGAGTGAGCATGTCGAGGCGCTGAAAGACATTGCCAATCACACCGCCACCCCGATCGCGCTGGGCGAGCGGTTGTTCTCGCGCTGGGACTTCAAGAAAATCCTCAGCGACGGGTTGGTGGACATTATTCAGCCTGATCCATCCCATGCCGGCGGCATCACCGAAACGCGCAAGATCGCCGCCATGGCGGAAGCTTATGACGTGGGTCTGGCGCTGCATTGCCCGCTGGGTCCCATTGCGCTGGCGGCCTGCCTGCAGCTGGACGCGGTCTGCTACAATGCGGTGATCCAGGAACAGAGCCTGGGCATTCATTACAACAAACCCAATGACCTGACCGATTACCTCACCGACGCCTCGGTGTTCGCCTATGCCGATGGCCATGTCGCGATTCCCACCGGACCGGGGCTGGGCATCACGGTGAATGAAGAGGCGGTGAAACGCGGCGCGGCCACCGGCCATCGCTGGCGCCCGCCGGTGTGGCGGCATGAAGACGGATCTTTTGCGGAGTGGTGACATGACACAGACCATGGCCTTGGCAGAAAAGCCGACCCGGCATCGCCGCATTGTGATGCTGATGATTTTTGTCTGCGTCGCCATCACCTTCCTGGACCGCGGCAACATCTCCCTGACCGCGCCCTTGATGGGCAAGGAGCTGGGCATTGATCCCAAGCATATGGGCTGGATCCTGTCGGGTTTCAGCTGGACCTACGCCCTGTTCCAGATCCCCAGCGGCTGGCTGGTGGACCGTATCCGGCCGCGCTATTTCTATCCCGCCGTCCTGATCCTGTGGTCGGTCGCGACGGTTTTCCTGGGCATTGTCGGAAGCTTTGTCGCCCTGTTTTGCCTTCGCCTGCTGATCGGTGCGCTGGAAGCGCCGTCCTATCCCATCAACAACCAGGTGGTGACCTCCTGGTTTCCCGACCGAGAAAGGGCCGGCGCGATCGGCTTCTACACCTCCGCGCAATTCATCGGCCTGGCCTTCCTGCAGCCGCTGCTGCTGGAACTGGAGGCGGTGCATGGCTGGCGGTCGGTGTTTTTCGTGACCGGCATCGGTGGCCTGGCCTGGGGCCTGGTGTGGTGGCTTTGCTATCGCAATCCGCGCGACTCCCGCGCCAATGCGGCGGAAGTCAAACTGATCGAGGCGGGCGGCGGGCTGGTCGATCTGGGCTCGGACAGCAAGGCGAAACGTCCCTTCAGCTGGGACGACATGTTCACCGTGTTCAAGTACCGCAAATTGTGGGGCGTCTATATCGGCCAGTTCGCCGTCACCTCTTGCCAGTGGTTTTTCCTGACCTGGTTTCCCACCTACCTGATTACCTATCGCCACCTCAGCGTGCCCAAGACCCCGCTCTATGTGGCGATACCGTTTCTGGCGGCTTTCGTCGGCGTGCAGCTGGCGGGCTTTGCCTCCGACCGCATGCTGCGCAGCGGCCTCAGCCTGGGCGCGGCGCGCAAGACCCCCATCATTATCGGGCTGTTCCTGTCGGCCAGCATCGTGGGCGCCAATTTTGTGGACAGCCCCGAAGCGGTGATCGCCTTCATGGCGCTGGCCTTTTTCGGCAACGGGTTGGCCAGCATCGGCTGGTCGCTGATCAGCCATGTGGCGCCGCGCCACCTGATCGGCCTGACCGGCGGCACCTTCAACTGCATCTCCAACCTGTCGGGCATCTCAACGCCACTGGTCTTTGGATACCTCGCGCAAACCGGCCATATCGCGGTGGGATTTGTCTATGTCTCCACCATCGCGGTGATCGGCGCGCTGTCCTATATCCTGGTCATCGGCAAGCTGGAACGGGTGGAGTAGTTTTTAATGGTCGCGCCGGACGGCCCTTCGCTACGCTACGGGTCGCCGGTCGCTCCGAGCTACCACCGATAGTAAGGATCGCGCGGCTGCCAGCCGTAACGGGGCGCGGGGGGATATTCGCGCCATGCCTGGTCTCTCCAACCGGGCGGCGGGCCATAGCTGCGCGGCGCGTAGTAATCCCGGTCGTCATAGTCGCGGTTGCGGATCTGGGTATAGCGCGGACGCGGCGGCGGCGGAGCCTCCTCCACTTCGGTGGCATAGGACGGCGCGGCATCATCTTCCTCGTCATCGCGCGCGTCTTCGCGATCCCGGGCGTCCATCACGCGGTCCGCGGGCGGCGCACTGCGTTCTTCATGCCGATACGGAATGGCAGGCAGGCTGTGCGCCGGCACCCCGCCGATCTCCGCCGGCCGCGCATCGGCGACCCTCACCGCCGCCACCGGCCTGGCTGCCACCTCGACAGGTTTTTCGGGCTTCACATCCGCTTTGGCCATCACCGGCACGGGGCGGGATTCGATACAGATATTGCCAAGGCCGGTATCGCCCGACTTGGCGTCGACAAAACTCATCAGGCTGCCGCGATGGGCCAGCACGCCGGCGAACAGGGCATGGGCATCGGCGCAGAAGGATCTGGCATCGCGCGCCTGCTCCAGGGCCGACAGATTGGCCGCCTTGGTCTTGAAGGTGTCATAGCCGGCTTCGCCATGCTCGCCGCCGCGGCGCACGAAGAACGCCTTCAATGTGGCATCCGAGGATTGCAGCTCGCCGCGATAGGCCATCACGAAGCGGTTATAGGCAGCTGCCTCATGGCATTGCAGAGCGGCGACCATCAACTCCTGCTGCATCACCGCCGTCTTGAGGGCGGATGCATCACTGGACGAGGCGCAGCCGGCGGCCAGGGCCGGGTGGGCCAAAGCCAGGAGCGCGACGGTCGCGGAAGCGGTTTTCCACATGGGGTTTTCCCTTTCAGTTGGACGCGGTGCGCGTGCGTTCGCAGCGCCCGGCCGGAGGTTCGAAATGATCCAGATGCGCCACCACTTCGCCCGCGCCGCCGCCACAGGCGATCCAGCGGAAACTGTGGGTGGCGTCCTTGTCCTTGAGGCTCATGTCAGCCATCAGGACGCCGAAGCCGCCCGCCGCGACGCTGCCCGCGATGCTGGTGGTGACGGTGTCATTGCTGCCGCAGGCGCTGAGATTGTCGCTGCCGCCCGCCATGCAATAGGCGAACTGCACCGCAAAATCGCAGGCATTGCGGAAGCCCCAATGGCTGCCGTCGCTGTCCACTTTCAGGCAGTTGCCCGCATCCTTCTTGTCGCCGGATGGCGCAGGCGGCGCGGCCATCGCCATGGTCGTGCTGGGCACCGCGATGGCGGCGTCAATGGTGTGAACCTCCGAGGTCTTTACCGCGACCTGTTCCAGATTCTTGGGCTGGTAGTCGCCGATGTGGTAGGACGCCTTGGCCATGCGGGCCGGGGTTTTTGCAGCGGCACGGCGGTCCGGTTTGGCCTTGCCGGACGATGCGGCCGGGGCGTTCGACGCGACGGGCGGTGTGATAGTGCCTGGCGAGATATTGGCCGCTTGCGGCTTGGGCGCGGCGGCGCAGCCTTCGCTGGTCTCGCTGGCCGCCACCGGCAGGCCCAGCTTGCTGGCATAGGCGTTCAGCGCCGATTTCTTTTCGCTGTCACTGAAGGTATGGCCGGTGGGATACCAGGCGCGGCATGACGGGCCCGCATCACCGTCCAGTGCCATCTGCACCCCGCCCTCGGCGCTGGCTGCCAGCATGGCGGAGCGGCCATCGGAATAGCGGATCTCCACGCCCTTGCCCGTCAGGCGGAAAAAGCCGGTGACGCTGGAGCCTGCCTGGGTAGCGTCGCTGTCTTCCACCACCGTGCCCATGCGGTCGGTCATGAAGGTGAAGGTGGTCTTGCGCGCGGTGCCTTCGGCCGGAACCACCTGCAGCTCCATGCCGCCTTCGATCAGGTTCAGGGCGATGGAAGAGCCATCCACCCCGGTCAGGGTTTTTCCGGCCACGCTGCCGAACGGTGCCTTGGAGGTATCGATCTTGGCCGGTGCATCGGTTTTGGTGTCGGCCACCTTGATCAGCTTGCCGTCGGCGAAGGTGCCGGCCAGCTTGGTGCCATCGGGATGAAACAGCTCGCCCATGCCGTTGGGCTTGTCGTCCTTCCAGTCGCCGGCATAGCGCTCGCCATTGGCGCGGCGCAGGACGCCGAAGCCGATCATCTTGCCGTCGGCCCACTGGCCTTCGAAACGGTCGGAGGCGTCGGTGGTGAGGATGCCGGCGCCCTGGAAACGCCCACCCACTGTTTCACCGTCATAGCTCCAGCCCGCCCCCCAGCGGGTGATGACATGACCGTCGGGGATCACGCCATGCTGGAAACTGGCGGTAAAGCTTTGGCTCTGCCCGTCATGGGTGAAGGTGGCGGTGCCAAGCCCCTCGGCATAGCCGTCGACGCAAGATCCCGTCCAGCTCACCGTGTCGCCGGTACTCGCGCCTGCGCTGTACAGCGAACAGGCGCCGTCCTTCAGCCATTGTCCCGTGGAATTTTCGCCCGCCGAAGCAGCCAACAAGCCGCAGTTCAGCAAGGCGGCGGCCAGCGCGGCCCTCGCGATCCCCGACATGATTTTTCTCTGTTCAGAAGAGCCCAGCCCCATGCCGCGCTCTTATCCGACAGGCTGCGCCGATTATTTTTCTTTTCAAGCGCCCCGACGCAAAGCGGCAAACGAGTCCTTTACATACTCACAGAAAATACACGCAATGCGAGAAATGCCCATTCTATCGGTGCCAAATGGAACGCATCGTTCATCGATCTGTTCATCTGAGGTTCATCTACCTGAACAGGTTTCATGCCATTCATCTGAGGTTCATCTAGATGAACGGATTTGGCGCGAATCATGATCGTAAAGGAAAAGAGCGCCGCCGTTTCCGGCGACGCTCTTCCAGGTAAACAAATCAGCTTCAGACGACGTGCTGCTCGGACTGGATCAGCCCGCGGATATAGCCGAACTCGAAGGCAAAGTTCTCATTGGTGCCCCATTCGGCATTTTCGCCCACCACTTTGGGGGCATGGTCGGGCATCAGCAGGTCTTCATAGCCGACCTCGCGATAGACCTTCAGCGCCTTGACGAAATCCACATCGCCTTCGTCCGGGAACATCTCGGCGACGAAATCGCTGCGATGGCCGCGGATGTTGCGGAAATGGACATTGAAGATCTTCTTGCGGCTGCCGAACCAGCGGATCACGTCGCCGATCTCGGCATTGGGATTCTCCAGGTCTTCCGAAACGGTGCCCTGGCAGAAGTTCAGGCCGTGATAGGGGCTTTCCTTGTAGCTGACGAACTGCTTCAAGCCATCGATGGTGCCCAGCACGGTGTGGATGCCGCGATAGCCTTCCGGCGGCATGCCCGGATCATTGGGGTGGCAGGCGATGCGCACCTTGTACTCATTGGCCACCGGGACAACGTGATCCAGGAAATAATGGATGCGCTCCCAGAACGCGTCTTCATTGACGAGACCTGCCTTGGTGAGCGGCGGATTCTTGGCCTGGGCCTCCTTGAAATTCCACCTGTTGTAGACGGTGTCGCCGCGGCCGGGCACTTCTTCCGAACGCACCACGCCCAGGATGGACATGTTGTATTTCAGGGTGCGGATGCCGGTGGCGGCGCAGGTGCGGATATGGTTCTGGAACGCCTCGATCTCGCGGGCGCGTTCCGGTTCCTTGGCCAGCATGATGCCGGGATTCTTCTCCCGGTCGATCAGCGAGGAGGTCAGCAATGGGCTGTCCACCAGTTCCACCTTCACCTTGTGCTTGTCGGCGATGTCCAGCATCGCCTTCATCTCGTCCACGGTGGGATACAGGCGGGTGGGATCGGTGATCTTGGGGCTGGTGCAAACGGCGTCCACGCCAAACCGCGCCACCCAGGCGGCGGTGCGGTCGCTCAGGGCGCCGAACTGGTGGCCCAGCCGCGCCTTCAGTGGCGGCAGCTTGCCGCTGGTCTTCTTGGGCGCGGCATCGGCGGGGGGCACGGCTCCGGCGGCAACGGCGGCGGCACCGGCGCCGGTAACGGAAAAGAATTTGCGGCGATCCATTGAAACGTCTCCTGGTTGGTCTAGTGCGAAACCGGTTTCAGCCCGGCTTTGATACTGGCGTCGTGTCCCCTGGTGCCGCGAAGGTCGTCCAGCATCCCCTGCGCGTCCATTGCATTCTGCGCATCGTTGGTGATGGCAGCGGTATAGATGGTGGTCATTTGCAGCTCGTCCGGCAGCGGCCAGACCGTCACGCCCGGGTTGGGCAGCATTTCGCTGATCAGGGTGACGCCATATTGGGCTTGCCCGGTGGCGATCGCGTCGGCCACGCCGGTTCCGTTGGGTTTCAGCACCGCCTTGGCGCGCACCTCCTGGCCCACGCCCAGCTTGTCGGCCTGGCTGAGGAAAAACACGCCGGTGATGCCGCCCGAAGCCGGATCGACATAGGTGATATTCTTGGCCGCCAGCAGGGTGGCCTTGAACTGGGCGCTGTCGGCGATGGCCGGTTTGGCCGTGCCCAGCTTGGCCCCGATCCCGGCGACCATCTGGGCCAGATCGGAATGGGCCGCCGCGACCTTCTGCTGCCTGGTCAGGGCGTCCAGCACCGCCTGGGTGCCGATCACCAGATCGAATTTCTCCCCGGCTTCGATGCGCTTTTGCACCCCGCCGGCGGTGTCGCTGACCACCGTGACGGTGTTGCCCGTGCGTGTGCCGTATGCGGCGGCCAGGGCGCGCACCGGCATGGACATGCCCGCGCCGGTGAGGATTTTCAGCTCCCGGGCATCGGCGGACGCGATTCCGGCCAGCAGGCAAAGCAGGGCCGGAACGGCAAAACGAGGCATCTTGATCCCTTGGATAAGCGGGCGCTTATGTCTTGTTGCGCGCGCCACGCCAGCGTTTTATCAGGGAATAAACAGGGCGCAAAGCAAAGGGGAGAGTGCGATGAAGACAGGGTTTCTCGCAAGCGCAGCAATCGCGGTGGCGATACTGGCGGCACCGGCGGCCAACGCGGCCGAATACACCACCATCCTGCTGGAGAAGGTGGTCAACAAGACGCCGGACCAGACCTGGGCGAAGATCGGTCCTTATTGCGCCATCGCCACCTGGCTGAAGGTCACCTGCGTGATCACCGGCAATGTTACCGGCACGCCTTTCGGGTCCAACCGGCTGCTCAACGGCAACAACAATGAGGTGATGGTGGCGTCGACGCCCTATTCCTACACCTACACCCAGCCGGCCTCGACCATCCTGTATCACGGCACCCTGGCGGTGGAGCCGCTGGACCGCGGCCGCCAGGTCAAGATCGTCTACATGCCGTTCTACGACCAGGCGCCGCTGGGCACCGATGCGGCCAAGATCGAAAATCGCGCCAGCCGCACCAAGCGCTTCAACGAGGCGTTGGACAACATGAAAGCCATGGCGGAAGCCCAGTAAGAGAGACGGTATGATCGACATATTGCAGCTTGTTCCCCTTCGCCCCGAAGTCCAGAAGGACCTGGAGGCGCGCTATCGCCTGCATGGCAAGGCGGATTTCGACAAGGTGGCGGAAGTCATTCGCGGCTGTGTCACCAACGGACATAGCGGCCCGCCGCCCGAAATGATCGACCGCATGCCCAAGCTGGAGATCATCGCTTCGGCCAGCGTCGGCTATGACGGTATCCCGGTGGAATATGCCCGCACCAAGGGCATCCCGGTCTGCAACACGCCGGACGTGCTGAACGATGATGTCGCCGATCTGGCCATCGCGCTGATGATCATGACGGCGCGCAAGCTGGTGGTGACCGACCGCTATGTGCGCAGCGGCGAATGGGCGAAGAAGGGCGAACATCCCTTGGCCAACCGCGCCAGCGGCAAGCGGGTCGGCATCCTGGGGATGGGCCGCATCGGCAAGGAAATCGGCAAGCGCGCCACGGCGATGAACAACACGGTGGCCTATCACAGCCGCAAGCCCGTGACCGACGTGCCCTACAAGCACTATCCCGACCTGGTGGAACTGGCCAGGAACAGCGACTTCCTGGTCATCATCATTCCGGCCACGCCCCAGACCAACAAGATCGTCAGCAAGGCGGTGATCGATGCGCTGGGTCCGACCGGTATTCTTGTGAACGTCGCGCGCGGTGCGGTGGTGGACGAGGACGCGCTGGTCGAAGCGCTGGTGTCCGGCAAGCTGGGCGGCGCGGGGCTGGACGTGTTCGTCAATGAACCGCACGTGCCAGAAGCGCTGCTCAGCATGGACAATGTCGTGCTGCAGCCCCATGTCGGCAGCGGCACGCACGAGACGCGCCGTGCCATGAGCCAATTGGTGCTGGACAATCTGGACGCCAAGTTCGCCGGCAAACCGCTGCTGACGGAAATTAAGTAGTCACCGGACCAGCGCCGTCACCGCGTACAAAAACCCCGCGCCCGCCAGGGTGGCAAAGGTCGTGGCGGGACGCGGATAGGCGCGGTGGCTTTCGGGCAGAAGTCCGGATGCGCCGATATGCAGGAAGAAGCCGCAGAACAGCGCCAGCAGCAGCGCCAGAGTTCCTGCACTTGCCGCCACCAGCAGGCTGAGGCCCGCGCCCACCACCGGCGCGATTGCATCCACCGCCAGCCAGCGCATGGCAAAGCTGCGGCTGCCGCCATTTTTGGTCACGACATTCACGGTGTTGAGGCCGTCGGCGAAATCATGCGCCAGCACCGCGGTCGCCACCACCAGTCCAATGGCCTGGCTGGCCTGGAAGGCGATGCCCATGGCGAAACCGTCCAGCACGCTATGGGCGGAAAAACTCGCCGCGCCGATCATGCCGCGCGCCGGATTGGCCTGGCCTTCGCAATCATGGCGCGCCACCAGCCGGTCCAGCACGGTGTAGAGAAAAAATCCCAGCGCGGCGACGGCCAGCAGAGTGCGCGGCTCATACAGGCCCTTGCCGGCTTCCAGCGCCTCGGGCGCCAGGTCGAAGAAGGCCACACCGATCACCGCGCCGGCGGAAAATCCCATTACCAGCGGCAGCTTGCCGGCCCACTTCAAGGCCAGTGCGCCGCCGGCCATGGTGGCGGTGCAGGCGCTGCAAGCGATGAGCATCACGATCAAGGCCGTCATGGGCCCTGCTTATCGCGGCGAGGGGGCCGGGGCATTGTGCGGCAATTCGGGGCTGGTTTGATCCACCGGGATCACGTCCACGCCCACTTCGACCACATGGTCGTGACCGCCCAGGATGATGCCCGCCACCGGCGCGACATCGCCATAATCGCGGCCCCAGGACGACGTGACATGGCTTTCGCCCACCAGGATATTGTTGGTGGGGTCCAAGTCCACCCAGCCGAACGGCGGCGCCCACACCGAAAACCAGGCATGGCTGGCATCGGCGCCCAAAAGTCGCGGCCTGCCCGGCGGCGGCTCTGTCAGCAGATAACCGGAGACATAGCGCGCCGGCAGGCCGATGGCGCGCATCGCCGCGATGCCGACATGCGCCAGGTCCTGGCAGACGCCGGCGCGAATCTCGAACACCCGGTCCACCGGGGTCGAGACATCGGTGACGGTGGTGTCGTAACGGAAATCCTTGTGAATGCGGTTCATCAGCTCGATGGCCCCGGCCAGGATGGGCCGGTGCGGGGGAAAGCTCACCGCGCCATAGGCGCCGATGTCGCTTTCGAACTTGGTCATGGGGGAATCGAACAGATACTGGACCGCGTCGCGTTCTTCTTCGTCCTGCGGATTTTCCAGCCGCGCGCGCGCCTCTTCCCACGGCAGGCTGTCGCGCGAGGGGCGCTGCGGCGCTGGGTTCACCGTGACCCGGCTTTCCGCCAGCACTTCCAGATGGGTGTGCGGCCGGTCGATGGAAAAGAGTTCGGTGGGATTTTGGAAATAATCCTCGCGCGCCACCCGGCTGGCCGGCTCCAGGCTCAGGGTGATGGAGCTGTCATGCACCGCCTGCAGCGGCGTGATGCGCGGGCGTAAGTGCGCCAGGTGCCAGGAATGGGAAACATCCTGCAGGTAACGGTAGGTGGTGCGATGGCGGACGAAATATTCCATCACGCCTCCACATACGGGCTGGAGCCGGTGCGGCTGCGACTGGCATGCTGGAAATAGGCGTCGGCGATGGCGTCGGACAATTCGCCCGCGCTGAAGGTGATGTTGTCGGTCAGCTCGATCAGGCCGGGACGGGCGCCCGCTTCGCAAAAGGCCAGCCGCGCCGGATTGGCGTTGGCGGCGGCGTTTCGCATTTCATGGGCGATGGTGCGCGGCACGTCGCTGCGCTGGGCGAGTGTAATGCGCGGCAGTTCGCGCAAATGGCTTTCGATCGCCGCCAGCTGAAAAGCGCAGGAGCGCGGATTGTTCTCATCCAGCAGCAGCAGGTCCACGAAGGGCACAAGCTGGAAGACATTGAGATAGCGCGAGCGATAGGTCATGGCGCTGTCGGCGATCTCCAGCACGATGCGCATATGCTCGGTTTCGCGGGCATCGGCGTCTGCCACGGTCTGGCGCACCAGCCAGGCCAGGTGCTGGCCGCGTTCGAGCCGGCGGCCCAGATCCATGAACAGCCAGTTGGGACCGCGGGTCATGTTTTCCGCAGACAGGCCCGACAAGGCGGCAGCGCGGCGCACCAGCGCGTCCAGGTAAAAGCGCGCGCCGGCGGGCTCGAAGGGCGCATCCGCGGGCGGCAGTTCGGTATTGGTCAGGGCGTGAATGGTGCGCCAGGTGTCCAGCGACAGGCGGTCACGCACCGACCAGGCAGTCTGCTCCACCCGCGACAAAAGACGTTGCAGTCCGCGGCTATGGCGCGGGCTGTAGATCAGCAGTTGCAGCTCGTCCGCCAGTTCGTCATCGCCGGCGATTTCCTCGATGGGGGAATCGCTGGCCTGGCTGAAGGGGATCAGCAGCTTGCGCGCCACGTCCAGCGCCGCCGCTGGCTCGTCGCTGACACGCGCCGTCACCGCGCGCAGGATGCGCACAAAGCTTTCGGTGCGCTCGGCATAGCGGCCCAGCCAGAACAGGTCGTCCATGGCACGGCTGGGCGCGGATTCGCCGTGCCGCTTGATTTCCAGCGCACGCCCGCCATTGGCCAGCAGGCTGAAACTGTCCACCGGCGTGGGCGAGATCACCCAGGCATCCTTGCTGGAGGCGCCCGACTGCATGGATAAGGCGGCGCGCACCGTATCGTCGGCGGCAACGCGGGTCAGTCCACCGGGCATCACCATCCAGCCGTTCGGCGTCCAGGCGGCGAAGACGCGCAAGGACACCGGCTTGGCGCCGAACTTGCCCTGCTCGAACACAGGGGCCACGCCCAAGGGCGAGATTTCCTGCAGCACCATGGTCTCGCCGCGCTGTTTCAGCCTGGCGATGACGCGCTCGCGATCCTCACCGCTCAGGTCGGCGCCGAGTTTGGCGCTGGACTTGCGCGAGAACAGGGGTCGCGCATCGAACGCATCGCGCAGGATGCACTGGTCCATGCGCGCGATGGCTTCCTTGCGGCCCCAGTCGGTGCCGCACCAGATGGTGGCGATGTCGGGAATCTTCAGCTCTTCGCCCAAAAGCGCCTGCGAGATCGCAGGCAGATAGGCGTCCATGGCAGGAGATTCGATGACGCCGCCGCCCAATGCATTGGCCAGCACCACGCCGCCGGACCGCACCGCCTCCACCAGGCCGGGCACGCCCAGGGCGCTGTCGCCGCGCAGTTCCAGCGGATCGCAGAAATCGGAGTCGACGCGGCGGAAGATGGCGGCGACCCGCTCCAGCCCGGTCAGGGTTTTCAGGAACACTTCACCATCGCGCACGACAAGGTCATCGCCCTGCACCAGGGTCAGGCCCAGGTAATGCGCCAGATAGACATGCTCGAAATAGGCTTCGTTGTAAGGGCCCGGGGTCAGCAGCACGGCGCGGTCGCGGCGCGAGATGCCCAACCCCAATATGCTTTCCTTGTAGGCATTGAAGAAGGCGGCCAACCGCGCCACCTGCATGTCGCCAAAGCTTTCGGGAAAGGTCTGGGACACGACCAGGCGATTCTCCAAGGCGTACCCCAAACCACCGGGGGCGTCGGCGCGGCTGGCCATGACGCGCCAGGAGCCATCGGGCCCGCGCGCCAGGTCGGCGGAATAGAGATGCACGTGTGTGCCACCGGCGGGCGTGGAGCCGCACAGCGGCCGCAGGAATTGCGGATGACCCGTCACCAGATGCGGCGGCAACACGCCACCGGCCATCAGCTTTTGCGGGCCATACACATCGCGCAGGATCATGTCGGCCAGCACGGCGCGCTGGATCACCGCCGCTTCGATCGCCTTCCAGTCGCTGGAGGACAGGATGAAGGGCACGATGTCGAGTTGCCAGGGCCTGGCCTGGCCGGCGCGATCGTCATAGACGTTATAGGTGACGCCATTGTCCTGCACCGTGGCGCGGGCGGACGCCTGGCGGCGTTCATATTCATCCGGCGACAATTGGGTGAGGGTGCGGGCAAAGGCGCGCCAGTGCGGCCTGACCTGGCCGTCGTCATCGCGCAACTCGTCAAAGCGGGACGCAGGCGGACTTATGCGTTCTGCGACTTCCGACACTTACGACTCATGCTCCCCGCGGTTTATTTTCACCGTCTCAGGTCGAGAGTATAGGGGAAATCCGGATTGGATTCTTCATTGGCGGCCTGGAATACCCCGCCGGTGAAGCCGAAGGGCTCGAAACGGGCCAGCCTGCGGCCCTCTGCCTCATTGGCGTTGACGGGAAAAATTTCAGAGTTCCGGCCGCCGGCATGGGCGACGCGATAGGTGCAACCGCCCAGCGAGCGGTGCCGCCAGCCATCCCAGATCTCGATGATCAGCGGCGCATGCGCCGGGATGGTGGGATGCAGGCCATGCGGCGGCTGCCAGGCCTTGAAGCGCACGCCCGCCACCGCTTCGCTCTGCGCCGTCGGACGCAGCGGCATGGCGCGGCCATTGACCAGCACGCGGTGACGGCCGGGAGTCAGGCCCTTGAGTTTCACTTCCAGCCGCTCGACCGAGGAATCCACATAGCGTGCGGTGCCGCCCGGGGTGCCTTCCTCGGCCAGCACGTTCCACGGTTCCAGCGCGGTGCGCAGTTCCAGTTCCACGCCGTCATATTGCACCGTGCCAAGCAGCGGGAAACGGAAGTCCCAATGCGGCCTGTACCATTCCAGGTCGAAGGCAAAGCCATGGTCATTCATGTCGGCGATGACGTCGGCCAGGTCGGCCCAGGCAAAATGCGGCAGCATGAAACGGTCATGCAGCCCCGTGCCCCAGCGCGCCAGGCTGGCCCGGTAGGGCTCGCGCCAGAAGCGGGCGATCAGGGCGCGCAGCAGCAGCGACTGCGCCAGGCTCATCTCCGCATGCGGCGGCATTTCAAAGCCGCGGAATTCCACCAGGCCCAATCGGCCTGTGGGGCCATCCGGCGAGTAAAGCTTGTCGATGCAGATTTCGGTGCGGTGGGTGTTGCCGGTGGAGTCGGCCAGCAGATTGCGGAACACCCGGTCCACCAGCCAGGGCGGAATATTGGCGGCGGCGCGGGACGGAATCTCGTTGAAGGCGATTTCCATCTCATAGAGCGAGTCATTACGGGCTTCGTCGATGCGCGGCGCCTGGCTGGTCGGGCCGATAAACATGCCCGAGAACAGATAGGAAAGGCTGGGATGGTTCTGCCAATAGGCGATGACGCTTTTCAGCATGTCAGGTCGGCGCAGGAACGGGCTGTCGGGCGGGGTCTGCGCGCCCACCACGATATGATTGCCGCCGCCGGTGCCGGTGTGACGGCCATCAAGCTGGAATTTCTCCGCCGTCAGGCGCGAGGCGGTGGCTTCCTCATACACCGCCCGGGTGATGTCGATCTGTTCGCGCCAGTTCCTGGCGGGATGGATATTGACCTCGATCACGCCGGGATCGGGCGTGACCTTGATGACATTGACGCGCGGATCGAACGGCGGGGGATAGCCTTCGATATGCACCGCCACGTCCAGCGCTTCCGACGCGTCTTCGACCGCCGTCAGCAGGGTGAAATAGTCGCCTGCCGCCGGCAGCGGCGGCATGAACACACAGAGCCGTCCATCGCGTGGCTCGACCGTCAATGCGGTGCGTACCGCCGGCTCGCTGGCCAAGGCGACGCTGGCATTGTTGATGGGCCGGAACGGCGCCTGCAATTCATGGCCGTTGCTGTGACCGTTGGCGGTGCCCTGTCCCACCTTGTCGGGCTCGTCCAGCGGCGGAAGCGGCGCGAACGGATCGGGCGGCGGCACAAAGCTGCGCGCCTGTGGCGGCACATGGGGAAGCGAATTCAGCGGCAGGCGAAAGCCGATCGCGCTATCGCCCGGCATCAGGAACAGATGGCCACTGCGCGTGGTCCAATGCTCGCTCAGCCAGCGCGTCAGGCCCTTTTCAACCGGCAGCACATAGCCAACCGCCTGGCTGAGGCCGCGCTCGAACACCCGCGCCAGGCGCGCGCGCAGTTCCGGATCGTCTAGCTTGGAATCGGATGGATTCACATTGGCGGCAAGCTGGCGCTCCTGCGCCAAGTGATGCCAGAAATCTTCATAGGCCGGGATGACATAGGACGCATCCAGTCCCAGCGTCTTGCCGACGGCGGCGATCAGCGCGCTGGCATCGGCCAGTGTGGGCTGGTGATCCTTGTGTTCGGCGGCGACGCGCTCGGCGTTCTTCCACAGCGGCACGCCATCGGTGCGCCAGTACAGCCCAAAGGCCCAGCGCGGCAGGGATTCGCCCGGATACCATTTGCCCTGGCCGTAATGCAGCAAGCCGCCCGGCGCGAAACGGTCGCGCAGGCGCCGGATCAAGGTGTCAGCCAAGGCCCGCTTGTTGCCGCCCACCGCAGCGGTGTGCCATTCGGGCGAGGTGCGATCGTCAATCGAAACAAAAGTCGGCTCGCCGCCCATGGTCAGGCGTACATCGCCCTGCTTCAGCGCAACATCCACCTGGTCGCCCAGCTTTTCGATCTCAGCCCATTGCTCCGGGCTATAGGGCTTGGTGACGCGCGGGGTTTCTAACACCCGCTCAATTGTCATGTCGAAATCGAACAGCACTTCGCTTTTCTCGACGCCGCCGCTGATCGGCGCGGCCTGGGTCGGATTGGCGGCACAGGCCAGCGGAATATGGCCTTCGCCTGCAAACAGGCCCGAGGTCGGGTCAAGTCCCACCCAGCCGGCGCCCGGCAGATAGACTTCGCACCAGGCATGCAGGTCGGTGAAATCCTGTGACGCGCCTGAGGGGCCATCCAGCGATTTCACATCGGCTTTGAGCTGGATGAGATAGCCGGAGGCAAAGCGTGCCGCCAAACCCAGATGACGCAGCACCTGCACCAAAAGCCAGGAAGTGTCGCGGCAGGAGCCGGATTTCTTGGTGAGGGTTTCTTCCGGCGTCTGGATGCCGGGCTCCATGCGGATCAGATAGCCGATCTCGCGGCTCAGAAGCGCATTGAGGTCGAACAGGAAATTGGTGGTCTGCTTTGTTTCGCGCGGCAGGGCGGCGACAAAGGCGTCAAAGCGCGCGCCGCAATCGCGGGTGCGCAGATAAGGCTCAAGCTCCGCCTTCAAATCGGCGCTGTAGGCGAAGGGAAAATTCTCCGCTTCCGGCTCCAGGAAAAAATCGAACGGGTTGATGACATCCAGCTCGACGGTCAAATCCACCGTGACGGAAAAATGATCGGTCTTTTCCGGCACCTGGATGCGCGCCAGCCAGTTGGACTGCGGATCCTGCTGCCAGTTGAGGAAGTGATCCTTGGGCTCGACGGTCAGCGCATAGGACAGGATTTTGGTACGGCAATGCGGCGCCGGCCTCAGGCGTACCGTTTGCGCGCCCACGGCAATCGCCCGGTCATAGCGATAACGGGTGGCGTGATGGATGGCGACTTGGATGCTCATGGAAGCCCCTGTGAAGAAAGATTATGCCGCAACTGCGAAGAAGCCGCCACCGGGTGGCGTGCCGCAGCCAAATATCGCCGGAACCGGGTTAAAAAACCGGCGTTTACCTTGGGAATTTCCAAAAGTTTGCATCCGTGAAGCTATTTAGCTGTCAGGCCTGCGGGCAGGTCCTGTTTTTCGAAAATGTGCGCTGTGAGCATTGCGGCCATGTTCTGGGCTATCTCCCTGATCGGGCTACGATTTCTTCTCTGGAACCACTGGCAGGAGACGCCTGGAATGCGCTGGCGGCGCCTGAAACGACCTACAAATTCTGCCGCAACACTGCTTTTGGGGTCTGCAATTGGATGGTCCGGGCGGACGACGAAGCCGGTTATTGTGCCGCCTGCCGCCACAATCGGCTGATCCCGGACCTGGCCACCCCCGGCAATGCGGAACTCTGGGCCAGGATCGAGGCCGCCAAGCGCCGCCTGTTCTACACCCTGCTGCGCCTGCAACTGCCGCTGGAAAATCGCATTGATAATCCCGAGCATGGCCTGGCCTTCGACTTCCTGGCCGACGAGGCCCAGTCCCATGCCCACAATGTCATGACCGGCCATGACAATGGCCTCATCACCCTGGCGCTGCGCGAGGCCGATGACGTGGTGCGCGAAAAGGTGCGCGGCGAAATGCATGAGCCCTATCGCACCCTGCTGGGCCATTTCCGCCATGAGAGCGGGCATTATTTCTGGGACCGGATGATCAGCGACGATGAAGCAAAGCTGACGGAATTTCGCGCCCTGTTCGGGGATGAGCGCGAGGACTATGCCGTCGCCCTGCAGCGCCATTACAACGAAGGCGCGCCGGCCTTCTGGCAGAATGAATTTGTCAGCGTCTATGCCACCGCACATCCGTGGGAGGATTTCGCCGAAACCTGGGCGCATTATCTTCACATCGTGGACACGCTGGAAACCGCACGCGCTTTCGGCATCAAGGTGAAGCCGCGCGTCGCGCCCAGTGAATTGTCGGCTGTGGTGGATTTCGATGCGCACAACGCCACCAGCATGGCGCAACTGATCGACGCCTGGTTGCCGATCGGCTTTGCGGTCAACAGCCTCAACCGTTCGATGGGGCAGCCTGATCTTTATCCCTTTGTGCTTGCGCCCAAGACGATCGAGAAGCTGGCCTTCATCCACGCCTTGACGCATGCGGTCAAAGCGGAGACGCCGCGGGCGTCGAAGGCCGCTGAAGCCGTCAAGCAGGCTGCGGTGGCCTGAGCCTTTTTTGCGTCACCCGCGAGGAGAGGGCCGTTAACGCGTTAACCCTGTCACCGCTTTGTGCTCCCAATTTGAGACGTCCCAATTTAGAACGTGTCGTATTGAAACAACGCGCCGGTTGCCCACGACGCTTTTGACGATGGCCCGCAAAGCCATCGAGAAGGAGAGTGTGGTGAAGGTTCGTACATACGGCGCCCTGATGGGCGCACTTCTGACAATTTCATCTGTCGAAGCGGCGGAAGCTGCGACTTGCGATTGCATCGTCAAGCCGCCCCAGCATCATGCCGTCACCCTGCGCCATGCCCCGGCGCATATCGTTCATCACGCCAGTGGTGCCGACGCGGAATATGCCCAGTCTTATTACAATTATAATTCCTCAAGCCATATCGGCGAGGTGTTTGTCCGCAGGGAGCCTGCGCCGGTTATGCAGCAGCAAAATTGGCAAGTAGCGCCCAACGACGCCCATATCCGCTTTTATCACGATGAGCGCGTGGTCTATGGCCCGGCGGTTTATCCGCAGCCTTATTATTCTCCGCCGGCCCCGCAGCCCTACTATCCGCCGCCGGCCTATTATTACCCGCCCGCGCCCGGCGTCAGCCTGGACGATAAAGGCTGGGGCGGCGGCGTCGGCTACGGCATGGCGGATGGCGGCGGTGGCGGCGGCGGTGGTTATGGCGGCCAGGCCTTCTTGTACACCGGTCAGTCCGGCGGACAGGATGCACCCGCCAATGGCGGCGGCGTCAATCTGCCTGCCGGTTATGGCCCGGGTTATCGCGGCACATGGAATGGCCAGGGCACACCGACTCAGGGCGGCGGCGCCAGCGTCGGCAAGTAAGGAATTTGCCCCAGGGAAATCAGGCCGCGCTGTAGAGCGTGGCCTGATTTGGTTTTTAATGGTCGCAGGGCCGACGGCTTCGCCTGGCCGATGCTCCGCCCCGGTCACGCGAAAGCGTGGCCGGGTTTTTCTTTAGCTGCGAAGCGCCATCTTCGCCGCGCGCAGCGCGGCGGTGCGGGGGTGATGGAAATAAACCGCAGCCGGAATTGTCACCATATAAATCAGCAGCGCGCCCGTCAGCGTCGCCCAAGGCCACGCGATCAATAGCGCCGCCAGCAAGCCACCGCAAAAGCCGGCGGCCAGGCGATGCTCGCGTTGCAGCCGCATGTATTTGATCGAAGGCGTGGGCAGGCGGCTCACCATCATCACCGACGTAATCGCCGTCATGGTGAGTACCAGCCAGGGTTTTTGCACGATATTGGCCACGATCTCGTCACCGGGGCCCCATTGAAAGCTGATCAGCAGCGGCAACAGCATCATGCAGGCAGCAGCCGGCGTGGGCAGGCCGGTGAAATAAGGGTCGGATTTTGTGGCGCCTTCGTCGCGCACACTTTGCACATTGAAGCGGGCCAGGCGAATGGCGCTGGCGGCGCAAAAGATCAGCGTGGCGATCCAGCCGGACACGCCCATGCGCGACAGGCTCCAGCTATACATGATGATGCCCGGCGCCATGCCGAAGCTGACCAGATCGGCCAGGCTGTCGAGCTGCGCGCCAAAGCGCGTATCGGCGCCGAGCAGCCGCGCCGCGCGTCCATCCAGCATGTCGAAAATCATGGCGAAGACCACGCCGGCCACTGCGCTTTTCCAATCACCCTGCAGGGCAAAGCGAATGGCGGTAGCGCCGGAGCAAAGCCCCAGCAACGTCAGGGTGGAAGGCACCAGCTTGCTGATGGAAAGATCTTCCAGCTTTTCCAGCCGGGCCGCCACAATTTGGCGCGCCTTGGCACGGCGCGTGCCGCGCTTGGGTTTGTGCTCATGCGGCTTGTGCTCGTGGGGCCTTTGCTCGCCACCCTGAAAACCGTCCGTGTTCATGCGAACCTCGCCAGCACCGTCTCGCCGGCGCGCACCTTGCTGCCGGGCGCGGCGAGAATTTCGCAGCCGGGCGGAAGATAGACGTCAACCCGGCTGCCGAAGCGGATAATGCCAAAACGCGCGCCCCGTTGCACCCCCTCTGCGGGAAGGACATCACAGACGATCCGGCGCGCCACCAGCCCGGCAATCTGCACCACGGCCAGGTCCTTGTCCTCGGAACTCGCCCCAGCCGGGCGCAACCGCAGCGACATGCGCTCGTTATAGACGCTGGCCTTGTCGAACGAGGCATTGAAGAATTTTCCCGGCCGGTAGGCGCGGGCGATGATCGTGCCGCTGACCGGATTGCGGTTCACATGCACGTTGAAGACATTCATGAACACCGAAAGCCGAGGCCGCAGCGCCGGGCCCAGCCCCAATTCTTCCGGCGGCACGGCATCCACCAGCGGCAACAGCTTGCCGTCGGCGGGGCAAATAATCAGACCATCCGCCGTGGGCGTAACGCGCTCGGGATCGCGGAAAAAGGCGATGCACCAGATGGTGACCGGCAGCAGCAGCCAGCCCAGTGCTGGCGCCAGCAGCGCGGCGATCAGATTCACCGCCGCGAAGAGGGCAATGAAAGGCCAGCCTTCGCGATGAATGGGCATGATGCGGATTAAGCCCGCCCGCCGCTGAACGGGAAGGAGCCGAAGCCGCCCGCCTTGACGTTACCCTTGAGCGTGTCGCCTTCCACTGTGCCGGCAAATTCCAGGGTCATCGGCATGGGCGTGGTGATGTTGGCCGACCAGCTCACGGCATTGCCGTCCACTTTGCCGTTGGCCAGGGCCTGGGATGAGCCTTGTGCATGCTGGGTGCCGGTCAGCGCCCCATCCTTCGCCACAAGTTCAAGCTTGGCCTTCTGCGCCCCCAGCGGCGAATTGATTGTGATTTCCCAGGTTCCATCGATGGCCATGCTCTACTCCCTGTATGACGCGGGCATCTAAAGGAGGGCGCAAGGCGAAAACAAGGAAAACCCGAGCCACCAACTTTCTATAGTATAAACAAAGGCTTGGTGCCCAGAAGATTGGCGGGCGCAATTTCGTGGAAGGCATGCTAACGCCTGCCCTATGAGCAAGCGCCCCACCATCACCATCAAGCCCCGCGAAGGTCGCAAGGCCCGCCTGGGCTCCCCCTGGATTTTCTCCAACGAAATCGTGATGGACGCCGCCGCCAAGGCGCTGCTTCCTTGATTGAAGGCTATCGGCTGGTCCGCCACGCCGAGATCGACTCTACAAACTCCGAGGCACGGCGCCTGGCCGAGGCCGGCGGGCGTGGTCCCGTCTGGATCACCGCCGATCGCCAGACTGCAGGCCGTGGCCGGCGTGGCCGCGCCTGGGAGCAGGGCGCGGGCAACCTGGCCGATGTATTGAATAAGATCCTGAACGGTTTGAAACCGCTGAGGATTGTATAAGATTTCAGGAAACCAATTATGAAGGTCGTTTAATAGTTGAACGGGATAGACTGCTGCATTAGACATGGTAATAAAGTCGGTAACTACAACTTAAGTCCTGATCGTGATCAAATTTATATGGAACAATCGCAACCGCAACCGCAACCGCAACAACAACAAAAGGATCCCTCCTTAAAAGGTGTAGTAGGGATTCAGAACATGGGAAATACCTGTTATTGCAACACCACCC
>Ga0118677_10002688_pt1 | contig 35215 bp, 36 predicted proteins | sample AliMusrvi5mmetaG_FD_86154 | JGI IMG/M metagenome (GOLD analysis project Ga0118677, IMG submission 86154)
GAAATATTGATTCTTTTCTGTCATATGTATCGGGTGGAAACGTAAAATTAATTGGTTTCAGCAAAAAAATAGGAGTTTTAATGGGGCCGAGTAGCAAAGTCATTTCATCCTCCGAACTGACCCTGGAAAGTGCCTGTCTTAAGACTAATTTGCAAAAAAGTATAGCCTCTATATGTTTTAAAGATTCACAAATTTTTTGCATGTCCCATGATTATAAGGGGTATGAAGATACATATTATCCCCCCTTATTATGCACTGGAACTCCTATAAATCTAGTTGAAGAAACTGGCGGTGATATAGCAGATTTCTACTCTAACTTTAGCATTGATCCGCATCTATTATCCGATTGTCTAATTAGTGCAATTACTTACAATCAATTGAACAATATAAATATATCTGGTGATTCGCTTTGATATTTTTTTATTCCATTCTAAAAAAATATGGGTTCTATATATCTAGTCTAATTTTTATCCTTCAACTTTAAGGTTGTTATTTATGAAGCTCGTTATTCTTGCTGGTGGTCTTGGAACTAGAATCTCCGAAGAGACAGACGCTCGTCCAAAGCCCATGATTACTGTTGGAGGTAAGCCTATTTTATGGCACATCATGAAAATCTATTCTCATTATGGGGTTAATGATTTTATAGTTTGTTGTGGTTATAAGGGTTATGTAATAAAAGAGTATTTCGCTAATTATTTTTTGCACATGTCGGATGTAACCTTTGATATGCAAAAAAACAGTATGGAAGTTCATCAGCGTTTTGCTGAGCCTTGGAAGGTTACCCTAATTGACACAGGCGAAGGTACTATGACTGGAGGTCGGTTAAAGCAAGTAGCTCAATATGTTGAAGATGAGGAAGCCTTCTGTTTTACGTATGGTGATGGTCTGTCTGATATTGATATTGGCGCCTCAATTGAGTTTCATCGCAAGCAAGGAGTGCTGGCTACGGTTGCTGCGGTTTATCCACCAGGGCGATTCGGAGCCCTTGATATTGCACATCATAAGGTAACTACCTTTAAAGAAAAACCTAAGGGCGATGGCGGTATGATTAACGGGGGATTCTTTGTTTTGTCTCCAGGCGTTCTATCCCTTATCAAAGATAATTCAACGGTCTGGGAGCAGGAGCCTCTTGAGTCTTTGGCTAGGGATCATCAAATTGCTGCCTTTGAGCATACTGGTTTTTGGCAGCCCATGGATACGCTACGTGATAAAAACTATCTGGAAGAGCTTTGGGCGTCAGGTAATGCCCCGTGGAAAGCCTGGGGATGAAATTAGCGGATGCTGACCCAGTTTTTTGGAAAGGCAAAAAAGTCTTTCTAACGGGCCACACCGGATTTAAAGGGGGGTGGCTATCTCTTTGGCTTGCATCAATGGGTGCAGATGTAACGGGTTATGCTTTAGCGCCCAATACAACACCCAGTTTATTTGAAGTGTTGGGAATTAATTCTTTAATTGAGAAATCGTATATCGCCGATATTCGAGATTTATCAAGTTTGAAAAAGGCCATGTTAGAAGCTAGGCCGGATATAGTTATTCACATGGCAGCCCAACCCTTAGTTCAATATTCTTATAATAATCCTGTAGAGACCTATGCCACTAATGTGATGGGTACTGTACATGTTCTTGAGAGCACGCGGAGTATTGATTCTATACGTGCTACTGTGGTGGTAACAAGCGATAAATGCTATGAAAATAAAGAGTGGATTTGGGGATACCGTGAGAATGAGGCTATGGGAGGGTATGATCCTTATAGCAACTCTAAGGGCTGCGCTGAGCTAGTGACTTCTGCGTATCGCCAATCTTATTTTTCGGATCAATCCACTAACAATCAAAACAAAGTAGCAACAGCTCGGGCAGGTAATGTTATTGGCGGCGGGGATTGGTCAGAAGATCGCCTGATTCCAGATGCGATTAAAGCTTTTGAGGAAAATGAGCCGTTAAAGATTCGCAATCCCATGGCAACACGTCCTTGGCAGCATGTTTTAGAGCCTCTTTCTGGATACTTGATTTTAGCCCGCGCGCTTTACGAGCAAGGCTCCCCCTTTGCATCTGGGTGGAACTTTGGCCCACGTGATGGAGATAATCGTCCAGTGCATGAGATAGTAGATCTTCTAATTGCTACCTGGGGTGACAAAGCTAGGTGGGAAAAAGAGGGTTCAGAGCGCCCTCACGAAGCTAATCTTTTAAAACTAGATTGCACTAAAGCACATGCGCTACTAGGTTGGGCTCCGAAATGGAGTTTAGAGATTGCTACACAAAAAATTGTTGAGTGGCAAAAAGCCTTTAAAGCAAAAGAAAACATGCTTGAAATTAGTCTTGAACAAATTAATCAATACATGAGGTTTAAATAATGACTATAAAAATTATCGATAATAGAACATTGGAGCAAGAAAAATTACGCAAGCAAATTGCTGCGCTAGTGGATCAATATGCTGCAATTGAGTTTTCTCCAAAAGTATTTGAGCTGGGACTGACTGATGTACCAGCCTCTGGAAAGTTGATTGGGGCAGAAGAGCTTAAAAATATGGTTGATGCCTCATTAGATGGTTGGTTAACTACCGGTCGTTTTAATAGGCAGTTTGAAAAGAAATTGGCTCAATTTATTGGTGTAAAGCATGCTTTGACCGTAAACTCCGGTTCGTCTGCTAACCTCGTGGCATTTTCGACATTAACCTCGCCTAAGCTGGGTGAGCGTGCGATTAAGCAAGGCGATGAAGTGATCGGGGTAGCTGCTGGATTTCCAACTACAGTTAATCCCATTATCCAATTTGGCGCTGTTCCTGTTTTTGTGGATGTTGATAAATATACGCATAATATTGACGCTTCAAAAATTGAGGCGGCGATTAGCCATAAAACTAAGGCGATTATGCTTGCTCATTCACTTGGAAACCCATTTAATCTAGATGTGGTTACAGCCCTTTGCAAAAAGCATAATCTCTGGTTGGTTGAGGACTGTTGTGATGCGCTTGGCACGACCTATAAGGGGCAGATGGTTGGCACGTTTGGTGATATTGGAACACTAAGTTTTTACCCAGCTCACCATATCACAATGGGTGAAGGTGGTGCCGTATTTACCAATCATTCTGAGCTAAAACAAATTGCAGAAAGCTTTCGAGATTGGGGACGTGATTGCTATTGTCCCCCAGGCAAAGACAATACCTGCGGAAAACGGTTTTGCTGGAAATTAGGCAACTTACCCGAAGGCTATGATCATAAATACACTTACAGCCACTTGGGCTACAACCTTAAGATTACTGACATGCAAGCTGCTTGCGCTTTAGCGCAGCTAGAAAAAGCACCAGCATTTATTCAGGCGCGCAAAGATAACTTCAAATTCTTAAAAGATCGTCTTAGCATTTGCGAGGAATTTTTACAGCTACCAGAGGCAACCGAGGATTCAGATCCCTCTTGGTTTGGTTTTCCAATTACAGTGAAAGAAGATTCCCCAGTGTCTAGATTAGATCTCATTTCTTACTTAAATCAAAACAAGATTGGCACACGGTTATTATTTGCTGGTAATTTGACAAAACAGCCTTATATGGTGAATGCCAAGTATCGCATTAGCGGGGAATTAACTAATACTGATAATGTTATGAATAATACCTTTTGGATTGGTGTGCAGCCTGCACTGACTCCAGAGATGCTGGAATTTGTGGCTAATAAAATTGAAACCTACTTAGGCTTAAACTTTTAATTAATTACTTCATGGCTACTTCAAGTAAACCCTTCCATGCTAACGATCTACGTAAAACTGTACTACATATGGCGTATGCAGGATCTACAGTACACATTGGCTGCGCCTTCTCCATTATTGAAATTCTAGCTGTTCTCTACCGTAGTCATTTAAGATATCCAGACAACGATCCTCAATCTGCATTACGTGATTACCTTGTTTTAAGTAAGGGGCATGGTGTCATGGCGCAATATGCCTGTATGCGTGAGCTGGGTTGGTTGCAAGAAGATGCCATTACTAAATATTTTTCAGATGGTAGTGATCTAAAAGGCTTATCTGATTCGCGTATACCAGGGCTAGAAGTGACTTCAGGATCATTGGGCCATGGGTTTTCTGTGGGAGTTGGACTTGCTTTAGCGGCAAAACTTAAAAATACTGATCAAAAAGTATTTGTTGTTGTGGGTGATGGAGAAATTAATGAGGGGCCTATTTGGGAAGGCGCATTATTCGCCTCGCATCATCGGCTAAATAATTTCATGGTGATTGTTGATGAGAATGGTTTTCAAGCCATGGGCCCCACCGATGAGATTCTTAACTTAGGGTCTATTGAAGAAAAGTTTTCGAGCTTTGGATTTGAGGCTATCACGGTAGATGGACATGATGAGCTCGCGATTGATCGGGGCATTAATAAACTCTGGGCCAGTGAATCAAATACTCCCAAAACTCTCATTGCAAAAACTATTAAGGGTAAAGGGGTGTCCTTTATGGAAGGTGATAATATTTGGCATTACACTAGATTAAGTGAGGATTCCTATCAGCAAGCCCTAAAAGAAGTGGAGGGCAAGACCAAATGAGAGATGCCTTTTCAAATACTCTCGTAGCATTAGCTAAAGCAGATCCAAATGTTCTTTTGCTTACCGGGGATCACGGTTATACTTTATTTGATACCTTTAGGCGGGAATGCCCCAAGCAGTACATTAATGCTGGAATAGCAGAACAAAATATGATTGGCATGGCTGCTGGGCTGGCTAGAGCTGGATTTAATCCTTTTGTGTATGGGCTTGCTGCTTTTATTCCTATCCGTGTAATAGAACAAATTAAGCTAGATATTGCACACGATAATTTGCCAGTGGTATTTATTGGTGATGGCGCTGGCTTTGTCTATAGCCACCTGGGTACAAGTCATCAATCCCTAGAAGATATTGCATGTACTAGAGCAATACCTAACCTTTCCATATACTCACCCTCAGATAGATTTGAATTGGCTGAGTGCATGAATATTGCCTATGCACAAAAAAGTCCAATATATATAAGGGTTGGTAAATCAGATAGGGGAGATATCCATAGCCATGCTCCGCCCATGACTGCGAACCGGCTCATCAATGTTAAGACAGGGGAAGACAGTTCAACTGTTTTTATTGCCACCGGTTCTTTAGTAAGAACTGCCCTAAATTTAGCCTTGACTAAATTTACTGATGTTGCCGTGTATAGCGCCCCATTTATTAAGCCTATTAATATTCAGCAAGTTGTTGATATATGCAAAAATAGTAAAAATATTATTGTTTTTGAGGAGCATTCTGATTTAGGCGGATTCGGATCTCTGATTTGTGAGATTGCATCAGAATTTTGCCCTAAAAAAATATTAAGGGTTGGCACTCGCGATCGTTTTTCCCATTTTTGTGGAAGCTATGACTATTTACTGCAAGAGCATGGTTTAGATTGCGACTCAATAGAAAATAGAATCCTTAAATTTATGGAGTCTGTGTAGATTATGCGTATAGCAATATTTGGTGCAACAAGTGAAATTGCTCAAGATTTAATACTATCGTTTGCAGCCCATAATGATCACCAATTGGTACTTTTAGCTCGTCGAACAGAAGCAGTGGTGCAGTGGCTAAGTGAAATTAATTTACCCAATAAATACCCTGTAATCCATTATGACCTATTTAAAAGCATTACTGGGTTAGATGCAATTTTAAATTTTGTAGGGGGAGGGGATCCCGCCAAAATTAATGACTATGGATCCGCCATTTTCGAGGCTACGTTGGATTTTGATGAGCTAGCGATAAGTTACCTTAAATCAAACCCAAACTGCCGCTATGTATTTATGAGTAGTGGGGCGGCTTATGGCTCAGATTTTAATCTACCTGTAGATGAAAAATCGCTTGGAGTATTTCCCATTAATAGTATTGAGCCTAAAGATTGGTACGGTATAGCCAAAATGTATTGCGAGTGCCGACATCGGATGCATTCAAATTTCCACATTGTTGACGTAAGGATTTTTAGTTATTTTAGCAAAAGCCAGAATATAAATTCTAAATTTTTAATATGTGAAATACTTCGAGCAATGATGAGTAAAGAAATTTTTAAAACTTCAGCTGAAAATATTGTGAGAGATTACTTGGCTCCAACGGACTTATATCAGTTGATTAAAAAAATTTTACTATCCCCACCTATTAATATGGCAGTAGACTGCTATAGTAGGGCGCCAATTGATAAGTTAAGTCTTTTAGATTATCTAAGTAAAAATTTTGGACTTCAATATGAAGTGTCAAAAATTGAAATTGGAATGCAGCCGACAGGAAATAAGCTTAACTATTATTCTTTAAATAGGAGGGCTGCACATTTTGGATATGAGCCTGAATATAATTCGCTCGAGTCACTCTTATTGCAAGTTAAAAATTTTATACGGGGTTAGTTATAAGTTTTTTGGAGCAGAGTAGACCAATAAACTAGATTTACATGATTTTTGGTAGCACTCCAAAAGAGAAGATTTTTATAATCAGTCTTAAAAATGAGCGTTAAATACACCTAAAGGTCATTCTCTCAATCAGTTTTGCAAAGGGGTAGCTGCCGCAGAACAAAGACGCCGTCTTTGGAGCAATATTTGTGGAGACATGGGGTTCGATCAAGTCAATTAGTACACTAAACTTAGGGAGCCATACCGCCAAAATCAACTCATTTTCCTGCAATGATTTAATATGTGAGAATTTTCCTTTATAAAGGTACGAAATTAATACTGATTCTTCGTAAAAAGATAATTTGAAAGAAAAAATTTCTTATTACAGGCAGATATCGACTTAATTAAATCATAGATGAAATACTCTGTTCACATAATTACTCCTTCATTTAATTCTGGAGAATTCCTAAGGGAGTGTCTTGATAGTGTTAATTATAAAAATCCTAGTTACGAACTCCATCATCAGATCATTGATAATTGCTCATCTGATTTAACTTTAAGTTTCATTTTAAATTACAAACCTAAAAATAGAGTTATACATTTCCATTCAGAAAAAGATTCTGGTCCGACGGCTGCGATAAATTATGGCTTTAATTCAGCACTAGATAATAGCGCCCAAATCATTGGATGGCTTAATTCAGATGATGCTTACACGCCGCAAGCAATAGATTGGGCTATTAAAGCTTTTGAGGTCAATCCTAAATTAAAAGTTATCTACGGCCATGGAAGACATATTAATCTTGCCGGAAAGAATTTAGGACCTTACCTATCATTGCCCCCATCCATCGGAAAAAGGAAATTTTCCGATGGCAGCTTCATTTGCCAGCCTACTGTTTTCTTTCGTCGCGAAGTATTCGATGAAGTCGGTCTTCTTGACGAGTCTTTAAAGACGGCTTTTGATCTTGATTTGTGGCTGCGGATCTTTAAGCGCTATCGCAAAAGCCAAATTGGTTTCATTAATAGAGTACAGGCTTATTCTCGCTTACATGATCAATGTTTAACTAAGCGTTTGCGTCAAACCGTTGCTTTAGAGAGTATGCAGGTCATTGCCAAGCATTTAGGCTCAGCTCCTGGCCACTGGATTTTGACTTACTTTGATGAGTTGTGTGAGCGCTACCCCTTTATTGAGGAAAAAGAGTCGCTTCTTGAAATTATCAAAGATGTACTAAAAAAAGCCAAGGCGTTTATGAAGCCGGCAGAGTTTGTTGTTTTGGTCAAAACTTTACAGAATGACTCTCGCTTAAAGCTGGCAAATGCTCAGGCTTTTGTGGATGTTCAGCCTGATGGCTGGGTAAGCCAAAAATTAATTGCCAAGTTGCGTTATAAAAAAGGTGAGAAGCGCACTCTCATTCTCAAGTGTCAAGGCGGTTGGCCCATGGAATCGAACATTCAATTGACGATTCGCTCGGCTACTGGTGAGGTTGAAAAAATCAAGCTAGGTTCCCAGGATGAATTCACGCTCACGCTTGAGGCTCCAGAGACGAATACCGAGGCATTTACTGCATGGGTAATAGAAACCCGTCAATTCTTTGTCCCTGCAAATGTGCAAAAACGCTCAAAAGATACCCGAAAGCTTTCCTTTAGAGTTGATGGTTTGTCGGTTCAGTAATTTATCTTTTCAGCCTAGTTATCCCTAACCTCCCTTGTCGACCTTTAATTTCCCATAGGTTTTTGTTGCTAGCATCCTCGCCACTTTGAGGTTCTTTCAAATTAAATGTGAGCGCAAGACTTCGACTCTGCTTTGTGGGGCTAACTGACTTCGGTTCTTATCGCCTAGTCCCTGATCATCGCTAGTTTCGCTATGCAGATCATCTTTGAATCTATTGCCTATCTTAATGTCTTCTCTAGGATGTTCATTCAGATAACTGTCTTCATTGCATTGAGGATTGCCAATACCAAATGCCAGGCGTGCACACTGAGTAAGGGCTCTATGCCTTAGCATTCTTCTGGGCATTTGTAGCCAGGTAGGGTGATCGGTTTTCACTTCCAGGTAGTATTCACGAGCTATGGTTGGAACACTTCGATCTTTGCGGTAAATGGAGCACTCAATCCACTTGGGGATATGGTTAATGCATTCAGGTGATTCGCTAAATTCTATACCGGCAAACTGAGGATGACCATTTAAGTATTTTGCCCAGCCATCGACGGTAATCATGATTTGCCAGGAACGCTCGGGATTTTGGGTCAGAATGATTTCTTGCGCCAATGGGTTCATCCTGTGCTCTTCTATATATTTGAAGTACATCAAAAGGATCGATGCTGGCACTGTTTCATATTGACGGTGAAATTGCTGCCATATTAGTAATTCCATTTTTAGCATTTCACATGCCTTTGTTGACTGTTCTTCAATCGCCCTCATAATCGCAACTTCTTCGAACTTAGCTGTATCTGGTTTCTGTTTAATTTCTAGATTAGCTAATAATTGTCTTTTACGAAGACTTTGCGTATTGCTTTGTTGTTTCATCTGCCCCTCTGTGATTGTCATATTTTTCATATCAATCCTTTATAGATTTAATCAGTAATCTGCGTGAACTTTGACTGCTCACCATAAACTGAGCGACCAATTCAGGGTGCGCCAGCTCGATGGATTTGGTATCTAATCTGGTTGATGCTTTAGGTGTCTTCCAGGTGGCTAAGGTCTTGCCTGCATGTGTCAGTATTTGCGCATCTTGCATCGATGCCATGATTTGTTGCTTGATATGGCTAAGCTCTCCCTCAGCTTCCTCAATCCGCTCTTGGATTTGCCCTATCTTTTGGATCTCCTCCACAATATTTTGAGGGGCTTCAATCGACTTCGCGTTATCTTCTTTTCTAAATAAGGTTTGATAGTCTGCCTCACATTGTGCTGGTGGCGGGGTATCAGTAAGTACGCATTGCTCCCAAAAATGAACGGCTTTTTCTAAGAGTGTTTGCTCAATTTGCAAATCTCGATGGATCTGATAAATCCGAAAATCACTATTACCAAAGAGCACTGCTAAATCTGTTTGATCAATTTGGGTAATGGCCATATACCAAAGGCATTGGCATAGATAAGGTAACGGCACCTGATCTGTTCCAATTTCACCCCAGTCTTGCTGACGAAAAGGGTTGGCCGTTTTGCATTCAAGTAGTCGATTGATTTTATGGTTGCCAATAGTCATAAGCTTGTTTTCAAGGCGGGTGATCTCTAGCGCTTTTAGCAGGCCTGGATCAGTGGCCTCAACAGTGCTTAATGCTTGAGCGCCCGCTTGCACTGCAAAGCGATCAATATGCCCACCCAGATAGTCGTACTTTGGGTGCCTGATGGCATAGGGATAGTTGAGTAAAGTTGATTGTGTTTGACGCTCATACTCTTGCGCCACAAATTCCTCAGCAAAGCTACCAAAGCGCAGTGGCAAGGAATCAGCCCCATTGGTTTGCTTGCCAGTCTTTTCCATCCAGACGTCTACAGCAGTGCGATAGGGCGATAAACCCAAAATGGCGGCAATGTCCGATCCTCCTAGACTTTTGGCCCGAAATTGGGCAAAATCTTGATTTATAAGCATATTTATTCTCCTAAATTAATCAATAGATACCTTTTAATAGGTAACTATTACTCATTATAAGGTATCTGTTACTTGATTACAAGTGGTCAAATTCGTGCAGCTCGCGCCTTAATTAAGTGGACAGGTGCTGAGTTAGCGAAAGCATCTGGGGTAGCTTTTTCAACTTTGATGCGTCTCGAGACGGGGGAGGGCGTACCTGGGGCTCAAGCAAAAACCCTCGACGCCATTACAAAAGCCTTCGAATCTGCCGGTATCGAATTCATCGGTACGCCTGAGCAAGGCGCTGGTGTTCGCTGGAAAATAAGCGGTAATTAACTCGCCTTCTATATGGGCAGTAAACCAAAGCCCCTTCATCCCGCTTCGCACTGGGTGCGTGGCGATGAGGCGATAAGCCAGCGCTTAAATGAGCGTTTTATAGAGCACCCACTCACTCCTGATCAAATCACCGAGGTCGATGACGCCTTAATCTCAGCCAGTTTTGCCAGTAATCGCACGCGGCCCAAAAACCTCATCTTGGTAGCGCTTGCCAATGCGCTCGATTATCTTGCGACGCCGTATAAGCCTTATGTCTTTAAAAAACTCACGCGCGATACCTTTGGTGCCAATCGGCCCTATGGGCCGCATCAAAAATTGCGCGCTCGGCTCCTTTTAGGCGCCGCATTATTTCAAGCATGGCGCTTGGGCCATGGAACGGAACCTCGCATTAATCGCAAGATTGTGGAAAAGGACAAGCGCACCGTGCGCACTCCCTTTGTCATCTTTGCTGCGCAAATTCTAGCGATCGCCAAAATTGGCAAAGTGGAAGATAGCCTGATGCTGTATCGCTCCTTTGAGAGGGCTACTCATGCTGGTATTCCTTACGATGATTGGGTCAAGACCCAAACCATTTTTAAAATATTAGAAAAATAAAAAAAGTTCCAAGACGGGCGAGATACCGGGTGAGTAAGTCTTAGGCTCATCTCCATATGGTTAATGTGACCCAGAAATTTGGGTGCACATCTCAACATTAACCGTAAGGAGCTGTAAATGTCACAAAAGACTGAAATTGCAAAACGAAATACCCCAGTGGTAATGCAAACTGGACCCACAACCCTGGCTGGCAAGCAGGTTTCCTCTAAAAACGCTCAAAAGGGAGCCATCTTTACGAAGGGCTATCTGCAAAGCGAAAACATTGAGCAAAAGCAAGCGGAGTATGAAGCGCTCACCGAGCAGTGGGGCGCTTATGATCCGACGCGCCAAATGATTTTGCGCACAATCGAGCAAGCCAATTTGGGGATCGAGCGCCAGATGCTCTTTGAAAAGCAAAAGATTGAAGCACTCATGCAATCGGCTGATGTGGCCCAGCAATTTGCTCGCCATGCCGGTTTAAGCGCCATGGCCGCAACAATGATGCCCGCTTGGTATTTTTCCGATGGCGGTGTGCGTGAAAAGAGGATCGCCGCCTCTATTCTCAAGGTCTTTGAGCAGGTAGAGCAATTGATCCATGAATACAGCGATCAAATTGCGCCACACATCAAAACGCGCTATCCCGATTTGTATGCGTATCTGATGGAAGGGCAAGCGGTGACTGCACAGTTTTTAATTGTGCTGGGAATAACCTATAAGCAGACGACTGCCATTCTCAATTTACACAAGTTAATTGAGGGTTTAGAAAAGCACCACTACCACCATTTGGTCTGGGCAAAAGATGCTGATCGCTATCAGATTTTGGTGATGGGCCTGCGCGCGCAAAAAATAGAAGAGGCGATTGATTTGGACAAAAGCAATCGCTATGCCACCAATTTGCAAAGCCGCCTATTAAAAGGGGTGAACGCTTTGGTCACTTTAGATCAGATTGATGCGCACAAGATCAGTGCAGCTCAAACCACGGTCACGATTTCCGAGCAAGAGCAAGGGGGTGGCGCGGTCAGTCTAGAGGCGCCAAAAAATTCACTAGCAGCATCTAATACAGCTCGCTCGCAATCTATGGAGGGTAAACAATAGCGTTTTGCAAAACGAAATCCCCTGCCAATTTGCCCTGATGTGGGGTGGCAGGGGCTTTCTGAGCTGGCGGCTTAAAGGTCGGTAAAATGAATCATTACAACATTCATGGGTTTCATTTTGATCACTTCTGAGCAGGTCACCTTGGCATATCAACTCTTTTTGGGCCGCGATCCAGAGAGCCCTGAGATTGTAAATAATCTGTGTCAAACCGTGCACACTGTCTCTGCTTTGCGTGAAGTCTTTATGCGCTCTGCTGAGTTTCGCCAGCGTATGGGTGAGGCTTTAGATAAGCAGCAAAATGTGCAGTTGCGCCATCCCTTTCATTTGCCACACATTCCAGTAGAGGCAGAGATCTCTGATGAGCTGCTGCACAAGATGTTTGATCGGATCAAACACGAGTGGACTCATTTAGGGGAGACTGAACCATATTGGTCGACCATTACCCAGCCGCAATATCATCTCGATCAATTTGAAGAGCACCGCAAGCAGTTTTATGACTCTGGCAAATACGTGGCGGATATTTTTATGGCGGCGATGCGTCGCAATAATGTCAATCCCAATTTGATTCAAACAGTTTTAGAGGTGGGCGCTGGGGTGGGTCGCGTGACCCCGTTTTTAGCCCAATCCTTTCCCAAAGTGATTGCTACGGACATCTCTAAACCCCATCTCAATGTTGGTAAAGCACAAATTGATTTGCAAAATTTGACCAATGTGGAATTTATTCATTGGGAAGATCCACGCGCGCTCTATCAGTTGCCCAGCGTTGATGCGATTTTGTCGGTGATTACCTTGCAGCACAACCCACCGCCAGTCATGGTATGGATCTTGAAGAACTTGTTTGCATGTCTTAATCCTGGTGGCGTGGCTTACATTCAAGTGCCGACCTATCGTAATGGTTATTTGTTTGAGACCGAGCGCTATTTGCAAACGGCTCAGCCCAATACGCTGGAGATGCATTTCTTACCCCAGCATGAAGTATTTAGAATCATTGCTGATTCTGACTGCACTTGTTTAGAGATCCGAGAAGACGGTATGGTGGGTGATGAGAGTCAGATGTTATCGAATACCTTCCTCATCCAGCGTAACCCCTAAATCATGTTAGCCCCCAATGCTTGATCTATCTTTAGCCAAGCATTTTGCTTGGTTGCTGCGCGCTGACGTGCGGCAAGATCTCAAGTCTTCTGATAAACCCTCTGAGCGTTTTGCGCAGTGGTGGTTAGTCAATGGCCGCTCTGAATACCCTTATTGGGATCATCTGAGTAGCGCAGAAATCGCTTGGTTACAAGAGCCAGTGGGCAAGGGCCTGTTTGAAGGGGTGGAGTTATCAATCGCCAAGATGCTGCGCTTAGTTTTATCGTGGCGTCCCGATGTGATTCAAAAATTTACCAAAAATGACAAGGCAGACTCTGTTTCATTAATGGCCTGGTTCTATTTATTGGGTATGCAAGAGCATCGTTTATTTGATGCGGTTTCACTAGAGATGATTCGCGATTTAGATCGTCCAATTCTCAATGTGACACCAACCCCTGGTGATGAAACGCCAGCAGTCACAGTACTCATGGCATTGGCTTGGCGACTCTTAGGTCCGGATTTACAAAAGGTGATGAGCCTATCTGATTCCGCTTCTCGTAATCGCTACTTAGCTTGGTTTTTTACAGCGGGTCTAGGCGTCTTTAAATGCCATGACTTGATTGCGAACCGGTGGCGCTCTTGGTTATTGCAACCCATTCCGGTGGGTAAAGGCTTAGGTGAGTTGCCCCGTTTTGCTTTGCTGGAGTACTCTTTATTCCCAGCTAAAAGTCGTCCTGATGTAGCCAGCGCTACTGGAGTAGAAAAATTGCGTACCTGGGCTGCAAGTCCTGCCGCTCTAGGAAGTGCTGGTAAGTGGGCTTGGTTAAAGCAAGCCACGCAATTGCCCAAAACAAATTCCACCGCAAAACCAGTAGTCAATTTACTCTCTGATACATCTGGTCCGGTTGCCGTCGCTACTAAAAAACCCTTTGGTGTGAACCTGTTTGGTTTTGCTTATGGTGAGCTTGGTATTGGTGAAGACTTACGCATGGCAGTAGCGTGCTGTGAAGCTGCTGGCATTGATTATCGTGTGGTCAATATTGAGCCAGGTACTGAGATTCGGCAAAACGATAAAGCGGTGCAAACTCAAGTAGAGCAGGGCGCCTCGATTGCTCCTTATGCGATCAATGTCTTTATTCTTCCTGGCTTTGATATTGTCTCTAGAGTGTTTTTAAAGATGGGCAGTGAAGTCTTTGCTGATCACTACAACATTGGTTGGTGTCCCTGGGAACTTGGTGTTTGGCCCGCCGCTTGGGGCCGTGCATTTGATTTGGTCGATGAGGTGTGGGCGGGCAGTCAATTTAGTCATGAGATGTATCAGCGCTCCACTAAAAAACCCGCCATTGCAATGCCGCTAGCAACTCAGTTGGTGGGTCTGCAGAAAAAAACCCGCAAGCATTTTGGTTTGCCTGCTGGTGAGTTTTTATTCTTGTACGTCTTTGACTTTAATTCTCACTTAGAGAGAAAAAATCCAACTGCGGTCTTAGAGGGTTTTGCTAAGGCGTTTGGCGCGTCTGGCAAAGCGGGGTCTGCTAGTGCAAAAGTGGGTTTAGTACTCAAAGTCATGAATGCTCCAGCAGGTAATCCGGCTTGGCAGAAATTTGAAAAAAGTTGTAAAGCGGATAAACGTATTCATTTGATTCATCAGACTATGGATCGTGGTGAGGTCTTGGCTTTGATCAATGTCTGTGATGCCTACGTCTCGCCACACCGCGCCGAAGGCTTTGGCAGAACCCTGACTGAGGCCATGCTTCTCGGTAAGCCTGTAGTGGCCACCAATTACTCTGGCAACGCCTTTTATATGAATCCCGAAGTGACTTTCCCTGTGGATTACGAGCTAGTACCAGTCAAAAGAGGGGATTACCACTTTGTGGAAGATGAGGATGGGGCAGTCTGGGCCCAGCCTTTGATTGCTCACCTGGCCACCCAAATGCAGGCAGCGCAGCGGGCCGCTAAAGATCCCCAATTTAAGGCGAACTTACTAGCCTTTGCCCAGCAAACATTTGCCCCAGGGCGTACTGGGCAATTGATGCAAGCAAGGTTAGAATTGATTCAATCTATTTTGACTGAAAGAGGGCTGGTATGAAGTTCCCCTTCTCCCTATTTGAAAAAAAATCTGGCGACAATACTGCTACGCAAGTTGCTAAGCCTAGTGTGATTACGCCAGCACCATCGACTGCTTCGGTTGATCTCTTGAGTCCTCCGCCGGTAGAGCGTCCAAGCTTTCGCGTGCCAGGTGAGTCTACGAGTCCTCCCAGCCCCCAGGTTGAAGTAACTGAGGTCAGTGTGGTTTCTTCTAATCTTGCTGCTGAAGTGTTATCAGTGAGTGAAGCGGCGCCAGTGAGCTTGCTAGGGCAAATGGAAACGCCTTTAATGACGGCTGAAGATGTGATTGCGGCTTATAAAATTTTCTTGCGCCGTCGCCCAGAAAATATGGATGGCGTGACACCACGGGTGGGCTTAACTGGTGACCGCATTTTGTTTGACTACCTGATGTCTGATGAATTTACCGCGCGTCCAGAAGTGGCTCAATTAGTCTTTAACTGTGCCAAGAAAATCGTAGACGCTAAAAAGGTGGCTGATGCTGCCGCCGGTACGGGAGCGGGTGCTACTGGTGCGGAGTCAGCGCCTGCAGCAGCAAGCGTAGCTGAGCCAACCCCAGGTTTAGATGCCAATAAAGCTGCAGAAACCCAGGATTAACAATAATGAGTGCCATCGCCACTGAAGTCACCAATAAGCTTTATAGCGTTAATCCTTGGGCTAATTTTGTCCCATCGTATCCAAAAAAAGAGGTGCACGGCTGGAATGGTAATCACCCCGCTTTAAAGCGCTTAGCGCTGAATGGCGCAGATGCTACTGGCGCTAACATCATCGTAGACGTGGGTGTATGGCTAGGTTCATCAGTGATCAATATGGCGAGCGAGTTAAAAAATAACAAGATCAATGGCTGCGTGATTGCGGTGGATACTTTTTTAGGCTCGCCCGAGCATTGGTCGATGGAAAACTACTTTGATCGGGTCAATGGTTTTCCAAATCTATATCAGCAATTTTTGACCAATATCTATAACGCTGAACTTACAGAGTATGTGATTCCGCTGCCACAAACCTCTATCTCGGCTGCGATGATTTTAAAAGCAGCTGGCATTGCGCCCAATGTCGTGCATGTGGATGCTGCCCATGAGTACCCTGAAGTATTAAAAGATATTGAGGCGTACTACGAGCTACTGCCTACTGGTGGATGCTTGATTGGCGATGACTATGATCCCACTTGGCCTGGTGTTATTCAGGCTGCGAATGAATTTGCTGCCAAGCAGGTGCTCTATTTAGAGGTCGAGTCCCCAAAGTTTATTTTGCGTAAACGCTAAGTTACTACTAGCTTGTTTTAGCGCAAATAACTTAGGAGGATGGGGCGATACTTTTCAGCAAGCGCTGCTAAGGTAAATTGCTCACCGGTTTTCATACCCGCAGTATTGCGTTGGGGTTTTTTGCTTTTGCTGCTGACATTTTTGTGATGGGCAGCGTATAGCTTGTCTAGTTTCTTAATTGTGTCTGCTACTGAGGGCTCTGCCCACGTTGAATAGGTATTGTGGGGGTACTCGCCTTTGAGGACCTCTTTAGCTTGCCAGGACACTAGCTCACTATTTTTCTCAGTCAGAAAATCAGCTGGCCCAGAATAGTTGGTACTAATTAGCCATAAGCCATGTTGCAAAGCTTCCACTAAGGTTCGACCAAAGCCTTCGCTACGATGTAAGGATACGTAGCAGTCGCTGGCTTGATAGAGCTCGCTCAGTTGCGCTGGGCTTAAAGTCTCTTTAATGATCTTGATCTGTTTGCTATCAGGTAGCCATTTGAGATTGTCTTGAATATCGCGTTGCCAGCGGTTGATTTTTAAAATCAAGTAAGCATCTTTTTTACCTTTAGCAAATTGGGTAAATGCTTCTACTACCGCCTGGGGATTTTTGCGATTCATGGTCGAGCGCATATCGAACATAAAGAGGCTCACAAACGCTTCTTTAGGAATATCTAAGGCCTTTCTAAAATCACTTTTATCTGGATTGCCCTTGCTGTTCTTCTTTTCTACCGGTGCCTGAATCACGGGCAGTGGAATGGATAAAATGAGTTGGCGCGATTTGGCAAAAAAAGCCTCTTGCACAAACTTGGTAGGGCACCAGATGTGATCGACTAGCTTGAGGGCATTGACATACTCATCTGGAAAGTCAGGCAGTTCCCATAAAAAGTAACCGAGTTTTTTCTTGGGATCGCTAAAGAGTTTAGGATGCACATTGGCGAGGTTTTGACATTCCATGGCCGACATAAAGAACATTGAGTTCTCATAGGTATCCATGGTCATGCTCTTAAACTTCACGGACACTTTTTTGGAGCTATCGGTAGGTAGATCAATGATCGAAAAGGGGATATCTAGATAATCGAGCATGGCTGCAAACGAGCGCAAATCCTCACCCAAACCGATGGGGGAGGTAGCATAGCCAATCAGGTTAAAACCTGCTGTAGTGCTCTGGTTCATATAGGTCTCATTATGAGGCTAAGCTGCTTTGGGCCGCCTAGGGATACACTGGGGCGATGATCTATTTAGAAGTGGTCTTATGGTGCCTCTTTCTAGCCTGGTGGCTATACCGGCTAGTTCTGATTATTCAGGCACATCGCGCTGGGGCCTATGACCCACGGGGTGTTTTTTACTACCTCATCACCTTGGTAGTCTTAGTGACCTATGGCAGGAATATTTTTACTCGCTTGCTACAGGTGATTTAAGATGGATCCATTGATAAAGGGTTTTACATGACCATATTGGTTACCGGCGGAACAGGCTATATTGGCTCTCATACCGTGGTTCAGCTATTAAACGCTGGTCACAAGGTATTGGTCTTAGACAATCTATGCAACAGCAAAGCGCAGGTAATTGATCGGATTACCCGGATTGCGGGCAAGAGCCCTCAGTTTATTGAAGGTGATGTGCGTGATCGCGCCTTATTAAAGAAGTTATTTGCAGGGCAGACTATTGAGACCGTCATTCATTTTGCAGGCCTTTAATGCTCCTCCAGATGTGGACAAAAACCACTACTCTATTACGACAATAATGTGAGTGGCAGCATTGTGCTTGTTGAGGAAATGAAAAATGCCGGCGTGAAGTCCATTGTGTTTTCTTCTTCGGCTACGGTGTATGGCGAGCCGGTATTTTTGCCTTATACCGAATCACATCCTTTAAAACCTATTAATGTGTATGGCCATAGCAAACTGATGGTCGAGCAAGTCTTGCAAGATCTGGCACTCTCAGACTCAGGCTGGCGGGTAGCACTATTACGTTACTTTAATCCTGTTGGTGCCCACCATTCAGGTTTGATTGGCGAGGATCCTGCTGGCATTCCCAATAACCTTATGCCATTTGTCGCTCAAGTAGCCGTCGGTAAGCGCGCTAAGCTATCAGTCTTTGGTGATGATTACGATACGAAAGATGGCACTGGTGTGCGCGACTATATTCATGTGGATGATTTAGCATCGGGACATTTAGCTGCCTTGCAGTACTTACAAAACAATACAGGTGTACTCACCGTGAATCTGGGTACTGGGCAAGGCACTTCGGTATTCGAATTAATTCATGCTTTTGAAAAAGCAGCGAACAAAAAAATACCTCATGAAGTAGTTGCCCGTCGTGCGGGTGATTTGCCAGAGTATTACGCTGATGCTGCGTATTCAAAAGCGGTGTTGGGTTGGCAGGCGCAGTACGGCGTTGAACGCATGTGTGAAGACACTTGGCGCTGGCAAAGTCAAAACCCCAATGGCTTTAGCGATTAACGCATATTCATTCATGATTTATTGCCTATGAATTTTCAGCCCACCAACGTCAATCCCCAAGGCTTGACTGCGCTGATTCGCAATTTAGGACGTGACTGTCCGCCTAGTCAATATCTGCGCGAGTTTCTGAAAAATTCAATTGAAGCATGTCAGCGTACACACCGCAACGATTGCCAAATTACCTTAGATTTCAATGGCAATATCTTTGCTAATAGTAGCTTTTATAAATTAGCCTTTACTGACAATGGCGATGGCATGAGCCCAGAGCAAATGCTCTCGCTACTCAATAACTTATCGGCCTCAGGCTCTCAAAGTAATGAGCATCAAAACTATGGTGTGGGTGCCAAGATCTCGGCGATGACCCGTAACCATGCCGGCATTCAGTATGAGTCTTGGAAGGGCTCGGTAGGGTACTGCGTCTTTATTCGCTATAAGTCAGAAGAGGATATTTTCGGAGTGCAAGGATTTGTGGGTGGTGCTGGTGAAGCGATTTATGCCATTCCTTTAGCGCCAGAAGATAAGCCGCCGATGATTGGCGAGCACGGCACGCGCGTGACCTTGTTTGGTATGAATGAAGCGCAAGATACGATGCATCCGCCGCCGGGTATTCCGGGTAGTCGCGAAGGCTGGATGGTGGACTATCTCAATACGCGCTTTTTTACCCTGCCTCATAACATTGCCATTTCAGCGCGTTATGGTTATGCCCATCCCATAGCAGCAGAAGATCAAAACTATCTTGAATCGATTGAAGGCTTTCACGTGATTGCTGATCGCCACTGCGAAGAAAAAGGCGTGATGCGGGTAGCCAGTGCTTTGGTGTATTGGTGGATCATGCCCGAAGGCTCACCCCTGCGTGGACAAGTAGCTTTAATCAATCAAGGCGAGATCTTTGATGTGCATTGGCATTGGGAACATTTCTTAAGTCAATTTGGCATCGTGGTCGGGCGTGAACGGGTGATGATTTACTTAGAGCCTGATGAGGCGGTGCAAAATACGCCGCGCACCAGCTTAGTCAAACCCGATGGCTCTGGTTTAAATTGGGGCGAGTGGCAAGTAGAGTTTCGGGCCAATATGCCACAGGGCTTACGTGACTTTATCGATCGCCTCTTAAATGAAACAGCGCAGGTCAGTCACACCAATGCGATTTTAAGACGCCTAGGCGCCCTGCGAGACCTCTTCTTGCTAGGTGGTTATCAAACCTTGGTAGGCGCCGCTAAAGCGAGTAAGCCCAAACCCATCGAAGGCATTGGCTTGGTCGCTGCTGCAGCTGGCTTGGTGGCTGAAGAGGCGCCACCCGATGATCCTGCCAATCCTTCTGAGCAGCCGCCAGAGGGCGCTGCTGATGAGCCGCCACAGGAAGATGAAGCATCAGATGACCTGGAGTCAGGTTTGAGCTTTTTCCCTAAAGTAGAGTGGACCAATGAAGAGCGCTCGCCTCACCTAGTAGGACGCGCTGCTGAATACCTGGAAGTGAGCAATAGTGTTTTGGCTAATCGGGACTTCAAAGGTTTTATGGATCTGTACCAATTTTTTATGCAAAAGTATGGTGAAGAGGCTGGATTAGCAGCGCGCATCACCAGCGCCATTAATGAGAGTGTTGAGCAAGCGCTGATGGAGTGCGTGGCGGGTATTTTGTCTTTGAAAACCAACCCCCATTGGAATGCCCACCATATTCACTTAGCCTTAACGCCGGAGGCTTTAACCACTAGCGTGATGCAGCGCTACTGGAGTGCAGGCTATATTGATCAAACTGTCCGGACTTATCTGGCTCAGCAGCGCCATTAAACCTAGGTTTTGGGCGATTCGGGTTAGTATTAACACCAACCATTTGCCTTATCGCGGACTATGAAATTTCTCTACCGAATTAGCAATAATTCTTACAACAAGCCTAAATTGAAGAATGCTACAAAAGAGCATTGCTTCCTCAATTTTTTGCATAACGTGCTCACTGCATCAGATACGCTTGAAGTGCTTGCTGACAATATCAACTCCGAACTAAAAGATTTTTTGCAAACGCATCTCCCAAACCATGGCAAATTAGTGGAAATTAATGTCGGCTCAAATGGCGCGAGTTTTCGACTACAGATGCAAATGGCTTGTGAATCACCAGATCATGAAATCGTGGTGTTGCATGAAGACGATTATTTATATCGCCCACATTTAAGCGATACCCCTTTGAAAAAGTTTAATCAATTGGCGATTGCTGAAGGCTTAACTAAATCCCATTACGTGAGCTTGTACGATCACCCAGATAAATACATTCCTCGCCTGCAAGTCAACGCTGATCAAGTCGCTCCACTTGTTACACCATCGATTGATCATCCTTTAGTGATTCAAGATGGCATTCAGTGGGGCAATCCATTAATTAGCGACGATGGTGTAGAAAATACCGGGATCTTTTTAACAGAACGTAGCCATTGGAAATACACCAATTCAACAACCTTAACTTTTGCTGCTTATGCCAAAACGCTTAAGGAAGATTACCCGGTCTGGGAAGACAATTCACGAGACGCCCATCCTCATGACTATTGGGCTTTTACAGCCTTGGGCAAGGCCGGCAGAAAAATTGCTACGCCGATTCCGGGTTTATCGACCAATACAGAACTGCCTTGGATTTCTCCGTTGTTTGACTGGGAAGTAATGTAGTATTGGAAAATAAAAGCGCTGTGACTAGGCTGATCCATGCACCCCCCAGAAATTTTCTATGAAGACTATTGTTTATTATTGCCCCAATACGACGATGCCTGTTGGCGGGGTGCGGGTACTCTATAGCCACTCCCAAATGGTCAATGATTTAGCGGATGAGCGGGTCAACTCCCAGATCTTTCACTGGTGGGAAGTCAATTTTGTCTGCAACTGGTTTGAGCATACCGCGGCGCGAAAAATAGACAAAGCACTCAATCCCGACGAGCATTTTGTCATTTTTCCCGAATCGCAAATGTATACGATGTGGCGCGAGATGGTCGAGCAGGGTATTCGCTACGGCATCTTTGTTCAAAATGGCTACGTACTCGATGGCAATATCGCGCCTGAGGATATTGCGCAGGCTTACGATAAAGCCAGCTTAATCATTTCGATTAGCGATGATGCGACGCAATGTATTGAGTTTTTATTTCCGCAGCACATGCACAAATTAGTGCAAGTCCAACCCTCAGTGGACCCCACACTATTTCATGTCGATCATGGTATTAGTAAATCTAAAGTCTTAACGTACATGCCCCGTAAAAGTCCGCGGGATCTGCAGTTGGTGAATCACTATTTAAAGATTAAGCTACCGCCTGGATGGACTACCAAAGCGATTGAAGGCCTAAATCAAGAAGGGGTAGCTAAAGCTTTGCAAGACTCCCCGATATTTATCTCTTTTTCTGAGTTGGAAGGCTTTGGTCTGCCGCCGATTGAGGCTGCGCTGTGTGGTAACTTGGTGGTGGGCTATCACGGCGAGGGCGGTCGAGAGTATTGGCATCAACCGCTTTTTACAGAGGTACCTAGAGGTCATATCCGTTTATTTACCCAATCTGTTTTAGAGCAAATTGCGCGGATTGAATCTAAGGGAATCGACCTGATCTTGCAAGAAACCGAGGGTGCACGTCAAGCCTTGGCTTTGCGCTATTCCAAGGAAAATGAGCTGTTGGCGATGCGCAATTTAGTCGAGCGGGTGCTTAAAACCTTTGATCCTGCCTAAATCAGAGCGCTGATTTTTTCATGGTTGTAAGCAGGTGAAATTGACCACTGCGTTCTTGTGACTCAATCACGAAAGCCCCTTTAAAGCCATTGGCCGCGGCCCAACGGTTGACCTTATCAAAATAGAGCGTGAAGGTTTCATCGGTAATCAACTGGACATTGGCTGGATCGCGCAGCGCAGAAACGGCTGGATAGCAGGGGGTCAGGGATAAAAAAGTCCCTCCGGGTTTGAGGACGCGATACACCTCGTTCATCAACTCAATAAAACAGTGGCGACGCTGTGGTGCATACATGAGGCGCGGAACTTGCTGTAAGAAATCAAAGGCAGTGACATAGTCAAAGCGTTCATCTTCAAACGGAATCGATTCTATTGCTAAATCACAGACGGTAATATTTTTGCCGGCAATTAAATCTAGGCCAAACACCTCATCAGCCTCAAATGGGTTTTTCGGTTCTGCGCCACATCCGAGGTCTAAGCTAGCTGTCATATTTACTTGTCGTTAGAAGTGTTATTGCAGACCTTGCTGCAGATTAGTAATGTGTTGAGCCACGGCTTCTGGTGTAAGCTCTTCCGCCTTATAGGATAGCTCTCGCAATAGATTACCGCTAGCCCATTTCTTGGCAAAGTACAGCACATCTTTTAATTTAGTTTGGTTGATCATGCGATTGGGCGCAGATCCAGCACCACTGCCATCTAAGCTATGCTCAGCGATCGCATTGGGCGCAACCATCACTTCCCAGCCTCTTGCTCTAGCGGTCATCGAGTAGTCTGCATCAGAGCTAATGAAGAGCATGTTTTCATCGAGCAGACCAATCTCCCGAATCATGGCAGTGCGTAACAACATGCAGGCGCCGTTAGCCCAGTAAGTACTAAAGGGCACGGGTACGCCCATGGTGCCTTGTAGGCGATGCACTCCCCAGGGAAAGGCTTGTAATGAGCCAAACCAGGAGGGGTTGCCGTTGGAGTCCACTTGAACGGGCGCTAAGATGCCGCACTTGGGCATGAGTTCCATGCCGGCGATTAGATTTTTCAGGCAATCAGGCTTGAGGTAGGCATCTTGGTTTAACACCAAGATGAAGTCATATTTGGGGGAGTAGCTGAACTTGCGTAAGCCTTCATTAACCGCTTTGGTAAACAAAATATTATCTTCAGAGTTGTCGCGGACGAAAACTTCGGTTTTGATCTCTATTTGCGCTTCTAGAGCAGCCAAGCAACGCTCAAGCTTGCTGGGAGCTTTGAAGTAGGGGATAACGATGGGGACGATTTTTTTGCTGCTCATGGGGCATGGGCGCTAAAGGGTTGATGAGACTGGGGTATTGTGACATAGTTTGCTTTGCTGGTGAGGTGCCCAGCCTGATAATAAGTGCGCCCTATGCTGCAGTGATTTTCACCCAATTTGGTAAAAATGATAAAAAAGAGCACAAGCCATACCCTGTTTACAATGGCTTTAATGTCAACATTGCGCCCCCACGTTTTCTCTATTCATGGCTAAAGATCCTGCTCTGACCTTGCTTGAGCATCCCTGGATTGCCCAGTGTAGTGATGACGCTCGTAAAAAAATCTTAGCCAGTGAGGATTTCCGAAAAGAAGTCATCGAGTACCGCAAGATGATTCAGATGAATAAGCCGCCTAAAGGGCAGCTGTTCATGAACATCGGCAATGAGATTTTGGATAAGGGTTTGTATGAGCTTTCTCGCCAAGCATATGGCTTGTGTTATCGCGACAACGATACGGCTGCGGTATTAAACAATATCGGCTATGCCTACACTTGTGAAAAAAACTATGAGAAGTCGGTGGAGTATTACAAAGCAGCTTTAGCAGTGAAGTCAACTTATGACCGAGCTGTCAATAATGTGGCCTCTGATTTAATCCGCAATGCCATTCAATGTTTTGATCAAGATATTCCTGAGAGCCTAGATCAGTGCGAGAAGCTCTTGCATGAAAGTTTGTTCTATAAGCCTAATCACGATTGGGCATTTTTGAATATGGGTAATTTGTGGGAGCGTCGAGGGTTTACGAAAAAAGCCATCTATTGGCTTGAGGCTGCTATTGAAGCGAACCCTACTTACAGCGCACCAAGAAGTAATATTGCGCACGCTTATTTTAAGGTGGGTGAGTTCGCTAAAAGTTTTGAGAACTTTGAGTGGCGCTTTAAGACGGATGACAATCCCGGTAAAAAAGCACGCTTTACGGATCGCTTGTATTGGGATGGCAAAGAAGATTTAGCAGGCAAGAGTATCTTGCTGCATTGGGAGCAGGGCTTTGGCGACATGATTCAATGCGTGCGCTACCTCTTTTGGTTCCGTCAAAAGTATCCTACCGCAACAGTGGTGCTTGAAACGATGGAAGCGCTCGATCCATTATTTAAACAGCTAGCAGACCCTACTGGATTTGTGGGTGAGGTAGATGCAGAGTGCATCATGCCCTGCGTGAATGAAACGCTAATCAATCAGCGTGAAAAGTACACTGATCGCCAATTTGATTTTGTCTATCCTTTCTATTCTTTACCGCGCTTGTATTACATTGAAAAAGCAGCGATTCCGATCTACTCGGCTTATCTGCACCGCCCACCAACCAAGCAGTCTTGGGTTGACTTGCGCGATAGCTTGCGCCAGAAAAAGAAAAAGATTATTGGTCTGAATTGGGCAGGCAGAGCTAGTCACGGTAATGACCGCTTTAGATCCACCCATCTCTCCTTCTTAAGGGGTCTGGTGGATAGCCCTGAGTTAGCAGACTGCCAGTTTGTGAGTTTTCAGATGGGTGAACAGCGCGCGCAGATTAAAGAGCTTGGTCTAGAGGACAAAATTGTTGACGTAGTCGATTTGATTGAGAATTTTTGCGATGCCACGATGCTGATTCATGACATTGATTACTTGGTGACAGTGGATTCAGCATACCTACACTTAGCGGGAGCAATTGGCGCTAATGTCATTGCCTTGATTGCGAAGCGCTCGGACTATCGCTGGATGCTTGAGCGTAAGGACAGTATTTTGTATCCATCGGTAACGGTAGTGCGTCAGAAAGCCAATATGATTTGGGATGATGCTGAGCGTCAAGAGATGATTGATACCATTCGTGGTCGCAATATCCTTACTCCAATAGGAAAATAAGGAATGGCTACTAAATCTAGTAAACGAGCCATCAGTAGTAAAACAACAAAAGTGGTCAAGCCCAGCTCTCGTGCACATCTTGCTTCTAGGGCAAAAGCTTCCGTACCGAGCAAGCCTAAACCAATCGCTATTGCCGCTAAAGCGGTGCTCAAACCTGCTCCTAAGACAGCTGTCAAGACTGCAGCTAAAACAGTGGCTAGCAAGGCGCCCACTAAAACAGCAACTAAAGCAGCAAGCAAGAAATCCTTTCGCTCGAGCGTCGAACTCAATATTGCACCTTTACCAACCACCGCTAAGAGTGAGCCTAAGCTTGAAAAAGATTTAGTCAAAAAGCCGGGTGGTTCATTGCAATCACCCTTACGAGTATTTCAGATTTACTACGAAGCTTGGCAACGAGAATTACTCGATCCCCATTTTATTGCGCTCGATAACAGCAAGAGTAATTCAGAGATGCTTGAATTTAGTGTTTTTGAGCAACTAGCTAAAAGTGATTACATTAAAGATGCTGAGCTCTGGGGCGCCTTATCTTGGCGCTTTACTGAGAAGACGGGCATGAGTGGGGCTGATTGGATTAAAGCAATTGAATCGCAACCCAATCACGATGTGTATTTTTGCAATCCCTATCCCGAGAATGAAGCCCTCTTTCACAATATGTGGCTGCATGGTGAAACCCGCCATCCCCAGTTTCTCGCTTTAGTACAGACCCTCTTTGCGGTAACGGGTTTGCCAGAACAAGAGTTGTCATCCATTTTGGTATCCGATCAATTTGCTGCGGCCAATTACATTGTGGCCACCCCCAAGTTTTGGAATGCTTATCTACCTTGGGTGACGCAGGTAATGAGCGCGGCCAATAAAAAATTACCCGCCAAAGTGCGTGATTTGATGCACTCTAAGCAGGCTGATGAGGATGAGCTTCATAAGGGCGCCACTTATGTGCCATTTATTGTTGAGCGCCTTTTCCCGATCTTCTTAAAAGTAGCTGGTCAATCCTTTAAGGCCTGCAAAATTGCTTTGCCTGAGCGTGAGCGTGAACTCAATGTGCATCTCAAACTCTTACGCGAGATGAAAGATGTTGCTCACAAAACCAAATCCATTTGGTTAGCTGCTTGCTGGGTGAACTACCGCAATTTGTATCTCACTCAAGTAAACGGTAAAGAGTGGTGCACCAAACACTTACGCAATATCACCCCCACAGAAATTAAGTTTTCTTAAAGCAGGGGTAGATTGCCGTGGCAACTATTCCTTCGGCATCGATTCAGTCTGTACTGTTGCAAGCCCAAGCTGCGCGTGATCGCGCTGATTGGCATGTGGCGATCGCGCTCTATCGGCAGGTAGAAGAGGGCGCCAAGCACTCCGCCGAGATTAAACATAATCTCGGCTTGTCTTATCTAGGTCTTGGACAAACGCAGCAAGCTGTAGATTGCTGCTTAAGTGCGCTGCACCTTAAACCCAGTTTGTGGCAAAGCATGGCAATCGTTGCCAAGGCTTATCAGGCCCTAGGCCAAATGGAATTGGCGCAGCGCTATTTTCAGAAGATGCTCGGTGGTGCTGGCGAAGCGCAAGCGCGTGTTGGTCTGGCTGACCTTGCCATGAATGAATTCGGTAATCCCTTAGGGGCGATTGAGCTGGTGGCTTCACTCAACAGCGATCCCGAATACCGTATGGATGCGCAATTGACGATGCTGATGGCTAGCCTGTATGACAGGCCCAATTGGGATAAGCCTGGTAATGCTTTAACACTCTCCAATCAGATTAGGCAATTCTCTCAAGAGTATTTGCGCTTACCAGATGTGCACCTAACGCCTTTTAAGAATCACGAGGCTTTGTACAAAAAAGCATCGTATCGCCCAAGGGTGGGAATTATCTCCCCTTTATTGGGTGTGTCGCCGGTGTACTTTTTGACGATTGCAGGTTGGCGCAAGATCGCTAAAGATTGTGATGTGGTGGTGTTTAATCGTGGCGATCAACAAGATTGGGCTACCGCTCAATTTCAGGAGATTGCGAGTGAATGGATTTCGGTTGCCCATATGCCAGCAGTGCATTTGGCTCAGCGTATACGACAAGAAGATTTAGATGTCTTGTATGACCTTGGTGGCTGGATGGATGCTGTAGCACTGCAAGCCCTTTCTACCAAGCCCGCACGCAAAATGTTTAAGTGGGTCGGGGGTCAAAGTGCCACCACTGGCTTAGATGGTTTTGATGGCTGGATTGGTGATGAATATCAGTCCCCACTTCATTTGCAAAAGCTCTATAGCGAACCATTAATCTTGATCCCTGGTGGCTACGCTATCTATGTGCCGCCATCTTATATGCCCAAGCCAATGGCCTGGAGTCAAAAGTCAAAGACCCCTTGTGTCTTTGCTAATCCTGCCAAAGTGTCTGCGCCATTCTTGAGTGCCTTAGATGCAATGGGTGGTGAGGTGGTGTTTATTCATCGTCAGTATCAATATGCGGTGATTCAGGAACGTATTCGGGCAGTATTGGGTAAGCGGGCACAGTTTGTCTTTCCCAAGACCCATTTAGAGGCCTTGCAGGCAGTCAATAGCCATCAAACCATGGTGGATACCTTCCCCTATAGCGGGGGATTGACGGCACGTGAAGCCTTAGCGTTAAATACTCAAGTACAGGTATTGCATGTGGGTGAATTGTTTTGCGAGCGCCACACTGCCAATCTCTTTTCTACCAAAGGCAAGTAATGCAAATTCAATATCTCACCAGTAAAGAACTGTCAGCATATGAGGATCATTCTCTTGCTACAGAAGGTGTGATTATTGCGATGCCCTTTACCAATGTAGACCATGCGCAGCGCGCCGCCAAATTGATGGCGAGCCGTGCCAATGCTCCGGGAATGATCTTGTGTATTCAGGATGAAAAAGAAGCAGGCTTTATTGCTGTTGTGAACCGCGCCTTTGCTAAAACCCAAAGCGCTTACTTTGCCTATGTTGCGCAAGATGCCTTAGCGGGTAGAGACTGGCTTAAAGAAGCCTTAACTGCAATGGGTGACAGCAAGAACCTCTTGGGCTTTAACGATGGCAAGTGGGCGGGTGCTTTGGCAGGTTTTGGTTTGGCACGCAGAAGCTGGGCTACTCAACACTATGACGGTAATTTCTTTTACCCTGGCTATAAAAGGCATTACGCCGACGCCGAGCTCACACTCTTGGCGATGCAAGCCAATGCCTATGCATACGAGCCCAATAGCCTCTTAGTGGAAGTTGATTGGGATAAGGACACCTCTGCTGTTGACGCTGCTGATAGAGCTTTATTTTTAGAGCGCAAGCAATCTGGCTTTGATGGCAAAGTCACTACTCCTGCCTTGCTTAATCTCATTAGCTAACGCTGCTAATCTCATTTGGGCATCATCTACCTGTCATGTTAGATAACCCTTTAGAGCGACAAATCCTTTTTGCCATTGCCTATCAGGTGCCAGCCATTTTGCTGGGCATGATGCTTAATCGCAGTATTAGATCTGGTCATATTCGGGCCTTTTTCTTTTTGCCCGGTACTTTGGCTCATGAGGGTGCGCATTGGATAGTGGCATTTTTGTTGAATGGCCAGCCAGGCTCATTTTCAGTTTGGCCGAAGAAGCTTGAAAATGGTAACTGGGTATTAGGCTCTATCGCTATGCAGAATCTGACTTGGTATAACGGCATTTTTATTGGCCTAGCGCCTTTGGTGAGTTTTTGCCTACTCTTGCTAGTGGCACCCCAGTACTCGACTTGGGATTTTTCTCAAAGGGATCTCTGGTATTGGGTGTGTACTTCACCCGTCTTATTGCTTTGCTTACCGAGCTTTCAGGATCTGAAGGTAGTGCTGAAGAGTTTGCTGCCTGTCATATTGCTTGCATTGGCAGTAGCAGCGATCTATGGGGTGTTAATGCAGATTCGTTTTTTCTGACTTTCCCAATTGCGGTTCAGCTTGAATATCTTTGATTTCTTCAACAATCGATCGGACTAAATTTACTACCAGTTTTTCGGAGATCAATTCCAGCAATAAAGACCGGTAGGTTTTCGTTAAATGCATTTGCTTGGTTTCTAGCTTACTTAAATTACTTCCCAGTCCAGGGTGTATGCGTAGCAATATTTCCCAAGCTTGTGCTTCTAAGTTGGCAATTGAATGTGGCGCGCGACTACTGATGAAAAATTCATCAGCATCAGCAGATAGACTGGCATCGTAGGCAGCGCGACTTGCTGGATCCGATAGCACTTGGTAGGCTTCTTGAATCGCCCGCATGCGCAGTGCCGCTTTAGCTTTAGAGCCTTCGGCTTTGTCTGGGTGATAGCGCTGTGCTAGGGCACGATAGGCAGCGCGGATCACAATATCCTCCGCGCAGGCTATGACACCCAGAACTTCGTAATAACTTTTAGCTTTTAGTGTCATGCCTATATCATAGAATAAATACAGATTATTTTCTCTTGATGGCCTATTTGACGCTGCTCAGCCCGTTATTCATAGATTGGCAAAGATTTAATGAATTTAGATAAAAATACTTTGTTTCCCCAGGGTGTTTATTGTGAGGAAATGACCTCTCCTGCGCGCTTAAATACGCTGATTGAGAAATTATTCCCAGTCAAGACTGGAATAGACTTAGTGAGGGTCGGGGGCGCAAACGATGGAGGATATTTACTCCCAAATGACTTCCAAGGAATTGACACCTGTTTTTCGCCAGGCGTTGACGTTAACTCTAGCTTTGAAACTGAGCTACTGACAAAATATCAAATCGAGTCACATCTTGCTGACTATTCGGTAGAGGGGCCGCCCAATGGGTTTACTCCTAAATCGTTTACCAAGAAATTTATTGGAGCCATGAATGATGACACCTACACCACTTTAGATACGTGGGTGCGCAAGCAAGAGGAGTTTGATTCAGAGCATGACTTTATATTGCAGATGGATATTGAGGGCGGCGAGTATGAATCGATTATTAGCACCCCCATTGAGACAATCAAGCGCTTCAGAATCATTGCTCTGGAGTTGCATCAGATAGAGAGCTGGGGCCACCCCCTCTTCTTTAAGTTTGTGGAAACCTTTTTTAGTAAGCTATTGCAACATTTTTATGTTGTTCACAATCATCCAAATAATTGTTGTGGGCTTGTCAATTTAGGCGGAGTGATTGCGCCGCGTGTTTTTGAGTTAACCCTCTTAAGAAAAGATAGAGCAACTCCCGATGGATTTGTGATGGATTTTCCTCACCCTCTGGACGCCGGCAATGAGACCTATAGACCTGATTTAATCCTGCCTCAGAATTGGCATAGCCAAAATGCATCCTCAATGACCGATTTTTTTGCAGATCATCATCCCAACCGATTTTTAGAGGCTATTACTGGACTAGTGCACATTGGTGCAAGCGTTGGTCAAGAGCGACAGCAGTATGAGGAGCATGGGCTTGATGTTATTTGGGTGGAGCCAATTCCGGAGGTATTTGAGCGCTTGGTAAACAATATTGCCCCCTATCCTAAGCAGCACGCCTATCAGTACTTATTGACCGATGAGCATGACAAGACTTATCAGTTTCATATCTCTAGCAATGCTGGTGAGTCGTCATCCATTTTTGAGCTGGCACGTCATAAAGAGATATGGCCAGAGGTTCACTACACTAATTCTATTGAATTAAATAGCACGACCTTCGCTCGTTTGGTAGCGAAAGAATCGATTGATCTTGGAAAATATCAGGCGCTAGTCATGGATACCCAGGGGTCAGAGCTACTCATTCTGCAAGGGGCTGGCGAGCTCTTAAATCAATTTCATATTATTAAAGTTGAGGCTGCAGACTTTGAGGCATACGCAGGATGCTGTAGGGTAGAAGATCTATCAAGTTACTTAAAAGATTTTGGGTTTATAGAGTTGTGGAGAAATCAGTTTGCTCAGAGCGCATCTGGTGGAAGTTATTTTGATTTAATCTATATCCGTCAATAGCAATGAGGCATTGAATGTCACTACTATTCAAAGAGGTTTTCCTTAAATGAAAATGGTCTGCGTGGGGCATGCTGCCCCTTCATTTGATGTTGGCCAAGATTTTTTCTTAGTTGCGCCACCTGGCCCTGATGTCAAATGTGACCTAGAGGTTCCAGATGATTACTTTGGAGCCCGTTTTCATGGGGGCATATTGGCTGAATATACTCAGCTATTTGCTTTTGCTGAGTATTTAAGAAGTCATCCAGAGCTTGAAAAATTCTATATATTTCAATATAGAAAATTTGTTTCTTTGAGACAGCCTGCCAATATCAGTCAGAATATGGCCTATTGTTATACGGCTGACGCAAGCCAGTCTGCTGGCTTTTTCCCAACACAGGCAGAATTGGATCAGCTGGGTACCGACTATTTGTTTAGTCCCTGCGTAGGGTTTAGCACCTCCATTACCAATGGATATGCTTTGTCGCATGTCATTGAGGATTTGGTTTGTTTTGCGATGGCATTAAGAGAGGTAGCGGGTTTTGATAGAGAACGTTGCGATCGTTTTATAAACTCATTCGATATGATTCCGGCCCCCTCTTTAGGCATGATTACTGCCCCTATTTTTCTTAAAAATATGGAGATCTTATGGGCTGCTTGGGATATTTATTCTCAGCACTACCTCAAAAAGCGAGAGGGCTATCAGAGAAGGGTCGGGGGATTCCTGTTGGAGAGGCTCAATAGCTTCTTGCTCATTGAGCAATTTAAGTTAAATCCCATTGCTCCCGCTACATGGGGTTATCAGGTGACCGTATCAGAAACCAGTTTTGTAGAGAAAACCCGATAGACATGAGCATCAAGCAATTTAACGGCAGTTACATGGTCAACGAGGATCGTTTAATTTTCCGCTTTAATACAGTGGAAGATGATGAGTATCGTTTTTGGTTTACGCGCCGCGTGACTTTATTTATTTTGGCGGCCACCGAGCACTTGGTCGAAAAGAAGCTAGAGCAAACCCACGATAAGCCAGCAGCTAAGGCGATTGCGCAGTTTCAGCAAGAGGCAGTCAAAGAGCAAACCAAATTTACTGCCGATTATGTGCCCGCCAATAAGTATCCCATCGGCGCAGATGCTGTTTTGGTCATGGATGTGAAGTGCACCATCATGCAAGTAGAGAACGTCGATGTACTCTCGATGGATTTGGTGCTCCCAGGCGGCGCAAATCTAAACCTCAAATTAACCTTACCGATCTTACAAACCATGCGCCTCTTACTAGAGCGCTTGGCCTCCCAAGGGAATTGGGGTCAGATGCAATTATGTTACAGCTGCCCAAGAGGTTCCAGTAGTTCAGACTGAGGCAGAAGCGCCTGCTGTCCCAGTCGATCCTAAGAAAAACCTGCATTGATCAGAATTTAAAGTCCACATGAAATCTACCAAAAATAGTTTGACAATATCCTTGTAGTTTTGGCGTTGCAAGGTAAGTGGTGGCGAGATTTAGACGGTAGATATGTCGTCAAAATACAAAAATAGCAACATATTGTCTGGATGTATCGTTAATAGGGGCTTGAATTTTCTTCCCAAGCTGCGCCTGAGGTTTTGGAGGCACTCAAGGCATTAGCCCAAAGTGAAGGCCGTAAATTGCATGCCGTCCTCGATGAGGCATTTCAGGATTATTTACAAAAGAAATCAAAAGCTGAGCCGCGCCGTGAGGTGATGCAAGCTTTGGCAAGTGGTATGCAAGAGTTTGATGCACTCTATGAAGCCTTAGCGAAATAGGGGTGGCAAGCTATTTAACGATTGCTGAAGTCATTACCATTCATGCAATTCTCATTCAAAAATATGGTGGCTCTGAGGGGTTAAGAGATCCCGGCGCCTTAGAGGCCGCTTTGTGTCGCCCGCAAACTGGTTACTACGAAGGGATCATTGAGCAAGCTGCTGCTTTGGTTGATAGTAATAAGCGGATTGCATTTGCGGTGATGGATATTTTTCTGAGGACCAATGGCTCAAGTTAAACACCATAGTTATATAGCTTTCACTTTCTCAACTATCTTTTTAACAGCGCCTGCAAACTATTTTTGAGATTGCCCACACCAAAGTAAGCGCTTAATGGACTGGTACTTGGCGTTCCTGCATTGCTCGTGGGTGGTTTGACAAATTCCCCGACGAGGGTGACTTGGGTGTCATCAGATGCCTGGAGTAATGCAGCTTGGAGGTTTTCAGGAATCAGGAAAGTGGCTTGGTAACCACCCGATTTTTCTTGCCACTTACCCACTAGAGCAAGCGGATAAATCTCTTTGCCAATCTGTAGGGAGTGTGGATTATTGACTGCGAATGCGGCGCCATCATTGCTCTTGTAATAAATCAGGCAGGCCAGTCGATTGGGTTGATTGGGGATGGGCATCATACCCAAGGTAATGGCGATATTACTGCTGTTGCTAAACAGGCTACTGTTGATGGCGAGCAACTTGCCATCCGACGTTGCCTCTAGTCTCCAGCGTCCATAACTGGTTTGCCCTGCGGTATCGACTTTGAGTAGCTGTGCTTGGACAATGGAGAGTACCGTCACTTTGTCACTCGTGGTCATCTGCGCGTAATCCAGCAAGCGTCGATCCACCCCCATCGCATCTAAATACTTAGCAAGCGTTGCGCTAATCTTTTGTGTGTCCTCGGCATTGATTACTTGATCGGAACCTCTGAATTGATGCAGACCGTAACGACTACCCGATGTGAGTTTGCGCGAGACGCCACCAGCAAAGGCATAAGCACAAGCTGACAAGCAATCAGGCGGGCTGTAGTCGGTATTACCGATTGTGGTGTTAAATCCCTGCTCCCGAATAGCGACACCCAGTTGCATGCCGCCAATTAAGTTTCCGCCCGGGCTAGAAATCGCCAGCCAAGTACCTCTAGGGAAGTCTTTAGAAAAAGCCTTAAATTGTGCCGTCGTATCTTTATCAATTTGCCCTGTTGCCAAAATCATCACTTGGCATTTGGGAGTAATACCCTCTACGCAGCGCTCTTGTTTCTCAAAAGTCATTGCCAGGGCAATGTTGCTAGTGAGGACGCTTGCTAGGGCAAGTGATAGCAGTATTTTCTTGAAGTCAGTATGTTCGCTTGTCATGGGGTGACGCTATGCTGGTGAGCGTAGCTTAGCTTTTGGATACCCAGCGCAGAGCAAGGATCGCCAAGACAAAATACAGGGCTGGAGGAATCAGTGCAGTCAGTAGGGTAGGCCAAGCACTCAGTAAACCCACATTAGAGAAGAGCGAGTTAAAGAGTTGAAAACTCATGCCCAGCATGATGCCGCCAAATACTTTGATGCCGACGCTACCAGCACGAACCTTTAGGTAGGCGAATGGCAGGGCCAGGGCGAGCATTACAAAAATAGTGAATGGATAAATGACCTTCTTCCAGAAGGCGATCGAGTGTCTTTGTGTATCTTGTTTGTTGCCCTGAAGATGGTTAATAAATTGCCCTAAACTAAAGATAGACATCTTTTCTGGGCTTACCAGCAGGACACTCAAAATTTGGGGTGTGACTTCAGACTTAAGGCTAAGGATTGGGTGAGTGAAAGTTTGTGCTGAATATACGGGATTGAGAGGGTCAGTTTGTTTAGTTTCTTTGAAGCGTGTTTCGGTGACATCATCCAAAACCCACACGCCCGTATGATCAAAACGACCGGATGCCGCACTACGAATCGATAGCAACCGGTACGCATCATCAAATTCGTACATG
>Ga0118677_10002391_pt1 | contig 35208 bp, 31 predicted proteins | sample AliMusrvi5mmetaG_FD_86154 | JGI IMG/M metagenome (GOLD analysis project Ga0118677, IMG submission 86154)
AACCGGATGAAGAGACTGGTGCACCTGCTCCAAGTGCGCCCAACCTTGACGGACTCTTGAAATTACCTTGTTGTGCCATTACGATCTATCTCCTTTTTAAAACTTTTTGTTATCAAATCAAAAGGCAAGTACCTCCCGGCGGTTCAACGACAGCCACTCTCTCTCTTTACTTTGCTTGATTCTTTACTGAAAAACACCATTTACAGGTATAAATCAGAATAGCCAAAACAAACTGTCCAATTTATATTTTTTTTACCCATTTATCCAATCCAGAGAACGTTTAATATTATTATAGCTCTCATACATAAGTGATGACTCGCCATCGCGCCAGATCCGGCTTCGGGTAAACACCCTCATGAATCTGGATTGCAGACGCTCCGGATTGAGAAATTCCGATATACCCTTGATACCCTCCATTTTCTTTCCGTCTATCTGCAATGAAATGGCAGATGCGAACCGAAGATAGAATGGGCCCGCATCAAACACCTTGCTGTGATGGATCTTCACGCAGATATCATCATGCTGCAACTCAAGATCCATGCTGTGAAGCGGAGAAAAAAAGCCCCGTCTGAAATTACGTTCCCTGAAATTCACCTTGTCAAGCACGGTAACTTTACCGCTCGTATTGTCATGCAGCATCAGCATAACAAGGGGTTGATACGCGTTGTTTTTAAAAAACGTCACATAATATATCAGGTCAATCCGCTCTGAAAAAGCCCTGCCCCAATACCAGCGGGCAAGATACTCCTGCATCGGCAAAGCTCCAACATTGTGGTCATGATATCCGGTGGCACTCACTGGAATCGTTTTAACAGCACCTCCAGGTTGTTCAATGATCCGAATCTCTCCTTCAACATCAGCTTTCGGAACACTTAAAAGCCACTGATGAAGGGGAACCCTGCCAGAGTTGTTCCCATCTTTTTTTTCGTAAACAATCCTGCGGCAGGATGAAAACAAAAAAGTTGCTTTCAGGGCTTTCTGACGGGCAGGAAAGGAAAAATCAATATCCAGAGAGTACTCGTCTTTCAGGGCATCATAGGAAAAGCGGTTCTTTTCGAACCTTACACCGATTTCAGATCGACTGCTTTCGAAAAGTCCATTACTTCCTTCCTTGATGAAATTTACGATCTCCCGACCGTTTTCGTACAACTGGAAACTAAAACCAGAGTAATTGGACGGAAGAGGAGCTTCTGCAGTTATACGATTTTTCCATTTTTCATAATGACTGGTGTAATAGGGGGAAAAAGGAAACCCCGAAAACCAGATAAGGACAAAAGAAAAACCACTTGTTTTGTCTTCAGCATCGAAATACCACCACTCGTATGCTCCGGCCTCCTGTAAATCATGCCAGACTTCCTGATCACGCTCGGTTGTAATATTCATGCCTGCATTTGGTGATTTTCAAACACTGAAGCATTGCTCGATGCTTTGCATGACATGTTATACCTTTGTAAAAGTGGAAAGCAGGAAAAAAGAGTGGACATACATTCTGTGTCCGGGGCAACTTCGAGGAAACTGCCGTTAATGGGTGTGGACAGAGAGGGAATCGAACCCCCGACACAAGGATTTTCAGTCCTTTGCTCTACCAACTGAGCTACCTGTCCTTAAACGTGAGGCAAAGTATAGGAATAAATCTTCTTTTTTCAAAAGGAAAAATACCTAAAACACGTTATACACTCTTGTTCCTGCCGGTCTCATGTTCCGATCTAAGTCGGAACGCTGATTTTTTCAATGCCTTTCAGGATACGCCTGAGGACTGTATCCTTTCCAAGCACCTCGAGCATATGATAAAGACTGGGACCGAAACTTACACCGGATGTCAGTATTCTCAACGGATGAATGAGGTAGGCCGCTTTAAGGCCCTTCGGAGCTACAAACGCTTTAAGGCTGACTTCAATATTTTCTGCATTGAACTCCTCAAGAGACTCAAGTATGACGATAAATTCGCGAAGAAGATCATTGGTGTCAACAGCCCAGCGCTTGGCGACTGCTTCTGCATCATATGATTCGGGCTCGAAAAAGAAGTAGGATGAAAATGTCACAAATTCATGTTCAAATCCCACTCGCTCCTTCATGAGTTCTATAACCTGTCCAAGGTAGACATCTCCGGTAATGACCTCACGCGACATCAACGACTCTTTCTTTTCAAGTTCTCCGATAAGAATCGGTCTGATGACTTCAATAATTTTCTCAGTTGAACGATTCTTGATGTACTGTTTTTCAAGCCAGTTGAGCTTGTCAACATTAAAAATAGCTCCGGCTTTTCCTACCCGTTCAAGTGAGAACTTGTCGACAAGCTGCGCCATACTGTAGACCTCCTGCTCACTGCCTTCGCCTTCATTCCAGCCCAGCATGGCAACAAAATTCACAATAGCATCACTGCTGTATCCCTTGCGGACATAATCCTCAACAGCAACGTCACCCTGCCTTTTGCTGAGTTTTGACCGGTCGGCATTGAGCAGAAGCGGAAGATGGGCAACCTTCGGGGGCTCCCAGCCAAAAAACTCGTAGAGCAGAAGATGCTTCGGCATCGAAGGCAGCCACTCTTCACCTCTGATAATATGAGTAAACTCCATAAGGTGGTCATCAATAACACTGGCGAAATGATAGGTTGGAAACCCATCGGATTTCATCAGCACCTGGTCGTCAATTGTCGCAGAATCAAACTCGACAGGACCCCTGATAATATCTTCAAACCAGACAGAAACATAATCGGGCACTTTCATCCGGATGACATAGGGCGATCCCTCATCCAGCTTTTTTTTGATCTGACTCGATGGTATGGACCCTCCCATCTCTTCAGGGAGCCATTTTCTGTTGTATTTCGGCTGCAGTCCCTGCTTTATCTGAAGCTGCCGGTTTTCCTCAAGCTCTTCATGGGTTGCAAAACAGTAGTAGGCATGATTATCGTCAAGCAGCTGCTGACAATATCTGGCATAAATGTCAAGTCGTTCAGATTGAACATAGGGTCCGAAATCACCTCCATGTTCGGGACTTTCATCAGCTACAATGCCTGCCCACTCAAGAGTTTTGATAAGATTTTTCTGCGCTCCCTCCACCTTTCTGGTCTGATCGGTATCTTCAATACGGATAACGAAAGTGCCATTCATTTTTTTTGCAAACAGGTAGTTATACAGTGCGGTTCTCAGTCCGCCTACATGTAAATATCCTGTTGGAGAAGGTGCAAACCTGGTTCTAACCCTTTTACCAACCATAATGAGCGTTATACTTTATTATTCACAGGGAACTATTGCAAGAGCTGTGAATTTAAGAAAAACTCACCGCTTTTGAAGACACAAGTTAAAAGATTAACCGGAAAATCTTGAGCCGGCAGAAATAAAGGAAAAAACTTTCTTTTATAACTGCCCTCTTGCATAAACTTTTTGTTTTCGATTGCAGTTTTACTTTTAATTACTTTAAATGTAGTAAGTTACATTTTATATCACTACTCAACCTATTTTATGCCTGAAAATCCCCTGAAAAAGTCAGGAAAAGATACTTCCCGAAATAAATTTAAGCCGGTACAAAGCGATGATGAGAAGGCTGGCTGGTTTCAGGGGAAGGGAGATGGACCGCAGGCAAAATTTCCCCGGTTTATCTTTTTTATGATGGCTGCCCTGTTGATGCTTTTTGTATTTCAACGTTTTTTTGCAAATCCCGGGAACCCTGAAATCACTTATAACGAATACAAATCGCTTCTCTCCCAAGCTCTTGTTACTGAAGTAACGGTTAAAACATTTGAGGACAAGTCAGCCATCCTGAATGGAAAACTTAAAACAGTTACCCAGCTCCCGCTGATCAACAACACGAACCTTCAGACTGACCGGTTTGCTGTCAGAATTCCGTCATTCAACCTCGAGCAGGCCGACATCCTTGCCGAAAAAGGAATCCGTCTCAAAGTTGAGGAGGGTACCAGCCCTCTCAATACCTTTTTCGTCCTGTTCGGTCCCTGGATTATTTTCGGTGTTATTTATTTTTTTCTCTTCAGAAGAATGAGCGGTCAGAACGGCGCTCAGGCAAAAAATATTTTCAGTTTCAGCAAAAGCCGTGCAAAACTGGTCAGTGAATTTGATGTTAAAACCACCTTTAAGGATGTTGCCGGTGTTGATGAGGCAGTTGAAGAGCTTCAGGAAACGGTTGAATTCCTGACAAATCCCGAGAAGTTCCAGAGAATCGGAGGAAAAATCCCTAAAGGAGTACTGCTGCTCGGCCCTCCCGGCACAGGGAAAACGCTTCTTGCAAAAGCGATTGCCGGCGAAGCTAAAGTCCCTTTTTTCTCGATATCCGGGGCTGATTTTGTTGAAATGTTTGTCGGTGTCGGCGCGGCAAGAGTAAGGGATCTCTTTGAACAGGCAAAAAAGAATTCGCCCTGTATTGTCTTTATCGATGAGATTGATGCTGTCGGCCGCAGCCGGGGTGCAGGTCTCGGAGGTGGACATGACGAAAGGGAGCAGACACTGAACCAGCTTCTTGTAGAGATGGATGGTTTTACAACAAGCGAGAATGTTATCCTGATAGCAGCAACAAACCGTCCGGATGTGCTTGATACAGCCCTGCTCCGCCCTGGCAGGTTTGACCGTCAGATCACCATCGACAAACCGGATATACGGGGACGTGAAGCAATTTTAAAAATTCATACCCGGAATACTCCCCTGGCAGAAAATGTCGATATCAACGTTCTTGCAAAAAGCTCTCCCGGATTTTCCGGTGCTGATCTGGCAAATCTGGTCAATGAAGCAGCGCTTCTGGCAGCCCGTACCGATCAACCGCTCATAACAGCGGATAACTTCGAACAGGCTCGAGATAAAATCCTTATGGGTCCGGAAAGAAGAAGCATGTTTATTTCGGATGAGCAGAAAAAGCTCACCGCCTATCATGAAGCAGGTCATGTGCTTGTTTCAACCTATACCAAGGGTTCGGATCCGATCCATAAGGTAACGATTATTCCAAGAGGAAGGAGCCTCGGGCTTACAGCGTACCTCCCCCTTGAAGACCGCTACACCCATAATAAGGAGTACCTGCTTGCAATGATTACCTATGCTCTTGGCGGCAGGGTTGCTGAGGATATTATGTTTCATGAAACCAGCACGGGTGCTGCAAACGATATTGAAAAGGCAACCGATATCGCCCGTCGAATGGTGAGACAATGGGGAATGAGCGAAACACTCGGGCCGATCAATTACGGCGACAGCCACAAGGAGGTTTTTCTTGGAAAGGATTATTCCCATATCCGCGAGTACAGTGAGGAAACCGCCCTTCAGATTGATATCGAGGTTCGTAACATTATTATGACCTGCATGGAAAACGCGAAAAAAATTCTCAATGAGAAAAGCGCGATTCTGCATCGGCTTGCAGGAGTGCTTATCGAAAAAGAGTCGCTCAATGCAGCTGAGATAAAAGAGATCATCGGTTACGATCAGCCTCTTACCGGCCTGGCGACCTCATAATGTGACCATAGGAAAAAAACACCCATGCAACTCATCGGTTTACTCGGTATAGGCATAGGTGCCGGCCTCCTTTCGGGAATGTTCGGTGTTGGAGGCGGACTTGTTATTGTTCCTGCGATGGTGCTGTTCTTCGGTATGACGCAGCAGACCGCCGTCGGCACGTCACTTATTGCTCTGCTTCTGCCGGTTGGACTGCTCGGGGTGATCGAGTATTATCGTTCAGGAAAAATATCGCTGGAAAACGTATGGATCGGGCTTATCATTGCTGCGGGACTTTTTGCCGGAGCTTATTTCGGAGCAAAAATTGCAACACAACTTTCAAATGACCTGCTCCGGAAAGCTTTTGCCGTTTTTATGGGAATTGTTGCTATTCATTTGTGGTTTAAGTAAATATATGTCTTACAATAACCTAAGCTTTATATCACTATGGGAAACACAACGACAAAAGCTGACCTGGTCAATGTAATCGCCCACAAAACAGGCTTGACCAAAAATGAAACGGAATCTGTTGTTGACAGCCTGTTTGAGAGTATCATCGATTCTCTGAAAGCTGGAAAAAGAATTGAAATAAGAGGGTTCGGCTCCTTCAATATCAGGTATAAAAATCTGCGCCAGGCAAGAAATCCGAGAACGGGAGAGAAAGTTACTGTCGATCCTAAAAACGTACCGACCTTCAAAATTTCGAAGGAGTTCAAGCACGCTGTAAGTGAAAGTCTGAAACCCGGTGGTGAATAAGTTCCTCCCTGCTCTTTAATAATTAAAGAAGAGCCACCATATCAATGCAAAAAACGGCATAAGAACGGGCAATGAGTATTTATAGATATACTCAATGAATTCAGGCACTTCAACCTTTGCCTGCAGGGCAATATTTTTAACCATAAAGTTCGGCGCATTGCCTATATAGGTTAATGAACCGAAAAACACTGATGCCAGCGAGATAGCCATCAGATAGATATCCGATGTTACATCGCCATGAACCGGCGAACTTATTCCGCCAGATAATTTTTGTATATCGGAAACCGAGTTGATATTCATACCGAACTTACCTGAAGCCCCGGCTAAAAAACTCAGATATGTAGGAGCATTATCAAGAACACCTGACAACGCTCCGGTCATCCAGTAAAAGCGGGTTACCGACAATTCCCCAGCATGGGTTGAGGCATAGGCCCCGACCAGCTGAAGTGCAGGAATCATTGTGGCAAATATCCCTATAAATAGAAAGGCCACCTCCCGAATCGGCAGAAAATTAAATTCATTGGATTTCAATGCCTCTTTATCGGCTGTTTTATAAGCAGTAAATGCTACAGTGAACATGATCAGTTCACGAATACCAAAGGGTAGATGCATCATGACCTGAAGACTGGGAAAACCGGGAATAACTGCCGGGTCAAGAAAAACCGCACCTATCACCATAGCGAGAAAAATGAAGCTTTTAGCTCCAACGACTCTCACTTTCCCCGAATTTTTGGTTGTCATCAGCACCCCTTTGCCGACCCTGCTGTCTAACACGATAAAGATCAGAATCAAACCGGCAAGAGTGAGAATCCAGGGAAACCATACTTTTGGCGTTACCCAGAAAAACGGAACCCCTTTTAAAAATCCTAAAAAAAGAGGGGGATCACCAATCGGAGTTAACGCTCCTCCAATATTGCTGACAATAAAAATAAAAAATACGATATGAAATGCCTTCATCCTTCCTTCATTGATACGCAGATAGGGCCGGATAAAAAGCATGGATGCACCTGTTGTTCCGATAATATTTGAAACCAGTGCTCCTGCTAAAAGTAAGGATCCATTGATTAAGGGACTCCCCCTTCTCTCTATCCTGATATAAATACCGCCTGAAACAACAAAGAGAGCTGTAATCAATGCAAGAAACGACAGATACTCTTCCAGAGAATGAAGGAGAATCCGGGCACCCTGGTCCATGACCAACAAGTAATATGCAGCAACGACAGCGCCGAGCCCGATGGAAACTTTTGCATAATGATGCTCCCAGAAGTGAGCGTACAAGAGTGGGCCGGTGGCAATCATCAAAAGGAGCAGAATGAACGGAGCTGCCAGCCAGACCGGGGGAAGATGTTGGGATGACTGCAAAAGATGAACGGCAGCACCGGCTGCCGTTTCATGATAATCCGCTGCAATCAGCGTGTTACGCATACCGCTTTGTCACTCCCCTTCAAAGTCAGTAAGAGAGAAGACACTGTATCCTTTATCGCGAATTTTTTGTTCGCCGCCTATGTCAGGCAGATTAACGATAAACGCCATTTCAGAAACAATGCCGCCTACCTTTTCAATCAATGCTGCAGCGGCAAGAGCCGTACCTCCGGTAGCAAGCAGATCATCGACAAGCAGAACCTTCTGGCCAGCAACAAGTGCATCAACATGAATCTCAATCTTATCGCTGCCATATTCAAGCTGGTATTCCTGAGAAACAACATCTGCAGGCAGTTTTCCCGGCTTTCTGACAGGAACAAATCCTTTGCCGAGCGTATAGGCCAACGCTCCACCGATAATAAATCCCCTGGCCTCAATACCGACGATAACATCAAAATCAAGACCGTCAAGCAGATAGTGCTGCGTCAGATTGTCAATGACCAGCCTGAAACCAACCGGATCCTTGATGAGGGTGGTAATATCACGAAAGAGGATCCCTTTTTTCGGATAATCAGGAATCGAACGGATACGGGATTTGATGGGCATGGATGGCAATGATTTAGTTGATGTTGCGGTAAAACAGAGTACTGGAAATCAAGATAGCACTCTCCCTTTTAAATTCAAATCATCTCCTAAGCACTCAATCAATACCGGCAATTCATTTCCTGACAGAGTTTGATCAAGAAGATTATCGGTTTCAACCAGCACCCGAAGATAGTTCGGCGTATAACCGCTGCATTGCAATATTCCCTGTTTCACCTGCCTGCCGGCCTCAAAAAGCACCCTGCACACCTTACCGGTATATCGCTGCTTAAATTGATACTCCTTTTGACGACCAAGTTCGATGAGCTCAGCATAGCGTCGTGCAATCTCACCCGACACGACAGGGTTGCGCTCATGGTTTGCAATCTCCCGGGCAAGAGGGGTCCCCGGCCGAATGGAACAGCTGAATACATGAAGATAGGCAAGTGGAAGTTCCTCAAGAAAACGGTACATCTTTATAAAATCATCATCGGTTTCACCCGGATAGCCGACAATCACATCAGTTCCGATGGCACAATCAGCAATGCGTTCAACCGCATGCATCACTCTTGTCCGGTACATTGAGGTATCATAACGGCGGTGCATGGCCTTGAGAATGCTGTCCGATCCACTCTGGAGGGGAATATGAAAATGCGGAACGATTTTTTCTGATTCTGCTGCCAGTGAAATCAATGCATCATCAACAAAGTCCGGCTCTATGGAGCTGATACGAATACGGCTGACGTTGACCTCTTCAAGCTTTCGCAGCAGATCACACAGCACAAGGCTGCCGTAACGGTAATCGCCTATATTAACTCCGGTCAGAACAATTTCCCGATATCCTGATGAAGCGATGGTATGGGCACGCTCAACAATCTGAGCCATAGGAAGCGATCGCGACCCTCCCCTTGCTATAGGAATCGTGCAATATGCGCAACCATAGTCGCAGCCATCCTGTATTTTCAAAAACGCACGGGTCCGGTCGGAACTCTCTGCCGCAGGTAAAGAATATCCGGGATAGACCTTATCAAACGTACCGGCTGGAGAGACCTTGATAAGCGGAGATTCAGTCGTTCCAGCACTGATATCGTCGTACAATTGCGTATCGAATTTATCGCTGCTGCCCAGAATCGCGTCTATACCCTCTATTGACGCAAGATCTTCCGGATTCAACTGAGAATAACATCCGATAACTGCAATCCGGCTGGCAGGATTTTTTCTTATGATTCCCCTGATTTTCTGACGGCTTTTCTTTTCAGCCTGTTTTGTTACTGCACAGGTATGCACAATAATAAGATCAGCCCCCTCATCTATTGACGACAACGTCCACCCTTGCTGACATAAATCATCAAGAATAGAGGAGGTTTCAGCATAGTTCAGTTTACACCCAAGGGTTACTGCAGCAACCCGCTTATGCATATGATCGTTCATATCTTAATTTTTCCTGCATTGTAATACTTCGAAAGCATCAATCTTGATAGAAAGAGTTCGCCGCCTTTTTCTTTATCATGTATGACAGTAATTTTGTATAGTCTCTTGTAAACAGATTGAATCTTCTCATAAAAAGTTATATGAATCCCTCTCCTTTCTCTTGCGGTTTCGCAATTATTATAGGCCCGCCAAATGCCGGTAAGTCGACCATGCTCAACGAGCTTCTCGACTATAAACTTTCAATTGTAACACCAAAGCCGCAAACAACAAGGAAAAAAATCACAGGAATATACCACAACGATACCTGTCAGATAATTTTTCTTGATACACCGGGCATCATGAAGCCTCAGCAGCAACTTCATGAGTCCATGCTTGAAATTATAAGAACAACGCTGAAAGATGCTGATATCGTTATTGCCCTGCTCCCTTTTTCAGGGAAAAAAGATCTTTTTGACCGGGAATTCGCTGAAGAACTTTTCAATGACTGGTTGAAACCTTCGGGGAAAAAGGTTATTGCAGTTCTCAATAAATGCGATCTGGTAACTCCCGCCCGTCAGCTTGAAGCTGAAGAGATTGTCAGAAGCACATGGAATCCGGCAGCAGTCCTCTCTGTTTCAGCATTGAAAGGCAGTAACCTGCCGCAGCTTATCGAAACTATCCGTCCTTTTCTTCCTCTCCATTATCCATTATATCCGGAAGATACTCTCAGCACCGCTCCGGAGCGGTTTTTTGTCAGTGAAATCATCCGTGAAAAGATATTTCTGCTCTACGGCCGTGAAGTTCCTTATTCAACTGAGGTAGTCATTGATGAATTCAAGGAGCAGCACGAAGCAGATCCCTCAAGAAAGGATCTTATCCGCTGCTCGGTCATCGTTGAGCGTGAAACGCAGAAACAGATATTGATTGGCAGCAAGGGCGCCGCCCTGAAGAAACTTGGACAAACAGCGAGAAAAGATATTGAAGAGATGCTTGGACGCCCGGTCTTTCTTGAACTCTTTATAAAAGTGCGGCCCGATTGGAGAAAGAAAAACAACCTCTTGAAGAGTTACGGCTATTAATTTCACACACATATTCTGACTGGACAAAAAAAAGCCTTCCCTGATAAAGAGAAGGCTTTTTTTATAGAGAGTAGACCGCGGAGAGAACAATTAATTCTCTGCCGGCTTCAGTTCGCCGCTCTTTCTGTCACCCGATTTGATAGGGGGTTCAAGTTCAGCAGAAGCTGCCTCGATCTCCTTTTTCTCATTCGGATGAGCAAGCAGGTATGCTTCAATCTCTTCCTTGTTCTTATCCTTGAAATATTCAAGGGCAGAAAGAATAATGCGTTTGTTTTCCTTATCGAATTCAATGACACGAAGAGGAAGTTCGTCACCAATCTTGAATGAAGAGTGGATATCCTTTACGCCACCCTGAAGAAGGTGTGATACAGGAACAAAACCATCGACATCTCCAGGAAGAATCACAATAACACCTTTTTCGATGATCTGTGAAATCTGTCCGGGTGTTTCAGCTCCGACAGCATATTTCTGCTCAAACTCGTCCCAAGGATCCTGATTGATCTGCTTGTGGCCAAGGGCAATACGGCGTGCATGAACGTCAAACTTCAGCACCTTGACTTCCAGCTCCTGGTTCTTTTTGACCAGTTCACTTGGATGACGGATTTTCTTTGTCCATGAAAGGTCAGAAATATGAACCAGACCGTCTACACCAGGCTCAAGCTCAACAAACACACCAAAATCAGTGATATTGCTGACGGTACCCTTATGCAGAGAGTTTTCAATGTATTTTTCCGAAAGCGCAATCCATGGATCTTCGTTGACACGCTTCATGGAAAGGGAGAGCTTGGTATGATCCTTGTCAATATTCAGGATAACACACTCAACTTCCTGGCCAAGGGTAACAAACTGACCCGGATGTTTGATATGCTGTGTCCAGCTCATTTCGGAAATATGAACAAGGCCTTCGATGCCCTTTTCGATTTCCACAAAAGCGCCGTAATCAGTAATGGAAACAACGCGACCTTGAGCTTTCGATCCGACAGGGTACTTGATCTCGATATTTTCCCAAGGGTGAGACTCGAGCTGCTTCATGCCGAGCGAAACTCTCTTGGTATTTTCGTCAAAGCCGACAACAACAACCTTGATCGGCTGGTCAAGTTCAACAACCTCGGAAGGATGATTGATTCTGCCCCATGTGATGTCGGTAATGTGTACAAGACCGTCAAGACCGCCAAGATCTACAAAGATACCGAAGTCGGTAATATTCTTTACCGTTCCTTCAAGTACCATACCAACCTTGATATTGTCAAGCATCTCTTCACGACGGGCTGCATATGCCTCTTCAAGGATGACTTTATGACTGACAACAATATTCTGGGTAACAGGGTTGATTTTGACCACTCTGAAGTCCATAGTCTGACCGACAAGAGCGTCGAAATCGCGAACTGGTTTAACATCAATCTGCGAACCGGGAAGGAATGCTTCAACACCGGACAGGGAAACGGTCATACCGCCCTTGACACGATTGATAATCTTACCGTTGATGATCGTATCGTTTTCAATTGAATCATAGATTTTATCCCAGATTCTGAGGACATCCGCTTTCTTCTTTGAAAGAATAAGCTGTCCCATCTTGTCTTCGATGTTCTCAAGATAAACTTCAACATCGTCGCCGACATTGACTTCATCTTCGGCTCTGAATTCAAGCAGTGATACGATACCCTCGGATTTGAACCCGACATCAATCGTAACATCCTTGTTGGATATCGAGACAATGCGGCCCTTGATAATTTCATCTTCGGTAATTTCATTGAGCGTGCTTGAATAAAGCTGCTCCATCAATGCAAGTTCAGCGGGCTCGTAGTGCGCAAAAAACTTGAGTTTTTTTCTTGCCGGTCTTTCCTTGACCTTCTTGTCCTGTGTAGTAAATGCTTCTGCCATTAATTTTTTCCTTCCTCTCTTATAAGTTAGCCTGCCAGCCGCGAGAGATATCGGCATGGGGTTTTAGGGTTAATAAAAAAAAATCTTTCAACCGCCGGTTCTTATTCAGCGGTCATCCTTCTGTAAATCCAGCGCAAGCTTATATACTATAGCAACCTGGCGCTCTATCGTCAAATCCGATGTATCAATTTCGTGAGCTTCAGCGTGTTTTTTCAACGGTGCAAGTTCTCTTTCGGCATCCTCACGATCTCTTTTCCTGATTTCATCTTCAAGCTCGTCAAGATCAGGCAGTTCGCCTCCATCCGGGCACTTTGCCATCAACTCGGCATATCGCCGTTTTGCTCTTTCCCGGGGCTCGGCGACAAGAAAAATTTTCAGTTCGGCATCAGGAAAAACAACAGTACCTATATCCCTTCCATCCATGACAACCCCGCGCTCGTTTCCAAGCTCCTGCTGCATCTCTCTGAGCCTGTCACGAACCGGTTTGAGCGAACTGATAAAACTTACTGCACGGCTCACCCGGTTATCCCTGATCTCTGCAGTAACATCAATGCCGTTCAATAAAACACGGTCACCGTCAAAACGTATTGAAATATCTTTGACTAAATCGGAAACGCTCTCTGGAGAGCGTCGCAAGTCATCGAGCAACCCCTGCTGGAGGGCTTTGAGGGTAACCGAGCGGTACATTGCACCAGTGTCGATATAGATATATCCAAGCTGCTGCGCCACTCTGCGGGCTGTTGTACTCTTTCCGGAAGCTGCCGGCCCGTCAATGGCGATTATGATACGCTTTTTCCCGATTTCCTGTTTCACACGCAATTTTTATTAGACTCTCATTTTATAAAAAATATTTGCTTTTTCCAAACATATTGGTTACATGTTAAAACCCTTGTTTTTTAGTCATTCATATTTCAATATTCTCTTTATGTCACTTCGCTGCGGCATCGTCGGATTACCAAATGTTGGAAAGTCCACACTTTTCAATGCCATCACTGCAAAACAGGCTGAAGCGGCCAATTATCCATTCTGTACCATAGAACCCAATGTCGGAACTGTCCTGGTGCCTGACGAGCGAATGCAGCAGATTGCCGATGTCGTTCATACACCGACTCTTGTTCCTGCAACGCTTGAAATTGTTGATATCGCAGGCCTTGTAAAAGGGGCAAGCAAGGGAGAAGGCCTGGGGAACCAGTTCCTGTCACATATCAGGGAGGTTGATGCGATTGTGCATGTCGTTCGATGTTTTGATGATGATAACATCATCCATGTCGAAGGCCGTATCGACCCTGCTGACGATATTGTCACTATTGAAACGGAGCTGATGCTGGCTGACCTTGACAGTATGGAGCGCCGGATTGAACGTCTCAGAAAAAATGCCAAAAAAGAAAAAGATCTGCTGATGCAGGTTGATCTCGCTGAAAAAATAATCAGTGGACTCAGTGATGGTATTCCCGCACGAAATATTATTGAAACTGCTGAAGAAAAAGAAATGGCCCGGCAGTTTTTCCTTTTATCGTCAAAACCCATCCTTTTTGCCGCCAATGTTGCTGAATCAGACCTCCCTGATGGAAATGATTATTCAAAAAAAGTCGCGGAAGTAGCAGCGGCATCCGGTGCAAAAATGCTGATTATCAGTGCACAGACAGAAGCCGATATAGCCGAACTTCCTGAAGAAGAACGGCCGGAATTTCTCGAAAGCATTGGCCTGAACATGTCGGGCCTTGATCGACTGATTAAAACAGCGTATGATCTGCTCGGACTGCAGACCTATTTTACTGCTGGTGAAAAAGAGGTTCATGCATGGACAATTCGCAAAGGCGCTGCTGCACCGGAAGCTGCGGGTGCGATCCATTCCGATTTTGAAAAAGGGTTTATCCGGGCGGAAGTAATGTCATATCTTGATCTTATTGAGTTAGGTTCGGAGCAGAAAGTCAAAGTGGCCGGCAAACTCCGCTCGGAAGGCAAGGAATACATTGTCAAAGACGGCGATGTCATTGTCTTCCGTTTTAACGTATAGCGTAAGCTTTTTAATTATTGACAGTTGTACATTATTCCCACCGGCAATGATTCATAGTGTTACCTCAGAGAGTCCAATCGGAATTTTTGATTCGGGAATTGGCGGACTGACTGTTGTCAAGGCGGTTCAGGCAGCCCTTCCTTCCGAGCGGATTATCTATTTTGGCGATACAGCAAGAGTTCCTTACGGCCCGAAGTCCCAGGTTACCATCAGGAAGTATGCTTCTGACGATATTGCCATTCTCATGCGCTATCAGCCAAAAATGATCATTGTCGCCTGCAATACCGTTTCGGCGCTGGCGCTCGATGTTGTTGAGAATGCATGCGGCGCAATTCCCGTTATCGGAGTTTTGAAAGCCGGTGCAGAACTGGCGGTGAAAGCAACAAGAAATAACCGTATCGGTGTCATCGGCACTCAGGCCACTGTCTCTTCAAATGCCTATGCCTGCGCTATCAACCTGCTCAATCCTGATATCGAGGTTGTCTCGCAAGCCTGCCCTCTCTTTGTCCCGCTCGCTGAGGAGGGCTTTATCGATCATCCCGCGACAAAACTTATTGCAAAGGAATATCTCTCAGAAATCAGTAACCAACGAATTGATACGCTTGTACTCGGCTGTACACACTACCCGATTCTTCGTCAGGTAATTGCAGAAACAATCGGTCAGGAAATCCGTATCATCGACTCCGCAGAAGCTGTAGCTCTCAGAACAAAACAACTGATGACGGAGTCAGAACTCCTTAACCCTGCCGGGACAGTCGGCTCTCCGCACCTGCTGGTGAGCGATCTGCCTCAAAAATTCAGTCTGCTCTATCAGCTTTTCATGGGTTCAGAGCTGCCGGATGTTGAACTGGTGGAAGTGTGACATCCGAATGGAAAGTCCTCTATCTCTTCCGATAAATGACGTTGCTCTTCTTTTCGCTTTTGCCTTTTGTATCCTTACTTGTTACTTTCATTTTCGATTGGTGATTTTTGATATTTGACTTAAAACGGTACAGCGTGAAAGTAAACCTCGACAGAACTTCCTCAGGATTCTGCATTGGAGTGCAGGGAACCATATATGTCGCTGAAGAAAAGCTTCAGACTGAGGGAGGATTGTACTCTTTCGGCGATGTTGTCCATAATGAGGTTGAGGTGAAACGACTGGAGGCTCTCGGTCTTATCACTGTTGACGAATCTGCTTTTAAAAAGCTCAAAAATGCTCAGGTGCTTATCCGGGCACATGGAGAGCCACCTTCAACCTACAGGATTGCCAGGGAAAACAATCTGACCATTACGGATACAACCTGTCCGGTGGTTTCCCGACTGCAGCGTACGACCAGAATGCTCCACAAACTGGGATACCAGATCATCATATACGGTAAACATACGCATCCTGAAGTTATCGGCATCAACGGGCAGTGCGATAATAGCGCCGTCATTATCAAACATCCGGACCTCAGCGACCTGGAAGAGATAAAGGCGCTTGACCCGGCAAAGAAAACAGCTCTTATTTCCCAGACAACCATGGATATTCCGGGATTTTATGAGCTTAAAGGCAATCTTGAACACTATTTCGCACAAGCCGGTTCCGGCAATCCGTCTCCATGGCTGGCAATCCGTGATATTGACATTACGGCAGATATGACCAAGGTGCTCCCTATGCCGCAGCATCTCTTCAAGGATACGATTTGCCGCCAGGTATCAAGCAGAAACCAGAAACTTCATGACTTCTCTCTTGCCAATGACGTAATTATCTTCGTGGCAGGGAAAAAAAGTTCAAATGGCCAGGTACTTTTCAATATCTGTAAGGCAGCAAATCCTCACAGCTACTTTATTGAAGATATCGATGAAATCCAGAAACCATGGCTGAAGAACAGTGACGGCAATACGGTTGACAATATCGGCGTATGTGGTGCAACCTCAACGCCAATGTGGCTTCTTGAAAAAGTTGCCCGCTATATAGAACAGAACTTTGGACAAAATCCATGAATCCACTCTCGCTTACCATCAACGGAAAACTCGTTTCAGCCTCACCGGCTCACTCGATTCTTGATGCTGCTACGACCGCAGGCATTGAGATTCCAACCCTTTGTTTTCTGGATTCCCTGCACGAAACGGGTTCATGCTGGATGTGCATTGTGGAGATCAAAGGGAAAAACCGTTTTGTTCCAGCCTGCCACACGCTCGTGTCGGACGGAATGGTGATAGAAACCGATAATGAAACGCTGAACTCGATGAGGCGTCAGAGCCTTGAGAAAATAATCGAGGAACACAGCGGAGATTGCATGGGACCTTGCGAGCTGTCATGCCCTGCCGGTTGCGATATACCTGACTTTGTTGCGGCAATTTCAGCACAAAATGACAATGCAGCCATAAAAATAATCAAGGACACCATTCCTCTGCCGGGAATTCTCGGAAGAATATGTCCGGCGCCCTGTGAGGATGAGTGCAGAAGACATGGCTTAGATACTCCTGTTTCCATCTGTTCCTTAAAGCGGTATGCTGCTGACAGGGACAGTGAACGATCCGACCGGTTTGTCCCGGAAAGTGCACCAAAAACAGGAAAAAAAGTAGCTGTCATAGGCTCCGGACCAGCCGGACTCAGCGCAGCTTATTTCCTTCTCCGCAATGGACATGCGGTAACTGTTTTTGAATCCGGTGCCCGGCCCGGAGGTATGTTGCGCTACGGCATTCCCCGCTTCAGACTTCCGGACAGTGTCATAGAGAGTGATATTGCAACCCTGCTCGCCATGGGTGTTGAGTTCCGCGTCAAAACAACATTCGGCAAAGAGATCACTGCCGAAGCACTGAAAAATGACTACGATGCTCTTTTTCTTGCTGTTGGTGCACAAATAGCAGCGTATATGAACATTTCCGGTGAGCATGAACCCGGAGTGACCAGCGGTATTGAATTTCTTCGTGCAGCGGCCTGCAGTGAACAAAAGAATCCAGGAGAACGTGTCATTGTTACCGGGGGCGGTGATACCGCTATTGATGCTGCAAGAACTGCAATCCGTCTTGGAGCGTCAACCGTAACTATCCTTTATCGGCGTTCAAAATATGAGATGCCGGCAAATACAGCCGAAATAGATGAAGCTCTTGCTGAAGGCATTACGCTCATTGAGCATGCAGCTCCTACGGAGATCAGAACCGTTAACGGTACGCTTGAACTCACGGCGATACGCATGCAGCCGGGTGAACCGGACAAGAGCGGCAGGAGAAAGCCGATACCTGTCGAAGGTTCAGAGTTCACAATACCTGCAGACACGATAATATCGGCAATCGGTCAGCAGATTGATCCAGCTGCAGGAAATTCCGCACAAATAGGTGTTGAGCAGGGAGGGAAACTTAAAGTAAATCCCGAAACGCTGCAGACAGAAACACCATGGATTTTTGCCGGAGGTGATTGTGTAACAGGTCCCGATATTGCAATCCGCGCTGTTGAGCAGGGGAAACGGGCAGCTCATGCCATCAACCTCTTTTTAAACGGTGAAATTATAACTGCAGAGAAACACTCTTTCAACTCCTCCTTTGGAGCAAGGGATGAAGCCCCTCTCGCGTTCTACCAGAGAAAACCGCCTGCAGAAAGAGTCCCTGTGCCTGAGCTTTCTCTGGAGAGCCGCTCAAAAAATTTCATGGAAGTTGCTTTGGGTTATTCAGCGGATTTTGCCCGCCAGGAAGCTGAAAGATGCCTTCAATGCCGTTGCAGCGCTATCACGGATTGCCGTTTGAGGGAGCTTTCGAATCGCTTCAATCCCTTGCAACAAGCAGAAAAACATGATCATTCGGGCTTTTATAAAGCGGAAACAACCGATATAAGCATGGAAAGGGAAAAGTGCGTTGACTGCGGAATCTGTGTCCGGATACTTGAACAGATAGAGGGCAATGCAGCCTTTGACACTGACCAGATAACCGAAAGCTGTCCTACCGGAGCGATCGCCTTAACCTTGAGGTAACAATGAGCAGTTACTTTTTCGGAGATTTCAGAAAGTCAAAAAGATGACCGAGCATAGTGATGATTGCATGAAACATAGTGCTGAACCAGAGACCGATATGCTGAAAAGCTTCATGTGTTGCACCACCTGTGAGCTGGAGATAAGCCGCATAAAGCACCAGAACAGCAGCTGTCACAAGAAATAACCGCATGACCCCTCTCAAAAAAGAGAAGAGGATCATGATCGCAAAGATGACAGCGATAACAAACAGTACAGGATGACCGACGAGGTAGTCAACAGCTTTTTCCATAGTTACATTCTCTTTGTTTAAAGATATTCCTGCAAGACATCCGCGACTTTTTTTGAAGGAGAAGCACTGGCAAGATTATCACGTGCCGCAAGTAACTCCCGGCGCATAGCGGCAGCTGATTCAGGGTTATCAAGAATCATTCTGGCATGCCGGTATATTTCCGCTCCATTGGCCTCATGCTGGATAAGCTCCGGTACTACCCTTTCACTGCTCCCAAGTCCTTTGGCTACTATATTAGCCAGCGATATATTTTTAAGCTTTACGACGAGACGGCCTATCATGTAGTTAAGCATTCCCGTTTTATAGACAACAATCATTGGTACGCCAAAACAAAGCGATTCAAGAGTTGCAGTTCCCGAGGTCACCAGAGCTAGATCGCTGAACTGCATGACCTCATAGGCTGAACACGTAATAATGGAAAGATCACGGTAGTGAGATAAAACATGATAACTGGAGTCATCGAGGTGCGGAGCACGGCCGAAAAGAAATACCACCCGGTAATCCTTGCTCAGCATCCTGCCGGCTTTAAGCATTTCCGGCAGGATATGCGCAATCTCCTGAGAGCGGCTTCCGGGAAGCAGGCCGATAAGCCTTATATCGGACGGAAGATTATGCTTCTTCAAAAAAGAGTCTTTTGAAGGAAAAGAGAGTTCTGCAAGTTGTTCAATAACCGGATGGCCGACAAATTCCGCATTGATGCCATGCCGGTTAAAAAATTCAACCTCAAAATTAAAAATAACAAGCAGCCTGTCTATATCACGTCTGATAGCCTTTACCCGACCCTCTTTCCATGCCCAGACCTGAGGAGAGATATAAAAGATGACCGGAATGCCGAGCTCATGAAAAAATCGGGCCATCAAAAGATTCATCCCCGGATAATCAATGAGAAAAGCAGCTTGAGGTTTTTCCCTGCGTACAGCTGCCTTGAGGTCACGAATTACCCGTCGAAGAAATCCTGAATGCTTCAGCACATCAACAAACCCCATGATGCTCATCTGTGAGGAATCATAAAGCAGTTCGGCGCCAAGAGCCCGAAGTTTCTGACCGCCGATACCAAACACCGTAACATCAGGTCTTGCTTTCAACAGTTCAGCAATAACTCCGGCAGCATGCATATCTCCTGAAACCTCACCTGCTAAAACAAAAAGCTTCTTTGACATCAAACTGGAGAGATAATTGGATGAACGACTCGGAAACAGTATTTTGTGACTTATTTGTCTTGAAAACGACTTGATAAGTTTCAATTCCCATTATATCAAAATCAATAAAGAATGCAAGTTAAATTCGGTACTGACGGTTGGCGCGCAATTATAGCAAAGGACTACACGTATGATAACCTGAAACTTGCTGCCCTGGCTTCTGCCAGGTATTTTCTTGATCACCCGAACAAAGCTAAGGGTGTGTGCATCGGGTACGATACCCGTTTTATGTCAAAAGAGTTTGCAGAATATACCGCCGAAGTGTTCTCATCACAGGGACTGAAGGTGTTTTTGTCAGACAGTTTTGTTTCAACTCCCGCAGTCTCTTTATTTACGAGAGAAAAACAGCTTGCAGGAGGAATTGTCATTACCGCATCACACAACCCCGCTATCTATAACGGCTTCAAGGTAAAGGCATCCTATGGCGGCCCGGCTCATCCGGAAGTTATTGCTGAAATCGAGAATTTCCTTCCGCTAATTGATCCGCACACGGAGATTGCCGCCGATAAAAAACTGATCGAGCTGACAGATATGAAAGGGTTTTATGTCACCTATCTGAAAAACAGCATTGATCTTCCCCTGATTCGCGAATCAAGAGTAAAAATTGCTCATAATGCCATGTTCGGTGCCGGACAGGATCTTATTACCAGCCTGTTTGATGAATCGATGCTCAGCTGCTACCACTGCAGCATCAACCCGGGTTTCGGAGGCATTAATCCCGAGCCTATTCCTCAGTATATCGGAGAATTTATCGAGTTCTTCAAAGAGGTTGAACCTGATGTCGCCATTATCAACGACGGTGACGCAGACAGAATTGGCATGCTCGATGAAAACGGCGCTTTTGTTGACTCCCACAAACTCTTTGCCATTATACTCAAAGATCTTGTCGAGGAGAAGCATCAAACCGGCGAAGTTGCAAAAACATTTGCCCTGACTGATGTCATCGACAAAATATGCCGTAAGCATAATCTTATCATGCATGAACTACCGGTCGGATTCAAGCATGTCAGCAAACTCATGACAAGCAACAACATCCTGATCGGGGGTGAAGAATCCGGCGGTATAGGTGTTACCTCATTTCTGCCTGAACGCGATGGAGTCTATATCGGACTTCTGATCCTTGAAATGATGACCCGCAGAGACAAAAAACTTTCAGAGCTTGTTCAGGAACTCTTCGATGAATTTGGCTTTTTCTGTTACAACCGGCTCGACCTGCGTGTAAGCGATGCAAAAAAACAGGCAATTATTGACCGTGCATCAACAGGGGAACTTGAAAACATTGCTGGATACAAAATTCTGAAATTCAACAATCTCGACGGCTACAAGTATCACTTTGAAGGTGGATGGATGCTTATCCGCCCATCCGGCACTGAACCGGTACTGCGCCTTTATTGCGAAGCGGACTCAAATGAAAAGGTGGAAAAGGTTCTTGCCTTTGCCGCCAAGCTTGCCTGATAAACCATTGACTGAAAAGTAATTAATGACGATTCCCCTGTTTTAACATTCAGGGAAATCGTCATTTCGTGTTTACCGGAATATTTTTTTTGAATACAATCGCATGAATTCCAATTGTCTGACGTCTTACAGGTAAGCATTATTTTCAACATGTTACCCGGGAGATCGTGCCAATTGTATGAATTTACAACTAAAGCTGAAAATGCAGCGATAGCCGGCGCAGTGAAAAACAGTGCATTGCAAAAATCAGGTATGACATCGAAAGAAGAGTCGTTCAGAAATATCGTTGCCGAACATCAGGAAATGGTAATCAATACCTGCTACCGTTTTGTCTTTAACCGGGAGGATGCTGAGGATCTTGCCCAGGATGTCTTTGTTGAAGTATTCCGGTCTCTTGGACAGTTCAGGGAAGAAGCAAAGCTTTCAACCTGGATATACAGAATCGCCATTACTAAATCCCTTGACCACCTGCGCCGATTGAACCGAAAAAAAAGGTTCAGCTCATTAAAAAGGATAATCGGCATTGAGGATCCAGCAGCCGACATTGCAGCACCATTCAGAGATAATCCTGCTGAAGCTTTTGCTGAAAACGAACAGGCGGTGATTTTGCAGGAGGCTCTCAGCACTCTCCCCGACAGCCAGAAAACCGCATTTCTTCTCAGTAAACAAGAGGGGTTCAGTAATCAGGAGATCGCTGATATTCTCAAAACATCGGTATCAGCCGTTGAATCACTTGTACACAGGGCAAAAAAAAACCTTCACGACAAACTCTATGCATATTACATACAGCAATGATTTTTTTTCTGAATCCACAAGTTTTTCAGCTGCCTGTCGTCAGATATAATGAAACAGGAACTTATGATGAAACAGCCTAACAACAACATAGAGGAACAGGTCGCAAAGACCATGAAGCTGCTTGATGAGATGAAACCCCTTGAGGTAAATCATTTTTTCAGAGTCCGGCTTATGCAGAGAATAGAGCTGGAGTTCGGTCCGGGGATGAAACATTCAAATGCTGTTACAGGAAATCGCTTCGTTTTCCGGCTGGCATTCTTCGCGCTGCTTATTATTATCAATCTCGGCTCTGCAGTGCTCTCTGTTCAGCAGAATAACCGGGGAACAACGTCAGGATCAGGCCTCAGTGAAATGCTTGACAAGCTGAATGATGACTATGCAAGTCATGAGTTTGCATACTATGACCAGTCAGGCACTTATACGGCAGATACAGGTACGAATGAAAATCAGATACCCTGACAGTTCTGATACTGATCACGTCAACGCCATTAATGAGAAAATGATACTATGAACTTTTTCACTTCAAAACGCCTGATTACCATTGCGTTTGTGCTTCTTGTATTTTTGAATGTAACACTGCTCGGTGCGCTCTGGTTGCAGCACACGCATAGGCTGGGACCACTGCTGCATGATGGTCGTCAGTTCAACCATCAGAGCTTTTTTACAAGGGAGCTTGCTCTCAGTGAATCACAAACGTCAGGTTTCGAAAAACTGCGGCAGGAGCATTTTCTCAAAATCAAACCTGAGATGGAGGCCATTACACCACTAAAAAAACAACTGGTCGCTGAATCGCTTAAGGATAATCCGGATTTTAAAAAAACAGATTCCCTTGTTGCAGCAATAGGTGTCCATCAGGCAACTATTGAGCGGGAACTGGTCCTGCATTTTCATCAACTTTCCGAACTCTGTACACCTGAACAGCGAGGCCGTTTGAAAGAAGTGCTTGAAAACATGGCAACTCGCAGAATGCATGGCGGCAAAGGACGAGGGAGTGAGACCAATCCTGCTGTCAGAGGGGAAGGCAATCGCCCCCCCAAGTGATAATTGGAAAAGAAGAAGATAAGGAATCAGTTCCGCCTGAATTTATTCCCCACCTTAACGGCAACGAGCATGGCTTCCTCGCGGAAAAGCACCATCGCAAACGCAAGATAGAGCACAAGCAGGGAGGCTTTTATCCCAAGAACTACGCCTGTTTGAAACAGCTCCGGCCCGACAAAGAACTGAAACCATCCCAGCACGATACCCGCCAGGAACAACAGAAAAAGTTTAAGCCAGTCATAGCGGATCGGAAAGACTTTCAACGAGTACCATGCCATAACAAGGCACATGACAACCGTACCGGCAACAATGGCATACGCAGCACCATCCATACCTCTTAAAGGAACGAGCCACCAGCAGAAGATTGCTGTCACACCTGCACCGGCAAACGTGACAACAGGCAGATATCGGGTATTACCGGTAATTAGAATTCCTGCAGACAGGTTGGTGGATACCATGTCAAAGACATAACTCAAAAATATCCATGGCAGAATTGAAAGCCCGATCCAGTAACGGGGAGGAAGCAGGTAAAAACTTCCTGCATAATGATAGCGGACAAGATCAGGAACAAAATAAGTAGCTGCAAGAGCCAGGAACATGGTAAAAAAGGTTGAAATACTCAGCACATGCTGGAACAGCCTTTTTGCATCCGGATCTTTTGCATGCTGCAGAAAAAACGGCTGCCATGCAAAACGGAAAACCTGGATAAAAAGCTGCAGTACCACCCCGAAAGCAGCAATCCTGCCGTAAATACCCACAATATCAGATGGCTGATAACCTTTTCCATAGATTGTTTCTATCTGCGATGCCGGTATGCGGATTAAAATATTCCGGTCAATCAGGTGAATCAATAACCCTGCAATCCCTGTCGGTACATAGGGTAACCCTATTCGAAGCATTTCACGCAACTGGGCAGCCGAAAAGAAGATCCTGAACTGACTGAAAACAGGAATAACCAGCAACAGACTGACCAGGGAACCAAATGCTTCGGCAATAAAAACCCCGGATAACCCGGTATGGAGAGGAACAATAAGAATAACAGCACTGACTACAACCGCGATCACGCCAACTACTCGGGCGATGGCAAATTGGACAGCTTTTCTTTTAAGACGAAGTTCTGCAAAAGGAATAACCAGAAGAGTATCAATCCATAAAATAAGCGCAGCATACCGGACGAACGTAAAATCTGTTGCAGACAACCCGATAAGTTGAGCTATAAGTGGGGCAAACAGCACTATGCCTAACGCGAAAAGCGTTGAAGTAACAAAGAGCGTAAGGAAGGCCGTTGAGAAAAGCTGCGTTTCATCCCGATCTTTGTGAGCTGAATCTGAAACCACTTTGAGATATGAGGTCTCAAGTCCATAGGAAAACAGTACATTAGCCAGAGCTATATTGGCATAGATAATGGTTTGTACACCATTATCAAAAGTTGAAAGCTTATTGGCGTAAAGGGGAACCAGCAGATAATTGAGACTGCGGGAAAGTATCGTACTCGAACCGTAAATAACGGTATCTTTGAAAAGAAGCTTTAACTTTGAAAGCATGCAGCAAATAAAATCAGAAAAACTTAACCATTACCCTTAGCCGCCGCTCCTGACACTCCTGAACCATTGGCAGCTGCCTTTTGCTTCCGTATCGCCTCTTCATCAATCTGAAACCTGCCATCTTTTTGTATAACTGGAATTCTTGATATAACCTCCTTCAGATGTCGCTGGGCCTCTGCCTGCTGCTCCTTAAGTTTGTCAAGCTCTTCACCGCGCAGTCCTACAGGATTATCCTTATCAATCAGTGTATCTTTCAGTGACTCTATTTCCAGGTTCTGCTCTCTTTTCATATACCCCACGAACTTCGAGAACAAAACAATAAAAAAGGAAAACACTGAGAGGGATAACGCCATAACGAGAACCCAGCTCATGGAATCAAAATTCATAGCAACAGCATTATGATTAGTAAACTCAAATGGTAATTCCTCAATTTAGCCGATATTACACTTTATAAAAAGAGTAACTGTTTTCTTTTCTTTATTGAAGCACCTATTATAAGTAATACCATGAACGTAACCTCCCCTGACCGGCACATTACTCGAACCGGAAAAACAATTCTGGAACAGGAAGCTCGTGCTATTCATCAGATAGCTGAACGGCTTGATGAGAATTTCTCAGATGCAGTCATGCTTCTGGCAACATGCAAGGGAAAAATCATCATCTCCGGAATGGGGAAATCCGGCATTATCGGCCAGAAAATTGCGGCGACCATGGCCTCTACCGGCTCAACAGCACTTTTTCTTCACCCGGCTGATGCTGCTCATGGCGATCTTGGTATTGTCAGCCAGCATGATGTTGTAATATGCCTGTCAAAAAGCGGTACAACGGAAGAGCTGAATTTTATTCTCCCTGCACTCAAACAGATCGGGGCAACCATTATTGCCATGACCGGCAACAAAAGATCGTTTCTTGCACAAAACGCCCACATTACCCTTGATACCGATATAGAAAAGGAAGCCTGTCCTTACGACCTCGCACCGACAACTTCAACAACTGCGATGCTCGCCATGGGAGATGCACTCGCGATCTCGTTGATGCAGCAAAAAAATTTCACCCAGAGAGATTTTGCACTCACCCATCCAAAAGGCTCGCTCGGACGCAGGCTGACCGTAAAAGTTACGGACATTATGGCAAAAGACAACGCTGTACCCCTCGTTAAAGAAAATGCCTCTGTCACCGATCTGATTCTTGAAATGACCTCAAAACGATATGGAGTCAGCGCTGTTGTCAATGAAGAGGGATCTCTGACAGGCATATTTACCGATGGCGACCTTCGGCGCCTTGTGCAAAGCGGAAAAGAGTTTCTCAACCTTAGTGCAGGCTCAGTTATGACAGCAAACCCGAAAACAGTTTCAACCTCCACTATGGCCAAAGAGTGTCTTGACATCCTCGAAACCTACCGGATTACACAGCTTCTGGTCTGCGACAATGAACAGCATCCGGTGGGCATGGTCCACATTCATGACCTGATCACTCTTGGTCTCTGACGATTTTATGGCAATAATTTATATACGAGAGATACCAAGCACTCATTGGTTAGCCAAGTATTGCTCCCAGCAACGGAAGACTATATCTTCAAAAAAAATTTCTTTTAACTTGCTTCTTTGTAACTTTATAAGAAGCAATTTTTGTCGAGGCTCAAGCGAGGGCTGGCTGGAGCAGTAGTAATTGTATTGCGAATGAAAAACATTGATTTTTCCACGCTTTTTAATCCATAAAATTTTACCGCTATGATACAGATACAAAAACATGCCAAACCGTTAGTCATCCTGCTTATTCTTGCAATGACGACGTTTACCTGGGGATGCGAATCATCTACCAATGCCGGAAGGGGCGCAAACATTGGTGCTGCCAGCGGTGGCATTATCGGAGGAATTATCGGCAGCAGACACGGTAATTTCGTTCAGGGTGCACTCATCGGTGCAGTTATAGGCGGCGCTGGTGGAGCGCTTATTGGTAATTATATGGACAAGCAGGCTGCTGAAATCGGCCACGATATCAGAGGAGCAAGAGTTGTACGTGAAGGCGAAGGAATAAGGGTTATCTTTGATTCCGGTATCCTCTTTTCCACCGGCTCAGCAACCTTAACCTCGACAAGCAGGTATGAGATTGATAAACTTGCCCGTATTCTCAATCGCTATCATGACACGAGTCTTGTGATTGAGGGGCATACCGATAATACCGGTTACAGAGATTCAAACCAGATGCTCTCTGAAAAAAGGGCGGATTCGGTAGCTAATCTTCTTACGACATACGGTGTATCACGTCAGAGGTTATCTCCGGTAGGTTATGGTGATTCCAGACCGATTGAGACAAACAATACCGAATGGGGTCGCAAGCAGAACCGACGTGTTGAAGTTGTGATCTATGCAAATGATGATCTGAAACGTCAGGCACAGTCAGGCAGACTGAATTGACTTTACTTCAGCACCGCGCTTGTTATGAATTCCATTCAGAAGAGACGCGGTGCTGATCAAAATATCGACAAGGTGACTTGGTTGTGGTCAGCATGATCATGTTACTTCTTTTGCATGTTCAGTGCCTTTTCGGTGATAATCTGTTCGACATTTGAGGAAATTGAGAGGCTGCGCATGAGATCAAGCAGGTTTTGTTCAACATTGAGGTTCAACTCGATGGAACGTCCGCTCTGAAAGTCGGGGTTTGTACCCTTGAGCTGAATGGTAATGGCTGATTTGCCATCCGGTGCCATATTGATCGAAGATAACAGCTGTACATAAAGAAAATTTGACAGCGCTTCGTAGGTGGTGCGGAGTCCCTGGTTTGCCGCAGCCCGCTCTTCGGGTGTGGTGGCATAAATAATCTGACCTGACTGTTCGGCGTTCATACCTCCATTAGTGATTTCAAATACTTCGTTTTTCATCTTTACCGGGATGGTTCCCCGGACGGTACCTGTCGCAAAAAGTTTTTTTGTGCCCTGCAGGTCGAGCAGTTTCTGCAGCGGAATGTTGTCGAGCTGCAGCTCGGTTTCACCCTCTTTTTTTTGCATATCGTAATCAATATGGTGGAGAGCAACCGAGCCTCCAAAAATTTCTGCGTTGAAATCCGAAAGCGAGGCAATACCGGGATTCAGACGGTCAGAGCCGAGTGAAAGGGTGCCTTTTGGTGAGAGAAGCAGCAGTTCGCCGCCTTCAGTTTTACGGAGAAGATTTTTCATGCTGAACCTGATGATGGTGCTCCCGTTGAACGAACGGCTAAACACAAGTTCAGGCTCATTAAAAGTATAGTCGGCGTCCGGTTTCTGCGAGCCGAATATCCGTTCGCTCGTCGTTTGCCTTTTTGAAGGCGGTGCGACGGTAATAGTGCCGCCTCCGGGGGAGTGCACATGTGCATTCCGGATGGAGAGTCCTTTTGGTTCAATGACAAGTGGAATGGTTCCGCTCACCGTACCCTTGAGAGAACCCTTGAAATCGCCGTGCAGGCGCACACAGTCAAGGAGCTTGATCCTGTCCAGCTTCAAGGTCAGGATGGTGGTATTCGCTGACGGGTCGAAGCTGACTGGTGTTGAGGAGACTGTTCCTCCGAGCAGTGTCGCCGAGAGGTTGCTCATGGCAAGCCCCGAAAGCTTATTGCCACGGCTGCTGAGTGCTACCCTTGCATTGAGTTTATTCAGCAGCTCACCAACCCCCAGATCAAGTGAGAGCAGGGGCTTTTTTTCTTTGGTGTAGTAGATTATTCTTGTGCCCTTTCCGGCAATAACGAGCGCATTACGCACGAGCACCGTTGAGTCCTGGAATTCGATGGGAATGAATCCGCTTACCCGACCGGTAGCTGAGGGGGTTTTGCTGCCACCCCGATTGAACCCGGGAAGTTCCACGAGCGGTATTTCGGCCAGGCTGAGGGTGAATCGGGACTTTTTTTCTTTCAGGTCGTAGTCGATGCGCTGCGATGAGGCGTTCCAATGAAAAAGCTCTACTGAGCAGCCGGTGAGCGTGAGAGTACAGGGTTTGAGCGGGTCGCGTTTTGAGCCGAACAGCGCCTTGAAATTGCTCACCGGCGATGGGACTCCATCACTGAAGAGTTTTGCCACACGCAGAGTATCCATTCCCTGCTGCCATTGGTCTGCAGCATTGAGTCTGACTTTGAAGTTCACCTCTTCAAGCCGGAGTTTTTCACGGGTAACCGTAGCTCCATTGATGTTGTAGGCAGCTGAGAGCGGCCTCAAGGAGAGGGTGAACCCATTCTTGCGGGAGAGTTCCATGTTGACCGTTATCCGTGGTTTGCGGTCACTGAAGGTAAAGGCTTCCGGATCCGGCTTCACCTTGATGGAATCGGCTTCTATGGTGAAGGCTGTATTGATAATGTTCGGCAGCAGAGGTCGTGCGCCAGAGGTATCGGGGTTTTCGACATGCCAGGAGATCAAACCATTCGTGAGTGAAAGCGTATAGGCAGCTTCATCACTGCAGTCATCGGGGGGTGTGATAAAGCGCACTTTTATCGAGCGAAACCCTACCCCGGTAAAATCCGGCAGACCTGCACCTGAAACTTCAACATGAAACGGTTTGCCAACAAGGAGACGGTCAATCAGCGGCTGTGCATACCATGGAAAGGACAGCCAAGCTGCTGCCGGCATGAGCGCCAGCAGCAGAAACAGGGCAAGGAGGATACGCAGTGTCCAATTCACAGCGGCTTATTCTGCAGCATTACTGTGCCTTTTTTGTCCATTTCCCCTGGACCTGCACCCATGTGCCTGCCGGAAGACGGGAATAGATTTTCTGGAACATCATCCCGCCAACAACATCAAGCGCAAGATTATTTTGAGCCGCAACTTTTGCATACTCCGCACGGCGGGAATTATTAATGGTTGTAATCATTGTCTGGGCGTCAGCCGAAGCTCCGGGAGGTACGGAAAGCAGTCCGTTGTCAACCTCTCCGGCTAATCCCTTTGAGCGGGCTGTTTCGAGGTCAAGTGCAAAAGCGGATGTGGCAAGACCTATCATCAGCATCATGGTTACCACAACCGTTAACGCTATGGATTGTATCGTTTTCATAGTTCCGTTTCTTCAGGTTAGAATAAGCCTTTTTTGTTGTCGAGCAGGGAGTCGAGTTCACGGTCAACCTTTATCCTGATTTCGTGATCGATTTTGATGTTCATATTGATCACAATAGGTTTATCAGGTGCTTCAACCCGAATGGTTGGACTACACCCTGCCATAAAGGCACCGGCGGTAATCGAAAGTAGTGTGAGCCTGCTAATGGTTCGTTTTTTCATGGATATTACTTTGAAAGTTTATTAACCCAACACTGGATAATCGGTATACCCTCTCGATCCGGACATATAGAACGTGCTCATATCAGCTTCGTTGAGCACGGCACCTGACTTCCACCTCGCAACAAGATCCGGGTTGGCCAGGAACGCTCTCCCCACAGCTATCAGATCAGCTTTACCCTCCGCCAGATCACTCTCTGCTCGAGTGACATCGTAGCCGCCAGAGAGAATCAGCTTCCCGTTAAACTCGTTACGGAACGTCTCCTTGATTGAGTCAGGAACTTCCGGCGCACCCATAGCTGAGTGATCTACCAGGTGGATATAGAGCAGGCCGCGAACATTAAGCTGTCTGGCAAGATAGGTGTAATCAGCCTCCATAGCCGGGTAGAGCGGCATATCGTTGAAAATGCCGTATGGGGAGAGGCGTATGCCAACCCTTTCCTTGCCAATAGCCTTGGTCGCCGCGTCAACGACTTCAAGTACGAATCGGGCGCGGTTCTCGATAGCGCCGCCATAGTGGTCTTTGCGCTGATTCGAATTCGGGCGTATGAACTGTTCAAGCAGATAACCGTTCGCGCTATGCAGCTCGATGCCGTCAAAACCCGCCTGAATCGCGTTCCTCGCGGCTTGTGCATATTCCTCGATAGTACTCTTGATATCACCATCCGTCATTGCCTGCGGTATGACATACGGTTTCATACCCTCGGCATCGGTGTATATCTCACCTGATGCAGCCACGGCTGAGGGCCCCAGTATACGCGCACCGGCAGGTAAATTGAGGGGATGACCGATTCGTCCGCCATGCATCAACTGAATAAACAGCATCGCACCTTTGGCGTGAACTGCACTGGTGACAAGCTTCCATCCCTCTATCTGCTCCTGTGAAAAAATTCCCGGTATCCTTGGATAACCTAAACCATTCGGTGAAGGGGATGTACCTTCTGTGATGATGAGCCCGGCAGAAGCTCGCTGAGCGTAATACTCAGCCATGAGTTCGTTCGGGACATTGCCTGGCGCTCGATTGCGGGTCATCGGTGCCATCACCAGATGATTCCGGAGCGTGAGCGGTCCTAAAGTGGCTGTTGAAAATAGCTGCGACATGTTGGCTCCAATTGAAAAATAAGCAGGTTTTCTGAATTGTACGTAATTGTCTGTATATCTTTACAACTCATTGAGTAAAGAAATAATTCAAAAGCAGAAAAAGGTTAAAAGTTAAAGATTTTCATAAGTTTTCATGTGCATCGTGTTTGCTAACTTGCAGCTGAAAAACATAGCCCTCTCCATGACCTTCATTGACCTAATGGGGTAAGCGGAAAAAGATGCGTATATTTAACGTCTTTATGTGCGATCCAAAATAGAGCTAACCAGTTCTCAATGCTTTGGCGACTCTACCCCGGTAGTCAGAAGTGGCGCAACAGTATGCGTGAGAAAGACTTTTCCGGGAGCACTGGGGCTCGGCGCTCCCGGGAATAACCAAGGAGGTCCAAACCCAAATGAACAACTCTGAACTGCTCATTTACCAGGCCCCAGACGGCAAAATAAAAATAGATGTTCGGCTTGAGGATGAAACGGTCTGGCTGACACAGGCGCATATGGCTGAACTGTTCGGCAAGAGCAAAAAGACCATATCGGAACACATCCGCAACATCTTCACTGAGGGCGAACTGGATGAAATCGCAGTTGTCCGGAATTTCCGGACAACTGCAGCTGACGGAAAACACTACGATGTGCAGTACTACAATCTGGACGTAATTATCTCGGTCGGTTATCGCGTAAAATCACTTCAGGGCACGCAGTTCCGCATTTGGGCCACCCAAAGGCTAAGGGAATACATTGTCAAAGGTTTTGCTCTGAATGATGAGCGATTCAAGAGCGGCAGTTCAATGAACTATTTCAGGGAACTGCAAGAACGCATCCGCGAGATACGGTTATCGGAACGTTTCTTTTACCAGAAGATCAAAGATATCTACACGACGAGCATCGATTATGATCCCAAAGATGAAAAAACCATCGACTTTTTTAAGGTAGTGCAGAATAAGTTACTCTGGGCAATTAGTGAGCAGACAGCAGCAGAGCTAATTTATCATCGCGCTGATGCGTCACTGCCGCTTATGGGAATGCAGTCCTTTGCTAAAGAAGGTGTACCTGTCCGCAAGGGTGACGCGAGCATCGCAAAAAATTACCTTGATGAAGGTGAAATCACATTGCTTGGCTTACTGGTGGAGCAATACCTTGCTTTCGCTGAGGTGATGGCGCAACAGCGAACTCCGATGTACATGAAAGACTGGATTCAGCGGCTGGATGCAATTATTCAGCTCAATGGTCGTGAACTGCTTACTCATGCAGGTAAAATCAGTCACCAGATAGCGATTGAAAAGTCGGCACTGGAATACAATAAATACAAGGATGCGCAGATAGAGCCCCAGCAGGAAGAGAATCTTCGGGAACTTGAGCAGGATATTAAAATGATGAGGGATAAGTTGTGAAGTAAACAGTATTCAGCATTAAGTGCCGAACTGGGTCTGGTAAGTTTTTCTGGTTGAGGAATTTTCTTGCAGCTTGCTCCTTGGTGTGTGACGATCGTCCTGCTTATTGCTCCCAATATGTCAATGCCTTTCTGCACGGTGGATTCACAATGTGTCCAGAGTTCTCTTTGGCCAAATCCTTATATCGATCTTAGCATTGTTATACTCCCTTTCGTAGATCGATAAGGTTGAAGCTGTAACCCTCTGTATTTCTTTGAATTGAAGGGCCTATTTCGTAAATAATAGCAGGTTCCATTATGGCACAAAGATAATCCTTTGGTTCAGCCCATCTCTCAATCGGTAGACCTCAAAACAAGAACCAGCATGGGAAAGGAAGCTGATGCGCGCATCAAAATCAACAAACTGCTTGAAGCTTCCGGCTGGCGGTTCTTTGCTGAAAGCAGACGACCGAGACTCTCCAGACAAAACCAAAGCTGGAAGGCTCAATGATAAACAAAAAACTGCTCACAGAACGTGATATCTGCACCAAATACATTACCCCAGCACTTGAACGTGCAGGCTGGGATATCGTCATGCAGGTGCGAGAAGAGTTCGCCCTGACAAAAGGCCGGATTATCGTTCGCGGCAAACTCCACACCCGTGCGCAGCACAAGCGAGTTGACTATGTGCTTTTTTACAAACCCAATATTCCCATTGCCGTCATTGAGGCCAAAGAGAACAGCCACTCCCTCGGTGATGGAATGCAGCAGGCTCTGGGTTATGCCGGGATGCTTCAGGTACCTTTCGTCTTCAGCTCTAACGGGGATGGATTCCTCTTTCATAACAAGATTGCTTCTGATGGAATTATTGAGCGCGAACTCTCTCTGGAAGAGTTTCCCTCTGCCGAAGCACTTTGGGAAAGCTGGTCTCGGCATCGGGGAATAACCGGAAAGCAGGAAAAGCTGATAACGCAGGATTACTACAGTGATGGCAGTAACAAATCCCCGCGATACTATCAGTTTCTGGCTATAAACAAAACCATTGAAGCTATTGCTCAAGGTCAGAACCGCATTTTGCTGGTCATGGCCACCGGAACAGGAAAAACCTTTACCGCTTTTCAAATTATCTGGCGTCTCTGGAAGTCAAAGACAAAAAAACGAATCCTCTTTCTTGCCGACCGCAATATTCTGGTCGACCAGACCATAACCAACGACTTCAAGCCCTTTGGCTCGGCCATGACCAAGATCAAAAAGCGGCAGGTCAACAAGTCGTTCGAAATCTATCTTTCACTCTATCAGGCAGTTACCGGCACAGAAGAAGTACAGAACATCTATCGGCAGTTTACTCCTGATTTTTTTGATTTGATTATAGTTGATGAGTGTCACCGCGGCAGCGCAGCGGAAGACTCAGCCTGGCGGCAAATTCTTGAATACTTCACCTCGGCGACACAGATTGGAATGACGGCGACTCCCAGGGAGACCAAAGAGATTTCCAACAGTGATTACTTCGGCAAGCCGATCTATACCTACTCACTCCGAAAAGGTATCGACGATGGTTTTCTTGCCCCGTACAAGGTGGTACGTATTGATCTTGACAAGGATCTTGAGGGCTGGCGTCCTGATAAGGGCATGGAGGACAAGTATGGCAATGCAATAGAAGACCGGATTTTCAACCAGAAGGATTTCGACAAAAGTCTGGTTCTTGAACAGCGTACCCTTCTCGTTGCAAAAAAGATCAGCGACTTTCTCCGCCAGACCAACCGCTTTGATAAAACCATCGTCTTTTGCGAAAACATTGATCATGCCGAGCGGATGCGCTCTGCGTTGGTCAACGAAAATAGTGATCTCGTTGCCCAGAACCCCCGCTATGTCGTCCGCATTACCGGCGATAGCGAGGAAGGCAAAGCAGAGCTCGATAACTTCATTTTTCCTGAATCACGATTTCCCGTGATTGCCACAACCTCCAAATTAATGTCAACCGGTATTGATGCCCAGACCTGCAAGCTCATCGTGATCGATCAGATAATTCATTCGATTACGGAGTTCAAGCAGAGAATCGGTCGCGGCACCCGAATCAATGAAGAGTATGGCAAATACTATTTTACCATCATGGATTTCAAAAAAGCTACAGAACTTTTTGCCGATCCAGATTTCGATGGTGATCCAGTGCAGATCTATACTCCGCAGCATCCTGACGACTCTCCGGTTCCACCGGATATTGAGGGCGATGAAGATTCTGGAGAAGAGAGCCTCTATCCGGAGACTGATAACGAAGGTCGTGACTGGCAACACGTCGGAGATGACAACGATAGTGAAAATGGCCCGCGCGTCCGCCGCTATGTGGTCGATACTGTTGAGGTGAAGGTTATTGCCGAACGGGTACAGTATTTCGATGCCGATGGCAAACTCATTACCGAATCGCTCAAAGACTATACCCGAAAAACATTGTCCAAGGAGTTCGCTTCACTTGAAGACTTTCTCAATCGATGGAACAGTGCCGAGAAAAAACAGGTGATTATTGAAGAGCTGGAGAAGGAGGGAGTTTTTTTTGATGCCCTGTCCGAAGAGATAAGCCGAGATTGCGACCCTTTCGACCTCATCTGTCATGTTGCCTGGGACAAGCCGCCACTCACTCGCAGGGAGCGGGTGGAGCAGGTCAAAAAGCGCAACTACTTTACCAAATATGGTGCAATGGCGCAACGAGTTCTGGTAACCCTTCTCGATAAATATGCCGATGAAGGCATTGTGC
>Ga0118677_10002690_pt1 | contig 35204 bp, 43 predicted proteins | sample AliMusrvi5mmetaG_FD_86154 | JGI IMG/M metagenome (GOLD analysis project Ga0118677, IMG submission 86154)
GCCAATACCCATGCGAGCATCCCCTAGTACAAATGTATCCAACGCCACACATGCATCTGTCTTTGCAGCCGCCAGCGCCTTTGCAGGTGTTTCCGGCTTTGCCACATCCTCGGGCGGGGCAGTTGAATCTTTACGTGTCACAGTCGTCACGGCGGTGAACACTCTCGCCGGAGGCGGTTATCTCTACATAAATAATGCATCAGGATGGCTAGATGCAATCGCTGAACTATGAACAGGAGTTGGAACTAACTCATCCAACTGGACATCCTAGAGTCCGGGGCAATATAAAACTTCCCTGACTAATTAATAATGCTATAATTGAATAAGGTGGAATATGAAAGAGACTAATTACAATGTAATTCAGGGCGACGGTTGGTTACAAACCCTAGTGTACAATAGCCCTAGTATTACCTATAGTGGATCGATTGTGAGTTCGTCACCCGTCGATCTTACGGGCGCGTCTGCTATTATGGAGGTCAGGGACCAGCCGGGTGGCAACTATCTGGCAGCCAGCGCAGTTGGCTATTCAGCCAGCCCATCTTTAAATAACGGAATTGTAATAACAGCCTCAGCGGGGAAACTAGATATTACCATAACCTCAGCACAAACCGCCAACTTTAATCTTCCAAAATCTGCCTATCAAATTAGAGTAACTCTACCGGGAGGACAACCAATTACACTACTCCGTGGTTGGTTTTCAGTTGATCCATCGGTGATTTATTAATGGCTGATCAAGTCATTGTTCAACAACAATTAAATCAAGTAACAGTATTTTCTACAGGGCCACAGGGTCCACCGGGACCATCGGGTTCAAGTGGCTCCGGTGCTGCCAGTGTGACTGGAGTTACCGCTGGAACTTATGGATCAACTTCATCTGTTGGCGTGTTTACGGTTAATCCATATGGACAAATTACCGCAGCATCTAATGTTTTAATTACAGCATCAGTAGCATATTCGGCTTCTAGCGGTCAAAGCAGTTCTGTAAATTACAGCGTCCTAGTGGCATCAGCAACTTATTCATCATCGGCTGGTGCGGCTCCAATACCCGCCTCTGTGTCATACGCAGCATCGGCTGGCGCAGCCCCGATCCCTGCATCCGTAGTTTACGCGGGGACTTCTGGATCTAGTACCCTAGCAGCATCGGCAACACTGGCTGTAACAGCATCTAACTCTGCAAGTTTAAATGGTCAGCCTGCAAGTTATTATTATCCTTCTTCTTCTATAACATCAGCATCAGTTGCGTATGCAACAAATTCGGGGAGTTTGGGTGGAAATCCACCTAGTTACTACTACCCTGCCTCATCAATCGGTAGTGCATCGGTTGCATTTGCAACCAATGCTGGATCTGTTAATTATAATATAATCGTTGCAAGTGCCAATTATGCGGCAAGTGCGGGCGCAGCCCCAATTCCAGCATCTGTAACTTATGCTGCAACATCTGGATCTAGCACCATTGCTGTAACGGCATCCAACTCTGCGAGCCTTGGCGGGCAGGCGTCAACGTATTTCTATCCCGCCGCGTCTATAACTACTGCTTCGGTGGCATACGCCACAAATGCAGGTTCGGTTAATTATAATGTTCTGGTAGCATCTGCTACTTATGCGGCTTCCGCAGGAGCCGCACCCATTCCAGCCAGCGTTTCGTATGCTGCTAGCGCGGGAACAAGCGCGTCCTTAAATAATATTGCTGCATCTTCATATGTTCAGCAATCACAGTTATCCACAGCATCAGTTGCGTATGCAACAAATTCGGGGAGTTTGGGTGGAAATGCTGCATCTTATTACTATGCGGCATCAGCGATTACTTCCGCGTCGGTTGCCTATGCTGCGACTAGTGGTGCAGGTGGTGGGGGGTCAGCCCTAACAATTGCCAACAGTGGATCAGTCCTAACCTCATCTGCTAATTATATTAATTTTACTGGTGCTGGAGTTAGTGCTTCGTCTACCAGTGGATCTGTTACAGTCACAATTGCTGGCGGCGGGGGAACAGTATATCAAATTATTCCATTCTCCGTCTATGGACAAGTAGTCGTATTCAATAGCGATTTTCGAATTTATAATGACAGTCCAACAACCAAAAATATTTATAGTGTTCGTTCTTCTTTTGGTGTAGCCCCTAGCGGAACTAGCCCATCAGTAACAATTATAGATGTTCTTAATAGCGGGTCAACAATATTTATTTCATCTACAAAGTGTTCTGTTGTATCTGGATCATTAACTTCTGGTTCGGTTACAGGATTTACCTCCGCTAGTGCGGTGGCACCGGGGCAATATATAACAATTGCAGTTACCCAGATTGCAAATAGTTATCCGGGAGCAGACCTTTCAACTCAGATAACTTGGTATTGATGGATAACAAAACTGTAAGTTTAATTAAATCTGTTGTTTATAGGTTCTATAGCACTCTTATAACATTTACTATTGCATGGTCAGTTACCGGAAAGGCTAAGTTAGCCCTAGGAATTGCTTCTGTTGATTTTATTGTCAAAATAGCAACTTACTGGGGGTTTGAGCGTATTTGGTATAATATAAAGGAAAGGATAATATTATGGCAACATCGCCACTTTTAAGAACATTGTTAGGAACAAATGCGCTGCTAGTTTCTAGCCATTCAAATAATATGATTTTATCATTACAGAATGGTTCTTGGACTACGGCATCTGGTCTGCCGGGAGTTAGAGGTCTAGCCGTGGGCGCGGGGATGGTCGCCGCCGCCTGCTCTGATGGTGTCCACTTATTTACAGCCTCTACGGGTTTACAATCGGCCCTATTTAATATAGTAACCCAAAACTCACATGAGATTGAAGCCACCAGTACAGGGCATTTGATTGCTTGCTCATCGGCCAAATCTTGTCTTACAGACTACACTTTTGCCGGAAACACTGATATATGGACGGTACCCGGGGTAGATACTGGAACTACAGACGAAAGATCGTGGATAAACGGAGTTTGTTTAGAAAATGATATTCCGACTTATGTCACTACCTTAGGAATAAGCAATGTAACTCGGGGGTGGAGGGATGAGGCGGCAGCATCGCGTGGCGCTCTAATCCATGTTCCAAGTAGTTCTATTGTTTTACACAATTTGTTTTTCCCACATACTCCAACCATTGTTGGAACAGACGTATACTTTTTAAATTCCGGTCATGGTCAATTATGTAAATGGACTCCGGGCGCTGCTGATTATACCGTAGTAGGTACTTATGGAGGTTGGGCGCGCGGCCTTTGTCAATTAGACGCTACGCATTTTGCTGTTGGTGTAAGTCAGGGAAGGCTTTCCGCTTTCCCTAATCTTACAACCGACCCATTAGCACAGCCGGGAATTGCGATTGTGGATATTAATACGGGACAGCAGATAGAATTTGAAACTATTGATGTTAAAGAAATTTTTGATATTGTTATCAGTAGTAATGCTATTGTCGGAGCCTAGTTTGGAAAAAAGTGATCACGCAAAGGATATGTACCAAGCCCTTGAAGAGATGGGCACTCACGCTTTTCGTCATGGGAAAGTGTTAATGGTAATATCTAACTTCGCCTATGTCGGAGAACAGTTCACCATTTTCAATGCTATGGCTTGGTATGATGGGAACATTGTAGAACTTGACCTCCCCCTGCACTTTGTTGGATTTGAACATGATGGGATAGACCCACTGTCAAGTGCTTATGACTACCTATCAAACTTTATTCGTTTTTCTGCGGGGACATAGTGCCAACCTATATTTACGGTGGGTTTTTATCATACAGTAAAATATCTCGGGGAGTCTCGGCCTATACATATCCAACAGCAGAGGCGGGAGCATCTGCCAACTGGTCTATTGCAGGGTCTGGCTATAATGGAGTAGAGGTAAGTGGCTACACCCTCACCGGGCAATATGGTTCCTTTTCAGCACAAGATCAAAGTGCCGGTAAATATATTGGAACTAATTTATTTAATAACTCCCTTACTATGTCTATAGGATTTACAAAGCTTAACCTACCTTCTTCAGAAATAATTTCTGCGGCTAGCATTCAGTTTCTTACAGCCCCATACTCCAATGAGGCTGTGGAAGTTCATCAAGTTTCATCGTCTGTGTCACGTTGGTATAGTTCTATAACATCTCCAGCAATCACGGCTTCAACAGTTATTTTTACGTCACCGTCTACCACCGGCCCAGCCCTTGTCCTATGGTCAGGATCATCACTAGTTAATTATTTAACAAATGTAATAAATGCGAGTGCTGGACAAATAGCATTAGTTTATCAAACTGCTAGTGTTAGACAAGGAATATTCAACGCAACAAACGCTAAGCACCTAGTTGAGTCTCTGGGTATTAATCAGGTAATAATTAAAACAAATAGAATTCAGGTCGGCCTCGGGGCATTTGCTGGAAACTATTCAACTGCTTCTCTGACTCTACCATTTACCGGCGGCGGCATGCCGTGGCCTCAGTCTGTTGGTAGTGCTGTTATGTATCAAGCAGACCCATCAGCCACTACTATGGCATTCGCTCAGCCGGGATATAACAGAGCATTTATTAGAGGCTCCGCTGCTATCAATAGTAGATCTGTAAATTCTAGTTCTATGATATTGAGTGCTAGTAATTATTCAGCAAGCCCAGTAGCAGGGGATCAAATTGGAGTTATTGTCACAACTCGTATGCCCCCCGCTTCGGGAAGCGGGGTACTAGTTCCTAATGGCTGGACGCTAATAAATTCCACTTCGGCGGCTGACTATATTGGTTTTATAAATTACACCAATAGTTTTGGCAGGACGGCGACGGGAAGCGATAATGTTACCTTCGTGCAGGCCACGAACGCAAGTGGAATTTTCTTTATAGATGCCATTACAGTTGGTAATGCTGCAAGTATTGCAGCAAGTGGAACTACTAATATTGATGGATGTTCAATACATACGTTATCAACATTTATACCAATTACAGTAACCGGCGTAAATTCGATGTTTGCGACTGACGGTCTAGCAAATACAAATACCCCATTTATCGGTAGGACAGACTCAACTAATTCTGTTATTATATATAACAGTTCCATTAATACACCAACTATCCCCACGACTGCCCACATAACAGGAGTCGCGCCTACGTCAGTTGCTAGTAATATTATTTTAATTAATCCCGTAGTGGCAACTTCAAACCCATCAGTTTCATATACCATAGATGCAAGTTTATTCATTTTACCATCTCAAGATCTTAATAGGCCAAATCCAGGATATGTGGCAACGGGAGCGACTAAGATACTTGGAGTAATTGGTGCATCAATTATAGCATCCGTAAATTATTCTTTAGTAAATTCTGGAACTAATGCCAGAATGTCGTTTTCATCCTCGGCGGGGACCGCCTCCGGAGTAGTGTATCTATCAAGTTTTGATGCTGACGGTGCTACTATGAATAGCCCATCAGTACAATTTAGTTTGGTGTCACCAACGGCCAGCCCAGTTAAACCAGCAGTTTATGTGGCGGCCGGCGCTGGTGGTCCTAGGGGGCTGGTCTTAAATAGAGGAGGTGATGTTGGGTCGATAGTAATAAATGGCGGGGCATCAGTATCTAAATATTACCCCCCTCCCGGCTTTGATGGAAACGCATATGTTATTGGTTCTGCTAGGTTAACACCGAACTCTTCGTATTTACTTGGACTAACAGCATCTGTATCGGGTTCTGGAGTTGTTACTGTCCCCGGATCATCAGCATTATACATTAGTCCAAGTGCTATTTTAACAGAGCCGACAATGGCTATTTATTCATGGATCGATGACGGTGATAATCCAATCTACTCTCAAACTTTTACAACTTCTTCCAACGCTTCGGCAACTACTTTTAATGCCCCAGTAGCCGGTTCCTTTAACAATTTCCCCAATTCTAATGGATACTCCATCCCAGTCTGGGATGGAGTCCAGTGGGCAATGGCAACGGGGGGCTATCCCGTATTTCTATCTCCAGTTAATAATTTTATCTTTTTTCCAACAAACTACCCATTCAACTCTAACCCCAACATTAGCAATGACCTTCTGTGGAGTGGGTCGGCCTATTATGCCGTCGGAGGTAATTATATTAACAGTTCCTCCTATGGAGTTATTTATACTGCCACCGCATCTACCACAGCATACTCTGGGTTAAGTTTAGCAAATGGGTATGTCATCGCCGCCGGGACCTTCTTAACATTTATGACTGGCAGTCAGAACTTTGTGTATGCTTACGCAGCAGCATCAACATACCCTCCTTCGTGGGCCTCTTCTAGTGTAAATATTGCTGCACAATCGGCAAGCACTTATTCCGGTGCCGACTCCCATGTATATTACTTAAATGGAAAATACTCAGTGTTTACCTTCAGCAGATTCCGTTATGGCCTATGGAAGACGACCGCCTCATCTCTGTCAGGCATATGGACGAGCGCAAGTATTTCAACTGCTTCGGCATTCGTCGTCGGGAGTAACGTAACTTCTATTTTTGGGAACGGAATTCTCGCCGCGCTTAATACTGATTCTTCTAGTATAATATTTACAACAGACCTAACATCTTGGACTATAAAGTCAACCCCAGCCTCTGCCACAAATATTTCCTATAGCCAGTCTGCTAGTTTATTCTATATGTGGGGCGCACCCATTTATAACCCGCTCATATCAGGGAGTTTAGTTACACTTTACTATTCTTCTGATTTACAAACATGGTCTGCATCAATTGGAGTTCCAGTCGCCGCCTCCGCGAACAACTGGTTCATAGCAGTAAGATAAGGAGTATATATGATTATACAAATAATAGGTTTGCCGGGATCAGGAAAAACTACTCTGGCAAAAGCCCTCGCCCCACGCCTCAATGCAGTTATTTGGAACGCTGATAGGGTTAGGGCAAATATAAATACAGATTTAGGCTTTTCGGTAACTGATAGAGCAGAACAAGCATATCGTATGGGTTGGCTGTCTAGAGAAATGTCAGACCAAGGCATAACAGTTATTGCTGATTTCGTATGTCCTACTAGCAGGACTAGAGAAGCCTTTGGAAAGCCAGATGTGCTAATATGGGTTAATAGGATTGAGGCGGGGAGATTTGAAGATACCAACTTGCTATGGGAAGATCCGGAGGCCTTCGATGTCAGGATTCCCTTCGGGCTCACCGTCGAGGAAGAACTCGATCTCATCTTCGCTGAGACGGATCTGGTGGACTGGCGTGCTCCTCATGCTCTCATGCTTGGTCGTTTCCAGCCTTGGCATGAAGGCCACGAGGCGCTTTATCAAGAGGCGCTTACCCGTACTGGACAAGTATCTGTCGGTGTGCGGGCAACTTCTGGACTGCCCCGAGACCCGTTGGTTTATGATGATGTGAGGTCGCGGATTCCGCACCCCACTGTCATGCAACTTCCCAACATCACGCACGTCATCTACGGGCGAGATGTTGGCTACACCATCGAGCAAGTCCACCTCGCGCCTGAGTTAGAGGCCGTGTCTGCTACGGCGAAGCGGAAGGAGTTGGGGCTTGCCCCAAAAGTCCTATGATCTGCAACGCCTGCCCCAACCGGGGGTTGTCATGGCGCATGGTGATGGCCCGATTCAGTCATTTATAAAGTCATTAACTGACACAACATATCATTGATGGTATAATATAACTGAGTCTATAATTAGGAGTTTAATTTGGGTACTGCTGCTGCATCTGCTTATTTTGGTACTATGAATCAAGCACCGGCTGCTAACGGCACCGGGCACATTCTAGATCATAACGATATCTATCAAATTATTTTATCTAATGATAATGCTATTTCAACCCCTTCTGCCTTTTTTAATACTCTGACTACAGGGGCAATCTCGTCAAAAACAACTTCTGCATCATTAGCATCAATAATCTCCGATGTAACCGGGTCCGGCTCCCTTGTCTTTAGTACTGGGGCCTCGATGACTAATCTTAATCTTTTAGCCGGTACTACGTCCGTTGCCCCGATGGTTTTTGCATCGACTGGGGTAACCATAACTACTCCACTACAGGGTGCATTAGAATACGATAGTAGAGCCTTCTATCTAACTACAAATACTTCTGCATCAAGCAAGGGTATAATCCCCATTACTCTATTTACCTCAAATACCGGAACCACCAGTTTAGCGAATGTGATAACAGCACAAGGAATCTTCCCGGCAGGGGCTTCGGCAGTTACATTGGCTCCAAATGTTACATACGAAATGGAAGGCTGGATGCTAGTCCAGACTCCTTCAGCGGCTCTGTCTCATACCGTATCGCTAGGGTTTGCAATTACTGGTACGCTAACTTCTATCGGGTATATGACAAGTGTCGGATCAACTGCCTCAAGCGCAGTTACCCTATCAACCGCAAGCAGTCTTTGGGTTGCCTCAAATGCTGCCACAGTAATCACCCCCGCAGCCTCGGGAGTTAGTTTTAGGAATATCCTAATTAGGGGAATTGTCAGGTCTGGTAATACGGGAACATTTATTCCTCAGGTTACATTCTCTGCCTCTCCCGGAATCCCTACTATTGCTCCAAACGGGTATCTAAAACTAGTCCCTCTCGGAGTAGACACAGTCTTGGCTCCGCCTGCTTGGCACTCTTAAATAAAATTTTTGCTATACTTGTACAATAACGAAAGGATTTTGCATGTCACAACAACCAGAACAGTATCAACCTTCGCACATCGAATTGGTCGTGCAGGAGTTGCAAAATAGAATTGGTCAGATTACTACAAATTATGAAACACAACTTGCCGTCCTTAAGGCACAGGCTACTCAAGAAATTCAGGCTCAGCAGAAGCGCGTTGAAGAACTTTCTAAGGCATTGGCGAATGCTTCGCAAGCGCCCGCAGCCAGTTAAGAATTATTCCCCGCGTGTTCCAAGTGGCCTGATTGCCTTAACCGAATCGGGGTACTTCCTTGTAAAAGGACAAAAGAGATTTAAGTTTATATCTGATAGGACTAGGGAGTCTTGGAATCTTAGGGCTGTTCTGACAACAGATGCTGCTATAAAAGACCTCCGATTGTCCGGTATCGTGGGGTTCCGAGATGGTACTTTTATTCGGGATATCTCCACTTCTAAGATATACTTAATATCAGATAATAAAAAAAGGCATGTGGTAGATCCAGATACTTTGCTTCATCTTGGAGTCTCTAAAGATAACATTATTGAGGTAAGTTCTAGGGAGGCCGCATTGCATGGGGATGGAGAATCGCTGAATGTCTAACAATTTAGTCGTTGACGTTTCTGCTATTAACGATGCCATTAATAGGGTTAATAGTATTTATAACGAGGCTAGTATTAAGAAATACTATATCCAAGGCAACTGGGCAGCGCCATTACAAATGGACCATACCCTGCACGACTTAAGAATTGAAGCGGTCGCCATACCATTTACAAAGTCTTGGCTGGGGCATGGCACAGATACTGTTACTTATACCTATAAGTTTGTAAATAGTTTTCAGACGCTGCCAGTTGTCAATACGACTTATGATGCTGTACATGGCGGCGGTGTAAAGGGTGTAAGTACCAGAATCGATGTATACGCTTCAAAGTCTAAGGACTATGTTCTAATATCAGTTACCCGCCCAAGTGGCAAGTGGAGTTTAGTGGCGGATAAGTTTTTCCTACATCTTATTGCAATAGGATACTAATGTATTTGCCCGTAACATCGTGGGCAAACCGTAACTTCAAGACGCAGTATGGCTATATATTAGTTGAAATGCCGGAACATCCCAAGGCTTTTAATGGTTGGTATTATGAACACCGCCTAGTTATAGAATCCCACCTTGACAGAATACTAGAAACGTGGGAGACTGTTCATCATATAAACGAAATTAAGACAGACAACAGTTTGTCTAATTTGTTTTTGTGTACAAAAGAGCAGCACTATAAGGCTCATCAAACAAAGGATGTAAATTGACTGAACAAAAATACTTGGCTTGTAGTGATATTCAGTTTCCGCTACAGGACAAGCGTGCCGTAGATCTGTGGCTAAAGGTCCTAAAAGGATTTAAGCCAGATATGGTTGACCTAATTGGGGATATCGACAATGCCGACCCAACAAGCCGTTGGGCGGCAGGTAATTCGGAAGAACTCTTTTACGGAGTAGATCTAAAGACTGTAGACCGAGCGGAACTGTTAGAGATAGCCCTTTCAGGAATTGCAAAGGGCGGGGCTGGTGATACGGCTAAGTTTATCTCTGATATTAGAAGTGCTGTTAGGAAAGCCGATATACACCTGTTTGACGGTAACCACGGATGGACCCGACACGAAACTTATCTAAACAGCAAGGCCCCAGATCTTCTAGAAAAAATTACCCCAGACCTTCTATACGGATTAACTCCCAAGAGGGTTACTTGGCATAGATATGACGGCTTGCCGTATAATAGATTTAATGACATGTATGTCCATCATGGTGAATCAATCTCTAAGCACAGCGGGGAATCGGTGAAGGCCGACATGGATGCATGGGGAGTCTCCCTAATTCGTGGACATTGTTTTTCGGCTGATACGGAGATTCTTACTGAGTTGGGATGGAAAGCGTATACAGAAATCTCTGTAGGGGATCGCGTCTATACTCTAAATAGAGATACTAATCTTGGCGAATGGCAACCCATCGAAGAAAAGTTTGTATACGACGACTTTGATTCCCTCGTCTCTATTAAGTCTCGTAATCTAGATTTATTAGTAACAGATGGGCACGGCATTGTATATCATAAGCGCAACAAGACTAAATGGGAAACTGTCGCGGCCGGTGAATTAAATAGAGTTGACCGGGCCTATCTTCCCGCAGCCGCAATAACATCTGATGCAGATCTGCCATTTACTGACGCTGAGATAAGAATGCTCGCTTGGATCGTAGCAGAGGGTAACTTTGATTGGTATACTACAGCAAGCGGGGAGCGGAGATTCCGAGTGCGCCTAAGTCAGTCTGAGGCCCCCGACGGACGATTGCAAAGATTAGAGTCATTGTTTGGAGAATTAGACTGGAAATGGAATCCTATTCTAAGATACTCTGCGAATACTACCGAGCATGGACAATGGAGAAACTACGACGCCTATAGAATTTCTTGTCGTCGTGAAGATGCACAGGGCTTGGTGAATAGAGGTCTGACGGAAGAAAAAGTTTTGCGTCCAGAAATGTTACATATGTCTGCTCGTCAGGCCAATATCTATCTTATGGAATACGTATGGGCTGATGGATGCAAGAACTCATCGGCAGTTAATTCTTGGCAGTTAGGCGGAAACGATTTTGATAATGTTTCCACGTTACAGGCCCTAGCAGTCCGGGCCGGGTATAGAACAAGTCTCATCCCCCGCCCGCGTGGCATGTATGCGCTTACTATTAACTCTAGACCAGAAGTAATTGTTGAGCCAAGAAACATTAGCACAGTAGGATATTCCGGGGCGGTTTGGTGTGTAACGGTTCCCAATCATACTCTTATGGTTAGAAGAAATGGCAAGGCTGTCATTACTATGAACAGCCACCGTCTTGGCGATTACCACAAGACCTTTGAGTTGACTAATAAGCACCTAGAGGGATATGAAATTGGGCACTTGATGGATATCAAGAAGGCCGAGTATATGAATCAAAGAAATTGGCAACAAGGATTTATCTACGGATATGTCGTTGATGGTCAGCACCACCTCACCCTTGTTAAAATCAAGAGTGACTATACCGTATACGTTGACGGTAAAAAGTATACAGCGTAATAAAATAATAGGAGAAATAAATGACACAAGTACAAACACTAGTAGTTGTAATCACCCCGCTGTTGTCGGTTGCGGTTACACTTCTTACCAGTCTATTTAAGCAGGTACATTGGACTACCCGCCAGAAGAATCTTGTGGCTCTTGGGTTGTCCCTCGTTGCCGCATACTGGGCAGTCAAGACTCACGGTGGCTTTGGTGGACTTAACACAATGTCCTCCGTTGCAGCAGCAGCAGGTCTTGTATTCGGTGTATCTCAGGCAATCTATCAGTTCCTTTTGAGTGGTACAGGGCTTGATGCCCTTCTTGCGGCAGTTACGGTCACTACGACCCCTAACCAGCCCGTATATGTACCAGTTGACGTAACTACAGTTACACCACCGGCTGTGGTAAACAACTTCGCCGCGCTACCCGAAGCCAGCACCACAACTACTGGTGCCTAATGCATTGCAGAAAGTGTAACGGTAGGGTCTTTGTAGATCGCGTCTTTAGTTCTGACACAAGGACAGAGTTATTCTGCCTAATGTGTGGGAAGCGATGGATGATTAAATATAACAGAAAGGCTTTTGCTTTATGGCTGTACGGAAAAGAAAAGGCGCTGGCGAGAACAAACGCTGGAACTACTTTTATCTAAACGGTGAATTGCATAAGACCCTTACGGTTAAACGGTCTGACAATCTAATAGTTACATGGAATTATAATCAGCATAAGCGCGTTGCCTACGGTATGATAGATGCATATAGCCGTAGGCAACGCGCTTATACAACGGGACAACTGGCAAAGTTGCTGGGCCGGGAACTTGGTACAATTAGGAAACATTTAATGGCTGGCTACATTCGAAAGCCCCAAGCCGCGTATACTTTTGATGAAGCAGAGACAGTAATCCGATATATGTTTAGCGAAGATGATGTTCGTGAAGCCTATGACTATTTTAAGACTGTTCATATAGGTCGTCCCCGAGTAGATGGGGAAATAAATAACAGTGATCTTGTAAGCAAGCCTGAATTAGAAGCCTTGATGAGAAATGAAAAAGTGTTGTACACTAAAGCAGATGATGGTACTTATGTGCCTGTATGGAAACAACCAGAATGGTAGACTATGGGAATTGAAACTCCAACCCCGAACGAAGTACTTGAAGCAACCTACGATGCTCTAAAAAGGCTTTACAAAATAGCAAAAAAGCGAGACGATGTAAGCCTAATGTTGGATGTTTCAGAACGTCTAATGGCTCTTTATGCACCAATGTCAGAGGTCAAGCGTCATGATCGTGAGAAGCAGAAGCCAGCAGGATTTACACAATTTGTAGGAGTAGAGGATGACTGAATTGGGGAGTTGTAACGGTTTAAGTAAAAATTTAGTTAATTCCCCAGTGTGATACAATGATGATATGAAAAGTGATAAAAGATTTTTATATCATATCGGATGGACCGGAGAAAACGGAGCCGTTATTACTGACGGACCAAGGTACGACCGGGGGTATGCCGAATGGGAGATAGAGTGTCCTAGGTGTCACTCAAAGTTGTGGAGAAAACCCTACCGCGCAATAATGGAAACTCATTATCGATGCAGATCATGTATGCACGAAGATTCTCGTGATACAAGCGATACCCCATCTAAAGGGAAAGCCTTCTGGCACTACCGAACTAGTGCTAAAAAGAGGGGGTATGAATTCAACTTAACCTATGAGCAGTTTTTAGAAATTGCGGAAAAGGACTGCCATTACTGCGGCCTCGCCCCATCAGAAAGATATGCCTTTAAGCCGTGGCATACTCCCGCCATTATTAATGGAATTGATAGAGTAGATAACTCTTTGGGGTATTCTGTAGAGAACAGTGTTACATGCTGCTTAATGTGCAATAAGTCTAAAAACAAATACGACCTAGTTGAGTGGCTAGAGTGGGTGTCTAGAGTTTATAATAAATCTGTGATTGGAGTAGAAAATGCATGAGTCGGTTTCCGTGCCGGAAACCTCAGTAGAGGTTAGCCTAAGGTATGTAAGAAATCTTGGTAATTATGAAAATGTTACAGTCCAGATAGGGGTGAGGGATTTTGTTAGATCGAACGAAAACACTAGCACCGCTACAGACAGAATCTATTCGTTTGTAGAAAAGAAATTGATCGAAAAGATGAATGAAATAGAGAGTGATCTAAAGAAGTGACCAAAGATTCAGCCAAACTAGTTTATGCCCTCCTAGAGGTGTACAAGAACTTGTACACAGAAAAGTATGGGAAGGCTCCGGTCATTAATAAGTACCGCGAAAAGTGGGGGACTCAAGACGTCCTTGATAGCATTGGATATGAAGAAGCCAAAGCCCTTATGACATATTACTTTAAGGTATCTAGTGATAGCAGGCACTCTCTAAGTTGGTTCTATTATAACTTTGACAAACTAGAAGAAATGATGGAAAAGGTCGAAGCCGATAAAGTCCATCGTGCTAAGATAAGAGAAGCAACGCGACTTATGATGGAAACCCACGACGAGACATTAAAGAGGCTAGAGAATTCATGAATCCTGAATCAGCAGTAATTTCGGCAGTTTGTAAGAACAAAGATATCTCCGTTCTGCTACAAGAGAATGTCGATGAACTCTTTGTATCTCATAAGGATATTTGGGAGGGCGTTAAGTCCTACTATTACAAGTTTAAGTCTGTGCCTGATGTGTCGGTATTGACTGAAAGATACGCTAATTTTGAGCCGGTCGCTATTAAGGCTGAGACTGGTTTCTATCTTGATGAATTAAAGAATGATTATCTATCAGCAAAGATTAAGGGTATGCTGCTATCCGCAGGCGGGAATCTAAAAACTAACGCCGCTGCCAGAGTCCTTGAGGATATTCAGAAAGAGGTTTCTGGATTGAGCCGCATGGCTCATACAGTCCGTGACCTAGACCTAACAGATTATGAGGACGCAGAGCGTCACCTAATTGCTGTACGAGAGAGGTCTATTGCAATGGGTGGAACTCCCGGTATCCCAACTGGGTTTAAGGCTATGGATATGGCATACCCTACTGGTATGGCACCGGGCCATTTAATTGTTGTTATTGGATGGCCGGGCCGGGGCAAAAGGTTAAGCGTAGATTCTATGATTGCAACCCCTAGTGGATGGAAGCGTTATGGAGATATCTCTATTGGCGATAAAGTCATTGGCAGGAGCGGAACCCCAACTACTGTAACCGGAGTCTATAATCGGTCTGTTGGCAAGTCATATAAGATTACATTTAACGATAAAACATCTATCGTTGCTGATCCCGACCACCTATGGTCAATCTATTGTGGACAGCGTGGAAAGCAAAGGGATAATCTTGTCACGCTAACAACGCAACAGATTCTCGACAGAGGTCTATTTCGTGATCGCGTCGGGCACAAAGAGTATAAGGCAATACTTCCATTAGTAGAGCCTGTGCAGTATGATGAGGTTGATCTTCCACTAGAGCCATATACAATAGGCGCTCTCATCGGTGACGGGTCGTATAGTCTTAAAAGTTGGGATGTTACTTTATCAAATAATGATGAAGAAATTGCTACGCTAGTGTCCTCACGACTTCCTGAGTATCGGATGGTAGAAAGAAAGCCCGGCACTAGCCGACGCTGGTCTATTCACAAACTTCATCGACTATTCCGCGAAAATGGGTGGTGTGCTATTCGTTCGGATAAGCGTATTCCAGAAATTTATATGACTGCCCACTATGAGGCACGCCTAGAGTTATTGCGTGGACTAATGGATACAGATGGACATTCTGGAAATGGTAGCCGGGCAACATTTAGTCAGTCGAACGAAGTTCTGGCGCATCAGGTAGCAGAATTAGTCCGTAGTTTGGGCGGGGTGGCAAAAGTAACTGAATGCAATACCCGCTCCGGTCAATATGTAGTAACTTTATGGACGCCAGATAACCCCTTTAACTTGGAGCGTAAGTCCTCTACCTATAATTCCCGCCCAATGTTCAAGGCATTTGAGTCTATTGAGCCATGGCAGGATACAGAGATGATGTGTATTTCTGTAGATGCTGAAGATAGTTTATATGTCACGCAGGACTACACCGTCACACATAACACTTGGGCTACCTCGTATCTTGCCTGCAAAGCATGGGAACAGGGATTTAAGCCTATGATCGTGTCATTGGAAATGTCCCCAGAGAATATGCGTGATCGCATTTATACGATGCTAGGGAGCGGCCTATTTCGTGCTAGCGACTTCTCACGCGGTAGTGTTAACGTAGATGATTTTGGATCATGGGCTAGGAAGAAGTTCACCGACAAGCGGGGATTCGTCCTTGTCTCTAACGAGGGGCAAGCAGATGTTACTCCTTCTACCGTACAAGGAAAGATTGATCAGCACCGACCAGATTTAGTAATCTGTGACTATCACCAATTATTTAATGATAGCAAACGATCTAACTCTGAGGTTGAACGTAACCGCAATATCTCTAGAGAATTCAAGTTGCTTGCTATCCGTAACAATTTGCCTGTAATTGATATCACAGCGGCTACAGCGAGTGACACTTCTGATCACGATAATCCACCGATGCTAAATCAGGTCGCTTGGTCCAAGGCTATCGAATATGATGCTGATATGGCCTTTGCCGTTCACCGCACCCCAAATACTAATATCATCGAAATTGTGAGTAGGAAAAATAGGCACGGTACGGACTTTGGTTTTTACTTAGATTGGAACATCGATAGAGGAATTGTGACTGAGTTGTATGACGTTTAACTTTCGCAACACCAGTTTACTCCTGTACAATTACTTTAGGAGAAAACTTAATATGCGAAAGATTCACAATTTTACGATTTCTGGCGTCATGGGAGATGATACGCACTTAGTCAAGGCCAGAGCCAATCACGAAAGACTACTATTACAGCAGATGCATGATCGCGGCTATGTCCCGCTACTTGACATAAATTCGGAGTTCAAGATAACCTATATAGAGAGAAAGAACCAGTATGGATTCGTTCTTACAATGTATGGCGTTTTTGTCGGGACCCAAAAGGCAAAGACAATTGTAGGTTTCTCAGATAATAAGTTTATTCCTAGATAGGACAATAATGTTGTTGGACACATATAGCCAAGCACACGTTAGATCAATTCTTAACGGGCTTGGCATTAAGATTTTAGGGGAGACTTTTAACGACTTCCTATGCCTATGTCCATTCCACGGGAATAGGAATACCCCATCATTCTCCGTGAGTCATACTAAAGGCGTGTATCTTTGTTTTAATCCATCATGTGACGCAGCAGGAACCATCGCGGATCTTGTTAAAGAGATTTCGCATCGTAACGACTTTGAGGCTATGAGGTTTATCCAGTCCTGTAAGGTTGGCACGGCGGCAGATTTTGAGGATGAATTGGCGACACTTCTAGAGGATAAACCCGAATGGGTAGAATTTTCTCAGGAGAAACTGGATGAGATGTATTACGAAACCCGGGGTCTTGCCGGATTCAGACCAACTGAGTATTTTGAGTCTCGTGGTATTAGCAGAGAGTCGATGGACTACTTCCGCCTTGGATATTCCTATAAGCAGGACATGGTAATCGTTCCAGTCCATAATCCCGACGGGTTGCCAGTAGGAATCGTTGGTCGTTCCATAGAGGGTAAATCCTTCAAAAATAGCCGCAACCTCCCAAGATCTAAGACTATGTTCAATCTGCATCGGGCCAAGAAGGCTTCCGCTATCGTTATTGTCTGCGAGTCGTCCTTTGATGCAATCCGTATCCATCAGGCCGGGTTTCCAAACGTGGTCGCTACCCTCGGAGGATTTCTCTCTAGAGAGAATCTAAATAATCTAAATCGGTACTTCTCAAAGATAATCATTATGACTGATAACGACGTTCCAGCAGTTGCGGAGAATTGCCGCAAGTGCTATCCTGATAAATGTTCGGGGCACAGCCCCGGTAGAGATTTAGGAATGTCTATCGCTAACGGTTTATCCAATAAAGATATCAACTGGGCGGTATGGGGATTCGGAGAAATCTACCCCCACCATGCTAAAGATGTCGGAGATTTAGAAGATAGCGAAATCAAAAAGTGCATATTGGGAGCAATTTCACACCTAGAATACACTTCACAATTCGTTCTATAAGTGGTAAAATGATAGTAGGACAAGCGAGATACGTCCAACTAAAAACTAATTGGAGATATAACTATGGGTATTGTAAGAGGTTTGCAAGATATTGGCAGGACGCTAGACCGTCCCGCCGCCGATCCAGATAGAGTTAAGGGCCGATGGTTCGGCCTTAAGGATGGCGAAAGTGCGAAGATTAAGTTTCTTCAAGAAATTGATGCGGATTCACCTAACTATGACCCTGAAAAGGGACAGTCGTTTTTGGCTGTAGAACATTCCAACCCTGATTCATTTATGAAGAAGGCTCTATGTTCATTTGATGATCAGGGACGCTGCTTTGGCTGTGAGATGCACCGACGGGATATGAAGGCTGGATGGAAGGGAAAGACCCGATTCTATTCAAATGTCCTAGTCGATGATGGTAAGGCAGAGCCATTCGTGGCAATCTTATCACAAGGCGCTGGCCCTAAGGCCATCACGCCAACCCTTATGGAATATGCTGCTGAGACCGGTAGTATCACTAATGTCGTATGGAAGATCAAGCGTACTGGCAGCGGAAACACTGATACCAGTTATAGCATTATCCCCCTCCCCCCAACGGCGGTTTTAGACCTTCCTGCTGATGCAGAGTTGTTCGATCTAGAGAAGTCTGCTGTTAAGGACATCGCTTATGCAGATCAAGAGGCTTTCTATCTTGGTGCTGGATACTCTGGAACTTCACAGGAGTCAGCCCCGGTTTCAAATACCGAAGAGTGGTAATATTCGGTATCTAGTCGTGGAGGGGCGGGGATACCCCCCGCCCCTCTGCTTAATTAAAGATTATGGTAGCCGGAAGAGACGTTTCGGATATTTCGCATGAGACCGGAATTAGCAAGACTTATATCTATCTAATAAAAAGAGGAGGTGGTGCCCGATGATGAGCGATAACTTTGTTCATCTTCATTAGGTACGTCCATAGCCACTATTCGCTGTTGGATGGACTATGCTCGCCTTATGAACTATTAAGTGCTGCTAAGGATTTAGGACAAAACTCTGTCGCTATTACAGATCACGGAACGCTTTCAGCCCATAGGGAAATGCAGAAGGCAGCACGAGAACTGGGAATGAAGCCAATTCTGGGTCTAGAGGCATATATCTCAGAGACAGATAGATTTGACCGGCGGGATGTAAAGGCCCGGGATGATAATACTCAGGTATATAATCATCTGATCATCTTGGCTAAAGATGCCGCAGGGTTGGAGAATCTGAATAAACTGTCAGAGTTGGCGTGGGGAGAAGGATTTTATCGTAAGCCTCGTATCGATCTAGAGGTTTTGGATGAGTATGGGGACGGCCTGATTATTCTATCAGGATGTATGAACGGGCTTATTGCCAAGGCAATCGAAAAGGGAGATCCTGATCGTGCCCGTAAGATTACCCAATGGTTTAAGAACCGATTTGACAATGACTTCTATATGGAGATTCAACCCCATAATCCGGCTGAATTAAATCATACCCTACTCCAACTAGCAGATGAATTTTCTGTGGCTCCTGTGGTCACCTCAGACTGCCATTTCGCTACCGCAGATCAGCGGTCTACAGAGGAAGCCCTACTAATCCTCTCTACAAAGCCTAGTTATGGAAAGGACGTGGACTTTGAAACATCCCGTACTAAGAGCGACATCTTTGAGCGTCTTAACTATCTTTATCCTGATCGCCAGATTAGTTTTGAAGATATCGACGTTTACATACAGAACCGTGCAGAATTGGTTGCACACCTTGAGTCACAGGGCATTGAAAGACGGGACGTATACGAAAATACCCTGAGTATCGTAGATAAGGTTGGGGACTATACGTTCGTAGAGAATGCCCGACTTTTGCCAATCCCAAAGACTGAGCCTAATTCACGACTTCGTGAACTCTGTAAGACAGGCTTTAAGTCTCGGGGGATAGATAAGTTGGAGAACTCGGAAGAGTACCGCGCCCGAATGGAGGAAGAACTAACCATTCTGGCAGAGAAAGACTTTGCGCCATACTTCCTAGTAGTGGCTAATATGATTTCTTGGGCTAAGAAGAATGATATTCTAGTTGGTCCCGGTCGCGGGTCAGCGGCGGGATCGTTAGTCTGTTACCTCCTTGGCATTACAGAAGTAGACCCAATCAAATATGACCTACTGTTCTTTAGGTTCATTAATACCGAACGTTCAGATTTTCCGGATATTGACACGGATTTTGAGGATACCCGCCGGGGAGAGGTCAAGGATTACTTGCGTCGTCAGTTTAAGCATGTTGCCTCTATCTCCACCTTCTCATACTTTAGCGAGAAGGGTGTCATTCGTGATGCCTCTCGCGTATTCATGATTCCTCTCCATGAGGTAAATGCCTGTCTGAAGAAGTTTGAAAAATTTGAGGAATATGAGACTTCATCAGAGACTCTAGAATTCCGCAGGAAGTACCCAGAGGTTCTGGATCTTGCCAATAAGTTGCGTGGAAGGATTCGTGGAGTCGGTATGCACGCAGCAGGAATTGTTGTAGCGCGTGAACCTATCAATAAGTATGCTCCAATAGAAACTCGTAAGGACCCATCTGATACAGTTTCGGGAAGAATCCCCGCCGTTGCATATGATATGGAAACTGCTGCTGAGATTGGCCTAATCAAGATTGATGCTCTGGGACTAAAGACTCTATCGGTTATCTCTAACACCCTAAAGATGATCGAAGAGCGTCGTGGGGAAAAGATTGTCCTAACAGATATCTCCCTTAAGGACAAGTTAATCTTTGAGGATCTATCTAATGGGTTTACCAAGGGTGTATTCCAAGCGGAGGCAACTCCATACACGAATCTTCTAATGAAGATGGGTGTCAGCAACTTTGAGGATCTAGCGGCTTCTAATGCCTTGGTCCGCCCCGGCGCCATGAATACAGTCGGTGTCGAGTATATTGCCCGAAAGAAGGGGGAGAAGGTAACTACCTACATCCACCCTATTATGCAGCCGTATCTTGAAAAGACTTATGGGGTCATTATCTATCAGGAACAGGTTATGCAAGCCTGCGTATATTTGGCGGGGATGTCATGGTCGGATGCTGATAAGATCCGTAAGATTATTGGTAAGAAGAAGGATGCCCATGAATTTGATATATTTAAGAATAAGTTCCTTGAGGGCGCAACAAAACACATCCCGCTTGAGGTTGCAGATCAACTGTGGCATGACTTCGAGGCCCACGCGGGCTACTCGTTCAACCGTTCACACGCGGTTGCATACTCGATGCTCTCATACTGGACAGCATGGCTAAAGCACTATTACCCCCTTGAGTTTATGTTTGCCTTGCTAAAAGGGGAGGGGGAGAAGGATGCTCGCACAGACTATCTTCTAGAGGCCAAGCGCCTGACCCTAAAGGTTCTGCTACCACATATCAACGAGTCGGATCTTGAATTTAGTATTCAGGAAAATGCTATTAGATTTGGACTAGCAGACATCAAGTATTGCTCTGGGGGAATTGGGTCTAGAATTATTGCGGCCCGACCATTCAAAGACTACGCCCATTTATTAGAAATTGCTAAGACCAAGGGCAGCGGAATTAATTCTCGCGCCATAGCAGCCTTTAATGCTGTAGGAGCAGCAGCATTTGAGGATAACCCCCGAACGGGGAACGAGTCTGACAACTACTACGAGTATCTCAATATTCCCAAGTTCGATACAAAGGGCATATCCCCAGAGATTCGGGCACAGGTGAACCCTCTTTCTGACTTTGAGGAAAAGGGATGTTTCGTATTTATGGCTATGGTTAAGTCAATCAAGCGGGGTAAGGGCTGGTCACGAATCGAATTGGTAGACGATACTGGCGCAATTGGTGTATTCCATGAAGAGACTACACAGATCGAGGCCAACAATATGTATATGTTTTTAGTTGGAGATAACAGAATCCATAGATATGTTAGCCTAGAGGATGTTGCTGCTAAGAAGGACGATCAGTTTGTTAAGTATCTATATGTCAAAGAAATACCCGCCCCGGAGGGGAAATACGGAGTTGTTGATTTCACCCCGTACCGAACAAAGCAGAATAAGATGATGGCACATATCATCATCGCAACTGGAGATAAGAAGTTAGAACGAGTAATTGCTTTTCCGAAGAACTACCCGCTGGTCTTAGGCAAGATGAGGCCGGGGATGATTTGCGAACCACGCATCGAAACGATGGATGATGGTACTAAATTTGTAAAGGAAGTCGTATGACAGAGACACAGGGAGAGCAAGATGTTCCAATTTCATCGGAACGCCTACTTGCTGCCATTCTAAATAAATTGGGTAAGATCGAATTGACTGTAGAAGAGATCATGGGAGATTATTCAGGTTGCCAGATCGAGGTAGAACAGACAGACGAAAGAGTAGTTTCTTTCTCTCTATCACAGGTGTTGTCTGATGAATCTGAATGATCTAGCGGTTGCATGTCACGAAACTGCCAAGGAAAAGGGGTTTTGGGACCGGGAGCCAGAAGATAATGAAGCAAATCAGTTGATCGCTAAAATGATGTTAATCACATCCGAAGTTTCTGAACTATGTGAGGCATACGTTAAACAGTTTCATCCAGAGTTATTGGAGTCAGAGTTTGCTGACGTAGCCATCCGATTATTGGATTTATATGAAGCGATGAAGTCTTTGAAACTGGTGTCCCGAAGTTTTGATATCGTTGTTTCTGAAAAAATAGAGGTTAATAAGTCCAGAGCCTCCAAACATGGTAAACTCATGTAGTAGTATAATAGATGTAAGATGCTAGATTCCTATGTGCTGGAAGGTATTGAAGATGAATACCTTCTAGTAATTAAAAGTAAAGATATTAAGACAATCTTGGCGCTCATAGATCGCCTAAATACAAGTCGCCTTAAATGGATGAAAGACTTGGCAGCAGAATTAGAAAAGAGTTTGAATGACGCTGGTAGCAGAGGAAATCCTAGCAAAATTAGATCCAAAGACAAGAGCAAGGGTACAACTAGCAACAGAAGTAGACGCGCAAAAGCAGTTAACCCCAAGTATCGGCCTTAACCTCGCCTTAAAGGGTGGATTTGGATTCGGTCGTCAGGTTTTACTATGGGGGAATAAGTCGGCTGGTAAGTCGTCATTCTGTCTACAGATGATAGGAATTGCTCAAAAGCAGGGCAAGGTATGTGCTTGGATTGATGCTGAAGCCGCCTACTCTGCTGATTGGGCTAATAGCATGGGGGTAGATTCGCAGAGCCTAATTTATTCCCCCGCTAAGACCATCAACGACATGGTTGATGTTGCAGTACAACTCATGGAGGCTGGCGTTGATATTATTATTGTTGATTCCATATCTGCTCTTCTGCCTGCTATATATTTCGAAAAAGACGGGGACGAACTCAAAAGTCTCCAAGACACGAAACAGATAGGCGCAGAAGCGAAAGACATGACTCATGCTGTTAAAATGCTAAACTACGCAAATAAGAATACGCTACTCGTTCTTATTTCTCAGCAGAGGAATTCCTTTGGGGGTATGCACGCAAGTCATATCCCGACCGGGGGCATGGCGGTCAAATTCTTCTCTAGTACCGTTATCAAACTCTGGTCATCTGAGGCCGAAGCAAATGCTATCAAGTCCGGGGTCAAAGTTGGTGACAAGATACTTGAGCAAAAGGTTGGCCGACCCGTTAACTGGATCATTGATTATAATAAACTTGGTCCTCCGAATCTCTCGGGACAATACGACTTTTATTATTCCGGAAGTTCCGTAGGAATTGACGGGGTGGGGGAGTCCCTTGATACTGCTGAGATGATGGGTATCGTACAGAAGGGCGGGGCTTGGTACACTATTGGGGAAGAGCGTTTCCAAGGTCGTGCTAAAACTGTAGAGTATCTGAGAAGCAATCCGGATATAGTCGATAAGTTAAAGGAGCAGATCCTTGCCAAATCTTGAGGAATTTCTAGGAAAGTCACAGCCTGACAAGAATGACTGGAGGGGCTGGGATCTTAGGGTAGGAAGTTACGGATGTCAGGTCTGTACGGAAGATGTCGAAAATGCTTATTTTAATTCAGATCAGATGGTAATCAAATGGGTCTGCTCGCTGGGACACGAATCGAAGGTGCAACTTGTCTGAACGTGCAGAGATTAAACGTGATGGTGCTAAAGCACAGAAGAATTCTGGTCGCGGGCAGTATCAGAAGGGCGACTCCCTGTTCCACGACTTTGTAGTTGACTACAAGGAAACTGGATCAGGGGTAACTGTAAATAAGAGTATGTGGGCCAAGATATGCACGGATACATTCAAAGTGTCCCGAGATAGGCATCCATGCCTTAAATTAATTATTGGATCGGGTAACGACAAGGTTCGCCTAGCCGTTATCGAGTGGGCATACCTAGAGGAACTAATAAATGGATACGAATCTAATTGAAGGGGTGGGGGCAGTCACAGAGTTTAATGACATATCTGAGTTTATGCAGGATAAGGAATTAGACGAAGCCCTAGCCCTTGTGATAAAATTGATTATGAAGCCTGACGTCCCGGCTGGTAAGACAACAGACTTAATTGTACGGCTACAGGCTATGAGTGCTAAGTTTCAAATGCAGGCTAGGTACTACACGACCTTTGAAAAGGGGACGGTAGCCTCACAGAAAAAGAACGTCTATTACTCAGCAACTGAGGCCATCGATAAATTGGTTTCAGCCTTAAAATATTCAGTTAGAGGAAACTATTAATGGCACAGAAGAGCATTATCGCAGGTCTTAAGTTCAAGAAGCCACAATCAGAATTCTTTGACTATGTTCAGTTTGGGAAAGAGATCGAAGATAGCATTCTCTCAACTAGGAAGATGGGAGCATTCACAACTAAGAAAACCTTTAGCCCTAGTTCTGTAGGTCCGACCTATAACGGTTCTTGTGCTAGGTATTGGTATATAGCCTTTAGCGGGGCTGAATTTAATGATACCTTCTCTGCACAGTCAATTGCAAATATGGATAACGGTACGGCCACGCACGCCCGTCTGGATAAGGTTCTACGCGGAACTGGCAGGTTGGTAGACTCCGAAGTAGAGATTACCAGCGAAGATCCACCTATTCGTGGGTTCATCGACGCGGTCCTAGACTGGAACGGGGAAGAGGTAATTGGTGAAGTCAAATCTGCTAATAGTAATAACTTCAACCTAAGGTCTACTAAGATGGAGCCCTCGGATAATCACTTGCTGCAATTGCTGATTTATATGAAACTTCGCAAGGCAAAGCATGGAGTGTTCATATATGAGAACAAGGATACGCAAGAACTACTACTTATCCCAGTACATGTTAATCAAAGATACATTGATATTATTGATGGATTGTTCGATTGGATGAGGACAGTCCGCAAGGCTTATGATGATAAAACGATTCCCAACCGGCCATATACTAAAAGTAAGCCAGCCTGTAAGGGCTGCCCGGTATTCGATGAATGCTGGAATAAAATCGAGAATAAGGGGGACGTACAGATCCCGGAGTATGTAATATCAGCATGAAAAGTATTTGTGCCTATATAGAGTGTAAAAAGGAATACGAGCGGAGTACTCATAATCAGAAGTATTGCTCAGACGATTGCTGCCGTACTGCAACTAATTTAAATATCAGACAGAAGTACCATGAGAATAAGCAACGGCTCCGTGGAAAGAAGCGGGTGTGCTCTAGCCGTGGATGTAATAACCTTCTCAGTAGATATAACACAGGGAGAGTTTGCCAAACTTGTGAGGCCAGCAATGCATCACAGGTTCGGGAGTCTTTGTTGGATTTGGTACGAAATGTCTCTGGCTAGTCTTAAAAAAGTAAAAGCCCATAGAATCCTTGGAGTAGATGCTAGCACTAATAGTATTGCCTTCTGCATATTCGAAGATGGTCAGGTTGTCTCGTATGGAGAGGTACAGTTTGAAGGTGCTAGTGTATATGAACGTGTCCTAGACGCTAAGAGGAAAATGTCTGGACTAAAACGTGCGGGAATTTTACATGCTGATTTTATGGCAATCGAGGCGGGGGTAGTCGTAAAGTCTACTCACATAGGTATCAAGATGGCCTATGTGTTCGGGGCCATAATGGGAGAAATTCTAGACGATGATATGAAAGTTATTGAAGTCCATCCGATTAGTTGGCAATCTTTCATTAAGAACAATAACTATACTAAGACTCAGAAGGATCAGGTAAAATTAGATCATCCCGGAAAATCTGAAAACTGGTACAAAGCAGAGATTCGCAAGCAACGCAAGCAAAAGACCCTAGATTTCGCTGAGTCGATTGGGGTAAGGACCTCCAGCGATAACGTTTCAGATGCTGTAGGTATAGCCTACTATGCTGTCCATAAGATAGTAGGCGGGGAATGAAACTTTACGACTCAAAAAGTTGGCTGTACCAAAGATATATAATAGAACATAAGGGTATAATAGAAATAGCAAAAGAGGCAGGGTGCAGTCATATGACCATCCAGCGTGCTCTAGAAAAGTACGGTCTAAAAAGAAAGAGAAATAAATGAAAAAAGTTTTAATTACAGGAATTACCGGGCAGGATGGTTCATATCTGGCAGAAATGCTTCTGGAAAAAGGATATGAAGTGCATGGCTTAAAACGTAGACTGTCCGCAGATAATAATTATAGGCTTGTTAATATTATCAATGACTTAAAACTGCACACAGGAGATTTAAGTGATAGCCTGACCCTCTTAAATATTATTAAAAAAATTGAACCCGATGAAATATATAATCTTGCGGCACAGAGTCATGTTGGTGTTTCTTTTGAGAATCCAGAATATACTGCTAATGTTGATGCCCTTGGCCCCGGTAGAATATTAGAATCAATTAGAACCCTAGGTTTGCCTACTAAATTTTATCAGGCAAGCACGTCTGAAATGTTCGGACTTGTGCAAGATTATACTCAATCTGAAAATACTCCATTTTACCCAAGGTCACCATATGGGGTGGCTAAGGTCTATGGTCATTGGATCACAAAAAATTATCGTGAATCTTATGACATGTTTGCTTGTAGTGGAATTTTGTTTAATCATGAATCACCACGTCGCGGACTGGATTTTGTGACTAAAAAAATTGTCAATGCAATTTATAATATTTATTCTGAGAATCAAGAAGTATTGTTCTTGGGGAATTTAGATTCCTCTCGGGATTGGGGACATGCAAAAGATTTTGTTCGCGCCATGTGGATGATGCTTCAGCATGAAACTCCTAATGATTATGTTGTCGGTACGGGAAAACCACATTCTATTCGTGATTTTGTTGAACGTGCGGGTACTTATTTTGACATGGACATTGTTTGGGATGGTGCTGGTGTGGATGAGGTTGGCTTAGACAGAAAAACTGGAAACGTTATCGTTCGCGTTTCACCAGAATTTTTCAGGCCGGTAGAAACTACGACATTACGCGCGGATTATACATTGGTGAAAGAAACCCTTGGATGGGAGCCTTCCATGACATTTCAAGCATTAGTCGATGATATGTGTAATTTTGAATTAGGAAGAGGTTAAATATGAAAAAAGCATTAGTTCTGGGTGCTGGAGGATTTATCGGAAATCATATGGTTTCCAGATTAAAAAAAGAAGGTTATTGGGTCCGTGGAGTTGATGTTAAAAATCCTGAATTTTCTGATTCAGAGGCCGATGAATTTATTATTGCAGATTTACGAGATCCCAAGATGGCTAATCGTGTCGTAGCCTATATGGGCGAATTAGGTAACTTTTATCAGAATATTGCTGAAAGTCTGTGGCAGCCATTTGATGAAATTTATCAATTTGCAGCAGATATGGGCGGCGCGGGTTATATTCTTACTGGAGATAATGATGCTGACGTAATGCATAACTCCACGCTTATAAATTTAAATGTTTTACACGCTGTTAAAATGTTAAATGAAAAAACTAAACAAAATAAAACAAAAATCTTTTACAGCAGTAGTGCTTGCGTATATCCAGAATTTAATCAAGTTGACCCTAACAATCCAAATTGTGAAGAATCATCTGCTTATCCTGCTGAACCAGATTCTGAATACGGTTGGGAAAAGTTATTTAGCGAAAGAACTTATTTTGCTTATAACAGAAACTATGAAATACCCGTAAGAATCGCAAGGTTTCATAACATATTCGGTCCACAAGGAACTTGGCGGGGCGGGAAAGAAAAGTCTCCTGCGGCTATTTGTAGAAAGGTAGCCGAAGTACAAACAGGTGGAGAGATCGAAATTTGGGGAGATGGAGAACAGACCAGATCGTTCTTGTTTATCGATGAATGTATAGAGGCGATTAGGAGGTTAATGGAATCTGATTTTCAAGGTCCAGTAAATATTGGTTCTGAAGAAATGTTAACAATAAATGAATTAGCAGGAATAGTTGCTTCTGTATCTAATAAAAATATTTCTATTAAGCATGTCAATGGTCCTCAGGGGGTTCGTGGCAGAAATTCTGATAATAGATTAATTAAAGAAAAACTTGGTTGGGATTATGAGCAACCCCTTGCAGTTGGAATAAAAATAACTTATGATTGGATTAATGGTCAGATATGAAAATTTTATTTACGAACCACAGTCAGCAACAATGTGGAGTTTATCAGTATGGAGCGAGGACTGCAAAGATAATAGAATCAGACCCAAGGTTTATTACGCTCTACGCTGAGGTTGACAATCCCGAACAGTTGTACTCGGCCATTGAACAATTCCAGCCTGACGTAACCCTTTTGAATTGGGCCTTAGGAACGCAACCGTGGCTTACAGGCGACGTATTAAATTCCGTCAGGGGGAAGAAGGTTGTTTTTTATCATGATGATTTTAATGATCATCTGCGTACATTTCAAGCCGATGCGTTTATTGTCGGAAGTCAGGACGAAAATGATACTTCTCGTCCAGAAAACAATCGGTATTACGTTCTGCCAAGACCAATTGTTGAACGAGATGTTATCGAAAAAACACGCTCAGATATCATTTCTATCGGAAGTTTTGGGACTGGTTCTACGCGCAAGGGTTTTCAGGATGTTGTGACTCGCGTATGCAATGAGTATGACGAGGCGATAATTAACTTTCACATAACTGGAGCCTATTTTGATTATACTGACGGGGCAAACGCACTTGCAGTCTCAGACTTATGCCGTCAACATGTGACTAAACCGGGGGTTCAACTAAACATTACTAATGATTTTATTACTGATGAAGAGTTGGCCTTTCGGTTACAGCAAAATGATATAAACATTTTCATGTATAATCATGAAGTCCCACATTTTGCTGGTATAGCATCATCGTTAGATTTTCCCGTTGGTTGGGGTGGTCCAATTGCTACTAATGGGAATATAATGTTTAGGCATGTTCTCAAAGATTATCCAGAAATTAATTTGGATAATTTTTCGATTGAAGAAGTTTTATCATTAGGGAATAAAGTCTCTCTAGCGTTGCGTGAACAATGGAGCAATAAGAACTTAAGAGATAAAATTTATCAAATTACACAGGAGATTTAATGGATACGTTCGGGGGTTTAGTAGACAAGTTATCAATCGTCAATCTTAGGATTTGGATGGCCGAAGATATTAAGCGTGACCCAAAGGCTACAGATGAGCAGTTGGCTAAGGCTACTAAGATTACTAATGTCGCTAACCAACAGAGAAGTGATTTAGTTCAGGAGATGGACGAGATGCTTAACGAAATGATCCTAACTGGGAAGGTCCAGAAACTTTACTCTCAGGGTAAAACAAAAATGTATGGTAAGCAATAATGTCGGAGATTGTATTTTTAAATCATTCTAAGTCCCAGTGTGGCATCCATGAAATCGGAAAAAGAATTCACGGATTGTTGTGGCAGGGCGGGCTTGAAACAGAATATGTCGAAGTACCCGTAGACGGAATGGTAGACTTTATTTTAAACATATCTAATCATAACCCTTCTAAGATTATTTACAACTATTATCCCGGCACCATGCTGTTCTTAAATAAAAGCCTACTTAACACTTTCCCCCAAATCAAACATTACGGTATTATCCATGACCCCTTAGATCCGGCGTTTATCGAGATGGTTGATGATATGTTTGACGCATGGATTATTCATGATCATACCAACCCGCTTCCCTCCCCCAAAAAATTCAAGACTTTTCGGCCTATCCCAAGATACGAAAGAAAAGAGTTCAACTCGGATAAAATTAGCATTGGAAGTCATGGGTTCAATTGTTCTCCGTGGAAAATGTTTGGAGATACTATTCGTATCATTCAAGAAGAATTTGATGAGGTTGATATTAATATCAATATTCCGAAGGCTACCTTTGCCTCAGAAGAACAGAATAACTTCCACCAGATTCTTGGGTGGAAAGAATCTGTTGTCAAACTTGGAGTCAACTTAAACATCACCAACGATTACTTCGAAACAGAAAATGAATTAATAGGGTTCTTGAATAAGAATGATCTGAATGTATATTTTTACAATCCACCCAGTCCTTATATTGGCGTGGGCGGAAGCGCAGATTTGGCAGTTGCCTCACAATCTAGTCTAGTTGTTAATGATACTTATATGTACAGACATTTTCACAACTCGTTAGGATTTTATCAGGCCGGGAGCCCGATGAAAGGATTCCTTGACAATAAAAACAAGGTTTGCTCTTTGTATGAAGAATGGTCACCTGAAGCATTGGCCGAAGATTATAGGAGTATGTTGTCGTGAGAGTCCTCTTTGTTAATAACTCCCAGCAACAATGTGGAATTTATCAGCATGGGAAGAGAATGGCATCCATTTTACAGAATGATGATAGATATGATCTTAGATATATAGAAGCCGACACAATTGAGACATTTAGCCATACAGTAAATGAATATAAACCCGATGTTATCTTTTATAATTGGCATACGACAACCCTTCCGTGGTTAAATCCACAGGTATCCTATTCTGTTTCAGCAAAACAAATATTCTTTTTTCATGAGTTTACTATGCCAGATTTATATAACTATAGCGCCATTGTAAGAGCGGATACAGACGAAAATGCCGGGATCATGTCTTATGGTTTGCCGCGCGTACTGTTTGAATTAGACTTACCTAAAATAGAAGATTCTGATATAATTAATGTTGGAAGTTTTGGTTTTGGATTTAATAATAAAGGATTCGAAAAACTATGCCAGAGAGTTACAGATGAATTTAACGAAGCAAACATTAACCTTCACATAACTTCTTCTTTTTTTGGAGATCCTTATGGGCACTTGATGCGGGACATATCCGAAAAATGTCTTAGATTTAATTCTCCATCGATTAAAGTCAATGTAACGAATAATTTTTTATCGGACGAGGCGCTTGTCGGACTCTTAAGGAAAAACGATATAAACCTTTTTCTATATGACTATGAGCCAGAAAGGGGAATGTCGTCCGCAACAGATTACGCCATCAGCGCCGGAAGGCCATTTGGAACCAGTAGTTCTTCTATGTTCGACTACATAAACGGAATTTTCCCAGAGGTCAATGCAGATAATCATTCCATAAAAGAAATAATAAAATTCGGAGATGCTCCTGCCGAATATTTTAAGTCCCAATGGAGCAATCAAAAACTTAAAAATAAGTTTTATTATATTTTGGAGGAAGTAGCAAAATGAAGGAACTGTTTACACTAGGCAATTTATACGTTTCCGACTTTATCGAAAATGATGAAGCCCCACGCGGAGGCCGGGTAGAAATGAAAATGGTGTGGGATGAGAAATTTTCTGCTCCCCGCTTAGAAGAGATTACTCCCGGTGAGTTTATGTATGGCAAGTATTGGTATCGTTCTGGAACCAATGCCACAATGACCAATGAACTTCATGGAATTGTCCAGTCGGTTACAGATCATTACAAGGTCGGTCCCGGCGATGTCTGGCTTGATATTGCTTGTAATGACGGTACGCTTCTCAGTTTTGTTCCAAAAACCTGTACTCGCGTTGGGGTAGATCCAGTTGACGATTCCTATCTTATTGAGTCCTCAAAGCATTCTGATGTTATCGTACAGGATTACTTTAGTTCAAAGGTGTACAAAGACCGGGTGTTAGAAAAGGCTAAAGTTGTTACTATTATTGCTATGTTCTATGACCTAGAACAACCAATCGAATTCCTGCAAGATCTTAGTACAGTTATGGATGACGACGGTCTTTTGGTTATCCAGATGAGTTACACCCCGCTTATGATCGAACAGATGGCCTTTGATAATATCTGCCACGAACATCTTTACTACCACTCTTTAGAATCAATTAGTCGTATCTTCGATGCAGCGGGATTCAACGTCATTGACTGTCAACTTAATGATATCAATGGTGGATCTTTTAGAATCTATGGAATGAAAAAAATCGGAGATCATCGAAAGTTTGGAACCCAGCCATATCGTGACGTATGCAACATGCGGGTCGCTGCACAACGCAATCATGAATTGTCAATGGGTTACAACGATCCAGAAGTTTGGACGAATTTCTTTAAGAAATTAAACGAACTTAGAACAGATGTTGTAGAATTTATTGTCGCTGAAAAGGCTAAAGGTAAGAAAATTTGGGGTTATGGTGCTTCTACTAAAGGAAACACTTTGCTACAATACTTTGATCTAGACGGTACTCTCATTGACGGTATCGCAGAACGAAGTCCTTACAAGTTTGGGCTACGGACAGTCGGAACCGATATTCCTATTTATTCAGAAGAGGAAATGCGTGAGGCTAACCCTGACTATTTGCTAGTTTTGCCTTGGCATTTTATCAGCGAATTCGTTGAGCGTGAACATGAATTCTTAGCGTCTGGCGGTAAGTTTATCGTGCCATGCCCCAAATTTGAGGTAATCGGAATTGATAACTAAAGCAGTATTTTTTAATACATGGCATTATGGTGATATGCACGCCAGCAAGGAATTTGTAAGGATCTTTGCTAATGCATTCGCAGGGCAAGGAATTCCTGTATACTATGCTACGGATAACAATCACCACGCCATTAACTTACCAATTGCAGCGGTTAACCTAGGGTTTTGTGATAATCGGGTAATGACATGCCCTCCCTCGTTTTTAGCAGAGGATGGGACCGTCTATATTAATATTTGGGTGGGGCATTACCTGATTGCTCACAATCATAATTTTGTTAATCAAATTCCGATGTGGAAAGATATTGCTCTAAAGGTAATTGGATGGAGTGGCGGTACTGTAATTCCCGTCATTCCAGAAGATCCTTGGCAAATTGTGTCAAAAATAGATGTGGATTTATTAAATTCGGTCTTTGTCCCAGACGGGAGAAATGTTCTTATATGCAACAATCAATCAATATCTCTTCCATCGTATAGTACAAACTTACATGAGGCAATCGGTAGACTGGCTAGGGATTTCCCAGACTACAATTTTATTCCTACTCTTGATGTTGGAAATACCGAAAATAACGTAATTCAAATTAATAGGATAACAGAATCGGCAAACAATCTTCCTGAAATTGGATATTTTGCTAGGTTTTGCGATGTTATCGTTTCCAATTCTGCTGGACCGGGGACATATGCTTTTAATTTTGATACTTTTAATGATCCAAATAAGACAATTCTTTCTTTTACTGTTACAGAAAACAACGGATTTTGGCCGGGGATTCCAAATGTACCGGCGAATACCCAATGGCACCCCATTTTTTCTGATGAAGAAGTGTATGATATAGTTGCGGGAATTCTAAATGCCAAAATTTAGTATTATTGCTGTAGATTACGAGCATCATGTTAATAGAACTGGCATGAGAGTAGGATTACAATCATTACTAGATCAAACATTCAAGGATTTTGAATTAATTGTAATCCATGATGGCAAGAAGAATATTCCATACCATGAAGAGTTTGGCTTTAACCAATTCCAGAACCCCGTTGTATTCTTGAATACAGAGCAGCATATGGGGGACTGGGGGCACTCAAGTCGGGATCTTGGGATGCGCCATGCTACCGGAGATTACTTCATACACTTTAATATAGATAACGTATTTTTCCCAAATGCTTTCCAGAGAATCTCAGAGGAAATAGATAGAACTGAGGCACAGGTCTTAATCTTTTGCATTAAGCATTATAAGGCTGCTGGCGGGGCAATATTTACAGGACTACCGCCTGCCCATTGCCACATAGATGCTATGCAACTGGTAGCAAAAAAAGAGGTGTGGGAAAATGTCGGTTATTGGTATACTAGAGAAGGAACATCAGACGGCATAATTTATGAAGAGATCTGCAAGCGGTTCCCTTGGGTGCATTTAAACGAATGCCTTGGCGACAATTATTAGGATGAAATGATGAAACGAGTTCTGCTTACCGGGGCGTCCGGTTTTATGGGCAGCCATACTCTGCGCCATCTTATTTTAAACACAGACTGGTTTATTGTATGTCCGACAACCTTTACTCATAAAGGTCTACAGGATCGAATCAGGGTAGCCTTAGACGATCTTCCTGATGCCTATAAGCGAGTTAAAATTATTCGCTGTGACTTTACTTCCCCGATTTCTCCAATCACGGCGCGGGAGTTCGGAAAGATCGACTATGTTATTAATATTGCTAGCGAGTCGCATGTTGACAGAAGTATCGAAGAGCCAGCCGAATTTATTATCAACAACGTATCTTTAATCTGTCACCTATTAGACTGGGCAAGGATCGCCCAGCCAGAGAAGTTTCTCCAAATCTCTACAGACGAGGTTTATGGACCCGCCCCAGATGGGTATGCCCATAAGGAATGGGTAGATAATCACCTTCCTAGTAATCCCTATTCGGCAAGCAAGTCGGCGCAGGAAGATATTGCTTTCTCGTACTGGAGGACTTACGGAATTCCACTTGCCATTACAAATACGATGAATATTATTGGGGAAACCCAAGACCCAGAAAAGTATGTACCAATGACGATCAAACGGGTCATTAACGGAGAGACGGTAGAAATTCATGGACAGCCACACACAGGACGAGTCGGTTCGCGGTTCTATTTACACGCACGAAATCAAGCATCGGGACTACTGCACGTTCTTGGCATGGACTTTCCGGTTTATGGTACGTCGGGTACTGAAGTTCCCCTACGTTTACATATCGTTGGGGAGCGAGAAGTTGACAATCTTGAACTTGCCCAACTCATCGCTAAGTCTGTCGGAAAAACCCTCAACTATGAAGTTGTTGATTTCCACTCCTCTAGACCCGGACATGATCTCCGATACGCTCTCGATGGTCAGAAACTTGCAGACACCGGATGGACCTCCCCCCTACCTCTCGAAGAGTCCTTAGATCGTACAGTTAAGTGGACTATGGAACACCCCGAATGGCTTGACCTATGAGTATTGCCCTAATCGTTCCGGTATTAAGCAGATTTGATCTATTCACAAGGCTGATGGCTTCTGTTGATGTACCTGTTCACCCATATGTTATAGATAATTATGATAATAATCGTGGAGTCTCCGGCGCATGGAACGAGGGGATGGATCGGGCTATCGCTGATGGTCACAGGTATGCAATAATTAGCAACGATGATGTTGAATTTAGGCCGGGAACAATTCATAAACTATATAGTGCCATGATAAATAATAATTTAGTAATAGTT
>Ga0118677_10002691_pt1 | contig 35180 bp, 39 predicted proteins | sample AliMusrvi5mmetaG_FD_86154 | JGI IMG/M metagenome (GOLD analysis project Ga0118677, IMG submission 86154)
CTCTTAGATATAATCGCGATAATTTAATTGCCAAATTTTTGGTGATACCAATAAGAGAGAAGAAGATGCTAAAAACAATAAAACTCACGAAAAGATTTGGAAATAGAATTCTATTTGAAAATATCAATATCAAACTTGACCGTCATAAAAGATATGGTCTTATCGGTGCAAACGGTGCTGGAAAAACAACTTTTTTAAATATCCTCAGTGGTGAAAATAAAGAGTACGAAGGTGATATCATCATCGGTTCAGGTCTTAAAGTCGGGACTTTGGGACAAAACCAGTTTGCTTATGAAAATTACACCATTATGGACGCTGTTTTATTTGGAAACAAACGTTTATATGACGCAGTTAAAGAGAAAGAAAAGCTTTACGAGACAGGCGATTTTGAAGATGATGCTATAAATAATCGTCTGGCAGAATTAGAGATGATCTCTGTTGAAGAAGATCCGACTTACGAGTATGAGATCAATATAGCAAAAGTTTTAGAAAACGTTGGGATTGGTTCTGAGCATCATTATGACCTTATGTCAAGTTTGAAAAGTTCTGATAAATTTAAAGTTTTACTTGCACAGGTTTTATTTCCAAAACCTGATATCTTATTCCTCGATGAGCCTACGAATAACCTCGATATGGAGTCAATTGCTTGGCTAGAAAATGAGTTGCAACGCCACGAGGGAACACTTGTCGTTATCTCTCATGATAGACACTTTTTGAACTCTGTTGTAACACACATTTTAGATGTTGATTATCAAAAAATTCGTGAGTTTACTGGAACATATGATGACTGGTATCTTGCGGCAAATGTGATTGCGAGTCAAATGGAAGCTGACAATGCTAAAAAAGTGAAAGAAAAAGAGGATTTAGAAGCTTTCGTTCGCCGTTTTAGCGCAAATGCATCGAAAGCAAAACAAGCAACTTCAAGACAAAAACAACTTGATAAATTAACTATAGAAGATATCAAACCATCTTCTCGCCGTGATCCAAGTATCGTCTTTAAAGCAAAACGTCAGATGGGCGATGAAGCCTTGGTAGTAGAAAACATTTCTCTCTCATATGGAGATTTGGATGTTTTAAAAGATATGACCATCAGAATAGAGCCGGGTGAAAAGATAGCGCTTATCGGCGGAAATGGTGTCGGTAAAACTACTTTATGTAAAGTGATCATGGAAGAGATAAAACCGAGTTCAGGAACTGTACAATGGGGCGCAACTGTTGAGCAAAGTTACTTTCCTCAAGACACTGCAGATCAAATCTCTGGTGATGGAACATTGTATGAGTGGTTACGTGGATACGATCCAAAACGTGATATCTCAGAGATAAGAAATTGTTTGGGACGTATGCTTTTTTCTGGAGAACAACAAGAAAAATCTGTTGAAAAAATCTCAGGTGGTGAAAAACATAGAATGATGCTTTCAAAGTTGATGCTTGAACAAGGAAACTTTTTAGTTCTCGATGAGCCAAGTAACCACCTTGACCTTGAAGCTATCGTTGCACTCGGTGAGGGACTTTTCAACTTTGAAGGAAATGTTATCTGTGTGTCACATGACCGTGAACTACTTGATGCATTTGCAAATCGTATTATCGAGATTATGCCTGATGGAAGATATATAGATTTTAAAGGCACTTATGAAGAGTATGCTGAAGCGAAGCACGCCGGTACACTAGATTACGTATAAAACTTTTTAAAAAAAGGATCTGTTTTGGAGAAAGATTATAAAAATTTCTTAGGTTTAGGAATCGCTGGAAACTTTGCACTTCATTTGAAGCAAGCTGGCGAGCTTGAGGATTTTAAAGATATTATCACGGCGGACGAAGCCGCTCCAAAAGGGGTCTTTCCTTTTTATATCCCAAATAATTCTACATTTTTGGGAACGTATCCGCTTTCAAATGATACCATTGCTCTCCCTGATGCAGTTGTAAACGTCCAAGCAGAACCCGAAGTAGGGCTTACATGTAAGATAGTTTATGAAGACGGAAAGATAGCTTCTATCATACCTACACATTTTGCTGCTTACAATGACACTTCGCTTAGAAAAAATGCTCCAAAGATTAGTCTTAAAAAGAACTGGGGTGCTTCTTCTAAAGGGATCAGTTCTAAACTCATCGAGATAGAGAGTTTCAAAGAGGGTTCAAATATCGACAACTATCGTATCTGTAGCTTTTTACGCAGAGATGGAAACGTTTTTCGTTATGGCGAAGATGTAGCACTCACAGGATACAGTTATTTTCATGAAACACTTCTAAACTGGATAAAAAATCAGATCAATTCACAAAAAGATTTTGGACCGCTTCAGGATGTATTAGCGCTTATCAAAGAGGCTTCATATCCTTCTGAGATGCTTATCTCTATTGGCGCAACACGTTATACGGAATATGGAGAACACACATTTTTACAAAGCGGTGATGAGGTGATTATAGCTTTGTATGACAACAACCTTTACTGTAAAAATCCAATTATGTCTAAAGTAGTAGCAGGTGAATATGAGGCTGAAGGAATGAGTGTTTTAGCTCAAAAGGTTCTTTAACAGTGTCTCGAGGAACAAAGCTTGATCTCTTCATAGGTACTGAGATAGATGCTGGCTGGAGTGAAATAGTTGAGCGAAGAAGTGAAGTTGCAGAAGAAATAAAAGTACCATCGAAGCACTTTCTAGTTTTTAGAAAAGAGAAACGTCGAGGGAAAGTTGTGACGCTTGTCGGTGAATTTTTTCTAAATGAAGATGATGGGAATGAGACACTAAAAACTCTAAAGAAAAAGCTTGCCTGCGGTGGAACTTATAAAGATGGCTGGATGGAGTTTCAAGGTGAAGCGCAAGAGAAATTAAAAACTAATTTACAAGAGCTTGGATTTCGATTTAAGAATTAAATCCTTCAAGAGTTTTTTGTAGTTTTGCATAAAACAGTTCAAATTCTGGAAGTTCCAGTTTTGCTTCGCGCTGTTTTTCTCCCCACATTGGATTTGGAAAATAACTGTCATTTTGATATCTTGCCATTACATGTAAGTGTACACGCGGGAGGATATTTGCAAAAGAAGCCATATTGATTTTGTGTGGTTTGAAGTAGAAAAGCATCTCTAGCTCTACGATATCGTAGAGTTCGAAGAGTTTGAGTCGAAGCGGCTTTGGAAGCTCACTTAGCTCTTTGTATTCTATTTTTGTAAAGATCTTCAGCCAAGGAATCTCACTTTTTTCACTCTCGATAAAAAAGTCGTCATCCTCGTAGATTTTCATAGCTTACGCTCTTGGTCCACGATTTCTATCGCCGCTTGGACGGTTTCTGTCACCTGCAGGACGATCTCCACGTGGAGCTCTGTCTGGACGACTTCCACTTGGACGATCTCCGCCAGCACTGTTTCTGTCTCTATCAGAACGGCTTCTGTCACCGCTTCCGCTTGGACGGCTACTATTACTGTTGTTGCCTCTGTATCCGCCACGACGTTGTCCGCCGCCACGATTTCTATCGCCACCTCTGTCGTTTCCACGGTTATTGATACGAGCAAGAATTCCTTCAAGTCTATCAGCAGGAATACCGATGTTGTTTGGCCCTTGGATTGATTGTTTTTCTAATAACATAGAGATCATTTTGAAAAGCATTGTTTCTTCATCAATATCTTGTTTAAGTTTGTCTAAAATCATATGCGCTTCATCAAAAATATGTTGTTCTTCGATTGAAGCAACCAAAGTATCGATAGTTGATTTTTTCATATCATTTTTACTTGGAATATAAGCGTGAGCCATAGTTGTTCCAACTTTAGCTTTGATACGTTGCAATTCTTTAAACTCTAAAGGAGTTAGTAAAGTGATCGCTTTTCCCTCTTTACCAGCACGGCCAGTTCTCCCGATACGGTGAACATAACTCTCAGGATCAAAAGGAATATGGTAGTTAAATACGTGAGTGATATCATTTACATGTATACCACGTGCCGCAACGTCTGTTGCTACAAGAACTTGTACATTTCCAGCTTTTACAGCTTTGATAACAGTTTCACGTTGACGTTGTTCCATATCTCCATGAAGACCGTTTGCGATAAATCCTGCAGCTGAAAGAACATTTGCAAGACGATCAACTTCGCGTTTTGTACGACAAAATACGATCGCTTTATCCATGTCTTCAGATTCCATCAAACGGATGATTGCAGCATCACGCTCGCTCTCTTCGATAACATAATACTCTTGAGTAATATCTTTGTTTGTTGTTTCACCTTTAGTGATAGAAACAAACGCAGGGTTTTGTAAAATACGCTCTGCAAGAACTTTAATTGGTGCAGGCATAGTTGCTGAGAATAGTAATGTTTGACGACTTGTTGGAAGATATGTGAAGATTTCATTGATATCATCCAAAAATCCCATATCTAGCATCTCATCCGCTTCATCCAAAACAACGATTTTTGGAGCGAAGTTGGTAAGCATATTGCGTTTTAAAAGGTCAAGTAAACGACCTGGTGTAGCAACAACAACTTGTGCGCCACGTTTGATAAGGTCAAGTTGACGGTTGTATGAACTACCACCAAATATTGTTACAGTGTTTGCGCCTAGGTTACGTCCGTATTTGAAAAGTTCATCACTTACCTGAGTTGCAAGTTCGCGAGTCGGAGTGATAACAAGAATTTCAACGCCTGATTTCATATCCATCATATTTAATGCTGGTAAGCCAAATGCTGCAGTTTTACCTGTACCTGTGTGTGCTTGTCCAACAATATCACGACCTTGCATAACTAAAGGTATAGCTTCTGCTTGGATAGGGCTTGGTACTTTAAAGCCAGCGTGATCGATAGCTCTTAGTAAATCTTTTTTGAATCCGAATGATTCAAAAGTTATAGTTGGTGCTTCAGTTTCCTGAATTTGTGTTTCTTCTTGCATGTAAATCCCATTGCTTAAGGACACGACTCAACTCTACGCATAGAGTTTAGAGGTGCCCTAGTTAAATTTTACCGCCATTTTTTTGCGGAATGGAATTATATCTAAATAACCTTATAAGTAAGGCTTAATATATATATTAGTTTATATTTAAGAAATAAAGCATATAATATGTGTAAAAAATAATAGGAGTCAGCCATGAATAAAGGTTTAATAAGCGTTGTCACAGCGGTTTTATTGTCAAGTTCACTTTTCGGTACGTGTGAGTATGGGCAAAATGGAGATATTATAGTTGGCTTTCAAGCTTATAAGACACCACTCAAAATCGGAGTCGGCGGTGAATTTAATAATGTCGAGTATGTAAATAACACCAAATTTGCAAAAGATCTCTCAACTCTTTTAAAAGGTGCAACAGTCAATATCAATACAGGAAGTGTCGATAGCGCAAATCCGGCGCGTGATAAAAAACTAGTTGATTTTTTCTTTAACACAATGACTCAAAAAGAGATCTTGGCAAAAATCACTGATCTTAAGGTTGATAAAGTGGATGCAACAGGAAAAACTACAGGAGTAGTCTTTGTAGATATCAAGATGAATAATGTTTCCCATCCAGCAGAGATGAAATTTAATTATGAAAAGGGTGTCTTACAAGCTGATGGTGTGATTGACCTTGGTGACTATAAAGCGCTTGGTGCTCTTTCCTCTATTAACAAAGCATGTTATGATCTACATAAAGGCAAAACATGGTCAGATGTTACTATCAGTTTTAATATGAATATTCAAGCAGATTGCCAATAGTTATGAAAATTGCTACACAGTATAGCTATGAAAAAACTTGGCAGATCACAAGAGATGAAGATCTACTGAGAATGCTAAAAGAAGAAGTGGGAGAAGAAGCAGCCGAGGGCACACTCTCTTATGTGAAAGAAATCTGCAAGAGCGGTAAAACAATTACTGTAGGTTCTTGTAGATTTAAAAAGGGCGACTAGCCCTTTTTAGCATCTTTGACCATTGAGTCAAGATATCCAAACAGCTCCTGTGATGCTAATTCTGATTCTTTAAATAAATTTACAATTTCTGTATTCGTTGCATTACCTCTTTCGAGAAGCTCCATTGCTTTTTTGATATTTCCATGAATGGTTGCATGCGGCTTTTCTATAGTAGTAAATGCAGAACTATGTGAAAACAACTCTCTGCCCTCCGCGTTATACCATTTTCCAAGATTACATGTAAGGTGATCATTAAGATTTTTATCTACTTTTCCATCTAATACTGTTGAGTAAGAAGTAGATTTAAAGATCATGTGATCGAGTTTTGCCATATTTGCAAAGAGTTCATACCCTATTTTTTGACTATCATCTTTGATTTTATTTACATTTCGAATCATTTCGTGGAGCGTGATTTTAAATGCGTCGAGTTTGCTTTGAGACTCTGATGCAGAGAGATCGATTCTCTCACTATTTTCTGTCATGGCGATCGAGTTTTGTTTTAAGACGCTGATATTGGCTTCCACTTCACTTGTTGCTTTTTGCGTGCGTTCTGCAAGTTTTCTTACTTCATCAGCAACAACGGCAAATCCTCTTCCGTGTTCACCAGCACGCGCGGCTTCTATGGCAGCATTGAGTGCTAGAAGATTTGTTTGATCTGAGATATCTTTGATGAGCGTGATAACATTAAAAATCTCTGCAACATTTGTATTAAGCTGATCTGCAGAGTTTTTGGAATCACTGATCATCTCTGTAATATGGGCAATATTATCGATAATCTCATCAGTTGACTTTGTGACTTTGGTGATAATATCTCCCGTTTCATCATTGAGTTTATTGACTTGGTCTACATTTTGAATATTATCTTTCATACTTGTTTGAAGATTTGTTGCATTTGAGACTGAACCTGAGATCATCTCATGAGAAAGATTAAGATTTAGTTCATTTTTTTCTTGAGCCTTTGCTATCTGTTGAGATATTTCTTGTGCTCTGAGTGCTTCACGTTTGGCTTCATTCGAGATTCCCTCTACGATGTCCAAGAAGGCATTAAAGCTTTGACTTGCACTCCCTAGTTCATCATGTGAGACAATCGGAAGTCTCCTAGAAAGATCTGCATCTCCTATAGTAAGCTCTTTTGCCACTTTATCAAGATTGACGATAGGATTAATAACAGCTTTTTTGATGATAAAAAGTAAAAATAATACAATGAAAATATTTATCAAAGCGACGATAAATATTTGTCTTAGTAATGATCTCTCTGAATCTTGAATCGTTGCTTCAACTTCAGTTTTAAGTTTACCAACCATTGCATAGCCTACAACATTGTTTGAAAAATCTTTGATAGGCACAGAAGAGATAAAATAGTTTTTTGATTTTTGAAGTGATGTAACATCTTTAGGATCTACAGCAGAAAGCTCATCAAAAAAGGAACTATTTATAGCTTCTTTTTTCACTGCAAGAGTAAAATCATTTACTTTAGGAGCATCTTTAAGATCTGTTGCAGTAGATAAATATTTATTATCAAGAAGAACAATGATATCAACATTGTCACTTTTTTTTGCAGAACTGATAATAGAGTTTAAACCTTGAATAAATTCCACTGAGCCCAGATAAGCTCCTGATACCATGACAGGCGAGATACCCCTAAGAACCAGTCCTGCTTTTCCTACTTCTATAGTCACAAGAGGTTTGTTGGTTTCTTTTACTTGAACTATACTTTTTCTAAAGCCACTGAGATCATCACCATACTTTTGGGGACTCCAAGATCTTAGAAAACTTTTGATATGGGCATCATGAATATGGATCTTCACATTATTAAAATCAGTATTGTCTTTGAATGTTTTGGAAAGAGAACTAAGACCGTCCATTGCAATAGTTCTGTCGTTTTCTTTTAAAGCTCTTATCGCATAGTAGTTTTCGGCGATGTTAATAGCATTTGTTAAGCCAATATCTTTTTTACTATTAAAAAGATCAGTATAGAGCGAACGCAGTGAACTGTTTTCTTTCTTATATATATCATCTTTCATATTGTTGATAGAATAAAAATAGTTGATCGCAATAATCACAAATCCGATGAGGATAGATATAATTAGGGGTATCTGAATCTTTCTGCTGATGCTGACATTTTTCATAGTAAGCCTTTAGTTGATTTATGGATGTGGAACTTTAAGTGTAGAGTTTAAACTCCAGCCAATGAGGGCCATTAAAAAAACAACAGCGACTGCAGGGATCAGTGTGTAAGAGTTTGCAAGATAGACAAGCCAAAGTAAGATGGCACCAAGTGGAGTAGGTACGCCTGTAAAAAACTTAGAAACTTCACCAGCGTCTGCATTGATGTTAAACTGAATAAGACGTCGAAGTCCTGAAATAACATAGTAGATGCTAATAACAGAAGCGACTATAATGATCGCTCCCTCAGTTTTTGCATATACCGCTTGAAAGATCAAAAATACCGGAACAAGAACAAAAGATAAGAAGTCTGCAAAACTATCAAGTTGAATGCCAAACTCATTTGAAAGTTTATATTTTCTAGCGATCTTGCCATCGAAGATATCAAAAGCTCCTCCAACCCACGCTAGGATGATTGCAAGAAAAAAATTGTTTTGAGTAATAAAGTAAGTTGCCATCAAACCAGCTGTAATATTGACCATTGTAAAGAGGTTTGCAAGATTGAAGTGAGAAGTAGATTGCCACAAAAATTTCATCTCTGTCCTTTTTGCGCAATTATAGCATCAGTAGGTAAAAAATACCTACGAAATGCCTAAAAGAAGAACACTTTTATATGCTAAAAATGCCAAAGAATACGCGACTGTTGTCGTGAGTAAAAAGAGATAAACAGCGTACTTGATTCCACCGGCTTCTCTTGTAAAGACAGCCGTTGCCGCAAAACATGGTAAATAAGTCATAATGATAACAATAAAGGCGATCGCTGAAGCAAAAGAGATATTTGCATGTAACCTTTGCATTAATCCGTCATTATGCTCATCCGCATCGGCTCCTACGGAATATAAAACACCAAGGGTAGAGACGACAACCTCTTTAGCAGCAAGTCCAGTTTGCAAAGCAACAGCCATTTTCCAGTCCATTCCGATAGGCTCAAATACCGGTTCAATAAACTTACCAATGCGACCTAAAAAACTCTGTTCAAGAAGTTGTTCATTTAGTGATGTCTGTAACAGTTTTTTTTCTTGCGTATCTGCAGTGAGCTCTATCTTCGCTTTTTGCTCTGCTACCATTTGAAGATTGTGCGGATAGTTACTTAAAAACCATACAAGCATGGAAGCTGCGGCGATAAATGTTCCCGCTTTTTTGATATACATGTAAGTCTTTGTCTTGACTGTGTGCCAGACAAGTGAAAAAGATGGAAGGCGATACTTTGGCATTTCCATGACAAATGGTTCATCTTTACCCTTAAAGGCAGTCATTTTAAGCACTTTCGCTGCTATAAGTCCGATAACAGCTCCACTGATATAAATAGCAAATAAAACATTTCCGGCACTGCCCTCTCCAAAAAAAGCTCCGGCAAAAAGCACATACACAGGAAGTCTCGCTCCACAACTCATAAATCCGATGACAAAAAGAGTAAGCAATCTGTCTCGATCATTTTTTAAGATTCTCGCACTCATGTAAGCAGGAATGGAACATCCAAAACCTGTGACAAGAGGGATGAAAGATTGTCCATGGAGTCCAAAGCGGTGGAAAAAACCATCGAGTAAAAAGGCAACCCGACTCATGTATCCGGTGGATTCGAGGAGTGAGATACCGATAAAAAGAATCACGATATTTGGTACAAACATAATAACCGCACCGACGCCTGAAATAACGCCATCTACGACGAGTGAACGTACTTCAAGATTTGGTATAGTAGCACCCACAACACTGCCAAACCATGTGAAAAATGCATTGATCCATTCCATCGGGATAGATCCGAGTTTAAAGGTCAGCTGGAAAAGTCCCCACATAAAAAAGAGAAAGATCGGGATACCAAAAACAGGGTGGATAAGAATTCTGTCTATTTTATCTGTTGTGCTGATCTCGTGAAGTGTAATATTGTCCTGTTTTACAACCTCTGCGACGATTCCTTTATTAAACGCCATATATTCTTCAGCAAAAATATCTTGCATATCTTCCGTTGCGTGATGCAAGGCAAGATGCTTGTTTGCTTCATGTAAGATAGGCTGGAGTTCTATCCAGATTGGATCGTCATGCATTTTTCTATATGTTTTTTCTTTGTTTTGTAAGAGGTTGATAGCTATACGTCTAAAAGAGTTGTGAGATTTAAAATGGTGCTTTGTAAGACAGGTAATAATATTTTCTATCTCTTCTTCGATAGGTTCACTAAATATCAGTTTAGATTCGCTCAAGCTATTTTCAAAGGTTTGAATAATTGCATCGAGTAATGGCTTGATTCCCTCTTTTGTAGCCGCAGAAACAGCAATGGCTTTTACACCTAAAAGTTGTGAGAAAAGCTTTGTATCAATATGGATTCCCTCTTTTTTTGCTTCATCGCTCATATTGAGTGCGATGACGAGCTTTTTATTCATATTTAAAAGTTCTGAAGTGAGTTGAAGATTTCTTTGCAAATTTGTTGAATCTACAACATTTACGATGAGATCGTACTCTTCTTCACATAAAAAGTTCGTAGTGACCTTCTCTTCGATGGAATATTCACTAAGCATGTAAGTCCCTGGAAGATCGACAATGTTGACTTTATAACCTTCATAGTTGAAAAGCACTTCACTCTTTTCAACTGTAACACCCGTAAAATTGCCTACATGTAAGTGAGCATTTGAGATGGAGTTAATGAGCATACTCTTGCCCACATTGGGTTGTCCGACAAGAGCTATTTTTATCTTTTTCATACTGTTTTTACCTCGATTGCTTTGGCTTCGTCTTTGCGAAGCGCTATATTCATCTTGCCCACTTTGATCTCAACCGTACTTTTTGTCGGAGAATATCCAAGTAAGCTAATGGTTGCTCCTTTTAAAACACCAAAAGAGACAAGTCTTTGTCTTAATTCACCTTGTGTATTAAGTTTGACGACCTCTAAAATATCATTTTGTTTACACTCTAAAAGATTCATTTGCTTTTGCCTCCAAAATTGTATGCTATATTTATTTGTACCCTATCCCAATTGGTTTGTGTATTATTTGGGTCAATCTTATCGATATCTTTTGCATAAATTGCAGAAAGTTTCAAATCATTATTGATATTATATTCAAAACCTATGTTATGCTCAATGATATCCGCTTTTTCTCCTAAACTATTTGCACTACCGTGAAAATCTCCATAAGCGTAAATGAGGTTGATATTATCGTAGGTATAACTGATTCCACCAACAAAAGCTTCTGCATCGCGGTCTGTAGCGATTTCTTTTAAAATCATTGTATCCATATTTGTATATAAGGCTCCGCCGCCAAAACCGCTGAAACTCGTTTTATCTTTACCTACTAAAGCTTTGTTATAAGCAGTACTTATAGCAAATCCCTCAAATTCGACTGTACTTTTAACTCCATAAAGTTGTGCATTTATTGTACTTTGTTTTAACTCTTGTTCGTTGATATATTGCGCCCTTACATGTAAGAGTACATCATTGTTGACGTGTATGTGCGTACCTGCATCTGTGTAAAAGAGATTTGAAAAATCAGTTACATTATAAAACCATGCACTTGCATCAAAAAGGTTGTTTGAAAAAGAGGCAGAGCCTAGCCAAGCGCCTTGTTTACCGACTGGTGTAAAACCATTTTCCAATCCCGCATCATAACCTTGCCAGCTTACAAGTTTTCCAGCTTGAAACGTTAATGCATCATTTGTATAAGTTGCGATGTAGGCTTCAAACGTATTTTGTATGATACGGATTGAATCGCTATCTGCTAAAGGCGTGTCAATAACTTGACGTCCTGCGCGGAGATTGAAACCTTCATATCCATAATTGATATAAGCTTCAGCCGCCTGAGTATAACTTCCTTTGTCTGAAGAGAGCTCACTATTTTGTTTCCCTTTAGAACGATCTCCTGTGGCAAAATTTATATCTTGCGAGGTATAAAAAGCAACCGCCGTATTGAATCCTTCAAATGAAGCTGTTTCATATTTTAGTTTTCCGCCAAGCGCGGTTGCATAGTTGTTCGTGTCTGTCGCATTTTGAAAATTTTGCTGTATGTATGTAGAGTCTATTTGTCCTGACACCACCCCATCTTTGAAAATATCTATAAGCTGAGTTTGAGCAGAGAGATTAAGAGTATATGCGCATATCAAAAAAACTTTTGCTATTAATTTCACAATCAATCCTTCTTTTATTTTTGTAATGATATTCATTATCAACTTAAAATAAGATTAGTAATGATAATTTTTATCAATAATGGAATATCACTTTATTATCCAAACATTAAGAGAAATGCGTTAAAGTATCATTATGAATAAAATACTTATGATAGAAGATGATTTGGAATTAGCAGAGATACTTACAGAGTATCTCGAACAGTTTGATTTTAAGATAGTGACGGAAGATGATCCTTTCAAAGCTGTGAGTATCTTAAAACTAGAACCTTTTGATTTGGTTATCCTTGACCTTACACTTCCGGGAATGGATGGTTTGGAAGTATGCGAAGCAATCCGTGAGCGTCAAGATATTCCTATTATCATTTCTTCAGCAAGAAGCGATGTGACAGATAAAGTTACAGCACTTGCGCTCGGAGCGGATGATTATCTGCCAAAACCATATGATCCGCGTGAGCTTGAAGCACGCATTCACTCTGTTCTTCGCAGATACGAAACAAAAGTATCTCAAAAAGATGAGATGAAGAGTGATTTTAAATGTGATACTTCTTCAATGCAGATACATTATAAAGGACGTTCGCTTGATCTGACAAATGCAGAGTATGGCATCTTGTCATATATGATCCAAAAACAGGGCAATGTTGTATCACGTGAAGATCTTATCCATAATGTCAATGCCATTAATGAAGATTCATCAAATAAAAGTATCGATGTAATGGTTGGGCGTATTAGAAATAAGCTTGGAGATAAATCACTCATAGAATCTGTTCGAGGCGTGGGATATAAACTCATAAAATGAGACGCCACGCAGTTTTACTCACCGTTTTATTTGCGCTTTTTGTAACGCTCGTGAGCGTGAGTTATGTTTTTTGGCAGTTTTATCAGCTAAACTATACAAGGTATGTCACCAATATCTTCGCAAAACACTCTGTAATCACCCAGCTTTTTCACGAATATCAGCAAAATCAAAGCTCAACGGCTATTTTTGATGCCAATCTTGCTATCTATAATCTTTCTGCGATTCCTGAGAAAAAAGCACAACAGATTTTAAAAATAGGGAAGATTCTGACACAAGAAAGTAGAAATGTTAGGCGTAATGATGATTTGGCAGAAAATACAAATATGATGTATCAAGGATCATCGCGTGTAAAAACAGTGATGCTTCAGTATCAAAATGCCATCTATTTTTATATACGTACAAATATGGGCTCCATCATGGTGATCGATTCGACGCTTAAACCCTATAAACCGTGGAGTTTAATCTCGAGTTATGTGAGTATTACCTCTATTATCATCATATCGTTTATGCTTATATTGCAAAGACTTCGCCCCTTAATACGCTTATTTCAAAGAATTGCACTTTTTGGTGCGGGAAATTTGAATGTCTCTTTTAAAGTGAAGGGAAAAGATGAAATAGCAGTTATCGCCAATGAACTTGAGACTGCGAGACTGAAGATTAACTCTATGCTGAGCGCTCGGACTCTTTTCTTACGCAATATTATGCATGAGCTTAAAACTCCCATCGCAAAGGGAACTATCGCAACACAGATGCTTGAATCACAAAAACAGCGCGATAGATTTACCTCTATTTTTGGTCGACTAGAAACACTTGTGAATGATTTTGCCATGATAGAAGAGGTGACTTCGCTGACAAGTAGAAAAGAATTTTCCGAATACAGAATAGTAGATATCATAGATGGTGCGATAGATATGTCGATGGTGGAACCTGAGCATATAGAAGTTGATATTAAAAGCTCGGCTAAGCTCGTGGCAAATTATAGACTTTATACGACTGCTATTAAAAATATGATTGACAATGCGATGAAATATTCGCCAGATAAGCATATTAACATAGTGATCGTCGATGCGGAACTCTGTTTTGAAAGCAAAGGCGCGAGGCTGAAGTATCCACTTAACTTTTATATAGAACCATTTACAAAAGAGTCTTCATCACAAAACAGTTTTGGTTTGGGTTTATATCTTGTGGATTCAATATTAAAAGCTCATAAGCAAGTGTTAGCTTATGAGTATGACAACGGTATCAACCGTTTTATCTTTGCAAGAGATACTAACAAAGAATCTTAAGTTATTTTTTGTTTAGTTTCTCTTTGAGGATGATCTTGCCCATCTCTACGCCGGGTTGGTCATAAGTGTTGATATCAAGCATTTTTCCAACAAGCGCTGCTAGAAGCTCATAATAGTAGATAAGTTCACCGATAGAATGGGCATTGATTTGAGAGATTTCGATAACATCGAGAGGGATATGTTCAAGTGAGAGAAGAGATTCGACAATAGAATCAGCTTGCATATTGATAATCTCTGAAAATTTATATCCATTCAAAACATCCAAAGACTCTAAATGTTTCAATGAGTTATTTGGCACTTCCATTGCGTTTTCAAAATTATTTATCTTGATTACAGTCACACTTTTATCACGTTTTCCATCAACGATAAGTTGTAAAAAAGAGTGCTGATCTGTGGGCCCGATAAGTCCGACTGGAGTTAGGCCTACATGTAACTGTGAATGGATCTGTTTTTTCCCAAGGCTTTCTCCCCAAAGTTGCACATACCATGCGTTGAACTCCCGAAAAACTTCTGAGTAGCTAAATAAACAATTAATATTATAAGTATTTGCAGTTTGAGCATAATAAGTTGCTTTTTTCAAAAGTGAAGTATCATAACCCTCTTGATTGAAAAATGAGTTATAGATCTTTTTTGCGCCATCTAAAAGAGACCTGATATCGATGCCAATCATAGCTAAAGGTACAAGTCCCACGGCACTTAAAACTGAAAATCTTCCGCCGACATTATGAGGAATATGAAACACTTTGATATCACTGTCAATTGCGTGCTTTTCAAGAAGTGAGCCCTCATCGGTAATAATGGTACAGTTTTTAGAAGTGATTTCTATGATTGAAGCGATATATTTATAAACAGAGATCGTCTCAACCGTCGTTCCCGATTTACTGATAATAAGAAAATGAGCATTTTGAAGATCGATATGTTCCATTTCATCAGTGATAACAAGAGGGTCTGTTGTTTCTATAACATGGAGTTTTTTTGAAAAATGGTTGGTATATTTTAAAAATTTGTAAATTGCAGAGGTTCCAAGTGCACTGCCACCAATACCGACAACGACGATGTCTTGTGCATCTATGCTCTTTGCGTATGCTTCATATTCACTTACATCGTTATGGCAAAGTTCATAAAAGCCTATCTCTTCTCTTTCAGCTTTAATCAATTCAAGAATATTTTCGTTTGGTTTGGTGTCAAAATAAAACCTATTTTTCATGGTTTAAACCTTAATTTGAGTGAGTTCTTGACATAATAACATAAATGAGGGTAAAATACGATTACTAAAAGTGTAAAACAATACTTCAAAATCTATACAAATCTTTCATATTCGCAATAAATCTAACTTAAACAAGGTGAAGCAATTAATGGCTGAACAAACTCCGACACCAAACAAAAAAAGTACGAAAAATAGAACCCACACGCCCGTTGTAGGTCATAAAATAGAAGATCTCAGAACGAAGACTACAGCAGAACTTGTAGTGATCGCAAATGAACTCAATGTTGAAAACCCAAATGAACTTATACGTCAGGATATTATTTTTGAAATCCTAAAAGCACAAGTAGAACAGGGTGGATTCATCCTATTTACGGGTATCTTAGAGATGATGTCTGATGGTTACGGATTTTTACGTACTATAGATAAAGATTTCGGTGACAGTGTTCATGATGCGTATGTTTCAAGTACACAGATCAAGCGTTTTGCCCTTCGTAATGGAGACAGCGTTACAGGTCAAGTTCGTCCTCCAAAAGAGCAAGAACGTTACTACGCACTTCTCAAAATCGAAGCGATCAACTACCTTCCACCTGAAGAGAGCAAAAAGCGTCCTCTTTTTGAAAACCTTACTCCTATCTATGCAACAAGCCAGATCAAGCTCGAATACCAAGCAAACAAACTCACTGGTCGTATGATGGATCTTTTTGCTCCTATCGGTCGCGGTCAGCGTGGACTTGTCGTTGCACCTCCTAGAACGGGTAAAACTGAACTTCTAAAAGAGATTGCAAACGGTATCACGCATAATCATGCAGATATGGACTTGATGGTTTTACTTGTTGATGAAAGACCTGAAGAGGTTACGGATATGGAGCGAAGTGTTAGAGGCGAAGTTTACAGCTCGACTTTTGATATGCCGGCAAAAAACCACGTAAAAGTGGCTGAAATGGTGATCGAACGTGCAAAACGCCGCGTGGAACTTGGACATCATGTCGTTATCTTGCTTGATTCTATCACACGTCTTGCCCGTGCTTATAATACAGTAACACCATCAAGTGGAAAAGTTCTTTCAGGCGGGGTTGATGCAAATGCACTTCATAAACCAAAGCGCTTCTTTGGTGCGGCTCGTAACATAGAAAACGGCGGAAGTTTGACGATCATCGCGACTGCACTTATCGAAACGGGTTCAAAAATGGATGAGGTCATCTTCGAAGAGTTTAAAGGTACGGGTAACTCGGAACTTGTTTTGAGTCGTAAAATCTCAGAACGTCGTATCTATCCTGCAATCGATATCCTTAAATCTGGAACTCGTAAAGAGGAACTTCTTATCTCTCCTGAAATACTTCAAAAAGTGTTTATCCTTCGTTCAATGTTGCATAAACAAGATGATGAAGTTGAAGCACTTAGATTCTTATATACAACAATGATGAAAAACAAAATGAATGCAGAGTTCTTAGAAAGTATGAATAATCAATAATGAAAGTAGGTGTTTTTGACAGCGGGATCGGCGGATTAACGGTTGTAAAATCCCTTTTGGAACACCAATTTTTTGAAGAGATCATCTATTTTGGTGACACTGCACGTGTGCCTTATGGGATTAAAGATAAAAATACCATCATCCGTTATGCTATCGAAGCCGTAGAGTTTTTTAAAAACTTCGAACTTGATCTTATTGTGGTTGCATGCAACACGGTAAGTGCGTACGCTCTGCCTGAAATGCGTGAAACTGCAAATTGCCCTGTTGTGGGTGTGATAGAATCAGGCGCACTTGCAGCCAAAAATGCCCTTACATGTAAGGATGCAAATATTCTTATTATCGCTACAAAAGCGACTGTAAACTCTTCATCTTACGAAGATGAACTCCATTCTCTTGGATATAACAACTTACAAGCAAAAGCGACAGGTCTTTTTGTACCGCTTGTTGAAGAGGAGATTTATGAGGGTGAAATACTCGAATCAACTTTCAAATACTATTTTGAAGATATAAAATCTCCCGATGCGCTCATCCTTGGATGTACCCATTTCCCACTTATCGCACCCGCTTTGCAAAACTATTTTGGCGAAAAGTGTCAGTTGATCCATTCAGGGGATGCGATTGCTCAGTATTTGGAAAAAGAGTTTGATTTTATAGAGCGTTATCCAAACCCAGAGATCAAATTTTTTGCCTCAGAAAACCCTGAAGCACTTCGAAAAATTGCCAAAAAATGGTTAAAATTATAAAAAATTAGGAACAAAAAATGGCAATTACAAAACGTGTGACTTTTATAGCAAAACCAGAGGCAATAGAGATGATGAAAAAGCTTTTAAGCGCGATGGTCGAACCTTCAAAAGCAGAAGATGGTTGTCTCTTTTATGAGATTTTTCAGTATGAAAACAAACCAGAAAAATTTATGGCGTATGAGAGCTGGAGAGATGAAGCCGCACTTGATGGACATAAAAACTCTGCACACTATGCGGTTTACAAATCAAGTTATGAGCCATACTGTCTGAGTAAATACACAGACGAGCTTGAAGTTTTAGGTTAGAAGATGAAAAATCTTTGGTCTGATGAAGAATCAAAAAAGTTTACGAGTGATTTAGACTTGAGAGTTTATACTTCAAATCTTTTAGGGCAGAGTGATGAACTTGTCCTTCATGGTGGCGGAAATACTTCTGTCAAAGTGGAAGTAGAGGATGAAGATATTCTTTATGTTAAAGGCAGTGGATGGGATTTAGTCAGTATAAAGCGTGAGGGTTTTGCACCTGTAAAACTCGAAGCGCTCTGGGAAATGGCAAAACTTCCGACTCTCAGTGACAGTAATATGGTTATGCTGCAAAAAGCCGCCATGATTGATAAATCTGCCCCAAACCCTTCTGTAGAAGCCATATTACACGCTATTATCCCTTTTAAATTTGTAGATCATACGCATGCAGACGCCGTTGTGACTATTTCAAATTCAGTAAACGGCATTGAAAATATTCAAAAACTCTATCCAAATTTTCTTATCATTTCCTATATAATGCCTGGTTTTCTTTTAGCTCAAAAGATTTATAAAAAAACGAAAGATTTGGATTGGTCAAAATGTGAGGGGATTATCTTGCATAATCATGGAATTTTTACTTTTGATGATGAGCCAAAAATCTCTTATACAAAGATGATAGAAGCTGTGACAAAAGCTGAAGAATTTTTGACAGAAAATGCAAAAATAACGCTCAAGCTTGCAAACTCTAAAAAAAAGATTGATCTGAAAAAACTCCAATATCTTCTTTGTGAGCATAAAGGCTTTCCTGTTGTCTTACATGTAAACAGATCGAACCTTGCATATACGTATGCCACGCAAGAGGATTTGTCCCACTTTACATGTAGAGGTGTGCTCACACCTGAGCATATTATCAGAACAAAACGGATGCCTTTAGTGCTTAGCGATGATAATTTTGAAGTTGCGATAGAAACATATGAAGCAAAATATATAGAGTATTTTGAAACTTTTGCCACAAATGAGATATGCTTAAATCCTGCTCCAAACTACGCCGTTGTAAAAGATTATGGAATTATCTGTTTTGGAAAAAATGAAAAAGAGGCTTCTGTCATCAATGATATCGTTGAACATACGATGCTCGCCGTTCTTCGAGCCGATCAGCTTGGCGGATACAAAAGTATCAACGTAGCCGAGAGTTTTGCGATGGAATACTGGGAACTTGAACAAGCGAAACTGAGAAAATAATGTCCTACTTAATGGCGATTGATGCTGGAACTGGCAGTGTTCGTGCGGTGATTTTTGATACTAAGGGCAATCAGATAAGTGTCTCTCAAAGTGAGTGGACGCACTCGCACGAGGGCGGTGTGCCTAACTCTATGAGTTTTGATTGTGAGAATAATTGGGGTCTTACATGTAAGTGTATTCGTGACTCTTTAGCACTTGCAAATCTTAGTGGCGAAGATATCATAGCACTCTCTGCGACAAGTATGCGTGAGGGGATCGTTCTTTACGATAAAGATGGAAATGAACTCTTTGCAGTAGCAAATGTGGATGCAAGAGCAGACAAAGAGGTACGATATCTCAAAGAAAACTTTCCAGATATGGAAGCTGAGTTTTACGAGACTTCTGGTCAAACCTTCGCACTCGGCGCACTTCCTCGTATACTATGGCTTAAAAATAACAAACCTGATCTGTATGAAAAAGTAGCTGCTATCTCCATGATAGGCGATTGGATACTTTTTCGCCTCAGCGGTATTTTAGCGACAGACCCAAGTAACGGCGGAACAACGGGAATTTTTTCTTTAAAAGAACGCAACTGGGATACTTCGATGGCTAAAAAAGTGGGAATTAAAGATGATATTTTTCCTCCATGCTTAGAAGTCGGCACGCTTATGGGAACTGTGAGCCAAAAGGCTTCCAAAGAAACAGGACTCTCAAAAAATACAAAAGTCGTAATGGGTGGAGGCGATGTTCAACTCGGCTGTGCAGGTCTTGGCGTGGTCAATCTCGGAGATGTTGCTGTACTTGGTGGATCGTTTTGGCAGCAAGTTGTCAACATTCCAAGCGATTTGACTCCTCCAAAAGATATGTCGGTTCGTGTGAATCCGCATGTTGTAGCCGGACAATCTCAAGCGGAGGGAATCACTTTTTTTTCTGGTCTTATTATGCGCTGGTTTCGAGATGCTTTTTGTGAGATGGAAAAAATAGAAGCCGAGCAAAGAGGGATAGATACTTACGCAGTTTTAGAAGAAAAAGCTTCAAAAATTCCAGCAGGATCTTACGGAATTATCCCGATATTTTCAGACTCTATGAACTATGGGAAGTGGATTCACGCGGCTCCAAGCTTTTTAAATCTTTCACTTGATCCGCTTACATACAACCGCTTTTCAATGTTTCGAAGTTTGCAAGAAAATGCCGCAATTGTTTCGAGTATCAACTTAGAAAAGATCAAGAAGTTTAGTGGCATTGAAATAGACACAATCGTCTTTGCCGGAGGTGCTAGCAAAGGTGCGTTGTGGTCGCAGATACTCGCAGATGTGAGTGGATGCAAAGTAAAAATTCCAAAAGTGACTGAAGCTACGGCTTTAGGTGCGGCGATGGCGGCTGGCGTGGGCGTGGGAATTTATAAAGATCTTATTTCTGCTTCAAAAGAGTTGGTCGTCTGGGATAAAATGTATGAACCAAATAGAGAAAATAAAAAGATCTATGATGAACAAAAGCAAAAGTTTGAACTCGCGTATAAAGCACAACTTGCTCTTGTATATGAGGGCGTGACAACTTCTATGTGGAAAGCTCCAGGAATATAATAATCCAAATTTTTGAACAATTTAACCTGTTTAAATTCGATAAATACAGTGTAACCATTTTGAAATTATGGTTTGTTATATTGCGCTTATGCAAACACAACTCACACAGATATGGCTGGATAGATTAAAAGTTTTAGATATCGCTTTTCAGCCCATTCTCAATATCAACACCGGTAAGATTTATGCAGTGGAAGCACTTCTACGCAACGTAGAAGATGCAGGGTTTAAATCGATTTTTTCCCTGTTTGATAAAGTGTATAAAGAGGGAATGCTTTATCCTTTTGATATAGAGTTACGTGAGATAGCTTTTAGAAAATTTACAACTATTGAAAGCTATGAAAAGATAAAACTCTTTTATAATCTTGATAATCGTCTTTTTGAGATACAAAACTACTCTCACGGCAACACGAAAAAATTACTTGAAAAATTCAATATTCCAAAAGACAATCTCTGTTTTGAAATTTCAGAACGTCATGAGATAACGCAAGAGTGTGATATTTCAACGGTATTGAAACACTATCAGGATGAGGATTTTTGTATTGCTATCGATGATTTTGGGATAGGACACTCTGGATATAAGCTTCTTTATGAAAGTACGCCTGAAGTTATCAAAATCGACAGATTTTTTTTAAGTAATATAGAAAATAATATCAAGAAAAAACTGCTGGTTCGCAACATTACAAACCTTGCAATTCAGTTTGGCATAAAGGTTGTTGCAGAGGGAGTAGAAACTAGGGCGGAACTGCTTACATGTAGAGATATTGGATGTCATTTTGTTCAAGGGTATCTTGTCCAAAGACCGACACTAAACACCAAAGAGATACAATACAAATATGAACATATAAAAGAGATTCTTAAAAGTGATAAGAGAACCAAAGAGATTAATTATCAAACACTCTCATATATCGATAAAGCCAAAGCTTTTGATATTAAATCTAAAACTTCTGAAGTAGTGAACTATTTAAAAAATAATCCAGATGTCAGTATTATCCCTATTGTCAACTCTTTAGGGGAGACTTTGGGCGTTTTGCAAGAAGAAGAACTAAAACATTTTCTTTATTCTCCATATGGAATGGCACTTCTCAATAATGAGTTTACAGAAAAGACAAAGCTAAAAAATCTCATGACGCCTTGCGGTAGTGCTGATCTTGGCAGTGATATCTCGACAATCATAGAACTTTTTTCAAATAATCCTGAATCTGTGGGAATTTTGATAACTAAAAACTCTAAATATTTGGGCTTTTTATCTGCACGTGCAATTATCACGATTATGAATGAGCAAAATATTGTTTACGCAAGAGAACAAAATCCTCTTACAAAACTTCCTGGAAATATTGCTATCGAGAGATATCTGGCTCATCTTAGTGATGAAAACTCTCTTCTTTGCTATTTTGATCTAGATAATTTTAAAGCCTATAACGACAACTATGGCTTTAGAAACGGAGACAGAGTGATTATGCTTTTTGCTGATATTTTAAGACAAAATCTTATGGCTGAATTTTTTAAAGCACATATCGGCGGAGATGATTTTTTTGTGGCAGTGGAGTTCCGTAAAAAAGATCAGATGAAATATATAGAAGATATCAAAGAGATCATCGCAAAATTTGCAGAGGATGTTAAAGCATTTTATAGCAAAGAAGATATTGACAGAGGCTATATCACCGCAAAAGACAGAGATGGAGCTGTGAAGAATTTTGATCTTTTAAGCGTGAGTGCCTCAGTTGTCATCGTCAAAGCCAAGACAAAAAAAGATACAGAAGATATCAATGCCATTCTTTCACTTCAAAAAAAGTGTGCAAAAAAAGAGCTAGGAAAAATCTGTATTAGCACAATAATATAGAGTCAAGCTCTTTTAGGCTTGACTAATCTGTTTATAAAGAGAGTGTAAGTCACCCAAGACGTTTATACTGGAAATTTTTCCATTTTTAAAATGAAAAAAAGATGCACCTGAGTAACAGATACGTTTTTTTGTCGCTTCATAGTTTAACAGTTTTCCTGCATGCGTGCCAGAATAGGTAACGTAAGCCGCAGCAAGATTGTCCTCTGAAACTACCATTTCCACTGCATGATAAAGATTTGGAAATGCTTCAAAAAGTATGACTGCGTAGTCTTTAAAACCTTCTATTCCATTTGCTACGATATCAAGTGAACCATGGAACCGAATATCGTTGTCTAGTAGTTGTTCTGCCTTTGAGAAATCATGGCTATTCCACATAGCATAATACTCACTGACTAATTGTTTATTGTCCATCATACTTCTTTAATCTATGTAATTTTTTTTGTGACCGAATTTTTCTACTACTGGATACTCATCATAAAAATCGTCATCCTCTTCATCATGAACAGAGAAAATACGTTCATAACCTTTTTTCTCAAGCTCTTCATCGAGGGCTTGTACATCATAACCCTGAGCTTTACAAATTTCCAAGATTTCAGTTATATCTTCCAAATCAACGCCGTACAGTTCCATTTCTAATTTAATATCAGAAATTTTCATTCATTCCTCTTACAAAAAAAAATAAAAAAAGTGCTCTAAAAGTCACTCTGAAAAGTTTGAAAATATTCAAACACAGACACCAAATACACGATCCCGTTTAAGAGATTTTGAGCAAAAATTATACTCTCTTTCTCTTGGTTTTATAGTAACTCTTAATTTTTTTAATGATAAAATCCCCTAAAATATATGGGAGCGTGATGTGAAAGAAAATTCAGAAGTATTGGCACTCAAATACCGTCCAAACAGTTTTGACGAGTTGATAGGGCAAGAATCGATATCTCAAACACTTTCACTCGCTCTTGATTCAAAAAGACTCTCTCATGCCTACCTTTTTTCTGGACTACGAGGGAGCGGAAAAACCTCTACAGCACGTATCTTTGCAAAAGCACTTATCTGTGATAATGGCCCAACTTCAAATCCTTGCGGTGTTTGTACTCACTGTGTGATGGCCGCACAAAACCGTCATATGGATATCATAGAGATGGACGCTGCATCAAATCGTGGGATTGATGATATCCGTGATCTTGTCGAACAAACAAAGTATAAACCAGCCTCAGCAGCATATAAGATCTTCATTATCGATGAGGTTCATATGCTCACTCCTCAGGCCTTTAACGCGCTTTTAAAAACCCTTGAAGAGCCACCTGAATATGTGAAATTTATCTTAGCGACAACCGATCCACTCAAACTTCCTGCGACCATTCTCTCACGTACTCAGCATTTTCGTTTTAAGCGTATCTCGAGCGTGAAAGTTGTGCAACATCTTTCTCATATTTTGCATCTTGAAAACATTGAGTATGAACCTCAAGCACTCGAGATTTTAGCACGTAGTGGAAATGGAAGTCTTCGTGATACGCTCACGCTTTTGGATCAGGCGATCATCTACTCTAAAAATTTTGTAGATGTTAAAACTGTCACCGATATGCTAGGACTTGTTGATCCACATTTCATCGCAAATATCTTCCAAGCGGTGTTTAAAAAAGATTATGCCGCACTCGTTGAGATAGCAAAACTGCTTGAAGAGTATGAAGCTGAAATGGTCGTTGATGAACTCATTATCTATCTAAAAGAGCGGATGTTTGAGCAAGATCCACTTTTTTCTACTTTGATTCTGGATAGATTTTTTAGGATTTTAAGCGATTCAAAAACACTTTTTTATATGAATGCAGATGGAGGTTTTGTTCTCTCTTTGATACTTTTCAAAATGGTCGAAGCGCTTCGTATCAAAGAGATAGACCAGATGATTGAGTCTTTGCAAAAAGAGGTGAAGCGCGTGGATATCGTAAATCTTGATATTCCCGTTTCAAAAATCGCAGAGATAAAACCGAGTGAACCAAAAGTAAGTGAAATTGAACCTTCTCTCGCACAAGAGAAGATACCGCAACCACAGATGAGCGAGCCTGAACTCTCAATTGAAGAAGAGGGTACTTTACATGAAGAAGAAGCGTTATGGCAGGACGAGACTTTATATGAAGAGATAGTAGAAGAAGATCCATCTTTAGAACTTTATGAGAAGTTAGTGGTAATTATTATGGATAGAAATATACAGCTTGGAGAATGTTTTGTAAAACATATCCGTTTTGTCTCATTTGTTGATGGTGTTTTGACATGGGAAAGCTGTGTTGATGAAGAGTGTAAAAAAGCGCTTGGGCATGGTTTTAGTGTGATCAAACAGCTTGTGCGTGAAGTGTTTGGCTTTGAAACTGTGATGAAAAATCTTCCATGTACAAAGCAAGAGGAACCAAGCCGCCCAAAGTTTGAAGCACCTGAAGAGATTCTTCAGGTTTCTTCAATGGTCGAAGAGAGTGAAGTAGGAACTGGAAGCTGTGTTGCAAACTGTTCAGAGGGCGATGAATCTGTCAAAGAGTTTGACGGCGCCTCAATCTTAGAAGAGCCGATGATCCAAAAAGCGGCAGAACTTTTTGAAGCAACGAAGATAACGGTGCAATCTAAGATTTGAAAAAACCTCTTTCAAACAATAAAAAGTACGCCATTCATGGCTTTTTTATCTCTGTTGCAACAACCATTGCCGAACCTTCGACCATCCTTCCTTTGATGGTCAGTTTCTTTGGAGGCTCACATCTTCTTATAGGTTTTTTTACCTCTCTTATTAAAGGGGGTTCTATTTTAGTCCAGCTTTTTGCAGCTTTTTACGCGCAGAGCTATCCTCGAATGATGCCCTATCTCCACCGCGTTTTTGCTGCACGTTTTTTATCTTGGTTTGGCATAGGTTTTGTTATCTTCTTTTTCGGTGAAAAGCATCCAAACGTCGCCCTTGCAAGCATAGGAATAGGGCTTTTTATCTTCTCTTTTGCCGCGGGATTTGGCACGGTTTATTTCAATGAAGTGGTCGCAAAAGTGTTTTCTCATAAAGTGCGCGGACGTGTTATAGCTAACAGACAGTTTTTTATGGGACTTGGTTCCATCATTAGTGGAGGGATTGCGGGCGTTGTGATGTCTGTGACAAAAGCGCCTGATTCTTACGGAATGCTTTATATGCTCAGTGCTCTTTTGATGCTTCTTGGCATTTACGCTTTTGCCACGATACCTGAACCCATAAAAGAGCAGGTCACACAAAAAGAGGAAAAATTTCGCCACTTTTTAAATAACAGTTTTAAAATCCTCAAAAATGATGATGCTCTTCAAAAACAGATTATTGTATATCTGATCTCCTACACTTATCTTCTGTCTTTGCCATTTATTGTACTCGATGCCAAAAATCATATAGCTTTGAGTGGTTTTGTCATTGGCGGACTTATCACCGCGCAGATGGCTGGTGGAATGCTGAGTAATATTTTATGGGGATATCTTTCTTCAAATCGTCTTATAGTATGGATTGGGTTTGGCTTACATGCTAGTGCGATTTTGCTTTTGTTACTGAGTAAGAGAGCTGAAATTTATTTTGTAGTTTTCTTTCTTATCGGTGCGGCCATGGATGGACTTCGCCTTGCTTTTTCAAATATGATTCTCATATTAGCTCCACAACATCAACGTCCAGTATATATTGCCTTGCAGTCAAATCTGACATCAATAGGGCTTTTTTTCCCTATTTTAGGTGCTTTGATCGTAGATAATTTTGGATATAACGTACTTTATAGTGTAACGATTGTGAGTTTAGCAATAGGATTTTTATTTTCTTTAAAAATGGAGCGTTGTTCTTAGAAGAAGCAAAGGCAAAAAAGCCTTTACAGCGTTTTATGCAGCGTTTTGGATTTTTTCTACAGCGTTATTGAATGAATCAAGATCAAGACCAAACTCTTCTATTAAGTCTGTTGCTTCTTTGAGAGATTCTTCAGTGATCTCTCCATTAAAGTTTACGACATCTTTTGCAATTTTAAGATATTTTGCAAGATGTTTTGTCTCTTCATCAAGTGCATCATCTGGTTCATCAGCGTAACGTACAAGGTGAACAAGATCTGAGTTGAAGTTCCAGTTAAAGAAGATAGTCGCTGCTACGTCGTATGAACGGCTTCCACAAAGATGAAGTTCACTTTTTTCATAAGAATGGTTTTGAGTGAGATCAGATTTAAATTCAGAGGAAAGATTGTTTTTTTCAAGATACTGGCTGATAATAATCTTTCCAATCTCTACTAAAAATGAAGCTGGAGCAAGAAGTGCAAGTGCTTGTCTATCTGTCTTTCCAATCCAATTTGTAATAAGTGCGTTTTGCACTTGAGCTTTCTTAATATATCCGCTCACGCTGATGCTATATGGATCGACATTTATTGGCACACATTTATTTGCCGCGATATTGAGTGCAAAAGAACGGATAGTGTCTTTGCCATAAAGTGAAACAGCCTGCGCTATATCTTTGATCTCTCTTGAGAATCCATATAATGGAGAGTTGGCAATCTTTAAGATATTTGCAACCATCAAAGGATCACTTTCAAGCGCCGCCGTCATCTCTTTTATTGAGCTTTCTGGATTTGCATACACTTTTTCTATTTTTAAGATAGATTCCGGAAGCATTGGAATCAATTCAATTTCTTTTATCAGTTCTTGTTTCATAATAAAATAACCTCTATAGTGTAGTTTTCTGCTTGTTAGTATACAGCTATATCAAAAAATGTGATAAAAGTAGAGTAGGATTTTGTAACAATAAGTGTTAAGTGTTTCGTATTGATATAATAATATAGTAAAATCACGTTATGAAAAAATTAAAGATATTAATAACGAATGATGATGGGTATGAGGCAAAAGGTTTGCGCTGTTTAATTGATGCGCTCAAAAGTATAGCAGAGCTTACAATAGTAGCACCTGCGACGGAAAAATCGGCTTGTGCGCACTCGCTGACTTTGACAAGACCTTTGCGTTTTATTGGCGTAGATGATGGGTTTTATAAGCTTGATGATGGAACTCCTGCGGATTGTATTTATCTTGCACTTAACTCTCTTTTTGAGGGAACAAAACCCGATCTTGTCATAAGCGGAATCAATCGCGGTTCAAATATGGGCGAAGATATTACCTACTCAGGAACTTGCGCGGGAGCTATGGAGGCGGTACTTCATGATGTGCCTGCAATCGCCATCTCTCAAGTCGTGGATTTTGCTGTTTCAAACAATGACTATACATTAGCAGCAAAGACGATAAGAGAACTTGTTATAAAGATAACTGAGGGCACTTTTCCACTTCCTCACAGAGAGTTTTTAAATATCAATATTCCCTCAGGCGTACATGAAGCAAAGATGGTTGTGACTTATGCGGGATATAGATTTTATGCCAATGACGCGCATCTGCATCGTAACCCTAGAGGCGAAGAGTTTTACTGGCTCGGGTTACATCCTTTGGCATTTAAACCAAGAGCGGATAAAAAAGGACTGTGTGATTATGATGCCATAGAGAGCGGGTTTATCTCCCTTACACCTGTTCATATGGACTTGAGTGCGTATCATTCTATGGAAATGTTGGAAGAATGGCTTTGAGATACACAAGAAGCGAGATGCTTTTTGGCGATGATTTTGCCAAACTTCAAAACGCAAAAATCCTTCTTTTGGGAGTTGGTGGAGTAGGGAGTGTGTGTCTTGATTGTTTAGTGAGAACAGGTATCACAGACATTACCATTGTGGATTGTGACACTTATGATGAAACAAATCAAAACCGTCAAATGTGGTCGGAACTCCATCTTGGAGAGTCGAAAGTTGAAGCACTCAAACAGCACTATCCAACTGTAAAAGCCTTGCATGTAAGGGTCGATAAAGAGTGGATAGACAGTGTGGATTTTGATGAGTATGATCTTGTTTTAGATGCGATAGATGATATCCACGCAAAGTTGTATTTGGCTCAAAAAACCTATAAAAAACTGATCTCTGCTGTGGGTTCTGCAAAAAGGCTTGACCCGACAAAGATAGAGGTCGCGACCATTTGGAAAACACACGGAGACCGCTTTGGCGCGAAGATACGTTATGAACTCAAAAAGCGAAAGTTTGACAAAAACTATACGGTCATCTTTTCAAGTGAACCCGCACTCATCAAAGAAAAAGGGAGTTTTATGGGCGTTACGGGTGCATTTGGATTTGCGATGTGTTCTCAGGCAGTCTTAAAACTTACAGGGAAAAAATAATGGATTTTACGGTAATTGTGCCCTTTGGTGCGACAAGCTGGTGTGAGGGGATTATCGGTGATGGATGCGGCGGTGGACGGATTTTCTTTACATGTAAGGATACTTTGAATGTTTATGATCCGACAACAAAAGAGATGATGACGCTTTTAGAAAATCTCCAAGAGCCTCAAAGTATCTCAAAAAAAGGGTGTCATCTTCTCTTTACATGTAAGCAAAAAAAGATGACGTTTGATCTCTCAAAGATGAGTTTGATCGAAGATTAATGCGTCGGGATTTTGACTTGCATCTGTCCTGAATTATTATTTTTATAGCTTTGAACCTCTTTAGCCTCGTAGGAATCATATTTTTTCATCACTGGCTGAGTCGTTTTTTGTACCTTTTTTTGCTGTGAATGCTTTGCATCTTTGAGCGCAGAAACTGCTGTTTTTTTCTCTTGTGTTTCAAAAGCACTTTGCCCAAGAAGCGATGTCAAAGAGCCTAAAAGTGTAAACGCGAGTAGTATATTTTTCATTTTCATATTTTTTCCTTTGCCTCAGTCATTATAGAGCAGATTCCATTGCTTGAGTCAAGCATCGCTTCAAAACTATCTTTTTCCATCACTGGCCTTTGTTTTGTGCCAGCTTGTGCAGGTTCCTTCGGCAGGTTAAATTGTGCAGCTGGTAAATAGACATTGTGGGTCTTCGGGTCTATTGCCATTGTACGTGACCCTCTTTGTGTTGCGATTGTATCCAGTACTTCATATTTACCTGGAGAAACTTCATGAACTATCGTGAGAGTACCATCACCGTTTGAACTGAAAGCAATCCCAGTACCTGCATCATAACCATTTCCATCTACATCACCTATTTTTATGTCTTTTATGGGTTCTGCTATAATCATCAATTCTTGTAGATTTCTATAGGGATGTGTACCTCAATAGTTTTTCAATAATTTAATGACACCATCTGTATACACCACCATCAGATCTTTCAATCCATCATTATTGAAATCGATGGGAAGCACTTTGAATATTGTCTTGTTGGGATCAGCGTAGATAGTCTGTCCAATTGATGCATCAAAATCAGTATTTGGTATGTTTGGATTTTTTTCTCTTCTTCCAAGTAAAGGATCTCAGAAATTTATCAGAAACTGTGATCCATACGGTAGGGTAGATTCTCCCACAGATTTACCATTTGCAAAATTGGCAATATTTTTGAAATTACTCGTAAATCATATACCCAATAATGCATCGGTACTATCTTCTATAGACGTATATCATTGTTTGGTAAAGGCGCTGCTGTTTATGTAGATTCCTCTACCTTGAGTATTGGTAGATCATTCACTAAAGATAGTCGTTTGTCCATACGTAATAGGATCTTGAATGTCAATATTTGCAGGGTTTGTCGTATCGGTAGTATTATTCCAAATCATCAGCTTACCTATATTTTTCCCATTGAATGTCATGATGTAGGTACTCATATCTGCAAGTGTTTCGTTGTCTGTAGTTATAGTAAGTCTTGTATCTATTGTTCCTTTGGTGAGATCCATGATATCAATTCCATTGATGGTTATTTGTGCCTTGGTTGCTTCATTTCCTGTGACGACACTATCTGTTGGTTCCGGGATATACACTATCGTATTGCTATCTTTTGTAAACTCATTGATAGCTCACGTATTTGCTATTTTTTGAATCTTGAAATCACTTGTACTACCTAGATGTATTTTTGCAATCTCTGGCATAAGTACTATAAATCCTTTGTTTTCTATAGTCAGTGTAGATTCTTTGGTATTTATACTTTGAATCTGTCCGTGTGGATCAATGATATATTCTATTTGTTTTATTTTACTTGGATCTACAAGTTGTGTCGTCGTTGCTAGTAATTTGTTTGATTGATCGGTTATCGTATTTATTACTTTATTATTTTCAGAAAAATATCATCGTTGGTTTCCTCGATCGGTTCAGAAAAGATTGAGATACATGACGTTGAGTTTATCTTTGGGAAGAACATTATCTTGGATTATGAATCTTTCGTATCATGGTGTCTGATCGCTGAGTATTCTGTCTTTTATATAGGCAAACACATATCATTCACCTCCCGCACCTGTGGCGGTAATAGTATACGTATATTCGTTTCCACTATAGACAAATTCATCCACATTACTGTTTGCTGATCCAATGACTCAGAGCTTGATTACTGTTCCACTGGTTACTTTGTTGTTCCAACTATCTACGACGTTGATAGTTCATTTACTTCCTGTGGTAGTAGTGAGATCCATTCTGCTTTTTTCTAGTTTTAGTAGTACTGTCTTCGCAGCTCATGGATTTACTGTTACGGGAATCGTGATAGGATCTATACCTGGGATATTGATAGTTATTGTGTCGTTTCCTGCTTTGAAACTTGGATATAGTGTAATATTTAATTGGCCACTAGTGATGACGAAATTATTTGTTTGGGTAAAATATGCTTGTTTTTTTGTGATATTATTATTCGTTATAGATTTTTCTTTTATGCTTCATGGTATCAGTATTCCTTGTTTACTGGTAATATTTGCAACCGTATCTAGTGCATTACCATTTTTGTCTTTGACGGTAATTACCAAACTTGGAATATTTTCTGGTTTGATTTGTGGTATTCCATCGGTATCTGAATATTGAATAGCTGTTTCGTCTTTGGGTAGAGTGAAATTTATTTTTGGTTCTCTTGCTTGTGTGATGTTTGTCTGATAGAGTACAATATTATTTTGAAGAACTGTTATGACGCCTTTGACGACTGAAACTATTTGTTGGACAACTTTGACTGGTGCTGTGATGTCTGCTCATAATCTTTTTTCTATTTGATCTGGTAGTACATTTATAATAATATTTTTATTCTCTTTTATTCCGATAGGTGCTTGATAGATAAATGATGATGTGGCGAAATTATCAAATTTGATACTAGCATTTGCACTTGCACCATCGTATATTTGTCCATCACCACTATTTACGCTGATTGTATATGCTTGTATGCTTTGTCCTATACTATTTCCATGACTATCTTGGGCACTTACTATCACGGGTATTTCAGCTCATTCCATGACAATTTTTGGTGATTGGAGCTGAATATAATCTATTTGTCCTGGTATAATATTTATTACTTCTTGTCTGGTAATACATACATTTCCTATTGCCGGACAGAGTTCTATCATGAGTGCTGTACTTCCTGCTGTTTTCTTGTTGAGAACGATTTCAAAGGTCAAATCTTCTGTATTTGGGTTATAATATTCTTGTGCTTTTTTTGTACAAATATCTTCACTGAGCGTAGTTGTTCCTCTCATTATCCCAAAACAATTATCACCCGTTCATGATATTTTTACATTTATCTTTCCCATGTCTTGAGCCATGCCGATTTTTATTTGAGCATTCCCTGTGGCGTCAACTCAGATGTTGTCGTCTACTCCGATAATTGTTTTATCTACATGTATTATAGCATAATTGTTATATCCTTGTAGCGTGTCTTTTATACTACCATTAGCTTGATTGATTATCTCGTCATTGTTTGGTACTGTTCGTTGTGCACCATATTCTTTTCGTTCTCCCGTTGTTTGTGCTAACGTATTTTTAAGTTCTTTAGTCACTCATAAAACAACTGGTCCAAGTGCGTTTGCAAAACTTATTTTGATATCAAATGGTTTTTTGAGTATTTTTTTTGCCCAACATACCATTGCTTTTCCCCATGGTGATGAGAATGTTTTGAAGTCAAAGAGTAATGCAGTCCCTTGTGTGTCCACTCATTCACAACTATCTACTTCTGCTTGAAGGTCTGCTGCGCTCGACTCTACAAACTGATTTACTGGAGTTTTTGCTTTTACTATATTTTCCTGTATACTTTGGATTTGTTTGATAAATGCTGGTGTAGGTTTTGAAGAAATATAATCTTCGCCGTCAGAATTGATATATCCAACCTCATATCCTGTAGTATCATAGATTGGTGTTATAAATTTGCCCTGATCACTTCCTTCTGTGAGATAGGTATTGGTGACTTGGCTTATTTTTTGATTTATGTCAAAACTGTCCTTTATCTCTGTCATATCTGCAGCGACGGTAGTCTGTTGTAATCTTTCTGGTCGCGTACTATTTTGATAATGTAATAATTTGGCTATCATATCTAGCTTATCATTAATTGTATTGGCGTTACTATTTCCATAGATGGCCTGTTTTCCATATTCAGGGGCATTTTGTAGAGTATCCAGAAAGGTAACTATCTGATTGATAAAATAATCTGTGGGTAAAAGATTGTAATTGTGGGTGTTTGGATTTGCTAAAGCATCAAGCTGTCCCAAGAAATTAAATTGAGCACTGAATGATTGGTAGTATTGATTCTTTTTGTTCTGTTGTGCTTGTAATAGTGTATTGTATTCTATCGCTTTATTTGTTAGGTAGGTTTTTATTGCTTCTCTTATTTCTCCTGTTCCTTTGAGGATAAGTTTATCATTTACTTTTTTGTATACTTGTACTTCATAAAGATTTGGATAATTCAATCTCACTGTGTCTCAGCCGATACCTTGAAAAGTTATATTTCTGATATTATCGATAGGTCTGTCTTGAGTTGTCAGATTCATGCCTTTATTTTTTTCTTTTTTCTCGGGATCAGTCGAAATAGTAAAGGTGTTCATTGTCGCTTTGGTTTGGGTGACTTCTCAGAATATCTCAGCGTCAGAAAATAATTGATTAATTTCTACAAACGGCTGTACGGTTACTGGTACGCCAAATTCGTTGTTATCTCACAGATAGACATGAATTTTGGTAAGACTATCATTTATATTACTAAGATTTGTCTGTAGCATACCTAGTATATTATCCAATGTATCACATACAACTTTATAATGAGTGATATCACATCAACAAGGTATGGGAGTTGGGGATCCACACATCACTACCGCATTGATAGCTACTTTCTTTGCTTGTATTGCCACTATATTGTTGTTGAGTTGTCCAATTGTATTGTATATACCTCGAGCATTGGTAAATGTTGTTTTAAGTGCATTGATATTCATAGTTATATAATCGATGTTTTGTGTGATATTACTTTTTCGTGTATCCAGTATCTCTACTTTTTGATTTTTGAATCCTTCTGACTGGACGATATTTGCAAAGGATGTCGCTACATTCTTAATATTTAGTCCATCCATATAATTGAGCAATGATTCTAGCCCTTCATTGGTTTTTGTTATTCTATTGTTTATTTCTAGAATTTTTGCTCAATTTAGATTACTACCTGTTCGTGTATGTAGTAGCTGTGTTATCTGTGTGGGAGTATATCCTAGGAGTGTGGTTGGATTAAATGTTACCACCTGCTGCATACCATTGTTTCCTGATGCAACTAAGTTTTTTATCTGTCTCAAATTTGCAACCACACCTGTGACATCTAGACTATCTGTTCAACTAAATTCTTCATTTTTTTGTACGATATCTGCTTTTGTTTGTGCTAAATCTTTTATCACGGTAGTATAAAAAACATTGAGTGTAGAAAAATCTTTGAATTTATAAAATTCTGTGTCGGATATTTGATCTCGTGTAGGTGAGATGTTTTTTACTCTTGAATCAATGGTTTTGTATGTATAAATATTTCCATTTCCTCCACAATCTCCTGGATTGTTACTATAAAGAACAGCTTTCCCTGCATTTACTATGTGATATGGTAATGCAGTAAACAAGGTAAAAAAATTTGTCTGTGCATATGTTTTTGGCGGATTGACTGTCCATGTAGGATTCTCAAGATCTCAAACAGGAAGCTGGTTGGTAAAGACTAAATTGCTTCCATTACTTGCGGGATTCGTTATGAGTGCTCATATATTATTACTTCCATGCTGAAGGTCACCAACACCAAACTTTTCCTGTATCATATTAGTATAACTTATCGCCCCTTTATATGAATTAGCATCGGGTTGTGCTGTATCTATTTTTTTTGCTCCAGCTATGTCATATATCGGTAAGACAGCGTTTCTATAATCATAGTTTTTCAATTTCTGTGTTGTGGAGTCCATACTTAAAGGTGATCATCATCATCGATTTCTTACTGAAAAATCTGTGAGTGATTCACATCATCATTGTTTTTGGGTGTCAGCAATATTACATTTATTCCCATCTGAACTATCATTCACTGATCGAGATCTTGGCCTCATACAAATACCTAGTCGTTTTCGTCATAGAAAATAATTGGTACATTTGAGTTGTCGGAGAGATTGTTTATTTGTTTTATATTGTGCGTATCTATCTAATTCATCTTTTGTTGTGTTGAAATCATATCCTCTATTTGCTTCTATCTGCGTTGAAAAGAGTTTGTATGATCCTCCTATAGATTGACCCGTATTGCTGATGGTTTGTCCAGAAATAGATGTGAGATTTTGAAATGTTCCTTTGTATATGTTTGTCTGTTCCGCACTAGTAATACTATTTGCATTCGTTCCGAAGAAATAATTCTCATAATAATTATA
>Ga0118677_10002693_pt1 | contig 35147 bp, 28 predicted proteins | sample AliMusrvi5mmetaG_FD_86154 | JGI IMG/M metagenome (GOLD analysis project Ga0118677, IMG submission 86154)
GCTTAATTTATAACATAATTCATTTCATGGTAAATGATGAAATGCCCTTGTCTATTGGTAAGGGCATTTTGTTTTTTATTCAATTTCTATTGCGTACTTATCTAAAAGACCGGCAACGCCAGCCAACGAGAGGTTTCGGTTGCATCCGTCAATTTAAACTGAAAACAAAAAATCAGCCCAGTTTTCAAATGTCTTCTGAAGAAACAATTTACAGGAAACTATACTTTTGGTTTTTTTGAGTAGACGTTAAGCCTGTTGTCTTTGCGTTGCTGATATTTATCTCTTGTTTCCTGTTCTTTACTTATATCAGCAATAAAAATTGTAGTCCTGCCACCATCAAGGCTGATTGGATGCTTCCCCACCAGTGAGCCAGATAAAAATTTTGAATCAGGGACTTTATATCGGTTATGTTCCTGCATCATTCTATATTCCAAGGTATCTTTTTTCATGGTTCGGGTTCCTGATTTATGGTATGAAACTTGAGTATTTCAACAAGATACGCATAATTTACGGGATTCAGGGTGTTTAATTATCGACAATGATGAATATTTACGTCTTATGAATTCTGTAACCGGCCCCCATTCTAACTTTACAACCGTCTATAAAGATTTTATGAAATCTGGAGAAAAATTTTCATCTCCGCCTATCCAAAGTTTGTCGGGCCCTGTTCCGTCGGCTCATTTTACCTTAAAAACCCGGGATTCAGAATAACGTGATGCAACGGCAACCAAAGTACCGTAAGCATGGGGAGCAAACAACTTGTTGACAATTTCCGGATGGTTGTTCTGTTCCGAAAGATGCGATAAAACTAAAAGCTTCAGAAATGAAGCCCTGTGGTTCATAAAAACGTCGAGTGCCTGGATGTTTGACAGATGCCCGTTCCCACCTCGTATCCTTCTCTTCAGATGGATGGGATAACGCCCGTTTTCAAGCATGGATTCATCGTAATTTGATTCAAGGAAAGCTGCATGGCAGTTCGAGAAATGGCTGAGCAGGTTCCCGCAGGCCATCCCAATATCAGTAAAAACACCTGCAGTTATGCCCCCGCAGCTTATTGTGAAACTGTGAGGATCTATCCCGTCATGTATTTTCGGAAAGATTTTCACCTGCAATTCATCCAGCTGCACCACCTCATGGGATGCAAATATTCTTACCAGGTCAGGTTCAAACCACATCATGCTTTTCAGCATGGTCGGTGAAGATATATAAACCGGGATCCTGTGTTTTCTCGAAAGCACTTCAACTCCCCTGGTATGATCGGTATGCTCGTGGGAGATGAAAACACCTTTTACATTTTCAAGTGAAAGCCCTGCCCTTTGCATCCTGCGTTCAATTTCCCTGCAGTTGATGCCTGCATCGACCAGTACAGCTTCAGTTTCAGTTCCGATATAATAGCAGTTCCCGTTACTTCCCGAGTTAAGCGAACATAAATTCAAAGACATGATGCAAAAGTCGGGAATTAATTAACCAACCCGAAATCCTAAGGGCATTTTATGGTCTCATTGTATCATTTCCCTGAACCGGGTTCATTTGCCGGTTTATTCCAAAGCCCTTTTAAAGAAATATCTGCTTATAAAAATCCCCTGCCCGTTATTTTCAGCCGGGCTCTGGGTGCCGGTAACTATCTTGTCGAATTCCCAGCCCTGGGTTACAAGGTCGTTGATCTTCCTTGTGATGGCAGTATTATTATTGGAGATATTGCCAAAATTAATTCCCACCATGCTGTAAAAATTCTGAAGGTCATCCTCGGTTTTCGATCCATCGGGCATGGTGGTCAGCATTTTTGATCTTCCAAGTCCGCCCGGGATAATCGATTCAACCGTGGTGAACTGCATATAAACCACTTTCGCAGGCTGTGGTGCAGCCGGTTTAAATGCCACTGCAGCTGCAACGAAACCAGCCACTGCAAAAAATAACAGCCAGGGATTCAAATTGATTGTTTTCATGTCTTGAAGTTTTAATGAATATCTGATATGCCAATTAGTCAAATGTAAGGCTGAAAGCCGTCCCTTGTCCGGGTTCGCTTCTCACACCGATCGTACCACCATGCTTCACCATGATCCGTTTCACCGTAGCCAGGCCAATACCTGTTCCTTTAAACTGCTCTTCTGTATGCATTCGCTGGAAAGGGGTGAACAGCTTCCCGGCTTTACTCATGTCAAACCCTGCCCCGTTATCCTCAATGATAACGACAGTTCTGTTGTCTTTTATTTCACTGCGGATAAGGACTTCGGGATGTTCCGTCCTGCTGCTGTATTTAAAGGCATTGTCGAGAAGGTTCTGCAACGCAATCTTTAACAGATGCGAATCGGCATTGACAATGATCCCTTCTTCCACACTGCATCTGAACTCGAGTCCGGAGTAGACCAGTCTGAGGTCCTCGCATATCTTTGCCGCCATTTCGCTGAAATTGCATGGAGCTTTTGTTACTGTCTGGCGGGTGATGCGCGAGAGCTTAAGCATGTCTTCAATGAGATTGTTCATCAGCACCGATGAATCGGTTATGCGATTCAGCAGATCTTTCGCTTCGGCATCAAGCAATTTCTCATAATCTTCTTTCAGCATCGTGCTCAGCCCTTCAATCCTGCGAACCGGCGCCCGTAGGTCATGCGACACCGAATATGAAAAGGCTTCAAGTTCATGATTTGTTGATTCAAGTTTCAGGTTGGTGGACTCCAGTTCTCCCAGGACCTTGATAATCTCTTCTTTCTGCTTGTTGACAAGGTCGTATGCTCTTTTCACCTTTCTCCGGCTTTTTATGATCAGCAGGATCACGATGAATAAAACAACCACACCGCAAGCCGAAACGATGATAAAGATCAGCTGTTGCCTGTTTTTAAGTTCAAGTAGTTGAAGCTGCTGATTTTTCAGCCGCTGTTCATTTTTCACGTTGAGCATCGATGCCCTGGTCACAACTTTCACCCCATACAGCCTTTCATTATATTGCTCACTCATGTGAAGGTATTTATATGCGGTGTTGGTATCGCCTTTCATGGCATAAAGATTGGCCAGCAGGCGTGATGAACCCAGCATTTGCATCACAAAACCTATCCTGCTAGATGCTTCAAGCGCTTCTTTCCCGTAAACGATAGCAGCATCCAGCAGAGCCTTCTTCTGTGCACCGGCTCCTGCAATCCTTCCTTCGATGAGGAGACCCAGGGTTTGAGAGTTCTGGGCTACCATCTGGTTCGCCCCTATCGATTTGAAATACTCCAGGGCTTCCCTCAGCATGGGGTAAGCGGTGTCGGTCTTTCCCGCAAAATAGTATATGGAACCAACCCTGTTCTTTGCCATCATGATCTGCCATTTCATATGATACTTTTCGGCCAGCTTTAAACTGAAGGCGATATATTTCATTGCAGAATCCTTCTGATCGAGGTTCTTGTAACTGTTTCCCAGGCTGCCGTAATTCCTTACGATCCATAAAGGATCCCTGTTTTGGGGGAGAAGTGATTTTGCTTTCAACATGGTCCTGCGGGAGGCAGAGGTATCGAAGCTCATATAGGTCTGGGCGAGGCCGAAAAGGGTTGCAGCAAGAAGGTCGGTATTGCCTTCTTTTTCAAAGATCGCCGCTGCCCGTATCGATTGCTCTATTGATTCGGATAGCAGAGACAGGTAATTATAATTCAGGGCGAGCGATAAGCGGGCCAATCCCTGTCCGTAAAGATCATTCAGTTTCTCTGCTAATGCAAGAGCTTTGAGACCGGGTTCCAGGCCCGCCCGGGGATTGATATGTTTCATTTCATAGCTGATGGTCTCCAGCAGCCTCACCTTATTGGAGTCCTCCTTCATATGCGGCAGCTCTGCATATAGCGAATCAACCAGGGCCTGGCCTTCTTTCTGAGCGTTGGCGATTTTGAAAAAGGACAAGGCCAAGATAAAAATCATCATTGTCCTCATGGGAAAGATTTTATCACTGGAAATATACGAATGAAATCCATTTTATTCAAACGTAAAACTGAACATCGCTCCTTTGCCAGGTTCGCTTTCTGCACTTATTGTCCCGCCATGTTTCACAATGATCCTCTTGACAGTTGCCAGACCTATGCCCGTACCTATGAACTGATCTTCACTGTGCATTCTCTGGAAAGGAGTGAACAGCCTGCCGGCCTTGGCCATATCGAAGCCGGCACCATTGTCTCGTATGAGTATGATTTTTTTATTGTCCCTTGTTTCACTGCTGATGACAACCTCAGGATTCTCTGTTTTGCTGCTGTATTTAAATGCATTGTCAAGAAGATTCTGAAGCACGATGTTAATAAGCCGTTCATCTGCCTCGACAATGATACCTTCCTCTATCTTACATAAGACGCCTGGTCCCGGGTAGGTCAGTTTTAGCTCATCACAGATCTTTGTACACATTTCGCTGAGGTTGCAGGAAGTACGGGTAACAGTTGTGCGGGTGATCCTCGACAGCTTCAGCATATCCTCTATCAGATGGTTCATGACCAGCGATGAAGAGCTGATGCGGTTGAGCAGGTCCCTGCCTTCATCATCCAGCAGATTCTCATAATCTTCCCTGAGCATTTCACTTAAAGCTTCAATGCGGCGGACGGGAGCACGCAGATCATGAGACACCGAATATGAAAATGCTTCAAGTTCCTGGTTCGTTGCTTCCATTTTCCTGTTGGTGACCTCAAGTTCACCTGCGACCCTCGAAATTTCCCGTTCCTGCTGTTTTACGATAAGATATGCTTTTTTTAACCTTCCCCTGCTGTTGATTATCATGACAACGATGATGATAAGAATAATAAACCCTGATATGGCCGCTGAAATGATCCCTTTCTGCTGCCTGTTGCGCAGCTGCAGTAATTCCATCTGCTGTTCCTTCAGGGCCTTTTCTATTTTCCAGCTGAGAACCGAAGCTCTGTTTACTATACGCGCCCCGTATACACTGTCATAATCATTTACGGCATCCCTCAGGTATTCAAATGCCTTGCTATCCCTGCCCTGGGCACTGTATATGTCGGATAATAAACGGTTAGCTGCATACCTCTGTATGATATAACCTATGGAGTTTGCAGCTTCAACCCCTTCACGCGTGAATACTTCCGCTTCATCCAGGTATTGCTTTTTGAGAGCGCCATTCATCTCCATGCTTTGTTTCAACCTGATCCTGCCTAGAGATGTGAGGTTTTCTGAAATCATGCGGGTTGACCTCACCGACCTGAAATAATCAAGCCCTTCCTTGATCAGGATAAAAGCCGAGTCATATCTTGACTGTGCCATGTACAGGTAACCATAACGGTTTTTCCCTACCATGATTTCACCTTTCAGATGGTATTGCATACTGAGCTTAAAGTGTATCCCCATATATTTCTTTGCCGAATCCAGCTGCCCGAGATTTCGGTAATTGTTGCCAAGTGTGCCGTAATTCCTCACTTTCCATTCGATAATATGGTTTAGCGGAAGTAATGCCGTCCCCTGCTGCATATAAGAGGATGATATCCCCTTATCAAGGTCTTTGTACAAATACGCAAGCATAAGGTCCGTTGCGCACAGGTGGTTGTTTTCCCCAAGATTCTCAAAAATATCCTTTGCGTTCAGGGCATGGCCGACTGATTCGGGGAGGTGTGAAAGGAAGTGGTAGATGTACATCAGCGAATAATGTGACAATCCTTTGCCATATTCGTAATTAATCCTCTCGGCAAGCTGAAGGGCCTGCAACCCTGGAACCAGCGCATCCTTTGGATTTATGTTCCTCATTTCGTAGGAAATTGTGGCAAGCAACTTCACTTTGCTGGTATCCTGCTTTGTCCTTTGCAATTCATTGCGAAGGGAATCGATGAGGTACCTGCCTTCTTTCTGTGCGAAAGTGCTTTTTAACAATATTGGCAGAAGCAGGATGAGAATCAGGTATTTCATAGAAACAAATTTCAGTGTAAAAATATAAAAATTTATTTCATTATCAGCCAAACATGAACTTAACATTACCCTTGTTTCGATCTGTTGAAGCCTATATTACTGTATGATTAGCTAATATAAAACTTTCATTAAAGTATTAAACCAAAGAGGGACACAATCACTTCCAGGCATTACCTTTGACGGAGCTTTTGAATTCTTCGTATTTTTACAATAAATTAATCGTCGTACAATGAGACATTTTTCCATCAGCATAGTATTGTTCTTTCTGGCATTTGCAGCATCAGGACAGGTTGCACCGAATAAATTCTTCGTGGCTTTTACCGACAAGAACGGAACACCTTACAATATTAACAACCCCCAGGCATTTCTAACACAGCGGGCAATCGACCGCAGGAATGCGCATGGTATACCTATCGTTGAGAATGATTTGCCTGTAACCCCTTCTTATATTCAGCAGGTGGCAAACCTGGGTGTTACTATCCTGAACCCTACCAAATGGCTGAACGGGGTTACCTTGTTCGCTTCGGATACCTCCGTGATGGCAGCTATCAGGGCGCTGCCGTTTGTCCAGCATGTATACAAAAGCACAGGCGGGAAAAACATCATCCCTGAACCTGCCAACAAATTCTCGCTCGAATCGGCTTACTCGCTGACCAACGGTAACCCCCTGGTTAAATCTGCAAAATCCCCCGCATCCTACAATTACGGGATCTCCTACACTCAGATCCACCAGGTGATGGGAGATGCCCTGCATAACCTGGGTTTCCATGGTGAAGGCAAGATGATTGCCGTTCTTGATGCAGGATTTCAGAATGCTGATATAATCCCGGCTTTCGACAGCCTTAGGACCAACGGGCAGATCCTCGGCACAAAGGATTTCGTGCTTCCCGGCAACAATGTGTATAATGAACACTGGCACGGAACCGCAGTTCTTTCGATCATGGGCGGCAATATACCGGGGACACTGGTTGGAACCGCTCCGAAAGCAAGTTACTGGTTGCTTCGCTCGGAAGATGCGCCAACCGAAAATATCATCGAAGAATACAACTGGGTTTCGGCAGCCGAATTTGCCGACAGCGTTGGTGCTGATCTGATACATTCATCATTGGGTTACACCACTTTTGATACCCCGAAATATAATCATACCTGCGCTGATATGAACGGGCATTCAGCGCCTTCGACAATTGGCGCCAATTTTGCGGCAAGTAAGGGAATGGCAGTAGTCGTGAGTGCAGGAAACGAGGGCGGAACAGGCTGGAACTGCATGAGCGCTCCCGCCGACGGGGATGATGTTGAAGCCATTGCCGCAGTTGATGCCTCTGGTACCAGGGCATCATTCAGCAGCGTCGGAGTGGATACGGCAGGAAGGGTAAAACCGAACCTGGCAGCAATGGGCGTGCAAACAGTTATTGCAATCCCTGATGGCACTATTGGTCTTGGTGACGGCACCTCCTTTGCTTCACCGATCATATCGGGATTGACAGTCTGTTTATGGCAGTCGCACCCTTCGGTAAGTAACTTCGACCTCTACCAGGCGATGCAGCGCTCAGCCAGCCAGTATGCCAACCCCGATTCATTGCTCGGGTTTGGAATCCCTAATTTTTCAAATGCAATAATCATACTGAAAGTTGATAAACCGGCACTGCCAGTTACCTCTGTTTTCCCAAACCCCTTTACAGGTCAGCTATCAGTTAAATTTTTCTGTACCCGCGAAGAACCTGTGGATATTGTTCTTGTTGACCAGACTGCGAGACAGGTCCTGAAACTTACAACCAGCGGGATGCAGGGAGAAAACAACTTTGTTCTTTCTTCCCTCTCCGGTCTCAGCCCCGGCATCTATTTCCTTAAGATATCAGGTGATGACTTCACCGATACCAGGAAAATCGTGAAACTCTGAATTTAAAAAAGGGCGGTGATAAGTCATCCGCATACAGGATCAGGCAAGTTCGAAAGCACAGAAATAGTAATTGTTCGCGGCGGCGACCAGGTCCATTTTCAGGTAATAGCTTTCAGTGAAGTTAAGGAAAGCCAGGAATTCATGCATGGGAACGTTGAACTGGTCGAAGAAAATGATATCCCCTTTTTGCAGGTAGGGCGCCAGTGATGTTAAGACATATAAAGTGGATGTGTACAGGTCGGCATCCATCATGATCACCTTGCGGCTTGCTTTATCCAGGCTTTTCAGGTATCCCGGGAGGGTCTCCTGGAACAATCCTTTTTCAAAGCCTGCACGGATGTCGTTTACCTGGGGGAGCTTTGAGTTGGTTGACATTGCTCCTTTCTGAAAACCTCCCCAGTCCTCAGGCAGGCCTTCGAAGGTATCGAAACCCGTGAACCGTGATTCGTGATCGGTATTATGTTTTACCCACCATTCAAAGGAATATCCACCTGAAACGCCGAATTCAAGATATTGTATTTTTCCCGAGAGCTGTTTTTTATCCTTGACGTATTCGTAAAGTTTGTATCGTTTATTGTAATCCCAGCGGGGGGAATAGAAATCGTTGAATTCAATATTCCCGTGTGCAGAGATCCACTTTGAAACTTTCGAAAGGTATGCAAGGTTGAGCATCCCTCCGCTGAACGGTGAGACAACCCGGTGCAGGCCGAAACGAATAAAATTCCACTTTGTCTTTCTGATCAGGCTCAGCTTCATGCCCATAACCCCTGTATTTAAAGGACCAGGGGCAAAAGTACTGATTTATTTTCATCTCTCGGCATAAGCCTGTTCAGTTTGGTGAAACTGAAAAAATGCAATACCTTTGTTATAGTAAAATAAGGTTCTTTTGTTGTGCGGGAAAATATTCACAGCTTCCTGCCGTTATGTTTTGCCAGGGTTCAAAAGATCCAGATGATTAAAATGCATTAACCCCGGGGCCCGGCCCCTGATTCCGTATAAGCTGAGTGGAATTTACCGGAACGAATAAAAAATGTAAAACCAATAAGAATAAAATGAAAAAAATAGGAATTCTCGGATCGGGGATCGTCGGACAAACTTTGGCCAACGGCTTCCTGAAAAACGGATATGAAGTGATGGTAGGGACCGGCGATGTGAAGAAGCTGGCCGAATGGAAATCGAAAGGCGGAGCTTCGGCTCATACCGGGAGTTTTGCGGAAGCAACAGTATTCGGAGAACTTATCGTTCTCGCGGTAAAAGGAGATGCTGCAGCCTCAGCCGTTGCAAAGGCAGGAGCCGATAACCTTAACGGAAAAACAGTGATGGATGCTACAAATCCTATCGCAAATGCAGCCCCGGAAAACGGCGTGCTAAGGTTCTTTACCGACCTCAACGAATCCTTGATGGAAAAACTGCAGAAATCCTTCCCGGGAGCTAACTTCGTGAAAGCGTTCAACAGCGTTGGAAATTCTTTTATGGTGAACCCTTCCTTTCCCGGTGGAAAGCCATCCATGTTTATCTGCGGAAATTCAGAACAGGCAAAGTCAGAAGTAAAAATCATACTTGACCAGTTCGGATGGGAGACAGAGGATATGGGAATGGCTGAAGCAGCGAGGGCTATCGAACCCCTGTGCATGCTCTGGTGCATCCCGGGCCTCACGAAAAACAGCTGGACCCATGCATTCAAATTACTTAAAGCCTGATCTCACAAAAATAATCGTACATCGTACATTGTACATTTTCAGTTCTCAATCTTAAAAGCAAATAACATGAAAACATATGTCATCATAGGCGCTACCGGCCATACAGGTAAACCCATAACGCTTGGGCTCCTTGAGAAAGGAAATAACGTCCGCATCATTGCGAGGAATACTGCCAAAACATCTGAGCTTACCGATAAGGGAGCCGTTCTTTTCCAGGGCGACATCAGCGATGCCGGGTTACTGAAAAGGGCTTTTGAGGGAGCCGATGCTCTTTACACACTGGTAGCAATCGATCCGCAGGCTGTTGATTTTTATGCGACCCAGGTTAAGCAGGTAACAGCGGTGGCCGAAGCACTCAAAACATCCACTATAAAACACGTAGTCTCCCTCAGCAGCGTTGGCGCGCATTTACCAACAGGGGCAGGCGTGGTACAGGGTCTCCAGAAAATGGAAGAGATCTTCAACGGGATCCCAGGGATAGATATACTATACCTTCGTGCCGGGTATTTTCTTGAGAATGGTCTCGGGATGGCCGGAATGGTTAAGATGCTTGGACTCCTCGGGACACCGGTCCGCGGCGACCTGAAGATACCTATGGTTGCAACGAAAGATATTGCCGCCGTCGCATTGAAGCACCTGCTTGCACTTGATTTTACAGGCAAAAGCCATGAGTATATCCTTGGAGCCCGTGATTACACTTACGAGGAAATAACCTCTCTTTATGGAGAGGTAATCGGGAAACCGGGCATGAAATATATACAGTTCCCTTATAATGATGCCAAACAGGCTTTCATGATGATGGGTATGGGCGAAAGCTTTTCCGACCGCATGATAGAATTCACAAAAGCAATGAATGAGGGACATGTGATGGCAGCGCATAAACGGACAGCAGAAAACACAACTCCTACCACTGCCGAGGAATTTGCTCTGGTGTTCCGTGATGTGTACGAAAATTCGTGAACCGTTCACGAGTCACGGTTCACGAGTCACCAGTCACCAGTCATCGGTTTTTCCAATCCAGTTTTGCCCGGAAGACCACCTGGTCGTCTTCACGTCTTACTCCTTTTACAAGCGTTGATAGCGGGGTCTGTACATCAGCTCTGTCGGGGTCTTCAGTTATAAGCCCCTGCCCGAAAATATCAACCTCATCTCCCAGTTTTGTCTCATGAAGGTATTCGATGGTGAAACTGCTGATGAATTTTTTCTTATGAATACCCGGGGGGATTGAGTTCAATATCCATTCGACGTAACGGGTGTTGTTCACATGCCCGTACATGTCGATCTCCGCGAAGCGTGCTTTTTCGCTTGACATGAATTCAAGCGGACCGCCTATCAGGATTTTTTCGGGCTTCTCTTCCATGACAGGAGTATGGCGAGTAAGCCTGAGTATTTCCCTGTCAACCACCGCCTGCTGCGGCCTCTTCGTTACCGGGTCCAGTATGAACCACTGGGAAGTTGCGCAGCCTATTCGCTTTCCCGAGGAATCCAGTATCTCGAAATCACGCATGGCAAAAAGCCCTTCGGTTCCCCTGTGCCAGGTTTTAATTGAAATGTTATCGGTCCATGCAGGGTACTTGTCGAGCTTCACCAGCAGGCGGACAAGTGCCCAGATGAATTCAAACTCATTGCCTTTTCTCAGGCCGAAATCCAGGTGGTCGGCATGATGCCAGGCAGTTTCCTGCAAGTAGTTACATATAGCTGCAAGGTTTGCCGTTTTAGTGATGTCGGTATCGTACCAGCTAACCGCATAACGGTCGGTCCAGATACTCTGTTTCTCTTCCATGCCGGCAAAATTAATGTTTACTTTTGTGGTACAATAATTTTCAAACTATGGAATTCAACCGCGAATCAGCTCTTGCACTATTACACCAGCATGTGAAAAATGAAAAGATGATCTTCCATTGCCTTGCTTCCGAGGCCGTGATGAGAGGCCTTGCCCGCAAACTCGGGCGGGATGAGGAAAAATGGGGACTGGCCGGGCTGCTGCATGACCTTGACGTTGAAATCACCAATGCAGATGCCGCCATCCATGGCACACAGACCGAGGTCCTGCTTAAGGATTATCCGGTGAATGAAGATATCCTTGATGCCATCCGCATGCATAATGAATATTCATCAGGGAAAGAAAGAAACACCGAATTCCAATACGCCCTGGCTGCAGGAGAGACCATCACAGGGCTCATTTTCGCCACAACTTATGTTTATCCCGACAAAAAGCTGGCGAGCGTGAAACCGAAATCCGTAGTCAAAAGAATGAAGGAAAAAATGTTCGCTGCTTCGGTGAAACGCGAGAACATCCTTGAATGCGAAAAGATCGGGATCCCTATCGATGAATTTGCTGCACTTGCAATTGAATCAATGATGCCTGTCGCAGCAGACCTGGGATTATAACATCCTCCTGAAGTCTCCCAAATATTAACGGAGCCTGTCAAGCATGAACGACATGGTTTCATAACTTATGCCATCAAATGTCGTTTCCACAAATTCGGTTCTCTTTGAATCGGAACTGATCAGCCCTCCTTTGAGCATGAAGCTCTGGTAATCATGCTCCCCTGCCCCGTAATAAGTCGCCAGCACGCAACCTGTTGCACTTAATCCGCAGAGGAACAGGGTGTTCACCTTCAAATCCTTAAGAACATTATCCAGATCTGTGCCTGTAAATGAATTAGGATAGTGCTTGATCACCTTAGGGTCGCTGTCGGCTGTTTCAACACTTTTTGTGAACTGGAACGCTTCGGAATCTTCCCCCGGAGTCCATTTCGGGTCCTGGTGATAGATCCTGATCACGGGTAATTTATGCTTGTGGAAAGCATTGACTGCAGCATTGATAACTTCAATCGCTGTTTTCTTGTCTTCTTCCGACATGTATGGGAGAAAAGCATTCTGAATGTCGATAACAAGCAAGGCCGGTCTCATGGGGTCCGACGGACCCGCAGCTGTCGCTTCCTGGGCATGCATCCAACCGGGTACTAAAAGCAGGATTAGACTGAAAAGAAAGAATAGGTTTTTCATGGTAAAGTGATTTTGTTATTCTTTAACGTAAATATAGCAACCCTGTACTATTTACGAAAATCTATTCGACATGACAGGCGGGCGTGTCGCCCAAAGATGCAATTCTCCGGTTATTCTGAAAGGTATTTCGAGAATTTTTCGTCAATGTGTTCATTGAACCAGCGGTCGATGACGGACTTCCTGAACCTCCACTCTTTGCCAAGTTTCGCAGCGGGAATCTTCCCGTCCTGGGCCCAGGTATAGATGGTTTGCGGCTTAACCTTAAGGTATTTCGCAACTTCTTCGAGGGTCATTATATCTTCCATGGACTACTTTCCTGATTGATGCAGCAGTTTGAGTGTGTCGTAAGGCGGATTGACCTGAGTGTTTGTCCGATCGCCCGGCTGGGGCGGTTTTTCAACCGGCTTCGCAGGTGAAACCAGTTGCCCGACCGAATACACTATCGCCGTGTAAAAATTCCCTTCATACTTCCTGAACCATTTGAATTCCTCGTTCTTTTCGCAAAGGAAGGGGCGGAGGTTCCAGGCAAGCTGAATACCCACAAATGCAAGGATGATAACCCATATCCTGAATACCGTTACACCTACCTGGGGATAAATATTTCTCTGGTCGCAGGCATATCTCAGGGCGTCTACCATCAGCTTCATTCCGAATATCCCCGCAAAAATGAATATCGCAACATGGAGGAGCTGAAGAAAATGGTAGTTGCCCCCTGTGATCTGGAAGACTATCACTATGGGTGCAAAGGACAAGGCGATGGTGGCAGTGAGCACCACCCCGCTAAGCACTATCATCGTCATCTGCCTTATGCTCATCTTCGAACCAAGGACCTGCTGGATTATGAAAAACGAGGGGAAACAAAGGATTATAGTGGAAAGGAAAAGGATGATGACTTTCACACCGGCTACCATAGACTGGGTAAAGCTATGGTAGCTTCCCATGACCACACCGTAAAGGAAGGCGAAAATGCAAATGATAAACAGCTGGTAAAGGATAAGGCGGTTTGACTTTGTTTTTTCAATCTCCCCGAAAAAGGATTCCTTATTCTGGAAGATCTGAAATACTTCACGAAGGTCGGATGAGGATTTCATAATGAATATATGTTAATTCAGAACAAAGATAAGGAATTTATAATCGTTTGTCAATGTTTATTATTGTTTTCTATTGTTTATTACTGTGAACTTGAATTCCTGTCAAGCCCTCCTACGCCGATATTATTGTAATTTTACGGTCCAAAATAAAACTATGCGCAAACAACTCTGTCTTACCCTGGTCCTTATAATGCCTGTACTCATGCAGGTTTCAAGGGCCCAAAACCAGGATTCGCTCACGATAAGGAAGTTGTATTCTGAAGCTCTTACTAATCCGGTCGCTTATAAAAACCTTGAATACCTTTGTACGAAGATTGGCGGCAGGATATGCGGAACCGCCAAGGCAGAAGAAGCAGTACAGTTTGCAAAGAAGGTTTTCGAAGGGATGGGACTCGACAGTGTTTACCTTCAGCCATTGATGGTTAAGCATTGGGAAAGGGGCAAAAAGGAAGTTGCCACTATAATATCAAAGAAGAAAGGCAGGAAAGACCTTCATGTATGTTCACTCGGAACTTCAATAGGCACCGGGGATGCAGGGATAAAGGCAGGAGTTGTGGAGGTAAAGAATTTTGACCAGCTCAAAGCCATAGGGAAGGCGGGCATTGAAGGTCAGATCGTCTTTTTCAGCCGGGCCGCCGATGAATCACGCATCAACACTTTCGAGTCTTATGGAGGAGCCGTAAACCAACGCGCCCAGGGCGCCATGCAGGCGGCCCGATTCGGGGCATCAGCCGTCATTATCCGCTCGGCAACTACCGCGCATGACGATTTCCCTCATACCGGGGTTCAGCATTATACCGATACTGTGAAAGCCATACCTGCAATGTGCGTCAGCACCAACGATGCTGACCTTCTGTCGTCATGGCTTAAGGAAGATCCTTCGCTTAAGCTGAACATGGTCATGGACTGTCAAAACCTTCCCGAGGCTCCAAGCGCAAATGTCGTAGGCGAGATCCGGGGCAGTGAACATCCCGAAGAAGTCATAGTATTCGGCGGCCACCTGGATGCCTGGGATAAAGGCGAAGGTGCGCATGACGACGGGGCAGGGATGGTCCAGGGAATAGAGGTCCTGAGGATATATAAAGCGCTTGGAATAAAGCCGAAACATACCATCAGGGCTGTTGCATTCATGGATGAGGAAATAGCCCAGAGGGGAGCCGCAGCCTATGCCGATGCTGCCAAAAAGAAAGGCGAGAAACATATAGCCGGGATAGAAGCCGACCGCGGAGGAGCAAGCCCCTGGGGCTTTTCAATAGATGCACCGGATCCTCAGCTCAATAAAATCAAGAGCTGGAAACCCCTGTTTGCTCCTTATAACATCTGGTTCTTTGAAAAAGGCGGCAGCGGGGTCGACATCAGCAGCCTGAAAAAACAGGGGGCCCCTGTTATCGGGCTCGTTACCGATCCCCAAAGATATTTCGATTACCATCACTCGGGCAACGACACCTTCGACAAGATCAACGTGCGCGAACTCGAACTCGGAGCCGCAGCCATGGCGGAGCTTGTGTATTTGATTGATCAGTATGGGCTCTAGGTACCGGGCGCTATGTTACTAGGTTACTAGGTTGCTGGGTTACTGGCTTCCCAGTAACCCAGCAACCCAGATATCCTTACTTCGCCCCCATCTCTTCCAGCAGGAACCCTGCCTTGCCGTATTTCTCGGTGATGAACAGTACGTAATGTATATCTACGTTTATACAGCGCTGCAGGTTGTAATCATACTGCCAGTCGCTGATCATAGATTCATAATTCCCATCAAACGCAAGTCCGCAGATCTCACCTTTTGCATTTAAAACAGGGCTTCCGCTGTTTCCGCCGGTAATGTCACACTGGTTCAGGAAAGCCACAGGAACATCTTTTATAGCCGGATTCCGCCATTTCCCGAAATCTTTTTTAGTATAAAGATTCACAAGTGCATCAGGTGCATTGAACGGCTCGATACCGGTATTCTTGTCAACCACTCCTTCAAGGGTGGTAAACGGGTAATACCATACCGCATCGGCAGGCTTGTAACCCTTGATCTTACCCCAGGTGAAACGCTTGGTTCCGTTGGCATCGGGGTACATCGTACTCCCCTTCCATTCGTAAAGCCCATCGAGGTAAATCTTGCGGATGTCGGTGACATTGTAATTGAATTTCTGACCGGTCTCCTGTATTTCAATAGCCATGGGGTCTATGCTGTAGGCCAGGGTGATGAATGGATCGTTCAGGTCCTTTAGTTCCTTAGTCGATTTTTTGAACAAGGTCTTTACATATTCGATATCAGTAAGTTTTGAAGCTTTGAACGCTTCTTCGACAAACTGTTCGTTCGTCTTGCCCGAATTGAAAATGTAATCCAGCCCTGTGATCCTCTGCCCTTCGGGCAATGCTTTGGCCATGTTCAGCGAACGCACCATCAGCGCCTTGTCAACAGGCTCATAGTACCCTTCATAGGCGTATTGCAAACCTTCGATGGCCTGGTTAATGGCATCTTCAGAAAGTCCCGGCCGCCTTTCACCTTCAGGCTTGTCCATTTCCTGGGCCAGGGCAATCACCTGCTGTGCGATTGACAGCGGGGTCCCCGACAAACCCTGGAGTAGCCCGAATACCTGGTCCCGAACTTTCGTCACTTCGATCAGCTTGTATTCAGCTTTTTCTTTCTGCAGGATATCCGCATATTTTGCCTTGGTTTCAGGCTTGCTGTTTGCCCAGTTCACAAATTCCTTTTCGAATTCCAGCTTCTTCTCATAGAAATGGGTCTTCTTCATCCCGTCGAGCTTGCCCTGGTAATTTTTCATGGCATTGGCAAGGCCTTTTACCTGCCCTGCTATCTTGATCTGCCCATCCCTGTTGTTCCTTGTAAGCTGGTCGCAGAGATCTATGATCTCCTGGAAATTTTTGATCGAGAAAGGATAGTTATAATGCTCATTATAATACACCGAAGTGGATGAACGGTAGCGGGTAGTCTGTCCGGGATATCCGATAATAAAATTGAAATCGCCATCCTTCAGGAAATCCTTTGCAACCTTAAGCCATACTGTGGGATGGTAAGGTACATTGACGGAAGCATACTCCTTGCCGGTCCCGTCGGGTGCGCAATACACCCTGAAAAATGAAAAGTCCCCCGTATGCCTTGGCCACATCCAGTTGTCGGTCTCTCCCCCGTAATTTCCAATAGAAGAAGGTGGCGCATACACCAGGCGCACATCCTTGAACACCTTGTGAACATACAGGATATACTGCCTGCCGTTATACATCTGGGAAACCATGGCTTCGATGTCTTCCTTACCGTTTTTGGCAGCTTTGGTCATTCCCGCGATCTTTTCATTGATCTTCTTGTTTTTTTCTGTCGGATCTGTAATCCCTTTAGCCACCTCAAGCACTTCGGCTGTCACATCCTTCATGCTGATCATCAGCCTGGCCTGGTAGCCGGGTGCTGTGATCTCATCGCCGCGTTTGGCTGCAAGAAATCCATTGGCCAGGTAATCGTTATTTACGCTGGAATTGCGTTGAATAGCCGAAAATGCAACATGATGATTTGTAACGAGCAGCCCGTCCTTCGAGACAAAGGATGCTGTTCCACCGTCAAGCTGCACAATGGCGTCGGATACCGCAGGTTTGCCCGGGCTGTAAACAGCAGTTACGGGTATCTGCAATCCTTTTTTGGCCAGGTCAAGCTGGTTGATCTGGTTTAACAGCCACATCCCTTCCTGGGCATGCAATTGCAGGATACTGGCGAATAATAAAAAAATTAAGAATACTGATTTTTTCATATGACCTCCTTTAATGTTTAAGTTCCGAAGACTGAATGGATATGGCGAACGTTTTCTCTTAAGGTTACAATTTCTTTTAACCTTAACAGAAAATTTTTAGGTTTGTAAAGTCAAAATAACGATGCTGTTCAATTTTTCAGCCGGCAATATACTTATTGAAAAGAGCCTGCAAAAAAGTAATTGATGAGCCGTAACGAATTGCCGGTAAACGGGTCTAATACGTCTGTAAGATTTATTGTTAAATCAATGGTATGAAAGACGACAGGATTGAAAAAACCCGTGGAATGATAGTTTTGCAGTGGGTCCTGGTCCTGCTGTTTGTTTTTTATCTTGCCGGCCTTATCAAAATCGTCCTGCTAAAGCAATTAAGCCCTGCCCAGCTTTTTCTTCAACACCATTCATTCAAATCCTTCAACCTGGTCCCCTTCACCAGCATCAGGCTTTACCAGCATATTGCAGGTAAAATAGGGTTCCTGCGTTGGGCAGGAGGAACATTCGGAAACCTCATCATTTTTATACCTATGGGCTGGTTCATCCCGTTACTGGTGCGTTCCCGCCGTCCTATCCTGTTGGTCTTAACTATCTCTGCCTTGCTCAGCCTCGGGTTTGAGATCACCCAGTATCTTACCGGGACCGGCAGTGCCGACATTGATGACATTATTTTAAACATAGCAGGAGGCATGCTTGGTTACCTTGTATATATTTTGCTGCAGGCATTTATTGGAACAGGAACCGCTCTCAGGCTGGGCATGATCATTTTGTTTCTTGCCTTCCTTGCAGGGGCTTCCGTTGTGATTTACAAGGAATACGGGTTTACCCTGGGCCTGGTCAGAACAAAATTCATCACTGTCGGTGGAAACGGGATCCCTGCAAGAAAGCCTGATATTTTCGGGCAGTTTTCAAGGCTTTCTCACGACAGCCTGTTCTTTGAAGCATTCCCGTTAACTTCGGGGATTGCCGAAGCAGACAGTCATCCAGAAAAGAACCGGGATTTTGTAATGCTTACGCCAGGTACTAAAATTTTCAGGCTGACTTCAGATTATAAGGACTATGTTGTCACCGACTCGATGCATGAATCGTTTCCTGCCGCCCTTTCATCGATTGAGCCCGGGCTGGCGACAATCAGGGTGTGGAGGAACACCTCGGGTGACCAGGAGCTGGCTGCGACGGTAGTGTTTTACCTGCTGACAAACAACAGCGGAGAAAAACGTTCTTCGGTGCGGTTTGCAGGAAACAAGAGCAATCCGTCCCATAATCATCCGGATTATAAGCAGGCCCTTGAGATGGTAAGCGATAAAAACCTATTCCCGACCATGTCGGGCAGGATCCTTGAAATCAGGCATGACACCGTGATCATTGACAAGATTATTACAAAGGTCCTTGCAAATGGTTCATCCCTCTCATTCGGCACTGCCAGGGGAAGCAAGAATTTCAATAAAGCAAGGCTGATCATTTCGCCTTCAACGATCTATTTCAGCAAACAGGTTATCAACGGGGGAAAAAGTCCATCGGTTGTGAAACATATCAGCCCGGGGCACCTTAAACCCGGCGATTTTCTTAATGTTTACGGCCCTGAAAAGGATAAGCTGGTCAATGCTGAAATCCTGAGTATTGTTAATTTTTAAACCCCGGATTCCAACTTTCGCGAAATATTTGTGTCTTTTTGTTAAACAGGAATGAATTGGGAGCAGAAACCCCTGATATAAACCGGGAACTCATTGAGCAATGTATCAGGGGAGACCGCGTGGCCCAGTACCGCCTGTACAAACAATACTCGACTGCAATGTACAACCTGTGTTTGCGAATGGTTTCCGACAGATCCGAAGCAGAAGACCTGCTGCAGGAGTCTTTTGTGAAAATGTTCAGGGAACTTCCCTCTTTCCGCGGGCAAAGTACAGTAGGTGCATGGCTGAGGCGGATAGTGATCAACCAATGCCTCAATCACATCCGGAAAAGACAACTTTCATTCGTTGCACTTGACGACCATGAATTGATAGATACTCCTGATGAGGAGCTGACTTCTTATGACATCACTGCGGATGATATCCACCGGGCCATCCTGCGCCTCCCCGAAGGGGCAAGGGTAGTTTGTGTACTTCACCTCCTGGAAGGTTACAGGCATTCGGACATAGCAGAAACACTGGGTATTTCGGAATCCACCTCCAAATCGCAGTACCGGAGAGCGGTGAGCTTGCTCCAGGATTCCTTAACAAAAAAGGTGTATGAAAAGTAAGTTTGAAGAACTGCTTGAAGAAAAAGCCGGAAGCCGGCAATATGCAGTCGGCAGTCGGCAGTCGGCAGCCGGCAGTCGGGATCCGGGAAATGGATTCCCTGATATTGAAGTTCCGGATGATGAAAAGATCTGGAAGGGAATTTCTGATGAACTGGGAAGAAGCCGGAGGCTGAGGATAGGCAGGCTAAGCGCTGCAGCCGCGATACTGCTCCTGTTCTCATCCGGCGTAGCCGTGTTCTTTATGATCAGCCAGGGAAAAACCGCATCAACTGTTTATTCACTTCAGAATGTCTCAAGACAAATGGGTGAAGAGGAGAATTTTTTTAGGCTCACAGTCATGCAGAAAATGGAGGCGGTTAAAAAATCCGGCGCCAGTCCCGATGATTATTCCGAAATGATGCAGCAACTTGAGCAGATCGACAGGCAGTATGCCACTTATATGAATGACCTTAAGGAGTTGGGGAACCAGCCGAAAATATTAAAAGGTATCATCCGTTGCTACGAAATGAAGATCAGGGTGATTGAAAAAACATTGAATGAAATTGCAAAGACGAAACAAAATGAAAACGAAAAGCATATTCTTTAGCCTGTTATTACTGGGATTTATTGCATCGGGATCCGGCGTTGCCGCCAGGGAAATCAAGGAAATCAAGGAGACTTATTCCTGCGAAAGAACCCTCAATGCAACGACTCCCATTTGTTTTAAAAATAAAACCGGTCCCCTCAGGGTGGAGACCTGGGAGAAAAATTCAGTCAAAGTCGACATAAGCATCAGCATAGACGGGGATGATGACCAGGTTAAAAAAGCCCTTGACTACATTAAAAAAATGAATTTCCAGCAGTCCGGCGACACCCTGGTGTTCAACACCAGGTTCTGGCAATCCATGAATTCAGGTTCGGGTATAACGATACAGAATTTTCATGTATTTGGTAACCATATCCATTTAACCCTTTGTGACGGAGAGGAGATCAACCTGATAAGGTTTGATCTTTCGTTTGTAATGACCATGCCAAAAGATAATCCGCTTTCGCTTACCCAGGCCTATGAAAATGTGACCTTACCCGATCTGAACGGCAAAATAAGCCTGGATCTTTATGAAAGCAACATGATTGCCGGCAAGCTTCCGAATTGCCAGTCCATAGTGGCTAAATACGGCAAGGTAACGATAGATTCGGTGAAGGACGCCACGTTAACGCTTTATGAGAATAACCTTAAGCTAAGCCATGCCGGTAACCTGACCATTAATTCAAAATATTCCGAAACAGAGATAGTCACCGCCGGCAAGATAAGTTTAAATTCTTACGAGGATAAAATCCATGTCACCAGCCATGGCAACCTGAGCGTTAAAGCAAAATACACTTCGTTCACACTGGCCGATTTCAACATCGGGGCGTTTGATCTTTATGAATGCACCCTAACGGCTGGGAACAGCGATGTAATCGCAATGACCGCGAAATACTGTGATCTGAAATTCATTTCCTGTAAAGCTGTTGTGATCACTTCATATGAAAACAAATTCAGTTCTGAACAGCTGGGTGACCTCAAGGCCGGGTCGAGTTACAGCTCATATAAGGTGACCAAGCTCGACGGTAGCCTGGTTATGTCAAACAGCCACGAGGACAAGGTCAGCGTGATGAAGGTTGGAAAGAAATTCACAGGTATTAACCTGGTGTGCAAATACACCGATGTGGATCTGCAGTTCGAACCCGGTACCGCTTACAAGCTCGATGCCGATGTTAAATACAGCAGTTTCGATTTCAACAAATCCTCGTTCAGGGAGATCCGCTATCACAAGGAAGATGACATTTTCCAATACCTTGGAGTGACCCAGGGAGGTGATGAAAATACTATACCTGTTGTGAAATTACAGATGTATGAAGGAGGAATAAAGCTGAAATAATTCTCATTCAAAACACGATACTTATGCTTTTTGAGATGGTCCCGCTGGTTACCGTGATGACATCCCTCACACTTTGTGCGCCTCCCGGGACATCAAGCCTGATCTGACCGTTGCTTGTGAACGAATTGGTATAGGAATTAGAGTAGCCGTCGGAACCCAGGACAGAGATTGTTACAGATGTCCCACCCGGGTCAGGACAAATCACATCCGCATATGCAGAATATCCTTGCTTGGGTCCGGGATCAGCAGGATCGGTGTAGAGGTTGTTGATGTCGAAGGTCCCTCCCATGTCGACCATATAGGTTTGCGGATTTGCAGGGTCGAAAGACTGAGACCCGGGAGTACATGCAGCCGATCCGGGAACTGTAACGGTTACCGTGAAGGAATAGCCCCCCTTGGGTTCAGTGTAAAGCAGGTTCGCCAATTTGCATAACTCGGCGATGTTATTTTTCTCGGCAAATTTGCAGAGCGCATCCAGCGCCCCCATTGCTTTGCCGCACATCGCCTTGATCTTGTCGCCTGAAGCGTTACCCGGGAAAGCTTCTGCGATCTTATCCGAAAGCAGCTGGCAAACCTGCACACTTACATTTGCGGGCAGCACCGAAATCAGGTTATAGGTGTCGCAAACATCTTTTGCAATTGTACCAACCTTATCACAGGTCTGCTCATAATTTGCCGGGGGTTCCCCCGATTTGGGAATGTTTGTCGAATAAAAGCCATTGCCGATATTTGCGCAGGGATATGCGGAAACCCCCAATGGAGGGGTCACATTCAGCACCACGGTGGCATTGGTTACATCCACACCGCATTTCCTTACATGAAATATCATAGCATTGTCAGTGACCGGCTTCAGGGGTCTCATTTCCCCGGGATGATACTCTTTATATGCAAATTTCCCCGGGATGTTTTTCCTGATATTCTCAGGTTTTCCCGTATCGCCATAAACCGGGTAAGATTTGGCACCCTTCAGGTTTATAGGTATGCTAACCTGGACCTGTCCGTCGGGGGATATAGCTTTCAGCCTTAACGTGGTATCATTATTCCAGGTGTATTCAAATACCGTGCCGTTTGGCGTTAGTTGCCTTGCAGGCAATGAGTTGGCATCGAGACTGATCAGGAAATTCCCCTCCATATCGGGGTATTTGACTGTCACATTCTGTATTTTCACCGGATTGCCTGCTGCATCTTTGGTGCCCGAATAGGTTACTTGCGTCCCGTCTTCATAGGTTACATGAAGCAGGGTTGGATCAGTGGGGTTGGTGTAGCTGTCAATTGAAAAAGTATAGGTCTGAGAGGAAGAATCTGATTTTTTGTCACATTGCACGAATAAAAGCAATGAAACAACAAGGGTAAATAAGAATAAAAGTTTTTTCATGGCCTTGGTTTTTAACGACATAAATATAATTCAGAAAAATAATAAAGTCAAGTTTATCATGTATTTTTACAACTAAATCCTAAGATCCCAGTATATGAAAAAGCTCCTCCTTCTTGCTGTCCTGTCTGTAATTATGGCTTCGTGCCAGTGGACGGTCAATCACAAAACAAGCCTGAACCAGGCGGATACCACAAAGCCTGCTGAAATAGCAGTTATCGACAACGGCAATGTTGTCTTCGATAAGTACTTCACCGATAAAACCATGCGTCTCGATTACGATCATAGCGGCACATCCAAAGAAGAACATTTTGCTGTTGACCGTATTGTTTCCGACGGAGCCTGGCCGGGAAGTACGTTCGTTCTGATCGACAAGCTGGCCATGGGGCCGTATTTTTTCAGTGTGATAGATAAGGACAGCAAGACCCTGTTGTATTCACGCGGATTTGCCGACATTTTCGGGGAATGGGCCAGCACACCCGAAGCTGATAAGAACTGGGGGTCATTCAACGAATCTGTCCGCTTCCCCTGGCCCCTGAAACCAGTGACCGTGGTTATGGGAAAACGCGATCCGCAGACAAACAAATTCAAAACCATATGGACCACCGATGTTGACCCTGCATCAAGGGAAGTGAATCCGGCAGATCTCGCACATTCCAATGTAGTGGATGTGATACAGGAGAACGGTCCCGCTTCCTCGAAGTTAGATATCGTAATCCTTGGCGACGGCTATACCAAAGCCGAAATGGGGAAGTTCAAAGCCGATGCTAAGAAGCTTTCGGCCTTCATGATGGCCCAGGATCCTTATAAGTCAAGGGTAATGGACATAAACATTCGGGCCGTTGAAACCCCTTCGGAAGTTTCGGGAGTTTGCAAACCTCACCCGGGAGTATTCAAAAGGACGGCTTTGAGCGTGCAATACGGGATCTTCGATTCGGAGCGTTATGCGCTTACCTTCGACAACAAAACCGTGAGGAACGTGGCTTCGCAGGTACCGTATGATTTTATGATCATACTTATCAATGAGCGCACATACGGGGGAGGCGGGATCTATAACCTGTACACAACCGTTTCGGTGGATAACAAATACGCCGAATATATCATGGTGCATGAATTCGGGCACCACCTGGGCGGACTGGCCGATGAATATTATACATCCTCAGTTTCCTATGAAGCTCAGGATATCAAGGTTGAGCCCTGGGAACCTAATGTTACCGCGTTGCTCGACAAAAATAACCTGAAGTGGAAAGACCTGGTGACAGCGGGCACCCCAATCCCTACTCCCTGGAACAAGGAAACCTTCGACAAATTCGGTTATCAAGTTCAGAAAGAGCGCGACAGCCTGAGGAACGCAAAAGTCCCGGAAGAAGTTATGGAAGCCTTGTTCATGAGGCAGTACAAACAGGAGGACGAATATTTCTCCAAAGAAAAATACAAGGATGCAGTCGGGGCGTTCGAAGGCGCGAACTATACCCAGAAAGGGATGTACCGCTCACAGCTCGACTGCATTATGTACACACGTCACATCCATTTCTGTATGGTCTGCCAGAAGAGCATCAATAACGTGATGGACCAGTATACGGCGGCTAAATGAGCCTCATTTGCTCCTGAAAGCCGTGTAAGTCCCAGGGACAGGGAGGAATTCCGCGGTATACCCTGTAAAGGTTCCGTTAAGTTTAAGAGTATCAGTGCGGAAAGTACCCTGCACTACGGTTTGAAATGGGGCGGTCCCATCCATCACCACATAAAATGAAGTCCCTGAAAGCATGGAGAGCCCGTCGCTGCTGTACCTGTGAAGAGAGACCGTATCACCCGGGCCCCTTGAATATTTGAGAGTAACAGAAGTAACATAAAGATCCCCGCCGTTGCTGGCAACTGCGACCTGGATGGGGATAGCCTGTGAAGAGGTCCCATTCCACGTTCCTACAAGCTGGGGATATGTTGGATCCTTGGTCTTTTTCTTGCATGATGTAGTGATGGTTCCGCCAATGGCCATAGCGGCAATAACCATAATTATAACTGCTTTTCTCATCATATATGATTTAATGTTATTGCAAAACCGTTGTACAAAGTAATAACATTCTTTTCATATTCCGGTATTATCCGGGAACATATTCTGAGAAAAATCACACATGAAAAATGGCATTTGGGCGATTGTTTTCCGGCTGTAAAGATAATTTGAGAATTGACTGAATTGCATGCCGTCTTCCTTACGGGAGGCGGCTTTTTTTATTTCTATCAGGGAGTTTTATATATTTGCCTTCCGTTGATCACCCTAACAAACAATTCCATGGAACAGAAAAAACTGAATATCCCGAAACTGATGCCGGTGCTGATGGCATTTATCGTAATGAGCTTTGTAGACCTGGTTGGTATTGGTGTTGATAATGTAAAAAGCGATATGGGACTTTCAAATACCCTTGCCCAGCTAATCCCTTCGGCTGCCTTCCTGTGGTTCCTGCTTCTGTCGGTGCCTGTCGGCATTATGCAGGCAAGGATAGGCAAACGTAAAATGCTTAATGCCGGAATTATGGTAACTGCCTTTGGACTGCTGTTCCCTTTCTTCATGTATTCCTTTTCAATGGTGCTTTTCGGGTTTGCTTTGCTCGGGATAGGAAACACCATTGTGCAGGTTTCGGCCAACCCCCTGCTGGTGGATGTGGTGCCTTCGAACCGCACTTCGAGTTTCCTGAGCTTTTCACAATTCGTCAAGGCGATCGGCTCGATGATAGGAGCCCCTCTTGCGGGGTATTTCGCCCTGAAATTCGGCGACTGGAAACTGCTTTTCCTGGTATTCGGTGTCGTATCCATTCTGTCAGCCATCTGGCTTGGATTTACCAAAGTTGATGAGCGCAGGCAGGAAGACATCAAAGTCACTTTTGGCTCGGCTTTCAGCCTGCTCGGCAACCCCTTCATCCTCCTGATGGTTCTGGCAATTTTTGTTGTCGTTGGGGTGGATGTCGGGTTTAATTCAAATTCGGGACAATTCCTTATCAAACACTTTGGTATTGATCCGTCCCTTGCCAAGTCCGGACGTTCTGTCTACTTTTTCGGCCGTATGCTTGGAACTTTTGCAGGTGCACTTCTTCTTACAAAGCTGTCGTCACGCAGCTTCCTTATGGCGACTTCGTTTTTGGGCATCCTTACCCTGGTTGCAATACTGGTTATTCCTTCGGCTGCTTCAGCCTGGGTCCTGGTTTTCCTTATCGGGATGTTCGTAGCCAATATCTGGCCCCTTGTGTTTTCCATCGCAGTTGAAAAATATCCGAACCGCAGCAATGAAATTTCAGGACTTATGATGAGTGCAATATGCGGGGGGGCTGTCATACCCCTGGTCATGGGCTGGGTGAGCGATATGAGTTCAGTCTCCGCCGGCATTTATGTACTGATCGCCTGTATGCTTTATTTGTTCGGGGTGGGAGTTTACAGTTTAAAAAAGTAGCGAAAAGCGAAATTATATTTCGCGGTTTAAACTTTCGGTACCCGACCGTCGGCCTGGCGTTCGATCATCCAGCCCGGATACTCCTTGCTCAGTTCAGAAATGCTGTCGAGACGGGACATCTCATCCGCAGTCAATAATAAAGAAGTTGAAGCAATGTTTTCGCGGAGCTGTTCTGCTTTTTTCGCACCAATGATAATGCTTGTGATGCCTTTCTTTCGGAGCATCCAGGCAAGGGCTACTGTTGCAACGCTTGCTTTGTGAGCTGATGCAATTTCCTGCATCACCTCGATGATATCGTAAGCTTTTTCCTTGTTTACCGGCGGGAAATCGAATTCATCCCTGCGGCTGTTACCGGCTTTAAGTCCTGCCCTTGTGAATTTTCCTGAGAGGAATCCGCCTGCCAGCGGGCTCCATGGCATGATACTAAAATTTTCTGAAAGGGCCATGGGTACGATTTCTCTTTCTATGTCCCGCCCTGCGATACTATAATAGTTCTGAAGAGCGACGAATTTATTCCATCCCTTCTTATCGGCAATGGCATTGGCTTTGACCACCATCCATGCGGGATGGTTGCTGATGCCAAGATAGCGCACCTTGCCCGATCTCACTACTTCATCCAGACCGCGCATGGTCTCTTCAAGGCTGGTTACAGGATCGACTCCATGGATGTATAGCAGGTCGATATGGTCGAGGCCCATTCTTTGAAGGCTTTCGTCAACGCTGTATTGTATATGCAGCCTTGATAAACCAACCTGGTTGACCCCATCACCCATACGGCCTCTGACCTTCGTGGCGATAAATACATTCTGCCTGCATATCCCCAGGGATTTCAATGCTTTCCCGAGAAGCATCTCGGAAAGCCCTTCGGAATAAACATTGGCTGTATCAATAAAGTTAATGCCGTTATCAATGGCTATTTTGACCAGGTTTGTGACTTCTTCCTGCGGTAGCCTGCCGATGTTGGTCCAGAAGCCCTTTCCGCCAAACGTCATTGCACCCAGGCAAAGTTCCGACACCAGTACTCCTGTATTTCCTATTGTATTGTAATGCATAATGCTGATTTTTTCGTTGTTTAAGAACCGAAATTTGATTTGAAATATTTCCCGAAATGATTAGTAGGAGAAGAAATAGCTTAATTATATTCAGCGAAGCATTTTGCAAAAGCCGCATTAGGTGCCAGGAGCCTACAAAAGGTATGGGTCGCTATAGCCGCTGGCGCGACGCAGACCCCGTAGCGGCGTTGCAAAGATGCGAGCAAACACGGCGGTGTAATACCCTTCACTACTTCTTTTCCGCTGCAACTTTCTTCAGCACCTCTTCCTGTATCGCTTTCGGCAATGCCTGGTACTGGTAGAACTCCATGGCGTAGTTTGCACGACCCGATGAAACGTTTCGCAGCTGGTTTGAATAGCCAAACATTTCCATCAGGGGTACAAACACATTGATTTTTTGTGATCCCTTACGGTATCGGCGCATGCCTTCGATCTTACCACGGCGGCGGTTGAGGTTACCTACGATATCACCAATATATTCGTCGGGAGTGTTCACTTCGACTTTCATGATAGGCTCCAGGAGGATGGGGCTGGCTTTCATGAATCCCTGCTTAAAACCAATGGCTGCGCATGTCTGGAATGCCATGTCGGATGAGTCGACAGCGTGGAAACTTCCGTCGAGAAGGGTTACCCTCACGTCAACAATCGGATATCCAGCAAGAATACCCCTGTCGAGGCTTTTTTCAAGTCCCTTTCTGACTGAGGTGATAAATTCAGCAGGGATTGCGCCTCCCTTGATATGCTCAACGAATTCAAAACCTTTTCCCGGATTGGGTTCAATACGCATTACGGTATGCGCGAACTGGCCTTTGCCCCCGGTCTGCTTCACATGCCTGTAATTAGATAGCACCTCCTGGGTAATTGTTTCACGGAAGGCTACCGACGGCTCGCCAACGATGGCATCCACCTTGAATTCATGCTTGAGACGGTCAACGATGATCTCCAGATGAAGCTCGCCCATCCCGGCAATCACGGTTTCTTCGGTTTCCTCATCATACCTTACATTGAAGGAAGGGTCTTCGGTTGTAAGTTTATGAAGCGCTTCTCCGAGTTTTGACTGGTCCCCGCGCTTTGAAGGTGTTATTTTCAATTCAATAACTGAAGGGGGAACATGGATGTTTTCGAGCAGTAAGCGATGATCATCGCTGCAGAGAGTGTCGCCTGTCTTGGTAAGCTTAAGACCAATTAGCGCTACAATATCTCCCGGACCTGCTTCTGCAACTTCCTCTCTTTCCTTGGCATGTATCTTCATAATACGGCCGATGCGTTCATGCTTTTTCTTGGTGGAGTTGTACACCTGCATCCCACTTTTAAGGGTGCCTGAAAATACACGGGTAAAGGTCTGCTGTCCTACATAAGGATCATGAATGAGCTTGAATGCAAGAGCCGAAAACGGTTCTTTTGGCGAAGGATGACAGGAATGCAGCTTCTCGGGATCATCCAGGTCGGTACCTGTTACCGCTCCTTTATCGATAGGTGAGGGCAGGTAATCGTTAACTGCATCGAGGATCAGCTGAACGCCCTTGTTTTTGTATGCGGCTCCGCAGAAGACTGGGGTGATGAGCAGTTTGAGAGTAGCTTCACGTGCAACGCGTTTCAGAAGTTCTGCCGGTACGTCTTTTTCTTCAAAGAACAATTCCATGATCTCTTCGTTGAATTCAGCAACCTTTTCAACAACCTTTATCCTGGCCTGTTCGACTTTTTCCCTGAATTCTTCCGGGATGGGGATTTCAATCCTCTCCTTCTCCTCAAATTTGTATGCCTTGCGCTCTATTACATCGATGATGCCGTCAAAATGTTCTTCTTCCCCCATGTGCACCTGGAAAGGAAAGGCATTGGCGTCAAGGTATTTGTTCATCTGCTCGACAACGGCCGGGAAATCAGCACCGGTCCTGTCCATTTTGTTAATGAATGCAATACGGGGTACACGATAGCGGTCGGCCTGGTTCCATACCGTTTCGCTCTGGGGCTCAACGCCACCTACCGCACAAAATACTGCAACCATACCGTCTATAACGCGAAGGGAGCGTTCAACTTCAATTGTGAAGTCAACGTGGCCAGGCGTATCGATGAGGTTGATCGCATGGTTGTTCCACGAACATGAAATAGCTGCTGAAGCGATGGTGATGCCACGCTCCTGTTCCTGTTTCATAAAATCCATCGTAGCCTGTCCGTCGTGAACCTCTCCCATTTTACGGGTTGTACCTGTGAAAAACAGTATACGTTCCGTTACTGTAGTCTTGCCTGCATCGATATGGGCGGCAATACCTATATTTCTTACTCTGTTTAATGCCATGATTTTCAAATTGGGGTGCAAAGGTACGTTTTTATTTCGAATCTGGTGAGAATGAAGACTATGGACCGGTCGATTTAACGATTATTTATTATCTTTGATTGACTATCTTTAGCTTATGCAATTCACTGCAAAAACCCGGGAGATCCTCAAATTCCTTATTATTACAATAGGGATCTATACTTGTTTGATCTTCCTCTTCGCCATTCTTTACTATGAAACCGGGAGCATAGGATTTTACAGGCCGATCCAGAGAGTTTACGAACCCATCGACTTCCAGAAAGCGATATATTTCAGTATAGTCTCCTTTCATACCATTGGTTACGGTGACATCTACCCTCTCACTGCTTCAGGAAGGTATATACTCATGACCGAGGCATTCAGCTCACTCTTCTTTACTTCAATTTTTTCAGGTTTCCTGGTATATTTTGTGATCAGGAGAAGGGATGATATCTTCACCACCCGTTTTGTTTACATCCGCCTGCGCGGGGATAAATGGTTCCTTTCGATCCGCCTTGGAAATAAAGGCAGATCGCTCATCGACATGAAAGGAAAATTTGAAGCCTGGATAGTGCAAAACAATTCCAGGGTAAGGATTTTTCAGTACGAAGAAGAAATGGCCGACATGGAAAGCATACTCTATTATGATATTTACCTGGATAACTCCGACACTTTAAAACTCAGGCAGGCGCTGGCTGACTCCCTGAACGGCAAGATACTCCTGCATGTCAAGTACGCGTTTATAGGTAACGACATCAGCACGGGAGAACAGTTAGCCCATGCAGTGTATTATGACTCCACCAAATTCAGGTTCGGCAGGATGTTCGACAATGTTTATTCCTGGGACGAACATGGGCGCCGCGTAAATTTCAAATGGAAGAATTTCGAAAAGATCGAACTCCTTGAATCCTACCTGCAGGAAGAATTCATCAGGGAATAATTCATATTTATTAACTTATATCTGTGAATAAATAGCCCGCCGGTTAAACTTATACCTATGCTCAACATCAGGATAAGGTGCGCATGTTTTCCAACTTTTTCTTCTCCAGGAAGCTGTGGATATCTCCGAGATGTTCTTTGATTCTTTTATTCCCAAATTCATAAACCTTGGAAACCAGGCCGTCGAGAAAGTCACGGTCGTGAGATACCAGGATCAGGGTCCCATCATAATCCCTTAAAGCATTTTTCAGGATGTCTTTTGTCCTGAGGTCAAGATGATTGGTTGGTTCATCGAGAATCAGCAGGTTCACAGGTTCAAGCAGAAGCTTGATCATGGCGAGGCGGGTGCGTTCCCCGCCGGAAAGGACTTTGACTTTCTTGTTCCAGTCATCTCCACCGAACATGAATGCACCGAGCAGGTCCCTGATCCTGGTCCGGATATCGCCCTTGGCCACGTCGTCAATGGTGTCAAATACAGTTATTTCTTCGTTCAGCAATGATGCCTCATTTTGTGCGAAATAACCAATCATGGTATTATGGCCAATAGTAAGTTTTCCATCATGAGTAGCTTCGCCCATCAGTATCTTTACAAGGGTTGATTTGCCTTCCCCGTTTTTCCCGACAAATGCAACTCTCTCAGCACGTTGTATGCTGAAAGAAGCATCAGAGAAAACGGTATGGTCGCCATAGCTTTTGGCAACTTCTTCAAGTATCACCGGGTAGTTGCCCGAGCGGGGAGAGGGCGGGAACCTGAGCCTGAGGGCCGAAGTGTCTTCTTCGTCAATTTCAATCGGGATGATCTTTTCAAGCATTTTAACTCTCGACTGGACCTGGTTCGTTTTAGAAAAGGTACCCCTGAACCTGTCAATAAAGTCCTGGTTGTCGGCTATGAACTTCTGTTGTTCGTCAAATTGTTTCTGCTGCTGCTGCCGCCTTTCCTTCCGCAGTCCAAGGTAAGTTGAATAATTCACCTTGTAGTCATAGATGCGGCCCAGGGTCACTTCTATGGTGCGTGTTGTGATATTATCGACAAAGGCACGGTCATGCGAAATCACGATCACTGCCTTTGCACTGTTGATAAGAAATTCCTCGAACCATTGTATCGACTCAATGTCCATATGATTGGTAGGTTCATCAAGCAGAAGCAGGTCGGGTTTCTTCAGAAGGATTTTCGCCAGCTCGATGCGCATTCTCCAGCCCCCGCTGAATTCTCCTGTGGGGCGCCCGAAATCCTCCCTGGCGAATCCAAGCCCCAGGAGTATTTTCTCAACTTCTGCATCGTAATTGGTTTCGGCAAGGGAATAATATTTCTCGCTCAGTGCCGATACCCTTTCTATCAGTTCATAATAACCGGCCGATTCATAATCGGTGCGGGTGGCAAGCTGCTCGTTCAGTTCCCCTATCTCCTTTTCCATATCCAGCACCTGGGCAAATGCCTGGGCGGCTTCTTCAAAAACGCTGCGGCTGTCGACCGTGAGCAGGTGCTGGGGAAGATAAGCGATTACTGCATCACCGGGCGAGGATACCTTGCCCCGTGTCGGCGTTTTATTACCTGCAATTATTTTCAGGAGGGTGGATTTCCCTGCACCGTTTTTACCCATAAGGGCAATCCTGTCCTTGTCGTTGATCGCAAACGAAATATCCTTGAAAAGTGTTGTCCCTCCGAACTCAACGGTAAGCCCATCTACTGAAATCATCCCTGGCGTTTTTATCGAGGCGCAAAGATACCTGATTTCAACAAGGCGGTTGACTGTAAAACATTTTTCTGTATTTTTGAAGAACCAAACGGGATGTTAGCTCAGCCGGTTCAGAGCGCGCGCCTCACACGCGCGAGGTCGTGGGTTCGAATCCCTCACATCCCACTTCTTTTCACAGGTATCTTTTATTTCCTGCCATCCGGCGGCAGCCGTATTTCATTTAAAAATACTAATACACAAACTGATCCTTTAGCCGGGACCCTAATCTTTAACGCAACGGACCGGAAAGGCATTATTCTTCAGGGAATAGTACTTTGACACACTCTGGTCGGCAGAGTTAAGTCCCCTGGTGACGACTTTCCATAAACCGTTTTGCGTTGAAGTCCAGAAGAGGGTGGCGTCAGGGCTTCCGTTATTAAAGGCCCAGACAAAGTTCTGGTATTGAACTCCTCCGAGCAGGGCTTTGAAACCGTTTGCTGCGCCCTGGTCTTTCAGATCCCATCCGGCTTCCCCATTGCCCGGATGCGCCTGTCCGTTGACCAGGAGCTGCCATTCAGCATCAGTGGGAACGTGCCATTCAGGCGGGCAAAGACCGTGCTGGTTGCTGCCCGACGAAGGGTCGAGGTACTGCATTAGTTCATTCCACTGGTACAAGCCTCCGTTCAGAGTGCAGGATGGATCGGCAGGAGGGCAGTACTTTTCAGGAACACAATTGTCCTTCTGATGCTGGGTGGTTGGGTTGAGAACATTTCCATATCTGAGGTTGTCAAGCATCCAGCAATGGGATCCCATGAAAGAAGCGTGGTAAATAGTGTTGTCCCTGGGGTCGGTAAACGTTGCAGGACAGGTTGCCAGGTTGCTGCCGGCAATGACCGTGAGCGGTATAGAAACCGAAGTGCTCACACAGGTATTGTAACTTGTGTATTTGTAAACGAGCTGATGAATGCCGACTGCCAGTGTCGCAGGGTTAAGTATCCCCCCGCTTACAAGGCTTCCGTCGAGATAATACTGCCCGCCTGGAGGAATTCCCCCTGCCAGGACAATCGGCTTTGAAGAAGTAGTCGTGTATGGGTCATTGCAGGATGTAAGGGATATGTAGGATGATGGATTAACCGTAACTGTAAACGGGGGTGAGGTATTGCCATTTCCCAGCGCGTTGGTCCCGTAAACGGTAATATTTCCCGAAACAGCACCTGCCGAAAAATCGACCGTAATGGAACGTGTATTGAGTCCCGTGGCAATCGAAGCCCCTGAAGGAAGCGTCCATACATACCCTGTGGCATTGTATACTGCAGCAACGGAATATGCCACGCCGGCAGCCTGCTGGCAAACCGTGGGAACTCCGGTGATGGGACCGGCAGGTCCGGGGATGTCCGAAACCGTGACATTATAGGTAAATGGCGAGGCCGGGCTGCAGCCACTGCCGTTGGTATAGGTTATGGTCACATACTGGGCCCCGGCAGTATTCCAGGTCACCGAAATACTGTTAGTGCCCGTGCCGCTGTTGATGGTACCTCCAGCGGAGATGGTCCATGCGTATCCGCTCATCCCCGTTTCAGTTGTATATATGTTCCCTGAACTTCCCGGGTAACAGGTCGTTGGTCCGCTTACCGTCGGAACCGGTGCGGGACTGACCGTGACTGTTGCAGGAGACGAATTTGCTGGGGAGCAGCTGCCTGCCGTGACAACGGCCCTGTAAGCGGTGGTTACCGACAGGTTCGTTGCAGTATAGGTTGCCAGGGTATTGGGAATATCGGTGGACGTTGCCCAGCTGTCGGTCGAATACTGCCATTTGGTGATGCTGCCGGTATAAGCTGATAACGTAAGCAAGGTGCTGTTTGTCCCTGCGCATACGGTGGCGGAGCCGGAAATGGAACCTCCAACCGATCCTGCGGTTACTGTTACAGTAGCATCAGATGAATTGGCCGGGGCGCATATCCCGCTGGTAACAACGGCCCTGTATTTCGTGGTAAGAACAAGGTTTGTTGCAGTGTAGCTCGCAGTTGTATTTGCAATGTCAGTTGATGTAGCCCAGTTATTTGTTGAATACTGCCACTTGGTGATGGATCCTGTATAACCTGAGAGGGTCAGCAGGGTGCTGTTCGTCCCTGAGCATACCGTTGCCGAACCTGCAATGGAACCACCGACCGAAGCCGGGGTCACCGTGACGGTAGCATCGGTGGAGTTGGCCGAGGTACAAATCCCGTTGGTAACAACAGCCCTGTACTTCGTGGTTAATATAAGGTTTGTTGCAGTGTATGTTGCAGTCGTATTGGCAATGTCTGTCGAAGTTGCCCAGTTGTCAGTTGAATACTGCCATTTGGTGATGGATCCTGTATACCCAGAGAGGGTCAGCAGGGTGCTGTTTGTTCCTGAACAAACGGTTGCAGAACCTGTAATGGAGCCCCCGACGGAGCCCGGTGTTACTGTCACTGTTGCATCGGATGAATTGGCCGGGGCACAGGTACCTGCAGTCACAACGGCCCTGTATTTTGTGGTTAATATAAGGTTGGTGGCGGTATAGGTTGCAGTGGTATTGGCGATGTCGGTCGACGTAGCCCAGTTATTGGTTGAATACTGCCATTTGGTAATGCTCCCGGTATACCCTGATAAGGTCAACAGGGTGCTGTTGATCCCTGAGCATACGGTAGCCGAACCTGCAACTGAACCTCCAACCGAGGCCGGAGCCACGGTAATAGTGGCGTCGGTGGAATTGGCCGGTGTGCAGATCCCGCTGGTAACAACGGCCCTGTATTTCGTGGTTAATATAAGGTTTGTTGCAGTGTATGTTGCAGTCGTATTGGCAATGTCTGTCGAAGTTGCCCAGTTGTCGGTTGAATACTGCCATTTGGTGATGCTTCCGGTATAGCCTGAAAGTGTCAGCAGGGTGCTGTTCGTGCC
>Ga0118677_10002697_pt1 | contig 35124 bp, 38 predicted proteins | sample AliMusrvi5mmetaG_FD_86154 | JGI IMG/M metagenome (GOLD analysis project Ga0118677, IMG submission 86154)
GTAACAACCCCTAAAGGCCCGTTGTAGACCACAACGTTGATAGGCCGGGTGTGTAAGTGCAGTAATGCATTTAGCTGACCGGTACTAATCGGCCGTGAGGCTTGACCATAAAAATGAAAAACCGGGGAAGGGCGGGTCAAAGACCCGCCCCTACCTGGATATAAATCAAAACATACAATACCAGACAAACTATCCATCCAAAGCAATTGCCAGGAAACCTATTAGTGAGGGGTGAGGGGTAAAGTGTGAGGAGTAAAGACGAAAGTCGATACCCCTTACCCTTAACCCCTTACTCCTTGCACAGAGTTTCTCGGTGGCTATGCCGAGGGGGTCACACCCGTTCCCATCCCGAACACGGAAGTTAAGCCCCTCAGGGCCGATGATACTGCACGGGTAGCTGTGTGGGAAAGTAGGTCGCCGCCGGGAATTTTAAACAAAACACCCCGCACTCAAAAAAGTGCGGGGTGTTTTGCGTTGAACCTGAGGCGTTCCAGGCAAGTGGAGACACGGAGGCGTCTCGGATTCAGGTGTATGATAGCGTGCTATTTCTACTCTCGAACAAAAATGTCCTGATCAGATTCATGGACCATACCCATCAGATGAGCGTACTCCGCTTCAATGAGTGCATAGTGCCCTTGAGTTTCTTTGACAACACGATCAAACACCGCCTTTACCGCCGGGTCCACAACGCCCTGGGCAAGTTGGGTGTACTGGCCGATACATTCTTTCTCCTCAATCAGAGCAAGTTCCATTGCTTTTTGTTCAATAAGATCTTCGTTGAGCGCCTTTTCCAATTTCATGTATGTCGGGTTTTTTGTGTCGACCGGAGAATTGATATATGAAGTCAGATCTCCAAATTCTGTACCTTTGTAATGATCGAAAAACGCCTTCAGGTGTCCCACTTCCTCATTGGCCAGCAATTCAAGTACTTTTTTTGCCCTTTCATTTTTAGCGACTGAGGCTGCCTTTCTGTAGAAATCCATGCTATCTTTTTCCGCCTTGATTGCCAAGCCAATTGCCTCCTGCAGTGGATATTCTCTTCCCATATAACCCTCCTCGATTTGTGTAATGTACTGAGTATATCCGACATTCCGGGTTGGTCAAACAATTAATTATGTGCGGGTAAACATTAATTGTATTAGTAAATACAAAATATACTTGACAACGTGATCGTGAGGACGTACATTCTCATTAGAAAAGAAGGCCGGTTTCTCATTAACTGTTGAGGTTTAATGATAGATATGAAAACGATTTACGTACTTTCCGATTCAACCGGAGAGACTGCCGAGCGCGTAATTCGTGCTGCGCTTTCACAGTTTTATGATGGTGACGTACGCGTTCATCGTCTTTTTAAAGTCAGTTCATCGTCCGATGTACAACAGGCCTTGTCCGTCGCTGTTGTGACGCCCGGTCTTGTTGTCTATACGTTGGTTGATCCGCACTTGTCAGAGATCGTTGAGCGTATAGCCGAAGAGTGTGGGCTTATAACCGTAGATTTGCTTAGTCCTCTTATTTACAGCCTGTCTCGATATCTGGGAGCCCCCTCTCGCGAAAAACCGGGCTTGCTTCATCGCATCGACACCGATTACTATCGTCGTATCGAAGCGGTTAATTTTACCGTCAAGCATGATGACGGCCAGGAAACACGGTATTTGCATAAGGCGGATCTGGTTCTCGTCGGTGTGTCGCGTTCATCAAAGACGCCGCTTTCCATGTATCTTGCCCATAAAGGGTATAAGGTTGCAAACGTTCCGATTGTTTTCGGTATTGCGCCACCGGAGGAGCTGTTTGAAATCGATCAGACTAAAATAGTCGGTTTGCTGATCGATCCGAAGCGACTTGTTGAGATACGAACGTCCCGCTTGATTAACATGCGACAAAGTCCGCGTGGCAGTTACAATGACTATCAGCAGGTAGAAGATGAGATATCGGCGTGTCGCCAATTGTATAGAAAACATCCCGAATGGTATATAGTTAATATAACTAACAAATCAGTTGAGGAAGCGGCATCTGAGATTATGAGACGAATGGAAATGAGTATAGGAGCTGAATACTAGTAATTCTGTTTCAAACTAACGAAAGGAGATTGTGATGAAAATTCTGATTGTAGAAGATGAAAAAAAAGTAGCCAGCTTTATTAAACGAGGTCTAGAAGATGATAATTATCAGGTTACGCTCAGTTACGACGGTGCTGATGGTCTCAAGCGCGCGAGCAGCGGTGAATTTGATCTTGTTATCCTGGATTGCATGCTGCCCAAGAAGGATGGTTTGACCGTATTGCATGATTTACGTGAAGCCGGCAACCAGGTCCCTGTTCTGATGCTGACTGCAAAGGCGGAGACAACCGATGTGGTATCCGGACTTGATGCCGGTGCGGACGACTACCTGGTGAAACCATTTGCTTTTGCCGAGTTGCAGGCACGTGTGAGAGCTCTCATCAGACGGAGCGAGCAGGATCGTGGCGCTGAAATCCGTTTTGCCGATCTTCGTCTTGACCCGGTTAATCATAAGGTTTGGAGAGGTCAGACCGAAATTGTTCTCACGGCAAAGGAATACAACCTGTTGGCATATATGGTTCGTAATGCCGGAAGCGTTCTTACGCGGGCAAATATTGCCGATAACTGCTGGGAATATCCTTTTGAAACATTTACAAATATCATCGATGTTTATATTAACTACCTTCGCAAAAAGGTTGATGGTAAATTTCCGAATAAACTTATTCATACCGTTCGCGGTCAGGGGTATATTTTGAAAGAAGGGTAGCCGGGGGTTGATTTTTCCGGTTTGATTGTTTATTTTATTCTGGAATACTCAGGGGCGGTGTCGTTGCTTATGCGATCCCGCCCCTGCCAGTTAAACAATTTAGAATATCGGAGGTCAATTATGTTGTTCACACGTTTTATTGCCACTTACATTCTGATTCCAGGGCTGATGTATGCATTGTTTTACCCTGCCGTTTCTGAGGCAAAGGCTGTTAACCCGGATTTTGTTGTCCTTGCAAAAAATCTAAATCCTACGGTTGTAAATATCCGTACCGCAAAAAATAGTAAGCCCAAACAGCGTCTCCGCCGCCCGCAACAGCAAAATCCGTTTGGAGATAATCAGTTGGACGATTTCTTTAACCGTTTTTTTGATGAGATGCCGCAACAGCGTCCGCATCGCGAACAGAGCCTTGGTACCGGTTTTATTATCAGTTCCGATGGATATATCCTGACCAACAATCATGTCGTCACCGGAGCTGATGAAGTGATGGTCAAGTTGTCTGACGGCAGGGAAGTAAAAGGAGAGATTAAGGGGGTCGATGAGAAGGTTGACCTCGCGTTGATCAAGATCAGTGAGAAAGGTGAGCTTCCCTTTGCCGAGTTGGGTGACAGCGACAAACTTGAAGTTGGCGAATGGGTGATGGCTATTGGTAACCCGTTTGGTCTTTCCCATACCGTTACCGCAGGTATTGTCAGTGCCAAAGGGAGAGTAATAGGAAGCGGACCCTATGACGATTTTATTCAGACAGATGCTGCCATTAACCCAGGGAACTCGGGTGGTCCACTTTTCAGCAGTGACGGACGTGTTGTCGGAATAAATGCGGCCATTATTGCCGGGGGTGGTGGTGGAATCGGATTTGCAATCCCGATAAACGTGGCTAAAACAATAGTCAGTCAATTACGTGACACCGGCAAGGTGACCAGAGGGTATCTTGGCGTACGTTTTCAGCCGCTTACCGCAGACCTGGCAAAGTCTTTCGGACTTGAATCGGAAAAAGGGGCCTTGATTGCTTCGGTTGAAAAGAATGCTCCAGCCGAAAAAGCAGGGCTCAAGGCGGGTGATGTGATTGTCGAATACGACGGCAAGCAGATCAACGATGGAACCGAACTTCCTCGGTACGTTGCTGCAACTCCTGTTAACAAGGAAGTCAGGATAGTTGTTTTTCGTGATGGGGCTAAAAAGGATATAAAACTTGTAATTGGTACGTTAAAAGATAAAGATGGAGATGTCGGCCCGGAAGATGCTAAAGAAAGTGACAAAATTGGAATAACTGTCGAAGAGCTCCGTAAAGAGCTCGCTGATCGACTTGGTCTCCGTGACGGCAAGGGGCTGGTTATTACGGAGATCAAGCCCGGTTCTGCTGCTGAAGAACGTGGAGTGGCAACGGGTTCCGTCGTTATCGAAATCAACGGTCAAAGGCCTGAAACAGTTAAAGCGTACAATGCGATTGTTGCCCGGCTGAAAAAAGGAGACGTTGTGCGGCTGCTGTTGAAACGGCCCGACGGTACCATTCACTACGTTGCTTTAAAGGTTGAGTAGGTTGCCGAGGCGGGTGTTACAACCCGCCTCAGTTTTTGGAGAGTTGAATGTCCTCACGTTACGTACAGCCGTTGCGAATTCTGGCGCAATCCGGTTTTCTCGGATTTGTGATATGGCTCGGAGTTCGTTACTACCGGTTTGTGCAGATGATGAGCTCCGGTGCCGATGGTTCGGTCGCCATTCGCCCGGATGGCATTGATGGTTTTCTCCCTATTTCAGGATTGCTCGGCACGGTATCCTGGTTGGAAGGGTACAAAATTAATTCTGTACATCCGGCGGCTGTGATCGTTTTTGTAACGGTAATTCTGGTTTCTTTCCTGTTGAGGCGCTCATTCTGTTCATGGATATGCCCAATTGCCGCGGTTTCCGAATGGTCCTGGAAATGGGGGTTCCACCTGATGCGGCGCAATCTGCGTCTCCCCTCGTGGCTTGATATCTTGTTACGAAGCCTGAAATATCTGGTGATGGCCTTTTTTATCTACTCCGTTGCCATTGCCATGTCTCCCGAGGCACAATTACGATTCATTCAGTCAGAGTATCATATGACTGCTGATGTGCGTCTTATGAATTTTTTTCTGCATATTTCCCCGTCAGCATGTGGTGTTATTATCACACTGGTGGGACTGTCGCTGCTGATGCGCAACCCGTTTTGCCGTTATCTCTGCCCCTATGGTGCGCTTTTGGGGCTGGTCGCACTCTTTTCTCCACTGCGCGTGACAAGAGATCCGGATCGCTGTGTATCCTGCGGGGTGTGTAGTCAGGTGTGCCCCGCATACATAGATGTCATGCACAAATCGACCGTCGCCTCTCCTGAATGTATTGCGTGCTGGAGGTGTATCAGCCATTGTCGATGTAACGGTGCTCTTTCCATGCGGGCAGTACGACGTTTCATCGTGCCTGGCGTGCTTTTTGCCGTTCTGGTGGTACTGCTGTTCTGGGGTGGCACCGTTTGCGGCAAGCTAAGTGGTCATTGGCACAGCTCTCTCACTGTTGAAGAATATGTCCGATTATTGGGCAAGTAACCGAAAGGAATATTATTATGGGCGTATATGCCAATACCGTAAGTATTACCCAGTTTGCTGTAACAGGAGAATTGCCGGCAAAAGATCAATTTGACTGGTTTTCAAAGAAGCTGGCTGATCGTGGATTCCAGTCAATCGAGAATTCAACCGAAGAATCTGCCGAAGGATGGACACTTGTTGATAAGCCGGATGATGTCGAATTTAGTGTCCCCTCCGACTTTTGGCGTGACAATTACGTCGTATTTTCTCTTCGCAAAGATCAGAGAAAAATACCTGCCGCCGTTCTGAAATCACATGCCGGCCGTGAAGAAGGGGCCTTTCTGGCTCAGAACCCCAACTTGCGACGGACCCCGAAGCATAAGCGGGAAGAGATTAAGGAGCAGGTTCAACTCCGCCTGCTGACAAAATGTCTGCCGGTCCCTTCGTCGGTTGATGTCGTATGGGACCAGAAAAACGGCGTACTTACGCTCTTCAGTCTCGGTACAAAGGTTATCGAACGCTTCGAGGATCTTTTCCGTAAAACGTTTGAAGGATTCAGTCCTGTTGTTATCCATCCATTTGCCCGCGCTCGTAAACTACTGCACGGACAACTGCTTGATTCTCTTGAGTCTGCAAATCTGGCCGGCTCTGATGCCGTTGTTGCCCTGATCCGCGATAACCAGTGGCTTGGATGGGAGTTCATGCTCTGGTTGCTGCAGCGTGGCGTAAACGGAGAGGGAGAATTTTCCGTGTGCTGTCCCGGTCATATTTCCACCGGTGAAAAATTTTCTGCCTGGATTGATGATCGTATCCAGTTTCAAGGGGGCGGTGAAGAGGGGGGAATTCAGAAGGTAACGGTTTCCGGTTCTCAGGATAGCTACCTGGAGGCAATATCGGCTCTCAAGGGGGGCAAACGCATTACCAGTGCGACGATCTGTATGGAAAAGGACGAGAATCCCTGGAAGCTTACGCTGAAAGGTGACACATTCGGTTTTGCGTCTTTTAAATGTCCTCAGGTACGCGTTGAAAAAGACGCTACCGTAGACCAGATGAGTGAACGTGAAGCGGTCTTTTATGAACGTATGTTCCTGATGGAACAGGGGATACAGCTTTTTGACAGTTTGTTTACCTGTTTTCTGACCGAGCGGCTTTCCGAGTCATGGAACGGGCGCTTACAGACAATTCAAGCCTGGCTGGATGGGGAGTAATGTGATGAAGTTTATCGATGAAGTAACATTATATGCAACTTCCGGGCATGGCGGCGCCGGTTGTGTCGCGTTCCGTCATGAAAAGTTTATCGAGTTTGGCGGTCCAAGCGGCGGGGACGGTGGTAAGGGGGGCGATGTCATCTTCGAAGCGATTTCAGGATTATCAACGTTGCTGGAGTTGCGCCACCGGCCTCATCAGAAGGCGGAAAACGGACATAACGGGATGGGTAAAAACCGGCATGGCGCCGGCGGTAAGGATTTGGTCCTCAAGGTACCGGTCGGAACCGTGATCAAGGATGTTGAAACCGATGACATTCTTGCCGACCTTACAGAAAACGGTCAGCGGGTGATTCTTTTGCGAGGAGGAAGAGGGGGGCAGGGGAATGCCCGGTTTGCGTCCGCCACCAACAAGGCGCCCAAATTTGCCCAGCCGGGTGAAGAACATGAAGAACGCAAACTCAGGCTGGAATTGAAGCTGATGGCTGATGTAGGGCTTCTTGGTCTGCCCAATGCCGGTAAATCATCGCTTATCAGCAAAATTTCCGCCGCTCGCCCCAAAATCGCCGACTACCCATTTACCACTATGGTTCCCTCTTTGGGGGTTGTTCCGTATAAGGATTATCGTTCCTTTGTCATGGCCGATATTCCGGGTATCATCGAGGGAGCCCATGATGGTGCAGGACTTGGTCTTCGTTTTCTCAAACATCTGGAGCGGTCGGGGATACTATTGCACCTTGTGGACATTTCATGGATGCCGGAGCGTGAGCCTCAGGCTGAATTTGAGACGATAAATCATGAGCTTGCTCTCTTTAGCCCCGAATTGGCAGCCAAAGAACAGATTGTGGTTATTACCAAGACGGATTTGTCCCAGACAAAAAACGAGCTTCCGGCAATCAAAGCATGGTTCGAAGGCAGGGGCATAGCGGTATTTCCGATTTCTTCGGCAACCGGAGAAGGCATTGATTTGTTGCTGGACGAAATTGCACGACGGTTGTGGGGTAAGCCGGAAGAGGTGTGGTAATGAGGAGGGGACTGCTTAAAACAGTAAAACGTATTGTGATCAAGATCGGGAGTGGGGTATTGACAGATCCGGAGGGGACTCTGGATATGGTTGTCATCGGACAAATCTGTGATGAAATAGCTTTGTTGCGCCATCGCGGCCTGGAAGTAATAGTCGTTTCCTCCGGCGCCATTGCGGCGGGTCGAAATGAGCTGGGATTGACGGACAAACCACGGACCATTCCACACAAACAGGCAGCTGCGGCTATCGGTCAGACCCGTCTGATGCAGGCATATCAAACGTCTCTGGCACCAAATAATCTGAAAGCTGCCCAGGTGTTGTTGACCAGTGAAGATCTTGGCAGTCGCCAGCGTTTTCTCAATGCCCGGGCAACCCTGGATGCTCTGCTCGGTTTCGGGATTATTCCGGTAATAAATGAAAATGATACCGTTGTTGTTGATGAAATCAAATTTGGTGACAACGATAATCTTTCCGCTCTGGTTACCAATGTTGCCGAAGCACATCTCCTGCTGATTCTGACAGACATTGAGGGCTTTTATAGCGCAGATCCCCGTACGCATCCTGATGCCAGGCTGATCCCATTGGTCAAAGCGATTACTCGTGAGGTGGAGCATGCTGCCGGTGGGGCCGGCTCTGCTGTTGGTACCGGAGGGATGGCTACTAAAATTGCTGCCGCCAGGAAGGCCGGAAAAAATGGCGTTGCGACAATTATGGTCTCCGGAAAACAGCGGGGTATTGTTACCGCTGCCCTGCAGGGGGAGGAGGTCGGCACACTTTTTCTTCCTTCCGGTACCGGGTTAAATCGCAGAAAACATTGGATTGCCTACACTCTGAAGCCCTCCGGAATGATAATTGTTGATGATGGGGCGCGGAATGCTCTGTTGAAAAAAGGTAAAAGTCTGCTTCCATCAGGAATAGTCAGCGTTCAGGGACGCTTTGAACGGGGTGCGTGTGTCAGGCTGTGCGGATTTGACGGTGTTGAATTTGCGCGGGGGTTATCAGACTATTCAAGTGGAGAATCAATCCGTCTTATTGGGTGCAAAAGCTCGGAAATAGAGGAACTTCTTGGCTATCATTATGGAGATGTCATCATCCATCGGGATAATCTGGTCCTGCTCTAGAGATGGTATGGCATGAATAACCTGATACGGCCCCGGAAAAGTATATCTCCGGGGCCGTATGATGTTTCAAAAAAAGTTGTTGCTGCTTATGGCGCTTGAACAACGGATGCAGTTGCAGTGAAGAGGTTTTTCAATTGCAGGCTGCCGTTTACAACCTCCACATTTCCTCGTAGTTGCTTACCGACTGCACTGTTTTCACGTATTTTTACATCAAGGTTTATTTCGGCCAGTTTGCCGATATCGACCTGATCAAGCGCGAATTCAAGTATGCCATCCTGGTCCTGTTTGAATAAAACATCCGATGTTCCCAGGAATTCAACCTCGGGGGGGAGAATGAGGCGGACGGTCAAATTCTGGGCTGACATTGAACCGGCATTGAGAACTGTTACCCGGTAACGAAGTCTCTCGCCCGGAACAACCTTTTGCTTGGCCAGTTTCGCAACAGCGCGTACAAGGGGAGCAGAGCTTACAACAATCACGTCTTTCTGAAAGCTGACATCGCTGAATTTGGCTGATACCGCTTTAATCGTGACGGTAGAACGATGGCCGTCAACCATGGTGGCCGGCATTCTGAATGCGACAACCCCTTTAAAAATTTCACCCGCAGCAAGTGTCACTCGGGAGACAGTTTCGTCAGGTTTGCCCGCTCTGGTCAGGATTGCGCCATATTCTCTGGCAGCCGTAACGGTAAGCAAAAACTCTTCACTGCTTTTCCCTCTGTTTGAAATTTCAACCGGCAGGTTCCCCTTGCCGTTTACCGGGACTGCTCCTGCGCCCTCATACAGAGTTATTGCCGTTTTTATACTTGCCTTTGCAAGTTTTTCAGCCGCAACACGCTCTTTTTCCCGACGCTCTGCTTCAAGTTTGATACGTGCCTGGCGTTCCTGTTCTGCCTTGATTTTTGCGATTCGTTCCGTCTCCAGCTTTAATGCTGCAGCCCGTTCGCGTGCCAGCATGTCGGATCGGACTTTACCTGCTGAAGCCTGCAGCATTTTATCCGGCGCCAGTACTTCACCTTTCAGGTGGCGGGTCGCAAGTACCTTTAACTCATCTTCAACGGATGTTTTCAGGCTGCTTTCAGGAAATTCTGTTGTGAACATGGCAACGGACTTGGCTGCACGTTCATTGTCACCGGATTTGAGGCTGGCGCGGGCAATGAGAAGCAGGCTTACATCCCGGAGCGGCGAATCGGGGAATACCTGGTTTAATTGGTCGCATTTTTCTATCGTCAGCAGATAGTCTTTCTGCTGGTACGCGTTGAATGCTTCGACAAAAACCGTAGAGTCATCTATTTCAGCAGCGTTTCCGGAGGAAAAAGTGATGAAAATGATGCATAATGTGAGAGCAATCCGTGTGATACTGTTGGTGATAGTTGTCATTTGTCTAGTCCACAAAACTTTTTAATTTTTTGCTGCGGCTGGGGTGACGCAATTTGCGTAGAGCTTTTGCCTCAATCTGACGGATACGCTCGCGTGTAACTTCAAAATCCTGACCAACTTCTTCAAGTGTGTGGTCACTTTTTTCTCCGATGCCAAACCGCATCCTGAGAACTTTCTCTTCACGCGGCGTCAAGGTTGCAAGCACTTTGGCGGTACTTTCCGAGAGGTTATTCTTGATGACCGCTTCAATTGGCGAGATGACTCCTTTGTCTTCTATAAAATCTCCGAGGTGTGAGTCTTCCTCCTCTCCGATTGGGGTTTCGAGTGAAATCGGCTCCTTGGCAATCTTGAGAACCTTCCGAACCTTGTCGAGCGGCAGTTGCATCCGTTCGGCAATCTCTTCCGGTGAGGGTTCGCGACCATTTTCCTGAACCAGTTGCCGACTGGTGCGTATCAATTTATTGATGGTCTCAATCATATGAACCGGAATGCGTATTGTGCGGGCCTGGTCTGCGATGGCACGGGTAATCGCCTGACGGATCCACCAGGTTGCGTAGGTTGAAAACTTATAGCCGCGCTGATATTCAAATTTGTCAACCGCCTTCATCAGGCCGATGTTCCCTTCCTGGATGAGGTCGAGGAACTGCAATCCACGGTTGGTATATTTTTTGGCAATCGACACAACAAGCCGTAAATTTGCCTCAATCAGTTCACTTTTTGCTATACGGGCTTTACACTCTCCCTCTTCGATCGCCTTAAGTGCCGCAGCAAGATCGCGAGCCTTGAAACCGGACTCCTGTTCTACCTTTTGGATCTTGCGTGAAGCGGTACGAAGGCGCTTTTCCACTTTTGCCGTTTCTTCTTCATCCAGTTTGAGCTTGCCCAGTTCGACCGTACATTTTTCATCTTCGTGTTGCAGCTTGTCAAGCAACGCCTTCAGTTTATCTACCGGGATTATTTTTTCAAGATCGGATAACTCTGCCTGCAGTTTATCGACCTTGCCGGATAACTCTTTCAGGCGCTCCGCTATCTTGTTGGTATGTCGATCCTTCAATCTCAGCGACTTCAGAAGATCTGCCTGGTGATCTTTGCCCTCGCGAAACTTCTTTTCGAGTTCCTTTTTCTTTGCAGGCGATTTGGCAGATGCCACTGTCTCGGCAATCTCGATCAGCAACAGATCCTGTGCAGCGATTTCGTCGATAATTTCAAGTATTCTGGTCTTTTGAACGTCCTCCTCATCTTCCTCAAGTTCTTCTTCTTCGACTTCCTTGCTGACTTCCGAAGGGTTGATCTGGAATTTGCGCAATCGATCACCCAGAGACAGAACCTCTTTGACAGTGATGGGAGTATTGAGAATGACACCGGCAACATCGCGTTCGCCATCTTCGATTCTTTTCGCTATTTCTACTTCACCCTCTCTGGTGAGAAGGGAAACCGAACCCATTTCGCGCAGATACATGCGGACCGGATCGCTGGTACGTCCGATGGAGCCGGGTTCAAATTCAACTTCTTCCGATTCACCTTCCGCCTCTTCATCCTCATCAAGATCGCTTTTCATTTTCGGGATTTTGATCTTCTGGGCAGAATCGACTATTTCTATGTCAAGATCTCCAAACATACCCATAACGTCATCAATCTGGTCGGTAGCAATGTCGGGAGGAAGGATGTCGTTAACCTCATCGTACGTCAGGAACCCTTTCTCCTTGCCGATATCAATCAATTGTTTGACGTCATCCATGTTTTTCTTAGCCATGTGTATTCACCTCAAGGGAGCAGCAGTTATGTTAAAGTTTTGATTTGCGAGTGCGCAGTGAGTCCGCCTGCTTAAGAAGCAGGGCGTATTCATCGCTGTCCGGATCGAGTACCGCCAAACGTGAGGCAATATCCTTGATTGTTGCCACCTGTTTTTTTTCATGGCTGCGAGTGCACTGATCAAAAACAGCACGCCACTCAATATCAGCCAGATAACCATCTGAAACCATTATCCGGGAAAAGAGCATTTTCTGTTCTACATTTTCCAGTATTTCAGTCATTTGACGTAATATCAGGCTGTTATCCGAATCAGTCAAAGAATTGAGCAAAAGTCGGGCTACATCAAGGTAAGCATCGGAAAATATAGTTTCAAGGCCGCCCCGGACGATTTCTGCGCGTGCATCAGGGTAATTGATAAATAATGCCAGCAGAGTATCCTGAACATTATTTCCTTTTTGGGTTAAACTCTGCTGGGGAACGGGAGCATCATGAGGTGAAATCCTGTCTCCACCCATGCGCTTACGAAAGGCATGAACTGTTATCCCCAACAGTCTGCAAATCTCCTTCTCATATAAATCGCGTTCTACTGAATCGGCAATTTTTCTGAACCGGGGAACGATGTCATCAATTATTCTGACTTTGTTGTCAACGCTGTCCGGCGATGTTTCAGTCAAAAGAGCGCGTACAAAATATTCAAAAGCCGGACGTGCCTTATCACGCAACTCAGCGAATTCCTCTTTGGAATGAGTTGCGAGAAAACTGTCCGGGTCGTCTCCGGCAGGTAACGAAATGACATATGCCGGAATGCGCTGTTCGAGAAAAAGTTCCATGGAACGAATGGTCGCTTTCTTACCGGCGCCATCACTGTCGAACAGCGTGTAGACACGTTCGGCATGGCGTTTGATCAATCCCGCATGCGTGCCGGTCAGTGCCGTCCCGCATGTTGCAACGACGTTCTGCACTCCGGCCTGATACAGAGCCAGGTGATCAAAATACCCCTCGACAATAATGACGCTATTTCCGGTTCGGATGGATGGCAATGCCATATCAAGTCCGAATAGTACCGAGCTCTTGTGATAGAGCGGTGATTCGGGGGAGTTGATATATTTCGGTAATGACGTATCAAGTACCCGTCCGGCAAAAGCAATGACTTGTCCCCGGGCATCCCGGATCGGAAAAATCAGGCGGTTACGGAAAAGATCATACCAACCGGAGTCGGACTTGCGGACAATGCCAAGTTTAAGAGCGGTGTCAAGTTCGACGCCGTTATTTTTCAGATGCTTTACAAGTCCATCGCGCCGGTCAGGCGCAAAACCAAGACGATACGCCTCGGAAACAGCCGGATCCACCGAGCGGTTGGCGAGATACTGCCGGGCCGGCTCACCTTCCTGGCCGTTAATAAGAACCGAGCGGTAGTACGATGCCGTCAGATCATTGATACGGAGAAACTGGGAATATTCATCCTGTGTTTTTCTCTCAGCAGGAGTAAGCTGTCGTTCCTCGATTTCAATTCCGGCTTTCCGTGCAAGTAGTTTAACCGCTTCGGGAAAGCTGATGCCCTCGATCTTCATGACAAAAGAGAAGGCGTTGCCGCCGGCGCCGCATCCGAAACAGTGAAAAATCTCACGCGCCGGACTTACGTTAAACGACGGAGTCTTCTCGGCATGAAATGGACAGAGTCCCAGGAAGTTAGCGCCGGCGCGTCGCAACGGGACATATTCCGAAACAACCTCAACAATCGAAAGCCGTTCGGCAACCTCACGTACCTTTTCTTCAGGTATCATTTCTTTTGACCATTGGCAATGCGCCATTCCGAGAGAAAATGATCTCCGGTCTGCGCCAGCATGTTGGCTGACTCGGTCGCGCGAATCTTGTCCCGAATTTTTTCAGGCATAAACCCGGATGCTGCAATACTGAAAACCATGCAAAGTAACAATGCCCCCTCGGTGAAGCCGATGAGCAAGCCGCCAAGCCTGTTCAGGCTGCCAAGCATGACAAGTCGCAGGGCCGCAGTTATGACATTGCCGATAACGTGGGCACAGATTCCTGTTGTCAGCAGTATGATGATAAAAGCCAAGAACGAAGACAGATGCGTAGGCAGATGAAGCGCACTTTTTATCGGTACTGCGAGCAGCGGGTGAAAACGGTAAGCCAGCCAGCCGCCCGCCAGAAGACCTGCCAGGGAGGATGCCTCATTAACAAGCCCTCTGACCAGACCCTTGAGTGCAAAAAAACAGAGAACCGCCAAGATGATGATATCAATAAGATTCATTGTAACGGCACGACCGATTTACGAAGAAGGGGCCATCTCAATGAAAGCCCCTCTACCGAGTAAATCCAATTTCGAGTAAAAATCGGAACCATATTACTGAACAGTCGTTACAAACGGAGTCAGCATATCAAGCAAGCAGTCTCCGGACCGCTTCGCTTACCGCCTTGCCGTCGGCCTTGCCGGCCGTATGGAGAGTAACTCCCTTCATTACACGCCCCATATCCTTATTTCCCTGAGCCCCGATTTCCTGAATCACACGTAAGACAAGGGCATCTATTTCGTCAGGGGTTAACTGTGCCGGCAAAAATTCAAGCAGGACCGCCAATTCCCGTTCTTCCTTTTCTGCCAGTTCAATCCGGTTTCCATCCCGATATAACCGAATAGATTCGCGGCGCTGTTTGGCCAGGGTCGAAATGACATCAGTTACCGCCTGATCGTCGAGTTCCGTGCGGGAATCTATCTCACGGTTCTTAATCGCGGCGCGTACCATACGAACAGCCGAAAGGCGCAGGTCATCCCGCGCCTTCATGGCTGCTTTCATCGCATCGTTAAGCTGCTCTTTCAATGTCATGCTGTTGTTCCTTGTCTCCCGGAAAAGAAGACTAATCGATCATTTTACGCTGTTTCTTAAGGGCGCGCTTGCGTGCAGCGATAGCCTTCTTCTTGCGTTTGATGCTTGGTTTTTCAAAATGCTCACGTTTGCGGACTTCGGAGAGAATTCCTGCCTTCTCACACTGTTTTTTAAACTTCTTCAGTGCCATTTCAAACGGTTCGCTGTCCTTTATTTTTACTCCCGGCATGTAAAATCACCCCCATCCTTTTATATATTCTTTAAAACGATATAATAGCATCAACTAAAAAATTCAGAGTTTTGCAGAATAACACACTTTGTAACTATGTCAACAACCAAATAGGTGAGCGGTCAGGAAACCAGTGGCACATTGCGGGCTGCCTTCTCCGTAATGCCGGATGTACCAAATCTTCGCTTCAACTCATGGTAAATTGCTTCGGGAGGAATGTTCTGATGCCCGAGCAGAACGAGGAGATGGAAGACAAGATCAGTTGTTTCGTAGACAATTTCGTCCTGTACACCCCCCTTGGCGGCAATGACGACTTCAGTTGCTTCTTCACCGATTTTCTTGAGAATTTTGTCTATTCCTCCGCGCATGAGCGAGGTGGTATAGGAGCTGTCGGCCGGATTGGTTTTGCGGTCAAGGATGACCTGATAGACAGCCTGGAGGATATCGCTTTCGTTGGTCATAGCCGGACTTCTACCCCTTTGTCGCGGAGATATTCCTTTGCCTGTCCGATGGTATACTCCCGATAGTGAAAAATTGAAGCGGCAAGGCAGGCACTTGCTCCGGCGGTCTGAAAACCGTCGTAGAGGTGTTCCAGGTTGCCGACTCCACCGGAAGCGATGACCGGAATGGAAACCGCATCAACAACGGCACGGGTAAGTTCCAGATCGTAGCCGTCCTTTGTGCCGTCACAATCCATACTGGTAAGAAGAATCTCCCCTGAACCGTACGCTTCCATTCTGGCGGCCCACTCGACGACATCGAGGCCGGTCGGTTTGCGCCCGCCATGGGTATAAACCTGCCACCGTTTTTCGCCCGGTATCCGGCGGGCATCAATGGCAACCACCGTACATTGAGATCCGAAGCGTTCAGCGGCCTCGCGCACGAACTCAGGGCGGTCAACCGCCGCCGTGTTGATCGATGTTTTATCCGCGCCGGCGTTGAGAAGACGACGGATATCTTCAACAGAGCGGATACCACCACCCACGGTCAGCGGCATGAATACCCGCTCGGCTGTCCGTTTGACTACGTCGATAATGATATCGCGGTCGTCGCTGGAAGCGGTAATGTCCAGAAAGGTAAGCTCGTCCGCACCCTGTTGATCATACATTTCGGCAATTTCAACCGGATCTCCCGCGTCGCGCAATTCCAGAAACTGCACTCCTTTGACGACCCGGCCACCTTTTACATCAAGACAGGGAATAATTCGCTTGGTCAACATTTCCGGTTTTGTCCCCTGGTCAGTGAGATCGCTTCGCTCAGTCTGATCGCTCCGGTATAAATTGCCTTGCCGGTAATGACACCCGTAACGCCGCAAGATTCAATTGCCATCAGGTTTTCGATATCACTCAGGCTTGAGACGCCACCCGATGCAATAATTGGAATCGAAACCGCTTCGGCCAGGGCCTTGGTTGCTTCAAGGTTTGGACCCTGCAACATTCCGTCCCGAGCGATATCTGTGTAGATTATTGCGGCTACTCCGAAATCCTCAAATTTCCGAGCCAGTTCTACGGCCGTACTGTCGGTCAGTTCGGCCCACCCCTGCACTGCAACCATGCCGTTTTTGGCGTCGATGCCGACGACAATCCGCCCCGGAAATGTGGCACATGCTTCTCGTACCAGTTCGGGATTTCGCTGGGCAGCAGTACCGATGATTACGCGGGAGAGCCCCAGTGACAGATACGCCTCGATGGTGGCAAGGTCGCGAATGCCACCACCCAGTTGAGCGGGGATGGAGATGCTTTTCAGGATCGCTTCAATGGCATCCCTGTTCTTCGGCTGTCCGGCAAAAGCACCATCAAGGTCCACGATATGCAACAATTCGGCCCCCTGTTGTTCCCAGTCGCGAGCCTGTGTACCCGGGTTGTCGCAAAAAATGGTATCTTTTTCCATCAGCCCCTGCTCCAGGCGGACGCATTTTCCTTCCTTCAAATCAATGGCGGGTATTACGATCATTTTAACTCCGCAAAATTCTTAAGTATCCGCAGGCCGACCGCCTGCGATTTTTCCGGGTGGAACTGCGTGGCGACGACATTGTCTTTCCAGACAGACGAGCAAAATTCAATCCCGTAGTCTGTCGTCGTGGCTATGACACTGCTGTCATCCGGCGCCGCATAATAGGAATGGACGAAGTAAACATTACTGCCGTTATCGATACCATCAAAGAGTGGCGGACTGTTTCGGAGCGAAAGCTGATTCCACCCCATCTGCGGAACTTTCAATTTTTCACCGGCTACCACCATCCGGTCGGGAAAGCGGAGAACATGGCCCGGTATGATGTCAAGCCCTTTATAATGGCCAAACTCCACGCTATCGCTGAACAACAGTTGCATCCCGACACAGATCCCCAGAAACGGCCTTCCTTCGGCAATCACCTTGAGGATCGGTTCGACAAAGCCTGCCTCCTCAAGGTTGCGCATACAGTCGCGAAAAGCTCCGACACCGGGCAGGACGATTCTGTCGGCATGGAGGACGACATGGGGATCATCGGTGATGATCGCTTCGCTCCCGATCTTTTCAAATCCTTTTTGTACCGAACGGAGGTTGCCCATTCCGTAGTCAATAATTGCAATCATTTGATTCCGTTCTTGTTCAAGTGGGGGCCATAGCGTTTGTCGACACCCTTGATATGGTTGATCAGCCAATCCTGCAGAAAGTTGATTACATCCTGTGTAATGAGATTTTCGCCGGCATTGAATTTGCCAATCAGCTCGACTACCTGGTCTACCAATTTTTTGTGCAGCGCCTTGTGCTGTGTCTCTTCCGGATAGCCTGACTGGCTGAAGCTCCGCTCTTCGTCGGCAAAGTGATTAACGGTATAATCGGCAAGCCCGTTCAATACGCGTCCGATCGCTTCTTTGCTCTTTTTTTGCTGCATGGCATCTGCAAGGTCATTAACCATGTTGAAGAGAACTTTATGCTGCTCATCATATTTCGAAACGCCGGTGGCAAATGATGCGTCCCATTCAAGCGCCTTTGACAGACGGAATTTTCCAACCAGTTCATGAAGGTTATCAACTTCTCTGGCAAGAGTTGTTGTTGCCTGTGTCGTGCTGTGTGCATTCTGGACATTACGATTAACAACATCAGTAATCATCTGGATGTTGTTCGTGATCTCCTGTGTCGTGGCTGTCTGCTCTTCGGCTGCGGTGGCAACCTGACTGATCTGCACCGTCAATTCATTTATCTTGTTAAGGATATCTTCCAATGCCTCACCGGAGCGGGTTGTCTCGGCCGTGCCGTGCTTAACCTCATTCACCCCTTCAGACATGGAGTTGACAGCGGTTTGTGTCTCGCTTTGTATCGCTTTTATCATTGCGGCAATCTCTTTCGTCGCTTTGGTGGTGCGCTCTGCCAAAGCTCGCACCTCATCGGCAACGACTGCAAAACCCCGCCCCTGTTCTCCGGCACGGGCCGCTTCGATGGCGGCATTCAGCGCCAGAAGATTGGTTTGATCGGCGATGTCCTGAATGGTGTTGACGATTGCACCGATCTGATCGGAGCGCTGTCCCAGTCCTTCAACCGTATGGGATGATACATTCACGCGCTGTGCGATGTTCTCCATCAGGCGGGCGCTGCTCTGTACCAGCTGTGAACCGGTATGCGTCTGCTCCGTTGCCTTTTGGGCGCTCTCGGCGGCATAGAGGCAGTTGCGGGCGATGTCTCCGGAAGTGGCCGACATTTCTTCACTGGCAGTTGCGATGGTACTGGCCTGAACGGCAACATCTTCCGCAGCCGCAGCCATGGCATCGGTGGTGGAGCGTACCAGTACAACCGAGTCGCGAACCGTATCTGCGACGGAAAAGAACTGGCGCATGGCTTTATTCATGTCACCCATCATAATGTTGAATGAATTGCCGAGTCGTGCGATTTCGCCAATGCCTTCACTGGGAACCCGCACCGAGAGATCACCGCCGGCAGCCTTTTCGAGCGCGTTGGTAACAACGGTCAACGGAGTAAATGCCTTACTGCAGAGGAACCATAGTACCAAAGAGGAACCGATCAGCATTGCCAAGCCGACCCCCAGATTTACCAGCAGGTGGTCAGGGGGACTCGTGATCGACATGACAGCCACGGTAATGAAGATTACGGTGGCATTTCCACTTAGAATGCGGCTTGTAAATGACATGGCAGAGCTCCTATCAATAAAAGATCGACGGGGTGAGGTGTTGCGCCGTCGTTGTTGTTTTTCAGGCAATCCGTGAAAAATCTGCAATTTTACTGAACAGCCGGGCAATTGTTGTCAGGAGAGCCAGTCTGTTTGTGCGTACGGTTGCTTCTTCCGCCATGACCATGACTTTGTCGAAAAACCGGTCGACCGGACCACGTAATGTCGCAATTTCGGTCAGTGCATCCAGCCATGCGCCGGATGAAAGTAAGCCGTCTGCCGAACTTTTTACCGATTGAAGTGCCTGGTACAACCCTCCCTCTGCATCATCCTGGAAAAGCGACGGGTCAACCGGAGCATCAACTCCTTCCTTGATGATGTTGCCGACACGTTTGAATGCGACGGTCAACGGTTCAAAGTCAGGGTGGGTCTTGAATTCGGCCAATGCGGCAATACGTGCCCTGACGTCGACCAGATCATCGAATCCGACTGCAATTGCGGCATCCACCACGTCAGTGGCAAACGAGCTTCCCAGCAGGTTGACAAACCGGGCGCGAAAGAACTCCAGGACTTCACCGGCTATCAACTCTTTCGGGCGGATCAACTTGGGAGAGAGGAGAGTAAGTGAGTCGTCTATCAGCGCAGGTATCGACAGGCGGTAGCCTTTGTCAAGAATGATGGCGATGATACCGATAGTTGCCCGTCGGAGCGCATACGGATCCGCCGCACCGGTCGGAATGAGTCCTACGCCGAAACATCCGCAAATGGTGTCAAGTTTGTCGGCAATCGACACAAAAGCTCCGCAATCGGATGCCGGCAGCTCTCCGCCGGCTTGAGTCGGCAGGTAGTGTTCGGCGATTGCATTGGCAACGTCACTGCTTTCACCTTCCAGCAGTGCGTATTCACGCCCCATGATTCCCTGTACTTCCGGAAATTCACACACCATGCCGGAAACCAGGTCGGCTTTGCAGAGCCGGGCGGCCCGCACGGTCTGTTCCCTGACTGCGGGATTGAGCTGATTGGCGAGCCCCTCAGCCAGCAACGTAAAACGCTCCATTTTCTCAAAGGAGGTGCCAAGTTTCTGCTGGTAGACCACCGACCGTAACGATTCAACCCGTTCATCAAGGGTAACTTTCTGGTCCTCTTCGAAGAAAAAGCGGGCATCGGATAAACGGGCACGCAGAACCCGTTCATTTCCCTTGACGACCACGGAAGGATCTTCGGTCAGCGTGTTATTGATGGTGATAAAGCCGGGCAGCAGACCACCGTTGGCATCAACCATCGAAAAATAGCGCTGGTGGCTGCGCATTGAAGTGATCAGTACCTCTTTGGGAACCTTGAGAAATTCCGGGGAGAATGTGCCATGAACGGCGCTCGGATATTCAACCAGATAGGTGACCTGTTCCAACAACTCCTCATCGGGTAACAGGTGTCCACCGGCAGCTGCGGCAAGGCGGTGCGTTTCGCGGCGGATGATCTCCTTCCGCTTTTCAGGGTCGGGAATGACGAAATGCCGTTCACACTCGACCAGGTAACCGGCAAAATCGCTTACCGGAAAGGGGACGTTTGCCATAAACCGATGTCCGCGCGAGAGTTTGCCACTTTCAATGGTCCCGAAGGAGAAGGGGACAATCGTACCGTCAAATAATGCAACGATCCAGTGAATCGGACGGGCAAAACGCACATCCTGATCCCCCCAGCGCATTGATTTTTTGAAAGGGATGTTTGCTACCAGTGCCGGAAGAATTTCGGTCAGCAGTTCGTAGGTCGGACGGCCGGTTACCTGTTTACTTATGAACAGATACTCGCCTTTGTCGGTGGTAATGGTCCGCAACGCTGCAATATCGACCCCCTGTCCACGGGCAAAGCCTTCAGCTGCCTTGGTCGGCTTGCCATCGGCATCGTAGGCTGCTTTGAGCGACGGGCCGGTAGCGGTGATTTCGGCGTCCGGTTGCACTGAAGGGATGCCCGTCACTACCAGGACCAGGCGACGCGGTGTTGCCATGGTTTTGATCTCGCTGAATGTGAGACGCGCAATGGCAAGCTCTTTGGTGATGATGGCTTTCATTTCCGCGGTAGCACGCGGAATAAATCCGGCAGGAATCTCTTCACAGCCGATTTCAAGGAACAGTTCTCTGGTGCTCATCAGGCGATACCCCCTTTCAACAGTGGAAAGCCCAAACGTTCACGCATCCGCAGGTATCCTTCGGCGCAGACTCGGGCTACGCCGCGAACACGGCCGATGTAGGAGGCGCGTTCGGTAACCGAAATAGCCCCGCGGGCATCCAGCAGGTTGAAGGTGTGGGAACACTTCATAACGTAATCGTAGGCGGGCAGTACCAGATCTTTTTCAACCAGACGCAAACATTCTTTTTCGTACATGGAAAAAAGTTGTAACAGCATGTCTACATCCGCTTCCTCAAAATTATGGCGGGAAAATTCGACCTCGCTTTCATGATGGATATCGCCGTATTTAATTCCTTTGACCCATTCCAGGTCATACACGTTATCGACACCTTGAAGATACATGGCGATGCGTTCGCATCCATAGGTGATCTCGGATGGAATCGGTTTCAGGTCGATGCCGCCCGCCTGTTGGAAGTAGGTGAACTGGGTGATCTCCATCCCGTCCAGCCAGACTTCCCAGCCAAGGCCCCAGGCTCCCAGTGTCGGAGATTCCCAGTCATCTTCGACAAAACGGATATCATGCCTGGCAGGATCAAGTCCGAAGGAGCGGAGTGAGTCCAGGTACAGGTCGAGGATATTGAGCGGTGAGGGCTTCATGATGACCTGAAACTGGTAATAGTGCTGCAGTCGGTTGGGATTTTCTCCGTAGCGGCCATCGGTGGGGCGACGGGAAGGCTCGACGTAGGCTACGTTCCATGGCTCGGGGCCGAGTACGCGCAGAAAGGTGGCAGGATTGAACGTACCCGCGCCTTTTTCCGTATCGTACGGTTGCTGGATAATGCATCCCTGTTTGGCCCAATAGCCTTGCAGGGAGAGGATAAGATCTTGAAATGTCACGCAGGTACCTCCGGAGTTGGAGTGTGAATTCAGTGCCGCAGAAAAGAAAATACCTTAATAGCAGGAATAGCGGCTTCGGTCAAGGTTGAGCGAAGAGGGCAATTCAGAAAAAACGCCGGTGCGGCGCGATGTACCAATGTTGTCTTTACAGAAACGACAAGAGAGAGTCTGTTACAAATGTTGCCTGGTCCAGTCTTTCGGCCGGGTAGCTGTTGGTGACGGCACAAACCATCAAACCGGCATTTTTTGCAGCGATTATTCCTGCCGGCGTATCTTCTATGGCAATTGTCGCGTTAATTGAGAAATTGTTCTGATGGGCGGCTTGTAATCGCCGGAAGGCAAGTTGATAACATTCCGGCTCCGGCTTGCTCGCAGCAACTTCGTCGGCGGTTACGATAACATCAAAACAGTCTGCGATGCCGAGCATGCTCAAGATAGGATCGATGTCACTCCGCAAGGCCCCACTGCATATTGCCAGCGGAATTTTGTCCGCTTTCAGCCGATATACGAGATCCAGTACGCCAGGATACGGAGCAACGCCCGCCTCGATAACCTCATTGAAGTAACCGGCTTTCCGTTGGATCAAGGCGGGTAATTCACCCTGGCCGAGTACGGCCCCTTTCGATGAAAAGGCATGTCTGAACGCATCTCTGTCATCGTAGCCGATGTAGGTTTCAATGTATTCCTGCCAGGTGAAACGCAGTCCGAGCGGCTCCAATGTCCGCTGGAATGCCGCATAATGAAGCGGTTCCGTATCGACAATAATTCCGTCAAAATCAAAGATAACCGCCTCTGTCCGTATGCCGTTCGATAAAATGATCATGGATAAAGTAGACCTGTTCCCCATAGCTTTGCGTTAATGCAGCCATTTTGTACCGAACTGTGAGAGTATGTCAAGCTATGCCAAAGAGGACAGGGTACGCCTGGAAATTATTTTTAAATATCATGCTTAAATATGGTTGACGATTCGTTATTATACTCTATTATTTGAACTGCTTTTACCTTGTTGGTGCGAGTACGGGAAATCATTACAATTCTAAGGAGGCAGAAATGGCGTTACGAGTCGCAATCAATGGATTTGGCAGGATAGGAAGAATGGTGCTGAGAGCTGCAAGCAAAGATGAAAACATTGAGTTTGTAGCGATTAATGATCTTACCGATGCTACTACCTTGGCCCATCTTTTCAAGTATGATTCGGTACATGGCACTTTTCCCGGTACGGTTGAAGCAAAAGATAGTCAGCTGATCGTAAACGGCAAAGCAATAAAAATATATGCCGTACGGAATCCAGCCGACCTTCCCTGGAAAGAGGACAAGATCGACGTTGTGCTTGAATCAACCGGTATTTTTACCTCCAAAGAAAAAGCTGAAATGCACATCCAGGCGGGCGCCGGAAAAGTTGTAATTTCAGCACCGGCTACCAACGAAGACATAACGATTGTTATGGGTGTCAATGACCATCTGTATGACCACCAAAAACATGTCATTATTTCCAATGCTTCGTGTACAACCAATTGTCTTGCTCCGGTTGCAAAAGTTCTTCATGACACGTTCGGTATCGAGAGGGGATTGGTAACGACGGTTCACTCCTATACAAATGATCAGAATATCCTTGATCTGCCGCACAAGGATTTGCGCCGCGCCAGAGCTGCCGCCATGTCAATGATTCCGACGACTACCGGAGCCGCCAAAGCGGTTGCTCTCGTCCTGCCGGAGCTGAAAGGCAAACTGGACGGCATGGCCATTCGTGTGCCGACTCCGAATGTCTCGGTTGTTGACCTGGTCGTGACGCTGGCGAACAAGGCGGATGCCGTTGCGGTGAACGCCGCCCTTAAGGCTGCATCCGAAGGAGCACTCAAAGGTATTTTAGGCTTTGAAGTGGCGCCACTCGTTTCGATTGATTTCAATGGTAATCCGCTGTCATCAATCGTTGATGCCTCGTGTACAAAAGTGATTGGCGACACCATGGTTAAGGTGCTTTCCTGGTACGATAACGAATGCGGATTTTCAAACCGGGTGGTCGATCTTTTCCGTCTGATTGCTTCCAAATCGTAATACTAAGTATGTTTGTAATAAATGAGGGGGGTCTTCCCCCCTCTTTTTTTGCCGCTTACGAGAACGAATATATAATTACCAGGAGGTGAACTGTGTCGATTCATTATATCGATGAAATTAAGGATTTGATGGGGAAAAAGGTATTCATTCGGGTCGATTTCAACGTGCCTCAGGATGATGCGGGGGTGATTACCGAGGATACCCGTATTGTCGGCGCGGTACCTACGATAAAATACGCTCTGGAACAGGGCGCCAAAGTTGTTCTGGCCTCTCATCTCGGTCGTCCCAAAGGGGAGAAAAAAGCCAAATACAGCATGGCCCCCGCCACGGTACGTCTTTCCGAGCTGCTTGGCAAGCCGGTGATCCAGGCGCCTGACTGTTTCGGTCCGGATGTGGATGCGATTGTAAATGCCTTGCAGCCGGGTGAGGCGGTCATGCTTGAAAACGTCCGTTATTACCCCGGCGAGGAAAAAAACGACCCCGACTTTGCTGAAAAGCTGGCCAATGGCTGCGAAATTTACGTCAATGACGCCTTTGCGGTGTCGCACCGGGCGCATGCGTCGGTTGAAGCCATTACCAGGAAAATACCGGTTATTGCAGCCGGCTTTCTGATGAGAAACGAAATGACTTTTTTTGACAAAGCCATGCAGAATCCGGTCAGGCCGTTGGTCGCGATATTGGGAGGAGCCAAGGTGTCCGGTAAGCTTGAGGTTCTTGAAACGCTCATCAACAAGGTGGATAAGGTCGTTATCGGCGGAGGGATGGCATTCACCTTCCTGAAGGCCATGGGTTACAACGTCGGTAAGTCGCTTGTTGAGGATGAGTTAATTCCGACAGCGCGCGCAATCATGGATACGGCGCGCGCCAAAGGGGTCATGTTCTATCTGCCGGTGGATTGTGTCGTTGCCAACGCTTTTGAGGCCACTGCAACCAATTTTATCACCACTGCCCAGGAAATCCCGGCTGGCTGGATGGCACTTGATATCGGGCCGGCAACGACAACCCTGTTTGCCGAAACGCTGCGTGACGCTAAAACCGTTATCTGGAACGGTCCGATGGGTGTTTTTGAAATGGATGCTTTCTGTCGGGGGACGTATGCGATTGCGGAGGCTGTTGCCAATTGTTTTGCCACAACCATCATCGGCGGAGGCGACACCGATTCCGCTGTGCGTAAGGCTGGGGTTGAAAACCGTGTCAGCTACATATCAACCGGTGGCGGGGCATTTCTGGAACTGTTGGAAGGAAAGATACTGCCAGGCGTTAATGCGCTTGAAGTCTCAGGAAAATAAGGGGAAATTCAATGCGAATACCGGTAATAGCGGGAAACTGGAAGCTTTTTAAAACAATCGGCGAATCAGTGGCTATGGTACAAGAGCTTAAATCGCTTGTCGCAAATAATCAGGGCGTGGAAATTGTTGTCGCGCCGGTATTCACGGCGTTGAGCCGTGTCAACGATGTTCTTCAAGGTTCAAATGTCATGCTCGCAGCCCAGGACTGCTATTGGGAAGAAGAGGGGGCCTTCACGGGAGAAGTGGCGCCGGCGTTATTGAAAGATGCCGGCTGTAGTCATGTTATTATTGGGCATTCGGAGCGGCGTCAATATTTCGGTGAGACCGATGTGACCGTCAATAAGAAAACCAAGGCGGCTATTGCGGCCGGATTATGCGCCATCGTTTGCGTTGGGGAATCGTTGGCCGAGAGAGAGTCGGAGCAGACCTTTTCGGTTATAGAAACACAGATTCAGGGCGGATTGGCAGGAATTACAGCAGATGCCGCTCCTCATATCGTTATCGCCTATGAGCCGGTGTGGGCAATCGGAACCGGTAAGACAGCCACTGATGCCCAGGCTCAGGAGGTTCATACGTTCATCCGCCAGTTGATTGCCAAAACGTTTAATCAACCGGTTGCGGATGCCATGCGTATTCTCTATGGCGGCAGCGTGAAACCGGACAACGTTAAGGGTTTGATGGCCCAGCCCGATATAGATGGCGCACTTGTCGGCGGAGCGAGCCTCAAGGCCGAATCTTTTGCGGCAATAGCGTCCTTTAACGCCTGATTTACGTCGGAATGTCCTGTTTTCGTTTGGATTTGGATTTAAAACTTTACAGTATTTATGACTCTGTGTTATAAAGCTCCTCTTTAATACATTGCTAGGGGATCTGGTATGTTAATTGCTCTTACGATTTTACATGTACTTGTTAGTCTGTTCTTGATTGGTGTCGTATTGCTGCAATCCGGAAAAGGTGCCGAAATGGGGGCATCGTTTGGTAGCAGCGGAAGCCAGTCCGTTTTTGGGGCAGGAGGCGGAACTTCTTTTTTAAGTAAGTTAACGACCAGCGCAGCAGTAATTTTTATGTTGACTTCACTGACCCTGGCTTATATTTCCGGCCAGCCGTCATCGTCTTCTTTAATGGCCGGCAAAGGGAAAGCGGCTCCTGTTCAAGTACCGGCAACTGCACCCGCTCCTCAGAAGGGGGCTTCCGCACCAGCGCCCGTAGCCCCCGCAGCACCAGCGGCTCCGGTTGCACCGGCACAGAAAAAATAGATTGATTATCCGGACATAGTATGCTAAATAGGAAAACTCAGATGCCGAAGTGGTGGAATTGGTAGACACACCATCTTGAGGGGGTGGCGGGCAACCGCCCATGCGAGTTCGAGTCTCGCCTTCGGCACCATAAGAAAATAAGTTGCTGATATCATTGCAACATGTAGTAATATAAAGGGTTTTTTCGTGTCAGTCCACAATTTAGGGCACACGGGAAAACCCTTTATGCGTTATTTAGAAAAGATCGGCGGGGTCTATCGGGTAAGATTTCGGATACCCAAAGACCTAAAAAAGTACTTTGCTCAAGCAGAAATTAGGCATAGTCTACATACGGGAAGATTTGCGCAGGCAAAGCCGCTATTGTATGGATTATTGGCTGAAACTGAGAGGATATTTGCCATGATACGTTCCGGTATTCTTGATGATGGTGATATTGCCAAAATGGTTGAAAAGTACAAGCGGGAACATCTGGCAACATATGACGTGCTGATGGACTCACTAGCAGCTTCTGGTGGTAGCAATGTCAAGGTGGCTCGTGCTGATCTGTCGGAACATTTCACCGGTTGTTTGCATGCAGCTAATAATATTCTATTAGATAACAGGGGCCTCGAAGAGTTAACGGTGCATGTAGCACACTCACTTCTGAAGGAACGTGGTGAAGACGGGGTAAACATTGCGTCATATACCCCAGAATTCAAGAGCCTGTGCAGGGCTGTAGCACTGGCAAATAAAGAAGTTTACTCAACACTGATTGAGAGAAACGAAACCGGTGATTCTGAGTATGACAGAGCTGAACGAGCAAAGCCAAGGAGCAAAACACTTAAAGAACTGATAGCAACGTACCACGCTGAAAAAGAATCTGGTTGGAGAGATCCAGCTAGTACAAAAGCAATTCACAATCGTGTTGTTCATATCATGGGTGATATTCGACTAAATGAAATAGATAGGGACATGTGTATAGCATTTCGTGAGAGTCTGAAAGGGTATCCACTAAAAAATGGGGACTTTGTTACTCCGTGGCGGGAACTGGCAAAGCGCAAAAAAAAGCGGTTATCTGAGAGAACTCAAAACGGCACCGTATCAGAGCTGATATCACTGTTCAAATACGCCGCTGATTACGGTATGGGTATCAATGGAAACCCCGCAAACGGGCTATTGAAAAGCAAATCAGATTGTAAACCTATAAAGGAACGGGAAGAGTACACTATTGAAGAACTGAACTTGATGATTCTGGAGCTGGCTAAAATTGATAGAGTCAGGGCCCCTGAGCAGTTCTGGATTCCGTTATTACTTCTCTATACCGGAGCAAGGGCAAATGAAATCTGTATGCTACGATGTTCTGATATAGTGCAGGATGGTAGCAACTGGACACTTCATTTCAGAAATAATGCAGAACATAACCAATGTACAAAAAATAGTAAGAATCGTAGTGTGCCGGTACATTCGCATCTTATAGCAGTGGGGTTCATAGACTACTGCAATAAACAGAGAGAGGCTGGAAAGGATCGACTATTCAGTAACCTTACATTGTCGCGGGGGAAATGGAATGTCAATTACGGAAAGCAGTTTGCTAGAACGTTCAAGCGGCGGTTTCTGGTTGGATATACTGAAAAACAGCTAACAGCAAAAGACCTGCATACGTTCCGAGTGACGTTTATCACTTGGTTTGTTCAGTCTGGATTGGTAGTCTCTCCCGTAGATTTCGTGGCGTTGCAAAGCATTATAGGCCACACGGACACGGCAGAACTGAAGGCGCATGCAGATTTCATGCAGAAAATGACATTGACGGTTAATGGATACGGCGGCGGTTTGACTGTTGACCCTAACGCTTTTATAGAACATCTCGACTACGGAATTGATTTATCTCCAATCTCCCCCCTGATGTTATGTAACATGCGGGGGTATAATGTGTTGGTGCACGGATAGGGCTTTGACAGGTAGACTCTGGTTTACTCCCCGCCCAGTGCTACATTGCTTTGTTACTGCGTAACATGTACGCTTTCATTTCTGGAGAATCAGGTTCGAGACCATCCAGAATGGTATCATCCGCTGCACAGAGGAGACGTTCCAGCATTTCCCGCCGTGCTACGTTGTTGTGAGTTGCTAGCCGCTCCAGAGCGTAGTGAGCTGAAACACTGATCCATGTATTCAACCTCCTATCGCCCTCCCCATCATTACGGCGTGCTCGATACGCCGCTTGTCTTTGTGCTGGTGTTTTTGCCATTTTGAACACCTCCTCGTTTGTTGTTACTGCGTAACGATCAATATCATTGTTACTGCGTAACGTCAATATGAATAAGGCGTGTAAAAACGGTATACCGCTGGTACACACTTTGAATACACACTTTTTGTGTGTAATAACGGTTCATAAAATATTTACTTGACACTTTATTCAAAAGGTCTTAGACTGTTTATACACACTTTATGAATTAAGAGGGGGTTGTCATGACAGAATCAAGAGGGCGGGTACTGGGGTACAAACGAGTTTCATCACTGGACCAGAACACGGATAGGCAACTTGACGGAATACACACTGATCTGATGTTTGAAGAGAAGGTAAGCGGAAAGAACATGGGGGACCGCCCTAAACTTCAAGAGCTACTGAGAACAGCATACAAGGGCGATACTGTAGTGATCCATTCTATGGATAGGTTGGCGAGAAATTTGATGGATCTTAAAACCATCGTAAATACTCTGGTTGGTAGTGGAGCACGGGTATGGTTTACTACTGAAAAGCTTACCTTCTGCGGTGACGATGACAAGTACTCGGCACTGATGCTTAATTTGATGGGGTCATTCGCAGAGTTCGAACGTGCTATGATAAAAGCACGCCAGATGGAAGGGATCGCAAAAAAGAAAGCTGCTGGCGGGTATGCAGGCAAAGGACGAAAACGGTCAATCTCTGATGCACAGATAGCAGAGATAAAGCAACGGTCTGAAGCGGGAGAGATGAAGACTAAAATTGCTAGTGACCTGGGTATCAGTCGGGAGTCTATCTATAAGATCCTGAAGAAGTAAAAACGGAGTGCCTGAGAGTCTCTAGGAAGGTCAAACAAAGCAAGGCCCCTATAGAACATAGGGGCCTTTTGTTGTTTAATCAGAGTACTTACTCGCCTTTGCCGCCTTTCGTTCCGCCTTTAGTATCGTGTAGACGGCGTTCCGTACATTGGCAAGGGTGACGGCTATTCCTGGGGTACATAATTTCACGCTGAGATAGTCACGCTCATAACCAGGCAGGTGAGGAATTGCGGCGTATGCTGCTTCGGTGCCACCAAAGAGTTCTATCAGATTTCTGGAAACCTTCTTCCCTTCAGCTATGATCCTTAGTGCCTCTTCCGATGTCCCTACAGAGGGGACTTCCGATGTCCCTACAGAGGGGACTTCCGATGTCCCTACAGAGGGGACTTCCGATGTCCCTACAGAGGGGACTTCCGATGTCCCTACAGAGGGGACTTCCGATGTCCACGCTTCGTGTATAATCCTTTCCAGTGTGGCCTTTTTGTTAAAACCATAGGCCAAACACAACTTGGTAAACTCCTCTACAATGCCAGAGTTTAAATAGTGTTCAAACCGTATCGTGTCTACGGCTCTGGTGGTCACTGGTAACCCCTTTGCTTTTCTATCTGCTCGCTGTTTCATCTTCTTTGCTGCTGCTGTCTGCGCCATAGCTTGTTTGCTCCTGGGGAAATGGTTAGTCCACTGAATCAATGCATCCGGCATTGAAGCAGAGACGGGTTGTAATTTCTTGATACCGGTCTGGTGTCTCTTCGTTTATTGCAATGAGTATCGATATCAGTGCTGGGCTATTGGTTGAGTTCTGGCAGGTGCGACAATCTTTTGCTGGGTTCATAGTGTGCCTCCAATTGGGTTGAATATCTGGGAGGACTATATCCCTATTTGATGCCCTGTCAATGAAAAAAAATTCAATGATATTAACTATTTAATTGCATTAATCGATAGAAAATGTCTTATCAATTACTATCTATTTATCGATTGTTGGTATGTCCTGATACGGGTGGGCGTACCAGGGACATACCGGAATAAGATGTATCAGTTTACTGAGGCTATCGACCTCTTGCCTCCCCCTGCTGAAGTTTTAATTTCAGGAATTCCTGAAATTATGGTGTAGGTTGCTGCCTGGTCACGTCAAGGCGATGAAGACCGCAGGCCAATACAGTTATTGCATTGACACGGAAGGTTTCGTCTTCCAGGCGGATCTCATCCGCTTGCTTTAGGTCATACACCTTTGAAGTGAACAGCGATTTATTTGCTGAAGCTGGACTCTGTACCATCACAGGTATTGAAGGATATACAAGTTCCGGTACCATGTTGGTAACTCTGCCAAACGAATCGCGGTCGCGGTCGATACGGCGATAAACGGCACCCGTGAGCCAATACCGTTTTAACGGATATAGCCTGTAATCTCCTTCAGTCCTGGGCCTATCCACTATCATATAGTTATGTTCACCAATCAGAAAGCAGGTTCCTGTATCGACTCCATTCGCGTCACTGGAACTAATGCGTAGTGTGTCTTCACTATTGGACATCACAACCTGCACGGTTGCACCTGTATCGATTCTGATTGCAGCTCTTCCATTAAAAGAGAATTCTACTTTGCTGCCAAAGTTCTGATTGCCTATCATTTTTTCAATCTCCTATTTTTTCCAGCTCCGTAAGGTAGCTGAAGTTTTTTGGTTTGGTCTGGGTTAGCACTCGATACTCCTGGTCTCCATCTAAGATAAACTCTCCAGGTGATAATCTCGGATTTATATCACTCCAAAGACTATAAGAGGCTCGGTTCATTTTCTGAATAGTACCGTCGAATGATGGCCTCTTTCTGCTATGTACCTGGATCTCTGTCACGCCGCCTCCTTCATAGCCTGGGTCAAGGCTCTACGTTTTAGGCCCCGCAGTTTTGCATGGTGATAATCGTGCTCATGCTTGTGGAGGAGCTGAAGGCATTCGCGCCTGCAATCCAGGGTATCGATGCTAGCGTCATCTCCAGTAAGCTTGTGATGTATAATCATATTTTTGATATTAAAGCCTTGAATTAATCTCTGGAGGTAATAGTTCCGGCCTTTGAAAGTGGTATACGCATACCAATTATTGTGCAGGCGCATGACGTTGAACCTAAATTCCTTCAATCGCTGATAATCATCGTGGTGCATTCTGGCGTAATGAACCATCCCTGATTTTTGAGTTATGACCAGGAGTGTATAGGCGTAATCTAAAATTGCATGGTTTGTTGTGCTTCTTGGTTTGTCTGAGGAGAGTGTCAGCATGGTTATATCTCTCCCTCATCGCAGATGTCATAATAAGCGGCGAATGCCTGAGCACTGCAAAGCACAACTGCGTCCAGATTTCTGCGGATCTGGTCAATGAGTTCTAAATCAGTGGTTGAGCTTGCTATACTCTCGAAAATTGTGTCTGTATGGTTGACGATTGAAGCGAAAAAATATGAATTCATTTTGGGGAGTTTCCTTTTAAGTATCTAATTTTGATGGATTGATGGATTTCCATCAATCGGATTATTGAGAAGCCTTTCCTTCCTGGGGTGGGCAGGAAGGAAAGGCCTATACTGATTTCTTCAGTGCTAATACTTGCTTCTGAAGAGCGGTCATGCATACTTGCATGCGGATTTTGTCTATAGCTTTTGCCGTGGCCTGGTCCAGTTCGTCCAGGAGCCTAAAGCCTCTTTGAATAAGATCCTTGAATACTGGTTGCTGATGGTCCTCGGCAAATTCGTTGAACTGCTGGCGGGTAATCATACGGGCTCCAGGTCGTACTTCTGGCAATTACCCGGTGCGATGTAGGAAGATTTCACGAAGTATTGTTTATCGTTAATTATGACTCTCCCGTCCCTGGGAATGCCGACACCTTTGGCAGTAGTGAGTACACCAGACACATAATTCCAGGCTACGTTTTTGAAATTAAACGGGTTGGCTTTCTCTTCCGGTCCTAAAATCCATGCCTTAGTGACTGCTGGAAGAACTGCATAACTGTTGCCTGAAGGTGCCGTTTTACCGTCTGTTACGATGAAGGATTGATTATTTACTGTGACAATTCCACCAGTTCTCAAGTTCCCAAAAGTAAACAGGGCGTTGCCTTTCTGCTCGATAAATGCAGCCTGCTGCGTAATCGGATCTATTGCAGATAGTCCAGCGGTTTCGATGGCATTCTTTCGGTTCATGACAATTTGTCTCTGTGTCTCAAGTTGGGTGAATAGTTCAACTGACTTCCTGTAAGCCTGTTCAGACACCTGATCTGCCAGTTTCTGAGAAAGTTCGGTAAGAGCGTCTGTTTGTTCCCTGATTTCGATGTCTTTGGCCTCTTTCAAGAGGGTTGCTGCCTGTTTCTTCAATGTTTCGGCTGATTTTTTCATTTTAAATTCTCCTCGGTTTAGTTTGTGAATAGTGCCACCGCCTGCGGCGGTGGTGCGGCTACGCCGCATAGATCAATTACTTGGGTTGCTTTTTGCTTTACATATCTGAGATGCTAGTTGCTCCAGGCAATCACAGAAATAAGCTTCCATCTCCTGATAACATTTACGGGTTGCTGGATTAGATTCGTACGTGAACTTCAATTCTTTGATCTTAACGATAGGGTTCATATTATCACCTCAAATTTTTGATATTTTCTGATATAGTTTTTACAGAGTTACGCCTAGAAAACAGGGGGAGAAACACTAAAACGATAGTATTTGATTATACCCTATGGAATAGAGGGCAGGCTTTCGATAGTGTTTGCAAGGTTACGAAGTTTAGTTGCTATTACTTCCGGACTTTCTACCGCCGAATACCTTTTTGTATGACTAATCGCGCGGCCCATTAGACTAGCAAAAGATTTTTCTGCCGCTGTCATAAGTTCACATTTGCTTTTTTCTGATCTTACCGATTTCTCAGTTTTTTCTTTGAGAGGTGCTGAACTTAAAAATCTATTCCAGAATGCCTCACGAACATAAAGTGCTGGATTCTTGGTTTTTCTGCTTTTTGCGGTCCATATTTCGATATTTCTTACTAATATCTTTATTGCCTCCGCTTTAAATGCTTCCTGGTCGTCTATGATGCAATTTGCTAGTAACTCCTCAATTTGCTCGCCGTTACGCATCTTCAGTTCAAAACGCTTTGTACAGTCATCTCTCACATAAAATGTTGCGAAGGCAGTTTTGCTGCTGGCGTTGCCGACATGCACATAAAAAAAATCGTTGGTTTCGGTAGATCCCACCACTATTTCTGAGTGTTTCAGCATGTTTCCGATACAATGCTGGCTATTTTTCTTAAAAACCCGCTTCCAATCATTCAGCGTAGTAACACCTTGCTCCGGATCATCGTAGTACACGTCAAGTTGGGAGGGATTGAATTTTACTCGGTAAAGAAATTTAAGAAGTTTCGGAAAACTGAAACTAGAGTTGTCGAAAAAACTACCGTGTATCAGCAACTCCACTTTTTTGTAGTAGGGTTCGTGTCCTTCTGGTTCGTCAACCGCCACAAAGTAACTTCCCTGGGGTACTTCGTAGTACTGCCAAGTCTCCCGTGTCACAGGGTGCATGGTATCCTGGGGGCCGGATATTTTCCCCAGACGGACACGAACAGACTGCTCCACATCTCCAAATGCGTATTTAATTACATACGGTGGACAGTTTTGGTATTTCTCCTCCTTCCACAATTTGCGTGGTACCTCCAGGAGTGTTATCAACTCCTCAAGGTCTGACTCTGTAAGTGCCGTAATTATGCACTTAAGCTGATGAATTCCTGTGATTGCCATAATGTTTCCTTGTTTCAACTGGGGATAAAATTGTGCCTACCTAATACCTATACAAGCGGGACTAGGATAATTATTAACCGTTATTTTGATGCTGAATAAATCGGGATTGGGAACAGAAAAACACCCATGTACCTCTGCTAAGAGGCCATTGGGTGTGGATGTTCTGTGGTGGTGTTGGTGGGTCCACGGTTATTCAAGCGTTCCATCGCTGGGTTCTCAGAGAGAGGGTGCCAGTTGGTGAAGGAACTTATTTCAGTGTCATATATGTTACTCGCTTTAATTAGAAATGTCAAGTAAAATCGGCCTTATACATACAAAAAGAGGTCCTGCATTTCTGCAAGACCTCCCGCCCCCCAGCGGAAAAACAACATAGCTGAGACTCACGAAGGACATCGATGGAGTATCACTACCCCCCATTATATACTTCAGGAAGGGATATTTTATCAGGTTCGGTTCTAAGGGTTTTTACTAAAAACTGTTTTTGACTTTACGTCTCTGAAGTCTGAAGTCTGAAGCATGAAGAGGCTTCCAAATTCGACTTCTGAGACACTTTAAGGGGGTTGTGTAGGTCCTTGTGACCTCAAATATATTTAGACAGTCACAGAGGCTTTTATTCGCCCTGTTGGATCATGCTGGAAAATGTTGTAAAATCCTGGATAGGTGCTATCCCGATTAGGTCCTAACTGGCATATATTCGGGAAGTTGATATGTGCCTTTATTAATTGGTATTGTAGTACTAAATAACCAATTATTTAATAGACGTGTGGAACTTTCC
>Ga0118677_10002698_pt1 | contig 35119 bp, 29 predicted proteins | sample AliMusrvi5mmetaG_FD_86154 | JGI IMG/M metagenome (GOLD analysis project Ga0118677, IMG submission 86154)
AGGTCGAAGGACTCCTCGCGCCCGCAGCCGACGAAGCTCGCGGGCGCCGCGGCCATCGCGTCCTCCACGACGTGCCCCGGGATCTTGACCATCCCCGTCTCGCGGTCCACGCGGCAGCTGCCTCCGGCGAAGATGTCGAGCGCCTCCGGATCGTCGGTGAACACGCCCGCGCGCTCGAGGACCTCGAGCGTCGCCAGGTGGATCTGGTCGAGCTCCTCCGCCGTGAAGGCGTTCAGGCTGAACCCGCCACTGGTGCGCAGACCGGCGTGCTGGTTTCGTCTCACGCCGCCTCACCTCCTCCTGGTTCTCATCGGCCCCGCTGCGCAGGGCCGATGCGCCGCTCCTCGAAGCGCCGCACGCTGTTGACCGGGACGCCGAGCACTTCCTCGACGTTGAACTTCGACTCGATGGCCACCGCCTGCGTCGGGTGGCTGATCTCGAACGTGGTGATCCGCCCGAGCCCGAGCTTCTCGCGGATCTCGTGCATGATCACAGGGTCCGACAGGTCCGCCGGCGATACGCCGAGCTTCTCCGCCACAAACGCCTTTGCCTCCGGCAACCTCATGCCCTGGGTCATCTCCATGCGACCTACCAGATCTCCGGCAGCTCGCATGCCTCCCATTCCCGACGCCATCGTGTGGGCGCAAGGCATGCCGTAGGGATCGCCCGACCCCACCTACAACCCGTCGACCTTGAGGATGTCGACGCAGGCGCGCGAGGCGCGGCTCACCGCGTCCACCGGAGGGTACTTGGTCATGCAGACGGCGCCGACGCCCATGCCCACGTTGATGTGGATGGGGATCGTCGCCTGCTCGACGCAGGGCTTGACGATGGCGCAGGTGCGGGCGATGTTCCAGGCGCAGGACTTGCTGGCGTTGACATTGACGACCGGTCCGAAGATCGTCGCCCCGGCCTTCGCCGCCAGGCGCATCTGATCCGCCGGCCAGAGGCCCGCCAGCCGCACGCCGTCGTACTCCACCTCGCCGTGCATGCCGAGCACGAACTCGCCCGACATGCCGATCTCGATGCCGAGCCCGGGGCAGCGGCGTCGCACCTCCTCGACCGCCAGGAGCGCGGCCTGGAAGTCGGCGTCGCCGGCCGCCGCCGAGGTGTCGAAGTCGACGCCGTCGGCGCCGGCCTCCCACATGGCTTCGCACACGTAGACCATGTCCTTGACGGCCATCGGCACGGCTTCTTCCTGGGCGGCGCGCGCCTCGGCGATGCGGCCCAGCGGCAGCAGCTCCGACCAGTTGGGCACCGGCCCGTCCGGCCGCGAGTACAGGCCCAGGTTCGGCTGCGCCCCATACTGGACCGGGGCGACGGTGCGCAAGAGGACGTCGTGCATCTCCTGCGCCTCGAACGGGACGATCGCCTTGACCGGCTTGAAGGAGTAGTCGACGTGGTGCAGCTCGATCGTGTCGGCGCCGAACCACTGCTCGTAGATCTGCAGGTCCTCGCGGCGCGAGGCGATCGTCTTCATGCCCGAGCCGTCGAACGACAGCACGACCTCGCTGGCGATGTCGACGCCGGTGAAGCGCGCCGGCGAGGCGTAGATGTCGAGCAGGTGCTCGAGCTCGTCCTCGGCCAGCGGCGGTACCTTGGCGCGGCGCACCGCGACCTCAACGCCCGCCTCGAGGTCGGCCCGGATCTCGCTGCGCGTCATCCGCACCAGCTCCCCGTCGCCCATCCGGGTGGGGAACCGGCTCTCGCTGTTCATGCGCTCTCTCCTTCTTGCCTTGCGGGGACCCGCGCTCCTGGCGCAGCTTCCCGGCTCATGCGGTGGCCCGGTAGGTCTCGATAGCACGGTCGATGAGCCGGTCGGCGCCGTCGGGCAGCGGCTCGACCTCGTGCGTGGCGAGGAGCTCGCGCGCCCGCGCCGCCGCGTCTGCGACCAGCTCCGTGTCCGCGTGGTCGCCAAGGCGCCGGCGGCGGAAGGCGCGAGGCTCGAAGACCTCTCCCGCTCGCGCTCTCGCGCGCGTGCTGCTCCGGCCCAGGAAGTGGCCGCCCGGGCCGACCGCGGCGATGTCGTCTAGGAGCGCCTCCTCGTCGGTGAAGCGCACGCCCTCCAGGAAGCGGTGGAGCGTGCCGATGGCGTCGGCGTCGAGGACGGTCTTGGCCGGCGACAGCACGCGGCTGCCGTTGAAGAACGAGCTCGCCACGAGCCCGTCGGCCCCGGCGAGCGCGACCGACGACCACAGCAGCATGCTCTCCGAGCCGGCCTGGTAGTCGACGCCGTTGGCGTCGGTCGTGCTCCCGCTGCCGATGGTGGGGAGGCCGCAGGAGCGGCTCATCGCGACGCACACGCGGCTGGCGAGCGCCACCTCCGGCGCGCCGCCGAGGTACCCGCCGGTGCGCATGTCGGTGGCGCCGGGCATCGGCTCGAGGACGATCCGGCAGCCCGGCGTCGCGAGCTGGAAGAGGACGACCCCGGACAGCAGCTCGGCCATCACGAGGACGCAGAGGCCGAGCACGCTCATCGGCGCCGTGGAGCCCATCTGCGGCATCGAGACGAGGCAGATGGTGGCGCCGTTGGCGACGAGGTCGAGGTTCGCTTCCGTCACCTCGGGATCGTGCTGCAGCGGCGCCACGGCGCAGTGGAGGAACGAGTAGATGGGGCGCTCGGCGAGCGCGGCGCCGGCGGCGGCCTCGAGAATCTCGACGAGGGCCGGCACCATCGCCGGCGTCTTGGGCGACACGCTCTGCAGGTGCTTGGACGACTCGCGCAGCGCAACGGCGTCGACGAGCAGCGGCGCGACAGCCGGGTCGAGCGTCGGCGCCGCCAGCGACGTCCAGAGGAAGTCGATCTCCGGCAGCGCGTCGTACAGGCGGCAGACGTCGCGCATGTCGTCGAGCGTCGCGTCGCGCACGACGCCCGTGAGGTCGTCCACGACGAGCGTGCCCTCCCCGTCCGCGCAGCAGACCAGCCGCCCGCCGGCACCGAGGTGGATGTCGTGGGCCGCGTCGCGGGCGGCCAGCAGCACGGTGCCCGGAGCCGTGCTCAGGCAGTGCTCCACGAGCTGCCGCGGCAGCCGCGCGACCTGGCACTCGCGGTCCACCGCGGCGCCGCCGCGCTCAAGCAACGCGAGCGCCCGCGCCGACGGGATCGACACGCCGACGTTCTCGAGCACCCAAAGGGTCTTCTCGTGGACGAACGTCCGCTCGCTCTCACTCAGAACGCTCTCACTCAGAAGCGCGGCTCCGAGTCGTTTCACCGGCACCTCCTTCTCGCGACGACTCCTCGGACCTCGACCCGCGCCTCACGACGCTTCGTCGAGCGCCTCCTCGAACTGGCTCGCGTACAACCTGTAGTAGAAGCCGCGCGCGTCCATGAGCTCCTGGTGGGAACCCTGTTCGACGATGGCGCCTTTGTCCATCACGAGGATGATGTCGGCGCCGCGGATGGTCGAGAGCCGGTGGGCGATGACGAAGCTGGTGCGGTCCTTCATGAGCTCCACCATCGCCTGCTGGATCAGCACCTCGGTGCGCGTGTCCACCGAGCTCGTCGCCTCGTCGAGGATGAGGATGTCGGGGTCGGCGAGGAGCGCCCGGGCGATGGTGAGCAGCTGGCGCTCGCCCTGGGAGACGTTGGCGTCGTCGTCGTCGAGCAGCGTGTCGTAGCCGTCCGGCAGGGCGCGCACGAAGTGGTCGACGCGCGCCGCCTGGGCAGCGGCCCGGATCTCGTCCTCGGTCGCGCCCTCGCGCCCGTAGGCGACGTTCTCGCGGATGGTGCCGCTGAACAGCCACGTGTCCTGCAGCACCATCCCGAACAGGCGCCGCAGGTCGCTGCGGCTGATGTCCCTGGACTCCACCCCGTCGACGAGGATGCGGCCCTCGTCGATGTCGTAGAAGCGCAGGAGCAGGTTGACGAGGGTGGTCTTGCCGGCGCCGGTCGGTCCGACGATGGCGACCGTCTCGCCCGGCTTCACGTCGAGCGTGAGGCCGCTGATGAGCGGCGTGTCGGGCACGTAGCGGAACGACACGTCCTCGAGCTCGATGTGGCCGCGCGTGCGCTCGAACACGACGCATTCGGCGGCGTCGGGCTCTTCTTCGGGCTCGTCGAGGAGCTCGAAGACGCGCTCTGCCGACGCCGCGGTGCTCTGCAGGACGTTCATGATGCTGGCCACCTGGGTGATCGGCATCGTGAACTGGCGCGAGTACTGGATGAAGGCCTGGACGTCGCCGAGCGACATGCGGCCACTGGCGACCATCACCCCGCCGATGACGGCGATGGCGACGTAGTTGAGGTTCATGACGAAGTTCATGACCGGCATGATGATCCCCGAGATGAACTGGGCCTTGAAGCTAGCCTGGTAGAGCTTGTCGTTCTGCTCGTCGAACGTGTCGATGGCGGTCTGCTGGCGGCCGAACACCTTGACCACGTTGTGGCCGGTGAACATCTCCTCCACGTGGCCGTTGAGGTCGCCGGTGGTCTCCCACTGTGCCGCGAACTGCTTCTGCGAGCGCTTGGCGATGAACATCGTGACGACCACCGAGACCGGCACGACCAGCACCGAGATCAGCGCCAGAAGCCAGCTGATGGTGAGCATCATGATGAGGACGCCGACGATCGTGAGCGTCGACGTGATGATCTGCGTCATGCTCTGCTGCAACGACTGCGAGATGTTGTCGATGTCGTTGGTCATGCGGCTGAGGACGTCGCCGCGCGGATGGTCGTCGAAGTACTTGAGCGGCAGGCGCGCGAGCTTCTCGTCCGCCTTCTGTCGGAGGCGGTAGATGGTGCGCTGCGCCACGCCGGCCATGAGGTACGCCTGCAGCCAGCCGAAGAGGGCGCTGAGCACGTACACGCCGATGAGCAGGAGCAACGTGCGCGCCAGGGCGTTGAAGTCGATGCCGTGGCCGGGATGCAGGGCCATGCCGGAGATCATGTCGGCGATGCGGCCCTGACCCTTGGCGCGCAGGCCGGCGATGGCTTGCGTCTTGGTCACGCCGGCCGGGATCTGCTTGCTGACGACCCCATCGAAGATGATGTTGGTGGCGTGCCCCAGGATCTTGGGTCCCACGACCGCGAAGGCCACGCTGACCACGGCCAGCAGGACGACGGTGATGAGGAGCGCGCGTTCGGGCCTGAGCTGGCCGGCGAGCCGGCGCAGCGAGCCGCGGAGGTCCTTGGCCTTGGCCGTCGGCGCCACCAGGGCGTGCCCACCCGGGCCGCCCGGGCCGGGGCCCTGCGGGCCGCGCGGGCGCGGCGGCGGCGTGGAGCCGGAAGCGGGCTGCGGCGCCTTGTTCTCGGCGGCACTCACGCCGCACCCTCCACGCCGAGCTGCGAGGTGACGATCTCGCGGTAGGTCTCGCTCGTCTCGAGCAGGTCGCCGTGCGTGCCGATGCCGGCGATCGTGCCGTCGTCGTCGAGCACGATGATCTGGTCGGCGTGCATGATCGTGCCGACACGCTGGGCGACGATGATCACCGTCGCGTCCGCGGTCTGCTTGCGCAGCGCCGCGCGGAGCTTGGCGTCGGTCGTGAAGTCGAGCGCCGAGAAGCTGTCGTCGTAGATCTGGATATTGGCCTGCTTGGCCAGCGCCCTGGCGATGGCGAGGCGCTGGCGCTGCCCGCCGGAGACGTTGGCGCCGCCCTGGGAGACGGGCGCCGCGAGCTGCTCGGGCATCTCCTCGACGAACTCGCGTCCTTGGGCGATCTCGAGGTAGCGCCAGAGCTGCTCGTCGGCAGCCTCCTGGTCGCCGTGGCGCAGGTTGTCGGCCACGCTGCCGCTGAAGAGGAACGATTTCTGGGGCACGAGGCCGATGCGGCTCCACAGGTCCTGCTGCGCCAGCTCGCGTACGTCCACTTCGTCCACGAGCACACTGCCGCCGGTGACCTCGTAGAAGCGCGGGATGAGACTGATGAGCGTCGTCTTGCCGCAGCCGGTGCTGCCCACGATCGCGGTCGTCTGTCCCGGCCGCGCCGTGAAGCTGATGCCGCTGAGCACCGGTTCTTCGGCCCCCGGATAGCGGAACTCCACGTCGCGGAACTCCACGATGCCGGCCTTGGCCACGTCCTTCCTGGGCTGCTCGGGGTCGACGATCGTGGGCTGCGTGTCCAGCACCTCCATGATGCGCTGGGCCGAGACCGCGGCGCGCGGGACCATGACGAACATGATGGTGGCCATGAGCACCGCGAACAGGATCTGGATGATGTAGGAGAGGAAGGCGGTGAGGTCGCCGATGGGCATGCTGCCGTCGGCGATCTGCTTGGCGCCGAACCACATGATCGCGACCGTCGAGAGGTTCAGGATGATCGTGATGGCCGGGAACATGACCGCGAACAAGCGCCCGACCTTGAGCGTCGTCGTCGTGAGGTCGAGGTTGGCAACGTCGAAGCGCTCCTCCTCGTACACGGTGCGGTCGAAGGCGCGGATGACGCGCACGCCGCTGAGGAACTCGCGCGTGACCTGGTTGATGCGGTCGATCTTCTTCTGCATCGACATGAACAGCGGGATGGCTCTGGTCATCACGAGGCCGATGACGGCGCCCATGACGGGGATCGCGACGAGGATCACGGCGGAGAGCGGCACGTCGAGGCGCAGCGCCATGATGATGCCGCCGATGGCCGTGATCGGCGCCGCCACGACGACGTTCAGCATCATCAGCACCACCATCTGTACCTGCTGCACGTCGTTGGTGGTGCGCGTGATCAGTGACGGCGGGCCGAACTTGTTGACCTCGGCCTGAGAAAAGCCCTGGATGCGCCGGAACAGGGAGCCGCGCGTGTCGCGGCCGAGGGCCATCGAGGTCTTCGAGCCCCAGTAGACAGCGGCGATGGACGCGAGCACGTAGATGAGCGTGACGCCGAGCATGATGGCGCCGACCTTGAGGATGTAGGCCGTGTCGCCGGTGACGACGCCGTTGTTGATGATGTCGGCGTTCAGTGTGGGCAGATACAGGTTGGCGACGACCTGGATGAGCACCAGCAGGAGCACCAGGCCGATCTGCCAGCGGTAGGGGCGCAGGCCGCTCCTGAGCAGGCGGATCACTGGCGCGCCTCCTGCTGCTTCTCCGAGGCTGCGGTGATGCAGGCGCCGAGCTCGTCGAGGAGGCGCGCGAGCTCGCGCCGGTCGTCCTCGGGCAGCGTCGCGATCGTGGCGTTGACGTACTCGGCCGCCGCGACGCCCATCTGCCTCTCCGCGTCGCGACCGGCGCCCGTCAAGAAGACGCGCGTGAGCCGCTGATCGGCTTCGTCCGCGCGGCGTTCGACGAGGCCCGCCTTCTCCATGCCCTGCAGCATCCTGGTCACGGTGGGGCGCGCCACGTTCAGCACGTCGGCCAGGTCCCGCTGGGAGATGCCGTCGTTCACGCTGAGCAGCCGCAGGCACATCGCCTGGCCGGGGTGCGTGCCGCTCTCGGCCATCGTGCGCATCATCAGCTGCATGTGCATGCGCGCCGTGCCGAGGAAGGCGCGGAAGACCTGCGCCGAGAGGTCGTCGACGCCCTGGAGATCCGGTACGGTCATCTTGAACTCGGGTGCGGCCTTGACCAACGCGTACCTCGCGGGAGAGGGGCGGAGCGACGAGCGAGCGAATGTTAGCACGCTAATCGTTGCCGGCCAAACCGTGGCCGCGCGGTGTCGCGCTCGTCTCCCGCCTGGCCGCGCGCCTCTCCCGCCTGGCGCGCGGCCCTACCCCCGGCGGGGGCCGCACGCCCCTGCAAAGATGCCCCTCGAGTTGACCCGCACTGCTTCGCCGGGGGGGCGACCCGGCGCGGTCGCATGGCTAGGCTTCCTCCAGAGACCAAACCGCAACCGAGGAGGAGCAATGAGCGCCGTCGTCGTCACGCAGAACGTGCCGCAGGCCGGCCTGGATATCGGCCGCGTCTTCAAGCGCGGCTGGGACCTGTTCGTCAAGGACATCGGCGCGCTGATCGTCGGCGGCATCGTAGCCGTCGTGCTCAGCGTGCTCACGCTCGGCATCCTCGTGGGGCCGTTGTTCGCTGGCCTGTACGGCATGGTCGCGCACCGCGTCAGGGATGGAAAGACGGCCGAAGTCGGCGACGTGTTCGGCCAGATGGACCGCTTCTGGTCGTTCTTCGCCGCCGCGCTGGTGCTCGGCATCCTGATCGGCCTCGCGTCGATCACCATCGTGGGCGGGGTGCTGCTGGCGACGATCTGGCTCTACGTCTTCCCGCTCATGGTCGACCGCCGCATGGGTCTCGGCGACGCCATGAAGGCGAGCAAGGACATGGTGCTCGAGCGCGGCTTCTGGCAGCACCTGGCTCTGGTCATCATCACCATCGTCATTGGCTCGGTCGCCAACGGGCTGCTGGCGCTGCTCGCCACGCCGTTCGTGATCGCGCTGACCGCCGCCGCGTACTTCGAGGCCGGCGGGGAGGAGGGCGCCATCGTCGCTGCCTGACGGCCGCCTGGGGCGCTGTCGCCCGCCTGAGGCGCTGCCGCCCGCGAGCGCCGCTGCGACAGGCGGCAAACGAAGAAAGGGGCGGGGAGCACGTGCTCCCCGCCCCTTCCGTGTTCGTGGCCGAAGCCGTGAACGCGACCGCCTGTCAGATCGACAGGTCGGCCTCGATCTCGGCGAGCTCTGCGGCGGTACCCTGGACCTTCGGGCCCGTGAACCACTTGCGGGCCGAGACCGCCCACCAGATGCCGGCGAAGCCGATAACCGCGAGCACCGCGATCGGCGTGTAGTTGAAGTTGAGGCGCGTGATCGGGGTGTACTGCGGGAGCATCAGCACGATGCAGATGAAGACGACCCAGACGATCGCGATCCAGCCGATGATCGGGCCCCACGTCTTGCTGAGCACCCAGGGCCCAGGCGTGAACGCCGTGGGATTGATGCGGCGCAGGAACACCGGCGTGAGATAGGCGATGTAGAGACCGATGACTGCGATCGAGGTCACCGCGGCGTAGGCCGCCGTGTTGACCATGTACGGAGAGGCGAGGATGAACGCCCCCACGGCGCCGAACCAGGCGGTGCGGACGGGGACGCGGGAGCGCTTGTTGACGTGATGCCAGTAGTTCGAGAACGGCACGGCGCCGTCGCGCGAGAACGCGTAGATCATGCGCGAGTTCGCGGTGATCGACGACATGCCGCAGAAGAACTGCGCCACGATGACGACCAGGACGAGCAGCAGGCCGATCGTCTTGCCGGCGGCGTAGATGAAGATCGTCGCCCACGGCACGAGGTCGGTCGCGATCGACGAGTAGTCCTTGTACAGCGTGCCGTTGATGGTGACCGGGAAGGCGTGCGGGAGCGCGAAACTCACGGCCAGCAGCAGGATGAAGCCCGCGATCAGCGAGATCCAGATCGAGTTGACGATGCCCTTCGGCGCCGCGATGCGCGCCTGGATCGTCTCTTCGGAGACGTGAGCCGAGGCGTCGTACCCGGTGAAGGTGTACTGCGCGTTCAGAAGACCGATAAGGACCACGTAGAGCGGCAGCGAGAAGCCCGAGAGACCCTTGAACGCGTTCCATCCTTCGCTGCCGAACAGGAACCCGACGGACTGGTGGCTGCCGGACGACGGCGCCCAGAAGAGGAGGATGAAGATGATGGCGACCCCGATGAGGTGCCAGTACACGGAGACGTCGTTGAGGAGCGCCACCAGGCGCACGCCGAACGTGTTGAGCAGGCCCTGGCTGAAGAGCACGATGGCCAGGATGCCGATGGTGTGCCCGGGCGAGAGCCAGTACCCGTTGCCGGTCCAGATCGAGAGGAACGCCGAGATCGAGAAGGCGCAGCCGAAGCTGATGCCGGCCGTGACGGCGACCTGGCCGAGGAGGTTGAACCAGCCGGTGAACCACGACCAGATCGGGGCGCTGTCGCCGGGCGCCAGCTTGGCGGCCCAGTAGTACAGACCGCCGGCCGTCGGGAACGACGAGCAGATCTCGGCCATCGACATGCCGGCGAAGATCACGAGCACGCCGACGAACAGCCAGCCCCAGAGCATGACCGGCGGGCCGCCGTGCAGGAGGCCGTAGCCGTACAGGGTCAGGCACCCCGAGAGGATCGAGATGATGGTGAAGGACACCGCGAAGTTGGAGAACTTGCTCATGCTTCGATCAAGTTCCTGCGCGTAGCCCATCGCGTGGAGATCTTTGGTGTCTTGATCCATCTCTTGGGCCGGCGGTGGAGCGGACGGCTGGTCTGCCACGATGACACCCCCTGTTAGACGAAGCGTCCCCCGGACGCGTTCCATGTCAGCCATTTAGTAGGAGTGGAGGCGTGCTGTCAAGGGTTCGAACACGCTCGCGTGGGCTCGGCGCGTCACGCAAGATGCAGGCAGCGACCCAGCTTCGGCTGCACGGCGACGCCCTTTCTGACGAGGCAGCTGGGGCGCCGCGATCCCCTGCGGCCGCGCCGCGGGCGGCGCGAGTCGTCCCCGGCGAGATAGTTTCATCTGAAACTTGGGTAAAACCGTGGCCATGGACCCATCGACGTTCACATCGCGCCCCGACCTTGTCGTCCTGTTCGCCGCCGTCGTGCGGACCAGCAAGACGCTGCAGGCGGCGCTCGACGCCGACACCCAGGCGCGCCTCGGCCTCTCCCTGCCGGAGGTGGACGTGCTGCTGAACCTCTCGTGGGCTCCCGATGCAAAACTGCGCATGAGCGAGATCGGCGAGTGCCTGCTCGTGAACCGCACCGCCGTCACTCGCCTGGTCGACGGGCTCGAACGGCGCGGCCTGGTCGAGCGGTGCCCTTGTGCGGAAGATCGGCGCGGCGTCTCCGCGGCGCTGACGGAGGATGGGCGCGGCGCGCTAGCCGAGGCCGCGCCGCTGCTCGAAAGCGGTCTGGAGCGGCTGATCGGCGCGCGCGTCGCCGCGGACGAGGCGGCGGCGGCGCGGGCGACGCTGGAGCGGATCCTGGCGCAGGACGTCCCGGCATCATAGGGCGACGCCGCTCGCCACACGATGGATCTCTGCAAGCGACGAACCACCCGAGACGATGAGGTCACCCGATGGACGACGCCTTCCTGCCTCCGGCAGTGACACCTGACGAAGCGCGACTCGCGGCCGCGGCCGTCGCGAGCATCGCGAAGGCCGGCACGGCCGCAGGCCGTATGCCGGCGATCTACCTCGGGCACGGAGCGCCGCCGCTCGTGGACGACACGCTCTGGGTCGCCCAGCTGGCGGCGTGGGCGCGGGCACTGCCCCGCCCGCGTGCCATCCTCGTCGTGTCCGCTCACTGGGAGGCCGCGCCGCCCACGCTCGGCGCCACGCGCCCCGGCACGCCGCTCGTCTACGACTTCTACGGCTTTCCCGAGCGTTACTACCGGACCGTCTACGAGGCGCCGGGCGCTTCGGACCTCGCGGTTCAGGTCCGCTCGCTACTGGAGCCACTGGGTCCGGTCGCGGAGCAGCCTGGCCGAGGTCTCGACCACGGCGCCTACGTGCCGCTTCTCGTCATGTACCCGGACGCGAGCGTGCCGGTGCTGCAGCTCTCGCTGCCGTCGCTCGACCCGTGGCAGCTCCTCGAGGTCGGCGCCGCGCTGCGGCCGCTGCGCGACGACGGCGTGCTCGTCATGGGCAGCGGCTTCATGACGCACGGCCTGCCCTTCCTGCGCGAGTTCCGCACCGACGCGGAGCCGCCGGCGTGGTCGCGCGAGTTCGACGCGTGGGTCGCGGAGGCGCTGGCGCGCCGCGACATCGACGGCCTCGCCGGGTACCGCGGCGTGCCGTCGGCGCGCTACGCCCACCCGACGGCCGATCACTTTGTGCCCCTGTTCGTGACGCTCGGCGCCGGCTGCGGCGACGCCGAGGTCGCGACGCCGATCGGCGGCTATTGGCTGGGCTTGTCCAAGCGGTCGATCCAGATCGCCTGACCGGCCGCCGGGCCCGTGCTGGGCAGGCGCCAAGGCGGGCGCGGCTGACGGAGCGGCGGCGTCCGAACGTGGATTCGCGCCTTCAGCCGCCGGCGACCCCGCACCAGCGCACGAGGGCGAGTGCCACCGCAGCCGAGAAGTCCACGAGGTCGCTGACCGGCACCGACTCATCGATCGTGTGCGCCTTCCTGAGGTCGCCCGGACCGAACGAGACGGTCGGCGTGTCTGCGCGTCGCGTATAGACGGCGGCGTCGTGCCAGGAGTCCATCCCGGTCGCCACTCCAGTCCTGCCGACGGTGGCTGCGGCGCCCAGTGCCAGCGCGACGACGGGGTGATCGTCGGGGACTTCGGCCGGCACGATGTCGCACGGCCAGTCCCAGCGCAATGGGTGCTCGGCCAGCCACGAGTCGCTGGCGGCCGCGGCATTGATGCGCCGTTCGACCTCGTCGAAGACCGCCTGCCCGGTGCCCGCGGCGTCCACGCTCCCGGGCAGGTACTGCACCGACAGAGTGATCTCGCAGGACGACGGATACGTGACCATCCACTCGCCGCCGCGGATGACCGTGGTCAGGATGTCCGGCGGCGACAGGTACGGATGCAGATGGTCGGGTCGCGTGCGCCAGTCCTCGCGGATCGTGCGGATCGCATCGAGCACGAGGCCGTAGCGTTCGATGGCGTTGACGGGCCCACCCGCCTGCCAGTGCGGGTGCGTAATCTCAGAGTGGCCGGGCCGCCCGTCGATCGTGATGTGCGGGTTCACGCCGCCGCGACAGGCGAGCCACACGTCGAAGCCGGTAGGCTCGGCGCAGAGTCCGGCATCGGCCTTGACCCCGTGCCGGACGCAGGCATAGGAGCCGGCGCCGCTCGACTCCTCGTCGGTATTGGTGCACCAGACGACGTCGCCTCCGAGGTGAACGCCCAGCCGGCGCAGCGTCTCCAAAGCGTGCAGCATGCTCGCGATGCCGCCCTTCATGTCGCAGGCGCCGCGGCCGTAGAGCTCGCCGTCACGGATCTCCGCCTTGAGCGGGTGGCTGGACCATTGCTCGATGGGCTCATGCGAGACGGCGTCGATGTGCCCGTTGAGCAGCAGGCTCCGGCCGCCGCCGTGCCCGGCCAGGCGGGCGGCGAGCTGCGGCCGGCCCAGAAAGTCGAGATCGTCCGGTACGAAGCGGTCGCCGCGCCCGGTGGGTCCCGGCTCCCACAGGTCGGTGTCTGCGCCCACGGCGTCGAGGCGCGCTCTGAGGTACTCCTGCAGGCGCGCCTCCTCCCGCGGTGGGTCGCCGGGGTTGCGCGCCGTGGTGTCGAAGCCGATCAGGTCGGAGGCGAGCCGAACGAGCTCGGCCTCGCTTTCCACGATGGCGGTGACGACGCGTTCCTCGAGGAGGGACGACGGTCCCGGGTCGACGTCCATGCAGAGCTCCTTCCGCGACGCAGGTGAGAACGCAAGCCTCGGCCCGGTTGGGGGCCGGCCCTCGCGGGCCGGCCCCTCCGTGCGTCTCGGGCGACCGGTCACGGGCCTGCGGCCCGCGACGCCGGTCGCCCTCACTCACTCAGGCGGCAGCTCGCCGTAGGTGATCGACACGTCCACTCCCGACGCCTTGCTGCGCGCCTTCCAGAAGAAGTACCAGATGATGCCGGCCGCCCACGCGGCCACGAACAGGATCGTGTTCTTGCCTGTGATGTCCCTCGTCTGCGGGGCGAAGAAGGCGAAGTACAGCAGCACCAGGATGTACCCGAGGTACACCACGCCGGCGATCGTCAGCAGAGGTATGCCGGCGACCTTCCATGTGCGGTACGGGGACGAATCCCAGATGTTCTTCACCTTCTTGCGGTACGGCAGCAGGATGGCCGAGATGGCCGTGATGCCGAACACGGAGACCAACTGCATGCCGGCCGCCGCGAGACCCGCGAACGCGTTGCTGAGCCACAGCACGTACATCGCCGTACCGACGATGAGCACGCATGTGTAGAACAGGTAGAGCTTCATGGGCGAGGCCCAGCGTGGGCTGATGTCCGAGAACCACTTGGGCCCCATGCGGTCGAGCCCCCACGCGAACGAGGCTCTCGTCAGCGCCATGAGGGCGATCGTCACCTCCAGGTAAACGATCACGATGAACGACAGCGAGATCGTGAACGCCGCCCAGGCCCGGCCTCCGCTGGCGATCCAGCACAGCGTCATGTAGCTGGACGAGAACGGAAGGTTGTAGCCCTTCACCGGGCCCGTGAGATCGTTGACCGCCGAGGCGCTGAGGAAGTCGAAGCTCATGATGCGGTAGAAGCCGAGCACCGTCACGAATCCGATGACGACCGGGATCCACACGGTGAGCCAGTTGGCGGCCAGGAGGCTCTTGGACGGCGTCTTCACCTCGCCGCCCACGTAGCAGATGATGTAGTTGTAGATGAAGAGGTAGAAGACGCCACAGGTGGCGCCGATGGTGTCGCCCCAGTTCCACGTCCTCGGCAGGTTGCCGGAGGTCGTCCTCACAGCCGAGATGAAGTGCTGGTAGTCGAGCGAGTGATACTGCGTGGCCAGCGCGTTCCAGTGGCCGATGAACTGCCCCTTCGTCAGCGTGAACAGCCCGATGGCCAGCAGGATGGGCCCGCCGACGGCGATGATCACGAGCGGCTTCTGGATGATCTTGTAGATCCTCATCCCGAAGGCGATCGAGAAGAACGCGGCGACCAGGCAGACGAGCGCCAGGGTGAAGGTCCCCCCCTTGCTGGTGACCCAGGTGGCCAGGCCGTTCCAGCCCATGTACTGCGCGAGCAGCGAGAGCGACGGCGCGGCCAGCCAGGTCGAGATGAGGAAGTTCCAGTAGATGACCGCCGCCACCTGGGCGAAGCTGGCGCCGAGGGCGATGGCGGGGTGCAGGATGCGCGAATTGAAGATGTACTCACCGCCGCTGCGCGGCATGGAGCCGGCGAGCATGCCCCACACGAGGGGGCCGAAGACGCCGCAGGTGACGGCCGAGATGCCGATGGCGATCAGCAGGTTGCCGCCGGGGAAGAGGCCGAGGCCCAAGAGGACCATGTACCAGATGCCCATGATGGGCTGGACGGTCATGATGCCGATGCCGAAGGCGTCGTACATCGAGAGCCCGCGAACGAGTCCGCTTGCTTTGCGGGCGAAGGCTAGCTGTTCAGGCATGATCCCCCCTGAGTGAATCGTGTCTGTGCGTGAATGGCGCGTGCGCTGCAGGAAGGCCGGCGGCCAAGCCGCCTCCTGAGCGAACGCCGGACGCTCACGCCATGGCACCTCCCCGACCGGCTGGAGTTTGGCTGACCGGTCAACTGAATATGGGATATCATAGGGAAGCCCGGCAGCTTGTCAAGGAAGGATCGGTCGAGGAGTGGAGCCGCAGGACCGCGCGTCCGGATGGGGCGCACCCGAGCGTGACATCGCGCTTGCCGAGTTCGCGCCGACGGCGCAGCGGATCCTCGACGCGGCGCGCCGCGTCCTCGAGCGAGACGGGTACAGCGGTCTCACTCTGCGCCGGATCGGTAGGGAGGCAGGCGAGACCAAGTCGCTGATCGTCTACCACTTCGGCGACAAGGACGGCCTCATCGCCGCTCTGGTGGACTCGCTCTGGCACGAGGAGGACATGGACCTCGTGCGCAGGCTTGGTGACCTGCCAGACGCACCGGCGGACCGGCTCCGGGCCCTCATCGACGTGCATCACGCCCTCGCCCTGGAGACGCCGGACTACCGCGTGTACTTCGACCTGCTGCCGAACCTCATGCGCGACGCGAGCGCCCGCCGCCGGCACGCGCAGCTCAACGCCTCGTATCGCGCAATGGGCGTCATGGCGACTGCCGGCACCGCGCTCGACGACGACGAGCGGCAGGCGCTGGCGTGCCTGCTCCTCGCCGTCGGGGAGGGCGCCGGCGCACTCGTCCTGCTCGACCCGGAGGGCTTCGACCACGACGCGGCGTTTGCGCTCCTGCAGACGCTGTGCGCGCTGCGCGCTGGCGTCCTGCCGGCCGGCGCGGCCGGCGCGGCGGGGGCGTCGCCGACGGGCTTCGCAGGCGCGACTGTGGGCGGCGGGGCGGCGCTCGCGGGCGGCCTCCCGCCGAGCATGGCTGACCCCACCGCTGGGATGGCACCCGTGGCGCGCAGGCTGCTCGAGGGAGCCATCAAGGTCCTCGCTCGCGACGGCCTCGAGAAGCTCACGTTCGAGGCGGTCGCCGACGCCTCCGGTGAGCCGCGCTCCGCGACGACCTACTACTTTGGCGAGAAGCGCAGCTTGGTCGCCGCCGCGCACGACACGCTGCTGTACCGTGCTCAGCAACGCACCGCGCGCCGCTTGCGCGCCGACGCGAGCGCTCCGCGGAGCCCTCTGGCCGGCGCTCCCAGCCGCATCCCCGGTGGCCCGCGCGCGTTCCGCACGATGTACGAACTGCTCCCGGCCGTTCTTGTGGATGACGACCTTTGTCGGCGGCACGTGGCGTTCCTCGCCTGGCTGCGGGCAGAGCTGACCGCTGCGGCCGCCAGGCGCGGCGAGCCGTCCAGCCCGGCGCTCGTCGACCTCACTCTGGCGGTGACCTACGGGCTGCCAATCCAGCTCCTGCAGGGCAGCCGCAGCATCGCCGCCGAGCCGGTGCTCGAGATGTGGGAGTCGCTGGTCGCCGGGTTCGGCGCCTGACCCACTCTCCGCCTCGGCCGCCTTTCCGCTCGCGCAACGCCCGACCTGGGAATCGCGCGGGCTCGGGCTTGCTCTCTGGACCGAGGGGTCTGGCAATGGCCGGAGGCGCGCCCAGCGCCTCCCGCGGCCACTTCGCACTGGGGGATCGACGATGAGGAAGCCACTCGTCGCAGCGCTGCTGCTCGTTGCGCTGCTCATCTGTCCTGCGGGGGCCGGGGCGGTCCTCGCCCATCGCACGGCGGCGTCTCCGCCTGCGGCCGGCGCGCCGGCGCCCGCCGCGCCCGCGCCCGCGAAGGCCACCACGCACTGGCGCAATATCGTGCTCGCCGGCAAGAGCGCCACGGCCGACGGCTCCGTGCTCATGGGCTACAACAACGACTGGTCGGCGTCGAACTACGCGTACCTGCAGGTCGTGCCCGGCGACGCGACGCACTACCAGTTCGTCAAGCTGCTCACGATGGGCGGAGTCGCCGAGGGCGGCATCAACGTCCATCAGCTCGGCGCGCTCTACGGCACGGCGACGACCCTGGACAAGACCGTCCTTGCCGCCGACCCGTGCGTGAAGAAGGGCTGCGGCGGCGAGATCTGGGACCTCATCCTGCAGCAGTGCACCACGGCGCAGCAGGCGCTCGCCTTGCTGCAGCAGATGGTCGTGACAGGGTTCACCAGCGGCGCCGCCGGCAGCTTCGCCATCGGCGACCCCAGCGAAGTCTGGCTCTTCGAACTGCTCGGCGGGCATCACTGGGCGGCGGAGCGCGTGCCCGACAACGCCTTCCTCGCCCACCCCAACATGGTGACGATCCGCCAGGTCAACCTCGTCGACACGAACAACTTCCGCGGGTCGGCCACGAGCGTTCCGTCGGCGTGGGCCGGAAAGACCGCCTACAACTCGTTCCGCGCGGTCGCCGACAGCCTCGACAAGACCGGCAAGGTCGCTGGCGAGATCCGCTACAAGCACTACATCCCGCTGGTGCAGAGCACCTACGGCTCGTTCGAGACCACCTGCGCCGGCGCGCAGGCCGCCACCGACAACGCCGCGGCCGGCCTGAACGGCACCGCACGGTCGACCTACCTCACCAACTACTCGGCGCATCAGGCCACGCAGGCGCTGAGCTTGGCCAACGGGCGGCCGGCGCAGATGCCGTGAGGCGGCCCCCCTTGCGGGGCATACTCCCTCATGCAGCCCGCGCGATCCTCGCGCGGGGCACGGCACTTATGAGGAGACATCATGGCCGTCTTGAGTTCATCGATCGAGGTTGACGTGCCCGTAGGGTTCGCCGACCTCGAGTGGAGTGAGTTCGTGTGGCGCTCGTTGTACGGCAGTTACGCGAGAGGCTTCGCCGACGTGTCGGCTTCGCTGTCCGAGCTGGACGCCGATTCCGGCAAGGTGACGTTCGAGAAGGAAGGCGAGAAGGTCTCCAGGCTCTCGGTGGAGCTGCAGTACACGCCGCCGAAGGGGGCTGACCGCCAAGAGGACATCGCTCGCGCGCATGAGCGCCTGGAGCGGGACATGCAGAAGTACCGCACCTTCCTCCTGCGTCGTTGCGATCAGGAGAGTTGCCGCGCCGCGTAGGCGTCGTCGGCGTGGCCTAGGTGACGCGCGGGAAGCGGCCGTGCGGCCAGGGACCGCGTGGCAGACGGGGCGGAGGCCGCGGCCGGCGTGCCGGCCGCGGCCTCCGCATGTAGGGGGCGCCATGGGCGCGAGGTCTGGCGCCGCCGCCTTTGGCGCCCCCTACGTCTGGCGGCGCCTGCTTGCGCCGCCCGCTGGGCTCAGGCGGCGCGCATGCGGTTGCCCCGGGCCTCGTGCTCGACTTCGGCGAGGCCCAGCGCCTCCATCACCGGCGGCACGTAGTTGGCGAAGCGGCCGCGCAGGCCCTTCTTGAGGCCGTACCACCCGCCGACGGGATTGTCTGGCGAGCGGCCCCAGGCCTCCACCGTGCCGTCGGCCGCGGGCTTCTGCTCGTCGGCGCTGCCGAGCGGCACCCAGTCGCCTGCGGCCGCAAGCATAGCCCGCAGGTCGTCGAGGCAGCGCAGCTGGTAGCGCAGCTCTGTCTTGCCGACGATGACGACGAGGGCCGGCGGGTCTGCCGCCTCGTCTCGATACGCGAGGTACTCTGACTTGCCGGGCGGGGTCTGAAGGACCCACGGGTCCTCTTTGATCCCCGCACCTCTGGTCTGCGTAGCGGCCATGTCTACTCCTTGTCGGTCCACGCGCCTCGTGGTCACCACCACATGCCGGTGGCGACGCACCACGCCGGGATGACCGCGGTCGCGAGCACGATCGCCGCGACGACCACGAGCGCCCCCGCGCGGCGCGGGAACAGGTTGAGTGAAAGCATCGTCCACCTCCAAAGGTGACACCGACTGATACCCCGCCTGTCGCCCAGCCACGCTTCGCGCCCGAAGGGCGCGGCGTTGCGATGAGTCTGCGACGAGTCTGCGGCGTCGCTGGGACGACGTCTTGGACAACGCCGCCACCGCGCTGCCGCGCCCCGGTCTGCGCCGGCGTGGCCGCGGGTACACTCCCGCGCGACGCGGGGCGATAGGAGGATACGTGCGGCGGAACTGGCCGATACGGGCGCTTGTGGGGCTCGGCGCCGGCGCTCTGGCGAGCGCGGGCCTGCTGGGCGTGGTCGCGATCGGGGCGCGAGCGGGGTTCCCCATGATCGCCTACGCCGTCTTCGAGTGGCTGATCCGCGTGCTGCCGGGCCGGCTCGTCATCTTCGGCCTGGAGACCACGCTCCGCGCGCTCGAGGCGCTCGGCCTGAACATCAAGGACACCGCCAAGGCGACGGAGCAGGCGCTCGCGCTCACCAGCCTGTTCGCGGCGGGCGCCGTCTCCGGCCTCGTCTTCTTCGTGCTGGTGCGGACACCGGACGAGACCCGCGTGCGCCGCTACGCGCAGGCGCTCGGCGGCGTCTTCGGCCTGTTCAGCCTGGTGCTCACCTTCGTCGAGGCGCGGCCCACGACTCAGCTCGGGACCTTGTTCACCGTCTTCTGGGTGCTGGCCGTGTTCCAGCTCTGGGCGTGGGCGCTGGCGCGGCTGTACCTGCTCGCGTACCCGCCGGCCGGCGCCGCCTCTCCGGCCGCGACGCTGGAAGCGGCCGGTGTCGCCCGGCCGTCACCGGCCGCGGCCGTCGCATCCGCGGTTCCTGAGGCGCCGCCGGCCGAAGTCATCCGGTTGAGCCGGCGGCGCTTTGTGATCGGCGTCGGCGGGCTTGTCGCCACCTTCGTCGTGCTCGGCGCAGAGCTGGCCGACGTCCTGAGCGTCGCCGGCGGCCCCGCGCCGATCGCGCTGGTCAAGGCGCCGATCCCGTTTCCCAACGCCGGGTCGGCGGTCAAACCAGTCCCCGGCACCCGGCCCGAGTACACGCCGGTGCCGGACTTCTACCGCGTCGACATCGACCTCACGCCGCCGGCGGTCGACGCCGCCACGTGGCGGCTTCGCATCGGCGGCATGGTCGCCCATCCGCTCTCGCTCACTCTCGGCGAACTCCGGTCCGGCTACACGGCACGTCAGGAGTTCGCCACGATCGAGTGCATCTCCAACCCGGTCGGCGGTCCGCTCATCGGCACGACGCTGTGGACCGGGCCTTCGCTCCGCGACGTCCTCGCCACCGCCGCGCCGAAGACGGGGGCGACGTACGCTCACATGCTCACGGCCGACGGCTTCGACGAGGCCGTCGATCTGAAGACCGTGCGCAGCGACCCGCGTATCGTCCTGGCCTACGAGTGGAACGGGCAGCCGCTGACGCAGCCGCACGGCTTCCCGCTGCGCGTCTACATCCCCGACCTCTACGGCATGAAGCAGCCCAAGTGGATCACGGACATCGTGCTCGTCTCCCAGTGGATCCCCGGCTACTGGGTGAAGCGCGGCTGGGACGCCAACGCCATCCGCCGGACGACCTCGGTGATCGACACGGTGGCGACCGACGCCTTGGTCATGCGCGCCGGCCACACCTACGTGCCCGTCGGGGGCATCGCCGACGCCGGCGCTCGCGGCATCTCGAAGGTCGAGGTGCAGGTCGACGAAGGGCCGTGGGAGGCGGCGCAGCTGCGGCCGCCGCTCTCGGGCCTCACCTGGGTGATCTGGCGCTACGAGTGGCCGTTCCAGAGCGGCGAGCACGCGTTCAAGGTGCGTGCCTACGACGGGAAAGGCGTGCTCCAGACGTCGGCGTCCAACCCGCCCTACCCGGCCGGCGCGACCGGCATCGACAGCAAGCAGGCGAGCGTGCTGCCGAAGGCGCCGTGAGGTGGGCACACCGTGCCGTGAAGCGGGCACACGGTCCCGCTGCGCCGGCGCCCTACAGCAGGAAGCTCACGCCGGTGAGCTGCCCGGAGAGGTCGCAGAGCCGCGCTGCCAGGGCGGGGTCCCGGGCCGCGGCGCTCGCCAGAGCCACCGCCGGGTAGCCGCGGGCTTCCCCCGCGCCCGGCCCGGGCGCCTATAGTTGTCGATCTCACCTCGGGGGGCATACTCGGGACATGGAGGATCACGTGGATCCCGCGATGCCGGGGGAGGTGCGTTCGTCCGTCGACCCCGAGTTGCGCCGTCGCGCCGAGGGGCTGCTGCGCGGGCAGGCGCGCGACACGGAACCGGCTACGGTCCTCGAGGCCAGCGCCCTCCTGCACGAGGTGCGCGTGCGCGAGGTCGAGGTCGAGATGCAGAACGAGGAGCTGCGCCGGGTGCAAGAGGAGTTGGGCGCCTCCCGCACCAAGTACCTCGAGCTCTTCGACCTCGCCCCGGTGGGCTACCTCACGCTGAGCGAAGAGGGGTCGATCCGCGACGCCAACTCGGCAGCCGCCAGGCTGCTCGGCGTCGAACAAAGCCAACTTGCGGGCAGGTCGCTGACCGGGTTCGTCCTGCCTGCGGATCGCGACCTCTACTACCGCCACCGCAGCGAGCTCACCGGGACCGGGCAGCCCAGGGTGTGCGAGCTGCGCCTCGCCGACGCCGACGCCGACGCCGACACCGGCGCCGACCGCGAGGTGCGCTGGATCCGCCTCGAGGAGTCCGTGATCGAAAGCGAGGACGCCGAGGGGGCGCTGTCCATCGCGGCGCTCAGCGACATCACGGGGTCCAAGGCGGCCGAGGAGTCGAGAGCCCGCCTGGCCGCTATCGTCGACTCCTCAGACGACGCCATCCTCACGAAGACGCTCGACGGCACCGTCACATCGTGGAACGCCGGCGCCGAGCGCCTCTATGGCTACGCGCCCGAGGAGGTCGTCGGCAGGAACGTCTCCCTGCTCACGCCGCCGGGCGCCCAGGGGGAGCTCGCCGGGCTCCTCGACCGCTTGCGCCGCGGCGACCCCGTCGCGCACTACGAGGCGGTGCGCGTGCGCAAGGACGGCGCGCCGGTCGAGGTCTCGCTCAGCATGTCGCCGATCAGAGACGCCACCGGCGCCATCGTCGGCGCCTCGACGATCGCGCGCGACGTCGGTGCCCGCCACCGCGCCGAGCAGGCCCTGCACGAGAGCGAGGAGCGCTACACCGCGCTCTTCGCCAACATGCTCGACGGCTACGCGTACTGCCGCACTCTCTACGACGAGGACGGCCGCCCCGACGACTTCGTGTACCTGCAGGTCAACCCGGCCTTCACGCGCCTCACCGGACTCACGGACGTCGTCGGCAAGCGCTTCCAGGAGCTGTTCCCCACGGGACGCGACCAGACGCCGGACCCGGTCGAGGTCTACGGGACGACGGCGAAGACCGGCGTACCGGCCGAGTTCGACATCGACTTCGCGCCGCTGAACATGTGGCTGCACATCTCCGTCTTCCGCCCCGAGCCCGACCACTTCGTGGCGGTTTTCGCCGACGTGAGTGAGAAGGAGCGCGCCGAGGCCGCCTTGCGCGCCAGTGAGGCGCGCTTCCGCGGCTACTTCGAGCAGAGCCTGATCGGTGCCACCGTGACCTCGCCCGAGAAGGGCTGGGTGGAGGTCAACGAGGCGACCTGCGCGCTGTTCGGCTACAGCCGCGAGGAGCTCGCGCACCTCACCTGGGCGGACCTCACGCACCCCGACGATCTCGCCGCCGACATCGCCCAGTTCGAGCGCGTGATGGCCGGCGAGATCGAGGGCTACCGCCTCGAGAAGCGCTTTCTGCGCAAGGACGGCGGCGTCGTCGACGTCGACATGAGCGTACGCTGCGAGCGCAAGCCTGACGGTAGCGTCGACTACTTCCTGGCGCTGCTCGCGGACGTCACCGAGGCGCGCCGGGCGGCGCAGGCCAACGCTCTGCTCGGGCGCGCGATCGACGTCCACCGCGACGCCGCCTTCTGGACGGACGCGGACGACCGCTTCACCTACGTCAATGAGGCCGCCTGCGCGATGCTTGGCTATTCCCGCGAGGAGCTCATCGGGCAACCCGTCGGCTTGGTGAATCCCGTGGTCACGCCCGAGCGCATGGCGTCGGTCTGGGAACGGCTGCGCCGCGAGGGGTCTCTCGTGAGCGAGTCTGTGCATCGGCGCAAGGACGGCAGTGAGCTGCCGGTCGACGTGACCATGATCTACGTGAGCTTCGCCGGCCATGAGTACAACTGCGGCTTCGCGCGTGACATCACCGAGCCAAAGGCGGCCGAGGAGGCCCTGCGCGCCAGCAACGAGAAGTACCGCACGCTCTTCGAGAGCATGGCCCAAGGCGTCGTCTACCAGGACGCCGGGGGGCACATCACCGCCGCCAACCCTGCCGCCGAGCGCATCCTCGGCCTCACCCTCGCGCAGATGCAGGGCGTCACCTCCACCGACCCGCGCTGGCGCACGGTGCGCGAGGACGGCAGCGACTTCCCCGGCGAGGAGCACCCGGCGATGGTGGCGCTGCGCACCGGCCGGCCGGCCGAGGGGGTCGTCTGCGGCGTCTTCAACCCGGCCGACGACGCCTGCCACTGGGTCAAGGTCGGTGCCGTGCCGCAGTTCCGCCCCGGCGAGGAGGCGCCCTACCAGGTGTTCACGACCTTCGAGGACGTCACCGAGATCAGAGCGACCGCCGAGGCGCTGCGCCAGCGCGAGACCATCTTCAGGAGCATCGTCGAGCAGGCCCGCGATTCCATCGGCTTGGTCGATGTCGCCACCGGCCGCTTCGTCGAGTTCAACGACGCGGCCTGCTGCAACCTGGGCTACAGCCGTGAGGAGTTCGCCGCGCTGGGTCTTGCGGATATCGACCTGCAGTGGCCGGGCGAGGGCATCGTCGAGGCGCTGGCCGCTCTGCAGGCGACGGGCACCAATGAGTTCGAGACGCGCCATCGATGCAAGGACGGCGGAGTCCGCGACGTGCGCGTCAGCGCGACCATGGTCGATGTCGCCGGGCGCGCCCTGTTTGCCGGGATCTGGTCGGACATCACCGAGCGCAAGCAGGCGGGTCAGCAGATCGTGCGCCTCAACGACGAGCTCGAGGAGCGCGTCGCCAGCCGCACCGCCCAGCTTGAGGCGTCCAACAAGGAGCTCGAGGCCTTCGTCTACTCGGCCGCCCACGACCTGCGCGCCCCGCTGCGCGCCATCGACGGCTTCAGCCAGATGGTCGTGGACGACGCCGGCGAGAAGCTCACGCCGGACGACCACGAGCACCTGCAGCGCGTGCGCGCCGCGGCGCAGCGCATGGCGCTGCTGATCGACGCGCTCATGGGCCTCGCGCGCGCCTCGCGCCAGGAGATGCTGATCGAGGAGGTCGACGTCAGCGCCCTGGCCGCGGGGGTGCTGACCGAGCTCGCCGAGGCCGAGCCTGGGCGTGCGGTCGTGGCCGTCGTCGCCCCCGGCCTCACGGCCCGCGCCGACACCGTACTGCTGCGCGTCGTCCTCGCCAACCTGCTCGACAACGCCTGGAAGTTCACGGGCAAGCACGAGAGTGCGCGCATCGAGGTCGGAGTCACCGACGCCGGCGGCGAGCGCGCCTTCTATGTGCGCGACGACGGCGCCGGCTTCGACCCCGCCTACGCGGCCCACCTCTTCGGCGCTTTCCAGCGTATGCATCAGGCGGGGCTGTTCGAGGGCGACGGCATCGGCCTCGCCACGGTGCAGCGCCTCGTCACCCGCCACGGCGGCCGCGTCTGGGCCGAGGCCGCGGTGGAGAAGGGCGCCACCTTCTATTTCACCCTGCCGGAGGTGGCGGCCGCGGTCTGAGGGATCGGGAGGTCCACGCGGCCGCCCGCGGCCCGCGTCTGGCGCGCCCTGACCGCGTCGCCGTTCCCCGCCTGTGCTATCCTCGGCGACCGTGAGCACCGAGACGCCATCCCCGATCGAGCGCGGCGACCAGCGCGGTGACTTCATCCGCGAGATCGTCGCCGCCGACCTCCGCGAGGGGCGACGTGAGGGCATCGTCACCCGCTTCCCCCCGGAGCCGAACGGCTACCTGCACATCGGCCACGCCAAGTCGATCTGCCTCAACTTCGGCATCGCCGGGGAGTTCGGCGGCCGCTGCCACCTGCGCTTCGACGACACCAACCCGATGAAGGAAGAGCAGGAGTACATCGACGCCATCGAGGCCGACCTGCGCTGGCTCGGCTTTGACTGGGGCGAGCACCTCTACTACGCCTCGGACTACTTCGAGCAGCTCTACGACTGGGCCGTCGACCTGATCAAAGCAGGCAAGGCCTACGTCGACGACCTCTCGGCTGACGAGATCCGCGAGCATCGCGGCACCTTCACGGAGGCCGGCCGGGAGAGCCCCTGGCGGGGCCGGCCGGCCGAGGAGAGCCTCGACCTCTTCGCGCGCATGCGCGCCGGGGAGTTCCCCGACGGCGCGCGCGTGCTGCGCGCGCGCATCGACATGGCCGCCCCCAACATCAACCTGCGTGACCCGGTCCTCTACCGCATCCTCCACGCGGAGCACCCGCGCACGGGCGGCGCCTGGTGCGTCTACCCGACCTACGACTTCGCCCACGGCCAATCAGACGCCATCGAGGGCATCACGCACTCCATCTGCACGCTCGAGTTCGAGGCCCACCGTCCGCTCTACGACTGGCTCATCGACAACCTGCCGGTGCCCTCGCGCCCGCATCAGTACGAGTTCGCGCGGCTCAACCTCACGCACACCGTGCTCTCCAAGCGCGTCCTGCTGCGCCTCGTCAACGAGGGCCATGTGCGCGGCTGGGACGACCCGCGGATGCCGACGATGTCCGGCCTGCGCCGCCGCGGCTTCCCCGCCGAGGGGATCCGCGACTTCGTGGCCATGGTCGGCGTGGCCAAGACCGACAGCGTCGTCGAGACCGGCATGCTGGAGCACGCGGTGCGCAATGTCCTCAACCGCACCGCGTCCCGTCGCTTCGCCGTGCTCGACCCGCTCAAGGTGGTCGTCGAGAACTACCCCGAGGGGCAGAGCGAGGAGATGGAGGTGCCCAACAACCCGGAGGACCAGTCCGCTGGGAGCCGCAAGGTACCCTTCTCCCGCGAGCTGTGGATCGAGCGCGACGACTTCATGGAGGAGCCGGTGCGCAAGTTCTTCCGTCTGGCGCCCGGCCGCGAGGTACGGCTGCGGTCCGCGTACTTCGTCACCTGCACGGACGTGGTCAAGGACGCGGACGGCCGGGTCGTGGAGCTGCGCTGCACCTACGACCCGGAGACGCGCGGCGGCGACGCTCCCGACGGCCGCCGCCCCAAGGCGACGCTCCACTGGGTGTCGGCCGCGCACGCCGTGCCCGCCGAGGTCCGGCTCTACGACTACCTCTTCCGGGAGGCGTACCCCGGAGCCGACGGTCGCGACCTCTTCGACGACCTCAACCCGGACTCGGAGACGGTCGTCGCCGGCGCCCTTGCGGAGGCTTCTCTGGCCGACGTGCCGGCCGGTGAGACCGTGCAGTTCGAGCGGCTCGGCTACTTCTGCCCGGACCCCGACTCGGCGCCCGGCGCGCTCGTCTTCAACCGCACGCTGACGCTCCGCGACACCTGGGCGAAGCTGCAGGCGCAGGGGCGGCAAGACAAAGCCTGAGCGCGGGCCGGAATCCCCAGATAGTCACGAACGTCGACGTTGACCACTGGACGTGCAGGTCGCGCTGGTTGTCAATCGATGCTCGTTACCCAGAAACATCCATCCGCATCTTTCCCTGCTGAAATCCCGTCCAGTTCAGCGTCGCTCAGCCCAGCGGTCGGAGGCAGCGGGATCACCAGGGTGCGCACGTCCGCGGCATCGACGGCCACGTTGACGGTCACGCCATCTGGGATCTGCACGCCTTCGGCCGCGAGCGTCGCCGCCGGGTCGGCGAGCAGCCGCTCTTTGAAGCCCTCGTCCTCCCAGCACTTGGTGATGATCTTCTGCAGCGGGTTCTCTTGCTCGGCCATGATGCCGTCCTTTCGCGTGGTGCCGTTGCCGGCGGGGTCCGCGGCCCATGCGTCTCAGGGCCGCAGCTCGGTCTCCAGTTCCTTCGCCTGCTCGCACACGTAGGCCTTGTCCTCCTCGCCGAGCGCGCACCAGCCGCAGACCACGTCCTCGCACAGGGTCTGCGTCTCGCGGCAGAAGAGCGGGTCGGGGCGCTGCATGTCGCCGGTGCGGGCGAGGTTGTCGTAGAAGCAGCCGCCGCCGCAGAAGTAGCGCGCCCAGCAGGAGCGGCAGGCGGGCAGGTTCTCGACCACGGCGCGGTGGTAGTCGTTGACCGCGCCGGCCCGGTAGTCCGAGAGGTGTCCGAAGCGCATCTCCTCGAGGCCCACGAAGCGGTGGCAGGGGTAGACGTCCCCGTTCACGGCCATGGCGCGCATGCCGCGGCCGAGGCCGCAGCCGGCGTGGCGCTTGCGCCCCTCGGCGAGCGCCGCCAGCTGCGCGAGCGCCGTCGGCGCCGCCTGCGCGCCCAGGCGCCGCTCGCGGACAGCGGCGAAGAGCTCGGCCGCCTCGGCGCGCCGGTAGGCGAGCATCTGCGCCGCGGCCGCGCGCCGCTCTGCCGCGGCCTGCGGGTCCGCCTCGGGGCCCGCCGCGCCCGCCTGCTGCAGGACCACCGGCGACGCGGGGCTGAGGTGGCAGCTGGTGAAGCCCGCCTCCTCCATCCCGCGGCGCACGGCGAAGGGGTCGCTGACTTTGCAGACCGTCGCCCGGCCCGTCAGCTTGGGCACTGCGGCGCGCAGCTTCTGCACGTTGCCGTGGACGCGCGCGTGCGAGCCGCGGCCGTTTTTGAAGGGGCGCTGCCGGTCGTGGGTATCCGGCGGGCCGTCGAAGCTGACGAGCGGGCTGATCTGCTCCTTGGCGATGTAGGCGATGACCTCGTCGGTCAGCAGGGTGGCGTTGGTGGTCATGCCGAACTTCACCTCCTTGCCGCGCGCGGCCGCCTCGTCCTTGGCGTAGGCGACCACGCGCTGCAGCAGGGGGAAGTTGAGCAGCGGTTCGCCGCCGAAGAAGCTCACGTGGACCGTCTTCTCGTCGAAGGAGTTCGCGAGCAGCCAGTCGACGGCGGCGAGCGCCGTCGCCTCGTCCATCATCCCGCGCCCGCCGTACTCGCCGCCCTCGCCGTAGCAGTAGACGCAGCGCAGGTTGCAGGTCTGCGTGAGGAAGAGCGCGATGTGGAGCACCGGGAAGGTGGGCGGCGCGGCCGGGGCGTCTGTTCCCGCCGGCGCGGCCGCGGCCTCGTCCTTCGCCTCGGTGCCTGCTGCGGCGTCCTCCGCCTCCTGCTCCGCCTCCTCCACCAAGCCACAGCCGCGCAGAGCCCGCATCAGCCCGTCGGGCACCAGCGTGGAGAAGCCCGGCGTCAGGCCCGCGATCGCCGCCGCGAGGGCCGCGCTGACCGGCAGCGCCGCCATGTCGGGGACCAAGAAAAGGCAGTGCGCGCCCTCGCACTCGAGGATGCGGTGCTCCTTGAGAGCGACGTTGCCGTGCCAGGTGCGGCCGTTGCGGGTGATCTCATAGGGTCCGAACATCACATGTCTCCAGGGGGGGCCTGCGTGAGCGCGAGCACAGGTCCACGTCACGAGAGTGCGGGAGGGTCGTCGCCAAGAGGCGGTCCGCCCGGACCTGGATCATCTTGCCGAAACGACTTCACATCAGCGGCCGCCACGTGCGGGTCCGCCTGAAGGGCCTTCCGGCTACACGGACCGCCCGCCATCACCAGGGATTCCGCACCATGCGCCCCCGGCTATCGAATCCAGTTCCTCGTCACCCAACTCCGTGGTCGGCCGCAAGGGGATCACCAGAGTGCGCACGTCTTGGGAATCGACGGCCACGTTGATAGCGATGCCCGCGGGGACCTGCACGCCCTCGGCCGCGAGCGTCGGCGCCGGGTTGGCGAGAAGCCGCTCCTTGAAGGCCTCGTCCTCCCAGCACTTGGTGATGACCTTCTGCAGCGGGGTGTCTTGCTCGGCCATGATGCCGTCCTCTCGCGCGAGGGATGGTGGAGTAGAAATACATTGTGTAGCAGAAGCATCCCCATAGATACAGAACATCCGTCGACGACTGCGGCCGAGCTCTGAAGAATCGATCGAGCTGCCCGCATTGCAGACTTCGCCGGGCTCAACTACACACACCCCGTTCTCCCCAAGCGCGTGCTGCTCCGCCTCGTTCCTGAGGGTCGCGTGCGCGGCTGTGACGTCCGCGGATGGCGACCATGTCCGGCCTTCCCGAATGACCGCGCCGGCGGCCGCGCCGAGCGCACGCCTCTCGGTTGAGCGGCAACGCTGTCTCGCGGTACACTCTGCCCTGCCCCTCGGGCATCGCTGGCGAGTGGCCTAATTGGCAAGGCACCTGACTCTGGATCAGGGGATTGAAGGTTCGAGTCCTTCCTCGCCAGCCATCGCCATCGCCCTTCACCCGCCCCGTGCCTGGACCGCAAGTGCGCACCCGCAGGCTTCGTGCGGCGCTCGGGCCGGACTCACGCCCGCGCGTGGCGCTGCCGATATCGGTGGAGACGGCAACGCCCCGCAACCGTCTCCCGTCGCACATCCGGCGGCTGCACGAGACGATCGCGGGCTCAAGGAGGAAGAAGCATGGGCGCAAGAACGATGAGTGCAAGAATCATGGGTGCAAGAAGGATCCTGGTCCTGACGGTCGCGGCTCTCGCGGCAGCGGCCCTGCTGGCCACGTCGGCCCCCGCCGCTCCGGTGAAGGCCACCGACTACGGGAAGCACGCCCACTGGCTCTACCTGCCGGGCAAGTCGGTGAAGCCGAAGAAGGTCGCCGTCTTCTACGTCTATCCCACCTCGTACTCGCGGCTCCCCGGCGGGCCGATCTACGCCACCATCGACGACCCCAGGATGGTGCCGGGCGCGCAGGTGGCCTTCCAGCGCCAGGCCACCGCCTTCCGCACCGTCGGCAATGTCTACGCGCCCTACTACCGGCAGATCGACGCCACCTACCAGCTCTCGCTGCCCTTCGCGCAGCAGAAGAGGAACATCGCCGGCATCCCTTCCACCGACGTCTTCGCGGCGTTCAAGTACTTCCTCAAGCACTTCGATCACGGCCGCCCCTACATCCTCGCCGGCCATTCCCAAGGCTCGGCTGTGCTGGCCAACCTCCTCGCCAGATACATGAAGGCGCACCCGGCGGTGTATGCGCGCATGATCGTCGCCTACGTGCCCGGCTACCCGATCCAGCGCTCCTACCTGCGCCAGCACCGCTTCCTCAGGTACGCCCAAGGCGCGAGCGACACCGGGGTCATCGCCTCCTGGAACACCGAGGCGCCCACGCTCGCCGCGCCCAGCCCGGTCGTGCAGCCCGGAGCTGTCGCCATCAACCCGATCACGTGGACGAGGTCGCAGAAGGAGGCCTCCGCCGCCAGGAACCGCGGTTCCATCGAGCTGGACCCGGCCACAGGCGGGACGCCGTTCCTCAACGCCGACGGGACGATCAAGCGCTTCATGAACGTCGCCGACGCGCGCGTCGACAAGGCCAAGGGCGTCGTCATCTGCAGCACCATCGACGCGGCGGACCCGCCCTACTTCAATGTGCACGGCTTCCCCATGGGCGTCCTCCACACCTTCGACTACCCGCTGTACTTCTTCAGCGTGCGCGCCAACGCTGCCGAGCGGGTCGCGCACTTCTTCGCGCAGAACTAGCACGCGCGGGTCCGGGTCGCCGTCGCACCGCGTGCGGCCCGCCACCAGGGGGTACCATGCACTCGAAGGGCCATTGCCCTTGGGGCCACGCACGGGAGTCACGATGACGATGCCGCTCAACTTCTTCGCCGAAGACGTCTACGTGAACGCGGGCGCGATGCACTGGCTGCAGAGCGTGATGTCCTCTTGGCCCGCCCAGCTCCTCATCGTCCTCCTCTACCTCGGCGTCGCCGCCGTGGCCTACGTGCGCGTCTCGCGCGAGTGGCGGGACGTGGGCGGCGCGCGCAACCGCTACTTCCTCGGGACCCTCATCGCGCTCGGCGTCCTCGTGATCCTCCAGTTCGTCCTCGGCAGCTCGCTGCTCGGCGTCGTCCGCTGGCCGACCTGGCTCTACTGGATCGAGTACGTCGTCCTGTTCGCCTTGTGCTTCTACTACCTGGTCCGCTTGCTCACCCGGCAGCGCAGAGGGCGCGGGGACGATGAGACGCGCCGGCGTGGCGCCGCGCTGGAGCACGTCATCGCGCCGGTCAGCGACGAGGCGCATCACCCGACGAGCGCGTAGGGCGGCGCGGCCTGCCACGCCTGCGGTGACGCACGCTGCCGCGAGGAAAGGACCAGCGATGGCCTTCGACCCTGGTGACTACGACGAGGTCTACGAGACCCACTCAGCGCCGGAGAAGGCGACGCTGCTGCGTCAGGGCTGGGTCGTGCTCGTCATCGCACTCGGGCTCGCGGCGTCGGCCTGCGCGACGATGCCCCCGGCGAACCACGCACTCACGTACTCAGTCGTGCCGTACAAGGGCGGGGTCGCGACGTCGGTCGCCGACGATCGCGTCGGCACGCACACCGTGTGGGTGGTCCTGCTGGATCCGCCCAAGGGCGTGCAGCGTGAGCTCCTCGGCGGCGAAAGCACCAACAGCGGTGCCGGGATGGGGTCGGGGCACACACGCGGGCCGCTGCCGGCCGGTACGTACAAGTACGCCGTCTACAGTGCCGACGGCCACGTGCACAGCGCCATGGCGCTGTACTGGACGCCGAAGTACCGCGTCGGCGAGGGCAAGGTGACCGTGCCGTGACAGACGCTGTCGGCCGGCCGCGCCGTCTCACGCCAGCCCCATGCGCCGCAGCTGCGCCTCCGAGTGGCCGAAGAAGTGAGCCGTCTCGTGCAGCACCACGACGCGGATGCGCTTGACCAGTGCCCCGCGCGTCGCCGAGACGCGCTCCAGGTTGGCGCGGAAGAGGTGGATGGTGTCGGCGTAGGGCGCGCCGAAGCTGACCGATCGCTTCGCCATCGGTACGCCGTGATAGAGCCCGAGAATCCGCGGGTCGATGCCGTCGGCCACCATCTCCCGAGACGGGCGGTCCGCGATCAGGATGGCCACGTTGCCCAGCTGGTCGAGCAGCTCCTGCGGCAGCTCGCCCAGCGCCGCCTCGGCGACCGACTCGAACTCTTCCAGCTCCAGGAGCGGCGCGGGGGAGGCGGCAGCGGCGTCCAGGCGCAGCACCGCCGCCCACTCCACGCTCATGCCTTCACGGTCGCCACTCGCGCCGAGCGAGAGTCCGAGCAGGTAGCGTGCGTCCGCCTCGAGGCCGGGCGACAGGGCGCCGCGAGCGACCACGTCGCGCAGGCGCTGTGCCGCGGCGCGAGCATCGCCCGCGGCCAGCAGTCGCTGGGCCTCGCGAAGCTCGTGCATCGTGAGATCCTCGCTCATCGCCACATCATAGACGGACGGAGCGATCGGCCCGGCGCGGGAGCCGAGGTTCAGAACACCAGGCGCCGATGCCCGAGCGTGATGGCTCCCGGGCCGCAAGTGGGTAGCGTGCAGACAGCGACCCAGTGATCACACACTTCAGGAGAGCCTCATGAGCGAACCCGAGCGCCCGATCGACACCGCGCTCTTCGATGCGCACACCGCCGCATCCGACGACTTCTACCGGCACGTGAACGGCGGCTGGCTCGACGCCAACCCCGTCCCGTCCGAGTACGGCTCCTGGGGCGCGCCCCAGATCGTGCACGCGCGCAATCAGGACGTGCTGCACCAGCTGCTCGCGGACGCGGCGGCCGGGACGGAGCCGCGCGGATCGGCCGGCCAGATGGTGGGCGACTACTTCGCCGCCGCCATGGATGAGGAGGCGATCGCCGCTGCCGGCTTGAAGCCGCTCGAGCCGCTTCTGGCGCGCATCGACGCCGCTGAGTCCGTTGCCGACGTGCGCGACATCGTGCGCGACCTGCAGCGCTGCGGGCCGGGCCCGCTGCACTCCCTCGGCATCGCGCCCGACTTCGAGGACCCAGGCGCGTACCTCGTCTACGTCGGCCAGGGCGGGCTGGGCCTGCCCGAGCGCGACTACTACACGCGTGACGACGAGCAGTCGGCCGCCTTGCGCAGGCAGTACGTCGCTCACGTCGCCAATCAGCTCGGCAACCTGGGCGACGCCGAGGAGCGCGCGCGAGAGGCCGCCGAGCACATCCTCGCCTTCGAGACGCGACTTGCCGAGGCGTCCTACACCGCCGCGCAGCTGCGCGACGTGCAGCTCACGATGAACCGCTACGCGGTCGCCGCGCTGGACGAGCTCATGCCGGCCTTCGGCCTGAGCTCGTACGTCGCGGCGCTCGGCGTCACATCGGCGTCGGTCAGCGTGGACAATCCCGGCTTCTTCCGGGCGCTGGACGACGCGCTCGCCGGCACTCCCGTGGAGACGCTGAGGGACTACCTGCGCTGGCACGTGGTCAAGGCGTTCGCGTCGGCGCTTCCCTCCGCGTTCGAGAACGAGGCGTTCGACTTCTACGCGCGCACGCTCGCCGGGCGGAAGGACATGCAGCCGCGCTGGAAGCGCGTGCTCAACGCGGCCTCCGCGGACATCGGCGAACTGGTGGCGCAGCTCTACGTCGAGGCGGCGTTCCCCGCACATGCCAAGAAGCGCTGCGAGGAGATGGTCGACCATCTCCTGTCGGCGATGGGACGCGCGATCCGGAGCGTGGAGTGGATGACGGAGGCCACGCGGGCAGAGGCCCTGCGGAAGCTCGACGGATTCAACTACAAGATCGGCTTCCCGGACGAGTGGCGCGACTACGCCGGTCTCGTCGTGGAGCGCGGATCGCATGTGGAGAACCGGATGCGCTGTGAGGCGTTCGAGTACGCCCGGCAGATGGGCCGGCTGGACGAGCCGGTCGACAGGGGCGAGTGGGCGATGCCCGCTCACACGGTGAACGCCTACTACCACCCGCTGCTCAACGAGATCGTCTTTCCCGCCGGCATCCTGCAGCCGCCGTTCTTCAACGCCGAGGCCGACGACGCCGTGAACTACGGTGCCATCGGCGCGGTCATCGGGCACGAGATCACGCACGGCTTTGACGACGAGGGCAGCCACTTCGACGCCGACGGCCAGCTGCGCGACTGGTGGACCGCAGCGGACCGCGCCGAGTTCATGCGGCGCGCGCAGGTGCTCGTGGACCAGTTCGACGAGTACGCGGTGGTCGATGATCTGCACGTGAACGGCCGCCTCACGCTGGGCGAGAACATCGCCGATTTCGGCGGCCTCAAGATCGCCCACGACGCGCTGCGCGAGGCGCTCGCCGGCACGGCGGCCGCGACCATCGACGGGTTCAGTCCCGAGCAGCGGTACTTCGTCTCGTGGGCGACGGTGTGGCGCACGAGCTACACCGACGAGTACCTGCAGCTGATCGTCAAGACCGACCCGCATTCGCCGGCGCGGGCGCGCGTGAACGAGCCCCTGTCCAACCTGCCGGCGTTCGCGGCCGCGTTCGAGATCGATGGGACGTCGCCCATGGCGCGCAGCGAGGAGACACGCGCCCGCATCTGGTAGCGGTGGCGAGCTACGCGGAGAGCGGCGTTCAGCCGACCGTGACCCACGCCAGCGCCGCGACGCCGGCCACGATCACCACGACGCCTGCCAGCTGCAGCCGGGTCAACCTCTCGCGCACGAACAGGTAGGCGGCCGCGCTGGCGACGACGGCGAACTGCGACCCGAGGACGGCGGCGATGGCGACCGAGTGACGCGCGCCGACGGCGTAGCAGACGAACCCGAGCACCTCCGCGAGCCCGGTGAAGAGCACCAAAGGGACGGCCGACCGGGCGAGCCTGAGTCGCCGGGTCAGCGCCAATGGGATCGTCAGGATCGCCACGCCCACGAGGCGCGGCGGAAGCACCGCCCAGCCGGCGGGGAGCGAGGCGCTGAGATGGCCCGTGGCGAAGGTGCCGATACCGAAGCAGATCGCCGCCAGCGCTGCCAGCCAGAACCCGGTCGACGTGCGCTGGTCCGGCGTCGATTCATCGGGGGCCACGCCCGCCAGCACGATGCCGAGCGTGACGAGCGCCAGAAGCCCGGCCTGGGCGACGCCGAGAGCCTCGCCGGCCGCCACGGCCAGCAGCGCCGCGATGGCGCCCTCGGTGGAGGTCACCGGCGTCACGATCCCGACCTTGCCGCGCCGGAGCGCCGTGTACTCCAGGAGCAACCCCACCACGTTGCCGAACCCGGCCACGAGCATCCACGCGATGTCGGTGGCGCCGAGGGGCCCGGGGGCCGGACCGATGGCGATCACGGCGAGGTTCGCGACCAGCCCGATGAGCATCACCCAGGCCACGACCGACGCGGCGCCGATGATGCGGCTGGAGCGGGCCGAGCAGAACGTGCCCGCTCCCCACGCCAAAGCGGCCCCAAGCCCTCCCAGTAGGGCGATCAAGCGTCAGCAGCCGATCTGGACGGGGCGATCGACCGAGA
>Ga0118677_10002699_pt1 | contig 35114 bp, 29 predicted proteins | sample AliMusrvi5mmetaG_FD_86154 | JGI IMG/M metagenome (GOLD analysis project Ga0118677, IMG submission 86154)
CTCGGAGAACTTGGCCCGGAAATCTGGGAAGATTTCCAGACAAAATTCATGGATGTCAAAAAATAGTTGAAGACAACCTATACAATCAATAAAACAATGGGAATTTCTCCGTTTACAATCTGATAATCGGGCTTTTCTATAGAATATGTTAATTTTTAAAACTGTTGTGAAGGCAACAGTTTTTTTTTGTAATTTGCAGGGAAATGGAAATAATTGCTAACAAGCTGAACAGATGTTGTTAAGGAAAAGAAACACGACCAAAACGGGAAATGTAATTCTTAATAATTACGTTAAATTCAGGTCTTCCATTTACGGCAGAGTAGTACTGATAATCACCTACCTGTCTGTATTTCTATTCGTCTCATTCAGTCTGATTTTTAAGTCTGTTAATGAGCACTACCTGAATACGCTCATACGTCAGAACGGGAACAACATCGGTTCAATCGTTGAAGGGGCATTATACCATTCTATGCTCGAAAATGATAAAAGTTCATTACGAAACACCCTCGATATCATCAATACCTTACCCGGAATAGATGAAGTGAACATGTACGACAGTGATGAAGACCTCGTTTATTCATCATTTGGTTCAGATACGGATACGAGTAGCAAACACAGCGATCCGAATTGTAAAAGCTGCCATCCCAATATCAAATCAATGTTCTCACAGAAAGAGAAATCGTATAAAATAATCAATGTCAACAGCGATTGCGAGATGAATGTCAATGATAACGGGAGCAGACATTTGCTGATTAAATCGCCGATTTTAAATGAAAAATCATGTTCTGTAAGTTCATGTCACGCTCATAAGGAAACCGACGAATTACTTGGATCACTGGTTATTAAAATCCCTCTGGAGGCTCAGGATGCAGCTATCCAAAAATCTTCGATCGAGTTCTTTCTGCTGGCCATCTTTGCCACAGGGGTATTCGTCCTGGTTTTGCTATTTTTTACCAGGAGAAAGATCAAAGATCCTCTCAATGCCTTAATAAAAGTCAGCATAGCGGTTGCTAACGGAGATAAAAGTACCCGGGTCGAAATTCAGCCCAACCAGCTGGATGATATGAGAATGGTATCCCAGGCGTTTAATGATATGTTAGACAACCTCCATACCGCTTCCATAGAATTGGAAAACTGGTCACAACAGCTTGAATATAAGGTTCAGAAAAAATCAGAGGAACTTGGGGCTGCACAACACGAATTGATGCATGTTGAACGGCTTGCATCGTTGGGGAAATTATCCTCATCAGTGGCTCATGAAATAAATAACCCGCTGTCCGGAATCCTGATTTATGCCAAGTTATTGCAAAAACAGGTCAGTAATCCTGAATTGTATACCTCTAAGCGGGAATCGATGCTCAAACACCTGAAACTAATTGAAAATGAAACGAAACGATGCGGTGATATTGTCAAGGGTCTGCTGGACTTTTCAAGAAAGGATCAGAATGATTTTGAACCAAAGCATTTGCATGAAATTCTGGAAGATACCTATGAACTGATGTCACATCCCATTAAAATTGCCAATATCAAATTTCTCTCTGAACTTACTGCCGCATCCGATTTAATTTATTGCAGTCCCAACCAGATCAAACAAGCTTGCATTGCCATGCTTGTAAATGCCTCTGAGGCTGTGACCGAAAATGGAGAGATCACGATCAAAACTAAAAATCAGGATGAAGAAAACGTCACTTTTGAAATCACTGATAACGGGCAAGGGATTGATCCAAGTGATATTGAACATATTTTTGAACCTTTCTTTTCAACCAAGACCAATGTCAGTGGCATAGGTCTGGGACTCGCTATTGTACATGGAATAATTCAAAACCACAAAGGGAAGATTCAGGTGAAATCAGAACCCGGACATGGTACTACCTTTTCTGTAACTTTACCTTTGATTAAAACTTAATGAGAAAATAGTTCATGGCGAAAAAAATTTCCATCTTAATCGTCGACGACGAAGAATCTGTTCGTGACTCGCTCTATAACTGGTTTATTGAAGACGGATACCGGGTTGAAACGGCAGAAAATGCCCGAAAAGCGCTCACCCTTCTCGAATCTGACCAGTTTGACATTATCCTGGCAGATATTAAAATGCCCGGTATGGACGGGCTTGAGATGCTCCGAAGGATAAAATCGATTAAACCCGTATCCATCATCATCATAATGACCGCTTTTGCTACAGTCGACACTGCAGTTAAGGCCCTTAAAGACGGTGCCTATGATTATGTGACCAAACCCTTTGATCCGGATGACCTCACACATCTGATCCGAAATGCCACCAAACAAATATCACTCGAAGACGAAAATGAAACCCTGAAGAAAAAAGTAATCACCCTTGAGAATGTTGAAGATCTGATTGGTGAGAGTGATGCCATGAAAAACCTGCTCAGGGAGGTTGAAAGTGTCGCTCAAACCAATTCTTCGGTGATCATCAGTGGGGAAAGCGGAACAGGAAAAGAGTTGGTGGCTAGGGCAATTCATACTAATTCGCCGCGAAAATTTTTCCCCTTTGTCAGTGTTCATTGCGGCGCACTGACCGAGAGTCTGCTGGAAAGCGAATTATTTGGTCACGAAAAGGGGGCTTTTACCGGGGCCATGTACAATCGCAAGGGGCGGTTTGAGATGGCAGACAGCGGATCTATTTTCCTTGATGAAATTGCCACTATCTCAACTAAAATGCAGGTGGAGTTGTTACGCGTTTTGGAATCAAAAACCTTTATGCGTGTCGGTGGGAACAAGGAGATCTATTCCGATTTCAGGGTGATTTGCGCAACCAACAAAGACCTTAAAAGTATGGTTGAACAAGGGACTTTCAGGGAAGATCTCTTCTATAGGCTGAACGTAGTAAATATTCACATCCCGCCATTGCGTGATCGTATTGCAGATATTCCTCTCCTGGTCGACTATTTCATCAAAAAATATTGCCTGTCAATGAACAAACCACCTGCAGCTATTGATCCAACAGCATTGAAAAGGCTACAAGAGTTTAACTATCCCGGAAATATCCGTGAGCTTGAAAATATGATTGAACGAGCCATTGTTGTTGGCGACGGAAAACGGATCTCACTAAAAGATCTCCCGCTGGAAAAATCTATCGTAAATAGTTCAACTGAAAGTCTCGATGATTTTGAACGGGCCTTTATTCTGCAGATTCTTCATAAATACAGCTGGAATATTTCACGTACTGCAAAAGCGTTGAAGGTTGACAGGGTGACGTTGTACAATAAAATTAAGAAATACGATTTAAAACCCACAGATCAGTAAGATTTCAGTATAATACCACATTTGAGTGGTCCGGGTATAGATCAACTTGATTGTTTTTTTCCGTCTCCTTAAAAACAAACTATTCACCAATGAGTCTGCCAACCATTACGTTACTCTCTTTTGGTTTTCCCCAGCAGGATTTTCTGGACCAAATCGCCAGGGCAGTTCAATTGGAATTTGGTTATGCGGTGAATCTCAGAGAAGGACGGATTGATCTGGGCGAGTATTATGATCCGGCAAGAAACCAGTACAATGGTAATAATCTTCTAAATCTTGTTGATTCACTACATGTTACAGATTCATTTAAAACTCTTGGAATATTTAATGTAGACCTTTTTATTCCTATCCTTACCTTCATTTTTGGCCAGGCATTCCTAAACGGGAACAGCGGAATTGCATCTTTTTACCGTCTGAATAATGAACGGTATGGCATGCCGGAAAACGATCTGTTATTCATTGAACGTGCAAAAAAAGAGGTCATCCATGAAATAGGTCACACTTTTGGCTTAATTCATTGCCAAAACCCCGTTTGTGTCATGAGATCAAGCACCTATCTGGAAGATGTGGACCAAAAAAAACTGCACCTCTGCCACAATTGCAGGGAAAAGCTTGTTGGATAACTCATGGAACGCTAAAACAGAGATTAATAAAATTCTAAACATAAATAATTACTTTAGTCCAAAATTTAACTGATGAAGCCGGGACGGATTAAATACAATATATTAAACATCCTGTTTCCCGTTTGTGCTTTCATGCTAACCTGCTCATTTGTCCATCCGGATCAGGTACCATTCATTTACCGTCCCGTTTATTTCCCAATTTACCCGTATTCTACCTATCAGTCGACTAACTATTCGCCAGATTTCAGTTTAAGTTCAGATTCGGTGGTCATACCACTTAAAAGGGCCGGCCGATTGTTCCTGATTGAAGCAAAAGTAGATGATCAGATTGGAAATCTGGTCTTTGACACCGGTGCCAACGGACTGGTTCTCAATAGCACCTATTTCAGGAATTATCTTAAATCCGGCGAAGCTGTTTCTAACGGAATCACTGGTTCGGTTGGGGTTGTCGGGCAAATTTCAATCGGGAAGCTGGAATTTTCGGAGATAGCCTATAAAAACATCAAGGCAGATGTCACAGATCTGGGGCATATCGAAAACCGGCGGGGTTTTAAAATATTGGGATTGCTTGGATTTAGTATGATGAGAAACCTTGAAATTGTAATTGATGCAAGGAATAATGAGCTGGTTCTTATACGAATAGATAAGGATGGCAAAAGGAAGAATAAAGCAAACTCTGAATTTAAGGCCAGCTATTTCCAGAAGTTCGAAACAAACAGCAATATTCTTTTTTTAAAAGGGAAAATAGCTGGTAAAAATCTTAATTTCTGCTTCGATACCGGTGCCGAAACAAATGCAATCAGCAGTGATTCAAATAAAAACATTCTGAATACACTAACAATCACACGCCGCTCCACCCTCAAAGGAGCCGGATCAGCACGATCTGAGGTTTTGTTTGGACACATGAACGATTTTTCGATCGGCGAAAGACACATCAGCGAAATGGAGACGATCGTTTCTAACCTTGATGCCTTAAGTGAGGCCTACAACACAAAGATTAACGGAATCCTGGGCTACAATTTTCTCGTACAGGGTACTATTTGTATTAATTTTGTAAAGAAACAGTTTGGTATTCGTTTTACTAAAAAAGAAGAAAAATGAAGACAATCGTACGTTTTACCCTGCTGTTTATTGGACTTTTTTATATTACTTCCACACAGGCTCAATTCAGTCCGGATAAAATTTGCCGGATCGAAAACGGTCATCTTGTCTTTGCAATCAATTTGAAATGGAGTTTAAGGGATCAAAAGGAGCTTATGCAACTTTTTGATCTTGACAGTACCCTTATTGCTCAGGTTTTCAGCGGCAAATCCATTATTACAGGGGAATATGGAGGATGGAAAGTTAAAAAGGTAAAACCAAATATCGTTGAATTATCCAAGCCGGTTGATTCAAAGAATGATAAAAACATTAAAATCAATGATCTCTTTCTGGAAATTGATGAATGGAGGAATTTTGGAGGTAATACTGAGGACGTTTCAGTCGTTTACGGAGTGAATGATTTTAAACTTTCCTACGTTTTCACTTACAACAAAATCAAGGCACAATTTTATCTGCCCGCATTTAAAACGGCAGGTAAAATCTTTCTTTCAGGCAGTTTCAATGGTTGGAGCACTGCCTTGAATCCAATGAAAAGAGTAAAAGACAGCTGGATAACAGATATCAATCTTAAACCCGGGAAATACACCTACAAGTTCATTATTGACGGTAAATGGACTGAAGATCCCAACAACAATCTCAGGGAAGACGATGGCGCAGACGGACATAATTCAGTCGTTTATTGTTGCAATCATCTGTTTAAACTCAATGGCTACAAGGGCGCCCGAAATGTGGTTGTAACCGGCAATTTCTGCAACTGGAATCCGGATGGAATAAGCATGCATAAAACCGACGATGGGTGGTCTGTGCCAGTTTATTTGCGCAACGGAACCTATGCCTATAAATTTATCACAGATGAGCAATGGATAACTGACCCGGGTAATCCGATCGTACGAAAAGATGGAGACGGGAATCTCAATTCTCTAATTGGAATCGGAGAACCCTATTTGTTTAAACTTGACGGGTATTCCAAAGCCAGGGAAGTTGTTCTGACGGGAAGTTTTAACGGATGGAATCATGCAGAACTGGTAATGGACAAAACTGAAAAGGGCTGGCAGCTACCCTACGTGATCGCACCGGGAAATTACGAATACAAATTCATTGTCGACGGAGATTGGATTACCGACCCGGCGAATCCAATTACTACTCAATCAGGTGATCAAATAAATTCATTCATAGCCTTGAAAGCCAACCATCTTTTCGAGCTCAACAAATTTCAGAAAGCAAAGTCAGTAATCGTATCCGGAAGCTTCAACGGCTGGAATACTCAAGGTTATAAAATGACCAGACAAGGAGAGAAATGGATTCTGCCTCTCTTCCTTGCTCCGGGAAAATACACCTATAAATTCATCGTTGACGGAACATGGATTCTTGACCCGGACAATTCGCTTTATGAGCAAAACGAATACAACACCAACAATTCAGTACTTTGGATTGAACCCTGAATTCAGGGTTCAGATTGAATAGTGATAGTTTCACTTTGAGTGAAGCGATCACTAATCGATCTACTTTCTTATAAATTCACCTGAAAACTTACCGCAGAATAGGTCAACTCCACCGTTCAATAGTTCACCCATTATGGTTATAATTGTAATCACCATTTTTGGGGTATTAAATCACTGAAGATATCCGTTTATGAAGAAAGTTCTCTTTCTCTGTTTTGCCCTGTTTGTTGGAAGTTATCTTAAAGCCGATGATCATACTCCAATAAATCCTGAAATAGGCAGAAAATATACGGTAGAGACCATCTATCATCAGGATACCTCAAAAACCAACCCGCGCAGGGAATACGACAAAAGAACCTATGAATGGACCGCAACAAATTATGACCCTAAAGAAAACCGCTATACGGTAAGATTAAATGTCAGTTATTTAATGCATGTAGTTCAGGAAATTAACCAAAACGGAGAATGGCAGGAAAAGGAGGTCTTTGAGACCGGCTATTTGACCTCTTACCGAAATCCCCTCGTTTTTATAAACCGATACTATATTCCGGTAACCTTTAAGCTATCAAAAGAGGGCAAAGCTTCCGAATTTGACTTTAGCGAATATGGGAAAACCAAAAATTCAGGAAGTCTCGATCCAGATCTGGGCGAATTGGACCAGAAGGATATCGAGTCTGAAATTGGCATTTTATTTGAAGATACTAATTCAACATTGGACACCAAACAGACCATTAGCACCCGTTTTCATAACTTCTTCTCACCACTTCCTTACCGGGTGATCTGGCAAAATATGTCCGGGGATTCCCATTTAACTGAAAGTGACAATAAGGAACACACTTACCGCAAATTAGTAGTTGATAAATCGTCTGGACTGATCCTTGAAAAGGTATTAAGCAATCTTCGGGATAGATCGGGGCAAAGAAATCTAACCTATTACCAGAAAATGATTCCCGAATTTTCGAAAAAAGGTGAAGTGAAGGAAAGAACTGAAAAGGGGACTTATGAGAAAAGCGAAGTACAAAATTCAAATACTGCACTCAGGATTACCAATCACGATCCGGTTAACAATCAAAAGTTTATCTATCTGACCTGGTTTGATCGGTTTTCCGGTGATTTTAAATCCGTTCAACTGGAAAGAGATGAGCACGGCATTTTCAATTTTCAGTCACATTTGGACCAATCCCAGGGGTGCTATATCAGTTTTAGTGCTGAATTGCCGAATTTTACCAACCCATTTAATCTGAATTTAAATCCCGGGGATGACCTGGAAGTTGAAATCAACAATTCATCCGACTCAGGCAAGACCACTTTCCGTGGAGTTGGGGCTGATGAAAACCGGGTATCCCGGCAGATTGGAAAATTAATAATGTCTGAAACAAAGGGAATGAAAGCCCGCCCCTTTCAACCTCTAAAAGCCAGTTTTGACAGTGCATGCAGGATACTGAATGAGTCTAAATTGACGATTTGTCCTGAAACCTATCTTGACCTATCCAACACCCTTTTATACCTAAGCGAAATCCTGAAAACACATAATGATACCACTTATACCGATAAGCTGAAAATCCCGGTTTGTAATACAATTGCCAAAAATAATGCATATTATCAGCTGTTTCTGAAAAGTTATGTCGCTTCGTTTATGGAAAAGATAAGCCACTCCTCCACGAATCTGATTTCATCAGCAGATCTTTACGAGCGGGAATACAGTTTCGGGCAGGTGCTCTTCCCTGAACCCATTCTTTCCGAATATCTGTCCATGGTGGTTGAGAATGCGATCGAAAGGGGAAGATGGGAAAATGCCAAAATCCTCTATGAGCGTCATAAACTAGCTTATTCAAACAATCCCAGGTTTTTAAAAACCTCACGTATTTTTCAGCTTCAGACTCAGCTTTCTCCCGGATCTATATTCCCCCTGGATGTATTGACCGATAATCAAGGGAAAACCATTAAATTCAGGAATATTACAGATAAATTGGTAATTATCAGGATGCATCAGATTCTGACTGCCGGGAATCTGGCAAAAGAAATTGCCGATTTAAAGAATGCTTCTACTCATCAAAAGGAGATTAGCGAGGTTTGGTTTTTCACCGGCAAAAACAACCAAAATACAGATTTAAAAGCAGTAGCGGATTCATTACCCGATATTCACATTGTCTTTGACAGCATGGACACTCTTTTTAAGAACCATAATAGGCTGCGGACTATGTCTAACAGGACAGAATACGTATTGGGGAGAAAGGGGGTCATCCTTTTTAACCGGATTCCAGGTTCTGCTGAATTGCAAAATGCAGTTGCAGATCTTAGTAGGCCTCATTTCATAGGGACTCCTTCGGACCTTATCCTGAAAATAATTGCAATCGTTCTTCTGGTGATCCTAATCCTGACTGGGATCGGGTTTATGGTATACCGCCGCATTTCGGGACGAAAGCTTAAACTGGCAGAGATAAATCGCCGGATGCGGGAGCTTGAACTCACAGTGATCAGGACCCAGATGAATCCCCATTTTATGTACAACTGCCTGAATTCCATTCAAAACCTGGTGCTAAAAAACCGGAATGATGAGGCTCACCTTTATCTTTCCAGGTTTGCTTCACTTGTAAGACAGGTATTGAATAACAGCAAAAAGGAGGAAATTGCATTGAGTAAAGAGCTTGATTCGGTGAAGGATTACATTGAATTGGAGCAACTAAGGTTCGGTTTTGAATATACTATTGAGCTTCAGAATGGAATCGATCCTAACGATATTTTTATCCCTCCGATGTTGCTTCAGCCTTTTGTCGAGAATGCTATCCTGCACGGACTTCTCCTTAAAAAGGACAACCGGATATTGAAAATCTTTGTTCAGACAGAGCAGGATAAAATTATACTGGTGATCGAAGACAACGGTGTGGGCCGCGAAGCTGCCGGTAAAATGGAACTCAAAGGTAACGGCCAAGGAATCCGGCTGTGCCAGGACCGTCTCCTGCTCCTTTCCGTGAAGACAGGAATTCAATACGAATTAAAGATTGAGGATTTAACAGATGGAAATAATCAACCATCCGGCACCCGTGTTTCTATCGGATTTATTGAGGAAGAATAACATTTGTGAACAATATGTTTAGAGCAAAAAAGAATGGGACCAATCAAAGCAATCGTAATTGATGACGAACAAAACGGGCGAGAGAACCTATGCAGTACCTTGGAAAAATACTTTCCCGGGATTGTGTTGGTTGCCGAAGCCGATTCGGTGCTCTCGGGCATTGAGGCCATCCAGAAATATTCTCCCGATCTCCTCTTTCTCGATATTGAAATGCCTGGCGGGAACGGATTTAAAGTACTTGAATTCTTCACCGATCAACCATTTGATGTTATTTTCGTGACCGCTTACGACCATTATGCAATCCAGGCAATCCGGTTCTCTGCGCTCGATTATATCCTTAAACCCATAAATCTCCTTGATTTGCGCTCAGCAGTAAACAGGTACATGCAGCGGAAAGACAGGGATCAACGCGTACTGGACCAATTTTTAAAAAATGCCGGGTCGGCCCTGCCAGAAAAAAAGATTGCCCTGGCAACAGGCGACAAAATTGAGTTTTGCAAAATCGGACAAATCATTCGTTGCCAGAGCGACGGGAATTATACAAATTTTCATTTTGCAAATCGCACCACCCTCCTGGTTTCGAAAACGCTCAATGATTTCGAGGAGATCCTCGACGGTTATGGCTTTATCAGAACTCATAAGGCCCACCTTGTCAACCTAATGTTTGTTCGTTCGTTTCATAAAAACGATGGCGGATACCTGAAAATGACCGATGACACTTCCGTACCTGTTTCACGCCGTAAAAAGGAGGAGATCCTGAACCGGTTAAAATTCTGATCCCTTTATTCTAACTGAACCTATTGGACTAAGAAAAGCTATAACTTATTGAAGAAGAGTATTTTTTTAATGCAATTTGGAATTTCAAAATCCTTAGTACATTGAATTTCGAAGATAATCACATCAATAAATTAACTCAAAATGAAAAAATCAATCCTTCTTATCGTGTGCTTGATGATTATGACCAACGCCTTTTCTGCGCCGGGTCAATTTGTTTTAAACGGAAAAATCCAGGGTATTGCCTCTGGAATGGCGATTTTATCCTATTCAGTTTTTAAGGTCGATCGATGGCATCAAGTAAAAGATTCTGCCCAAATTATTCAGGGAAATTTTCTGATTAAGGGGATGATTGACGAACCTTTGAAAGCAGATATAAAAATTGGTGACCATGTAACCTCCTTTTATATCGAACCTGCTACAATGAATTTGTATTTTCCGACTAAAGACCTAAGTGAATTTACCTTAAATGGATCCAAAACTCAGGACGAATCCGAATTGTATGTCCATAACACTATGGAATTAGACAAACTGGATAACCAACTCTGGAAACAGTACCCCAAAGTTAACTTGGATACTATCCCTGAAGACAATCCACTTCGTAAAAAATTCTTGGATAAAATAGAATCAATTGATAATCAAAGGGATTCTCTATGTGAACTTATAAATAATGCAAAGATTGATTTTATCAGGACAAATCAGAATTCCTTTCTTCCGGTTATTGGTGATGAAATAACTCGGTTATTATATCAAAGGGTGGATCCGATATCAGTTGGGCAAGCACGAAAACTCTTCAATAACTTGTCAGAAAAAGTCAGACATAGCACCTATGGTATTCGGACCAATAATAGAATCAAAGTAAAAGAAAATGTAGTTGTTGGAAGGCTTGCACCTGAATTCAGTACACCTGACAAAAATGGCAAAACAGTGAAATTGTCCGGATTTCGGGGAAGAAGTTATGTAATGCTGGACTTTTGGGCAAGTTGGTGCTCCCCATGCTTGAAAGGCGTTCCCCATTTAAAGCAACTATTTGCCAGGTATCATGATAAAGGGTTAGAGGTCATATGTGTTTCAGTGGACTACAAAAAAGACAAATGGCTGTCTGCGATTGATAAATACGATCTCTCCTCATGGCATCATGTTTTGAGTGTACAGGATCTGGACAAATCATTTCAATACATTGAAAATAAGGATGATATCAGAGAAAAATATCCTTTAGGCAATGGAGTTCCACAATATATTTTAATTGACAAAACCGGGAAAATAATCGGGAAATGGGATTCCTATTCAGAACAAAATGAACAAGAACAGGATAAAATGCTGGCAGAAATTTTCGGCGAAAAATAACGTCTATTTCATTCTCCTTCAATAATCTTCATGCCCCACGGCTCTAATTGAACTTCGCTGTTGGTATTTATCGTCTGTCCAAGCAGTAACTCCTTTCCGTTTCCAAAGGGATAAGTAACAGAAGTCGGTTTGGCAGAATAATTAAAGAGATAACAGATTGTTTTTCCTTTTTTATTCACCCCTTGCTTCAGGACAATAGGGAAGGTTAGCTTTTGTGCCTCTCCCCACAACCCGGCCTTCTTCACAACATCTGTCAGAATTTTCCCGGTTATGGCATTGCTGGTCATGCAGCCAATATAGGTAGCTAACCCTGTACCATAACTGTTCTGCGTAACAGCTGCATACTTCCCCCACACCGGATGATCATAGGAAGCAAGGACCTTTGCAGTAGTCGGTGTGATTAGTTCCATCCAGGTATTCACCTTGTTGTTTTCACTTCCAACCTGGAATGGATCACCTTTTAACGTGACATTTTGAGGAGTTGTGAACTGATTGTAATATATACCACAGGCTTCCGCGATGATTCCGGGTTGACGAGTTGTCCGAACTTTCACGTATTGATCTGAGAATCCACTTTTAAAGGTATAAACGATATGGCCTCCGTTTTTCACAAAGAGGTTTAATCTTTCCAGCAAACTGTCAGGTGCAGCGTACAATGCAGGAACTATCAGCAGCTTGTAGGCTGCCAGGTTGGTATTGGAAGGATCGACAAAATCTACACCGATATTCATTCGGTATAACGCATCATACATAGGCCGGAGAATATCATTGTAGCTTTCGCGGCTACCCCAGCCAAACTTGAAGCAATTAAAGGCGGTTAGCGCTTCATTGCTGAACAGAATCGCAACTTTATTGGTTATTTTCAGGTTGATTAAATCGGGGCTCAGCCGCTCGAAATCATGACCGATACTCTTTGCCTCATCGTAGGTGGGATTGGGCTCGAAATCGTGGCTTAACAGCCCTTTCCAGTAGGTCTCAGCGGAATTATGGATTGAATGCCAGTGCCAGTACTCCACCATATTGGCGCCTGAAGCCAGATGACTGAACGCCTGTAACCTCAACTGGCCGGGATAGGGAATCCACTGTGGAAAACCTTGTGCCTCTGTCTCGATTACCAAATAGTTTTTGCCCCCCTTCATTGAACGGGCAACATCACCACCAAATGAAATTTCAGTTCCTGTCAATGCATCCTGCGACGGATGATAAATATCCACCCCTGCAATATCGAGGGCTTTGGCCGCGGCAAAATGATCTACATCCGGCTGAATACCGTAGGAGAATCCACGCCAGTCAAAATCAAAATTTTGGGTAACAAACTGTCCGGGTCGTTTATATTCATTGATAATGGACGCCTGCCATGCCAGATAGTCAGTCACCAGAGTACGCTGAAACCTCGCAAATTCAGCCACTTCACTGGCATTGATCGAACCAGTCATGGAAGGAAAGTCTTCCCAGCTGTTGATCCTGTTGCTCCAGTAATCAAGTCCGAATGCCCTGTTGATGCTGTCCAACGTGACAAACTTACGCTTCATATATTCGACAAAAAGCTTTTGCACACCGGGCCCTGCCGTGTTATAGGCTTTGGTTTCATTATCTGCCTGGTAGCCAATGATAGCCGGATAATCCTTTACATGCTCCATTATCTTTCGGATCACCCGCTCGGCATGAAAACGGAAGTTTTTGTTGGTAATATCCATGCTTTGCCTGACTCCATACTGGTTCTGACCTTGTGGCGTAATCGCCAGAACATCGTGATATTTTCTGGCGAGCCAGGTCGGGACAGCATAGGTGGGCGTTCCAACGATCACTTTTATTCCCGCCTTATGCATGGCATTAAGAACCCTGTCAATGTGGGTAAAATCAAATACCCCATCCTGTGGCTCCACCGTACTCCAGGTTGATTCCGCAATGCGAACCACATTAATGCCTGCCGCCTTCATCATTTGGATATCCTTATCGAGTCGGTCATAGGGCATGTATTCATCATAATAAGCTACTCCGTACAACAACTGGTCCTTGTGAGAATTTTGCCCGTGAATAGTTTGAATACTAATAAGAAGAAGAAATAAAAAGAGAAGTTTTTTCATGTTTAATTACAATTAGATCTGCAATATTTTCCTGTAAAGCTTAATATATTCTCCAACATTCTTCTCCCAGGTAAATTGATCAGCATATTGTTTCATTTCCAATTGTTTTTCTGTATTTCGTGAGAATTCTGTCATTTTTTCAAGAAAAACATCGCTCATATATTTGCTCTCAAAATTCTCCCAATAAAACGCGTATTTATCGCCTATTTCAGGCAAACTACTGTAGGTTGACAAAAATACAGGTTTTCCAAAATTCATAGCCTCAATTACCGGTAACCCAAAACCTTCATGCAAGGAAGGAAACACAAAAGCCTCACAATTTTTAAAAAGCCAATATTTATCTTCTGCATTTATTTCTCCCGGCAACACAATCTTAGATTGCAATCCTTTAGCCCGGATGCTTGCTTCTAATTCTTTAGCATATTTACCCGATTTATTTCCTGCAATAATAAGGTTATAATCCTTCAAATCCTTAATGAAATCAACCAGAACCTTGAAATTCTTTTTTTGCTTAACCACACTGATTGTAAAAAGGAATTTACCATCAGGCAAAAAAACTGGTTTGTGACTCATAATACTAGTCTGGTGTTCCACTCCATTGTAAATAACTGTTACAATCTTATTATCAAGTCTTAGATTTTGAAGGATTACTTCTTTGGTAAACTTAGAAATTGCTATTACTTCAATGGCTCGATTCACTTTGAATTGCAATAATTTTATACGTTTTCGGGCTTTAGAGATTGTTTTTTCGCCTAAGAAATTTAAATCGTGAATTGTCAATAAGTAAGAAATACTTCGATCTCCTGGAAAATAAGCTGAATCCTGGTGAATGGCATGCCACAAATCGTATTTTTTGCACAAGAATGGAAAGTATCTTCTTATTAATGAGGTTGTTTCATAATCTACATTATTTCCAAATTCGCCTTTAAATTTAGGGGGTACCAGAAATGTAAATCTCAGTCGGGGGTCATTTAATTTACTTAACTCTTTACCAAATAAATAGGCAACTTGTCCAAGTCCGGTATTTAAAACTTTCAGCCGATCTAAATCAATGAGAACATTAAATTTTTTCATAGTGCAAATTACATAGTTTAATTCAATTAAAATATGTGCATGACAAAAACTTACAATATTCTATTTGTTAATATGATTACCTTCGTTCGTTGAAAAAGTAGATATACTTAAGCGGTTTAAGGTGAGGAAATTCAATTGGTCCTTAAAATGCTTTGATTTTTGATTATGTTCGGGTTATGGGCAACAGGCGGAAAAAATCAATAACATCAATTAGTACTTGTTCTCCATTTGAGAAGAATAAGAGTCGGATAAAAGGTTCGAATTAACTTTTAACAAGGAATATCCTAAAGAATACTATTTTTGCCGGGGAGTCTGGTAAGAAATCACATAATGAAGATATCATACCGGAATAAAGATTTGTAAGATTAATAAATCATCATAGATTATGTTATATTAATTTCAGGAATTACGCTTATGCCTGGTATTGAGTCTGGAATTATTAATTCAAATGTCAAATAACATAGGATGCTTACAATTATTCATTTTTTAAATTATACCTTATGAATATTGGCTTTGAAGCAAAACGTATATTCCAAAACCGTTCAGGTTTAGGCAACTACAGTCGAAATACCATCAATTTATTATCCAGTTACTATCCTGAAAATAAGTACATTCTTTTTGCACCTAAAGTTACTGACCTATATACAATCCCTGATTCAGCTAAAATTATCACACCAAAATCGTTATTTTCTCAATTTTTTAAATCGTTCTGGAGATTACATCAAGTTGCGAAATTGCTTTCAAAAAATAATGTGGACATCTTTCACGGATTAAGTCACTCATTACCATACGGTATCGAAAAGACAGGTATTGTCTCCGTTGTAACAATGCACGATCTTATTTTCTTAAGGTATCCACAATACTATAAGAAAATTGACCGGAATATGTATAAATCAATATATCTGAGTTCGTGCCAAAGGGCTACCAAAATCATTGCAATAAGTAATCAAACGAAGAGTGATTTGATAAATTATTTCGGAATAGACCCCGGTAAAATTAGTGTGATCTACCAGTCATGTGACCACCGTTTTTACGATAGAGTTAGTGAAGAACAAAAAAGTTCAATCAGACTAAAATTCAAATTACCTGCAAAATTTATTCTGAGTGTCGGCACGATTGAACAACGGAAAAATCAGCTCTCCATTTTAAGAGCTCTTGCAACTGGAAATATCGACACAACTCTTGTAATTTTAGGAAGGCCAACAGAATACATTGACCAGCTTAATAAGTTTATACTTGAATCTGGGATTCAAAAGAAGGTGATATTTCTCCATGATACGACCACGGATGAATTACAAGGAATATATCAGATGGCAGAAATAATGGTTTATCCATCCTTTTTTGAAGGGTTTGGACTCCCTGTCCTTGAAGCACAGGCTTCAGGATGCCCTGTTATCACCTCAAATATAAGCAGTTTACCTGAAGCTGGAGGAGAAGGGGCATTCTATATTAACCCTGCAGACATTTTGGAAATAAGCCATGCAATAATCAATCTGTTAACCGATTCTAAAATGAGAGATTCCTTAATAAAAAAAGGAAATGCTAATGCAGAATTGTTTAGTGAAAAATTGGTAGCCGAAAGATTAATGAATCTTTATAACGGGTTAAAACAATCCTGAGAACCCGTTCAATCCGTGTTCACTGATTTTCCCAAAATTGATTGCAATGTTTAATTAATATGATTATTTGGAAATAGGTGAATTATCCATTGAGGTTAGGAGTATTCCTCCTGAGGGAGGTATTTTTAGCAAAAAACCGTCATTGAGAGACGAAATAGTTATATTTTCCTTTGGCAGGAATAATAACGTCCCGTCTCCAAATGAATTTACAGATAACTGGATTTTCGAGAAATCTCCGCCCTTGAAAAAAGGGACTGATACTTTTGTTTCAACCTCCAACTCTCCCCAGTTAACAAAAGCAAATGTCCAATGTGATTTATCCTGGATTCTCAGTTCCAAAGCTACCCCATGTATCGATAAGGATTTAAAATTGATAGGATAAATGATGCCTTCTGAAGGAAAATACCTGCAGAGCAAGGACCATGAATAATACCATGGTCTAAGTTTTATGCCACCATTATTCCCGGATATATTCCACATCCCAGGATCTTTCCCATAATCAAACCCGTCAAGTGACCAGGCCAATGCTCCAGACTCTCCTGAACGTGCCACCTGAATGCCATAATCAAATGCCAAAAGTGCGTATCTCCCTGAGGTTGGGTTTATTTCCGGTATTGGATCATGTGTATACCAATAATCAATACCTCCACTGTCAGTTGCAGACATAAAACCGGACTCACTCAAAAAGACAGGCTTATTCGAATTGTCAATATTTCTGATTGTATTAAGTTCATTTTTAAAATTTTGCTCCAGGTTATCATTAATAAGCTCGCCAATACCCAAATTTAAATAATAGTGATGGTCATATCCGCTCAATTCATATTTATTATAAGTGGCTGCAGATGTGTTCCATTCATCCCAGGAGTCTGCACCACAAAAAAAACTTAATGGCAGTACCGCATCTGAAAAACCCATATACGTATTTTTCATCATCAAAGACCATTTTGAGAAATCCATGCCCGTTCCTTTCGGTTCGTTTGTTGGTGTGTACCACTTAATATTGGTATATCCCTTAATGGAAAATAATTGCTGGAACATATCAACTTGTAGTTTTTGAAAACTGTTATCCCCAACACTGGTGTAATAGGGAGAATTATCGATACCGTCTAGGGTGGATTGCCAAAGTCCGGTCATTACCGGAATATTTTTGGATTTATAGTAATCGAGAACCTTATACAGTGAAATCATTCTTGGTGAGCTCCAATCATAATCACCGACTATCCCTGAGGGATTAAACCAAAACCTGTATAAATTGATCCGTACCAGAGATGCCTTTAAATAGTCTACCCGCTCAGTCATTAAGTCCCAGTGAGAATTGTCCCAGATATCCATGTCAACTCCTGCACTGTTGCGGTCAATAGGATACTGATTATAGCCAAACCCAAGCCAAATAGTTGTTCCAGGACTTGAAATAGTTGAATTAATTATTTGATTTATTCCAGATTCATTTTTTTTACACGAAACAAAAAGAAATGAAAATAACAGTAATACCTCATAAAAAGGTCTTGGCAAGAATCTATTTCCCATGCTCGAAAAATGATATAGATTAATTCTTTATATCCCCGGTTAAATTATAAAAAAGCTAACTCCTATAGTTATATCAATCGGCGAAGTGGGGGATTTAAAAACACTTCACTTTCATCAAACTTTAAATTTTGACTACTTAAATTTCAATATTATTTGAACACGTATTGCACTAAATCCGCTAAAAAGCGGATAGCTTTTCTGAGCAAATATAGATAAAATGGTACTGAACGGGAGGACAAACTCCCTAAAAACTAATTTCTTAATTTTTAAAGTTCAGTACCATGAGAAAGAAGAGCGAATTTACGATTATGGAACGAGCCCTGCAAACCATTGATGGTTTCGGCCCGATGTGTCAGAAGCTGAAACAGCAAACTATTCTGGGTGGCAGGAGCCAGAGTACGCTTGATAATTACTTGCGTCGTATAGCTTTAGTGTGCCAGGAGTTTAAACGTCTTCCGGAAGATATTTCGGAAGACGAGATCAACGAATACCTGACTGGCCTGGCTCAAATGCCCAAATCTCCATCACGAAGCAGTGTTAAACATGCTGTATATGGCTTACGTTACTATTTCCGCCATATTGGTCAGAATAAGCGGGCCATCGGATTGCCATCCATGAAAAAAGAGGCCAAACTTCCGGCTATTTTCAACCGCAGTGAGCTTCGTCAATTGTTTAAGGCGCCAACTCTTTTGAAGCACCGTATCGTCCTCACTCTTATTTATTCTGCCGGATTGCGTTCGCAGGAGGCCATCAACCTGAAACTACCGGCCATCGATTTTGAGCGCAAAACGATCCACATCCGACAGAGCAAATACAAGAAAGACCGGATTGTTCCGCTGTCCGATTACATTGCCATAGGACTTAGAAAATACATCTCAGCTGAACACCCGCATATCTGGTTGTTTAATGGCAAAGAGCCGGACGGACGTTACAGTGTGAAAGGGCTGAGCTGGATCCTGCGCGAAAACCTGAAAAAAACAGACATTAGAAAAGACGTTTCCCTCCACTCCCTGCAACATAGTTATGCTACCCATTTACTCGAAGACGGAGTAAATATCGTCACCATCAAGGAGTTGTTGGGTCATGCCCATATTAACACAACGATGATCTATTTGCATGTTGCCCGTCAAGCAAGACAACCAATTGACGCACTATCAATCGTTGCTTGATGAACTGTGGAAGAAACCCTGGGTGGTGTATTGTGAGCCTCCTTTGGGCAATGCACGGCAAATTGTAAAATATCTGGGGTTGTACACCCATTGGGTAGCGATCAGCAATCACCGGATAGAAAACATCGATGGTTCGGGGGTATCTTTCTTTTATAAAGACTACAAAAACAATAGCAAAAAAAAGCTCACAAAGTTATCCGGGGTTGAGTTCCTCCGCCGGTTTTGCCTGCACATATTGCCATACCGGTTTGTAAAGATCAGGTATTATGGCCTGTTGAGCAGCAAACAGAAAGATGTGCTTAAACCGTTGCAGCCTAAAAAGCCGGAGACGAAGGCGGGAGAAAATACTCAGCAACGGATTGTCCGACTTACAGGATTCAACCGGTTTGAGTGTCCTTTCTGCAAAGCAGGGGTTATGCATACCGTAGAATTACTGCCCAGAATACGTTCGCCGGATAAGGTACTTTATAACAAACCAGTCCGGTTAGCGATTTGAATTTTAGAAACTCGCAGACCTTGACCTTCCATAAATAGCTTGACAGGATTGATGCTAATTTGAAGAATAAAAAACAAACATAGTGACCTTCCCGAAACCGTTTTTCGTAATTGGAGTTTAATTCGTCGCTTATATCTCCATGAATTATCCTAATGTCAAAAATTGCGTGTTCAGAATTGCCATTCCAGTGTTTGTGACGGACCAGCCGGGTTAAACGACAGGAGACAGAAATTAGTTATAGGTAGCGGGAACTAAATTAGTGAATCTAATTATGAAAATGGCATTTAGCTTTTTTTTATTTTACCAGTTTTGAAACAGCTTTGAACTCTCCGGCCCCGGAGGATTGGATCAGTTCAAAAAGTATCGATTCCCAGGTTGAAGTCATAATGTTTTCAAAGCGGAATCGTTCTAAAGCACCCAATTTGTTGATTTCTGTCCGGGAAGATATACAATCAGATATCACCACAGGAAAATAGCCTGCCCCCTTCAGGTCAACGGCTGTCTGCATTACACAAACATGTGCCTCAATTCCGCAGATAATAATGGTTTTGGATTTGTGGAGCTCCAGAAAATTCATATATTCCTGGGCTCCAAAACAGCTGAAATCTGTTTTTTCTATGGGTGAAAACTCAGGAACACTTGAGCTCAGCGATTCCAGAGTTTCGCCCAATCCCCTGGTGTATTGCTGTGTAAAGGAGATTGGAATGCCCAAAAGGGTTAACCCTTCCAGAAGTAATGTGCTGTTTTTCAATAATGTCTCTTTTGCATTCATAGCCGGAAAGAGTTTTTCCTGGAAATCGATAAAGAGTGCTGTGGTACCGGCTTTCGTAATTCGCATAGCTAATTTGTAAATGAAATAGTTATAAATTATGGGCGGAGTTATGAGTTATGAATTAAACATTAAGTATTAACCATTACTTTACTTTAAAAAGTTGTCCGTGTATATCATATGTCGGAAAACTCAATGACGAAAACTTCTTCTTTTTAGCAATAAAGAAATCAAAGATTATGCTCCCTTGATAAATTTCGGGATGAGTGGTTCTTAAGGTTTTTACAAGTAATTCCTCTCTTTTGCTTTTGAGTTTATTCAGGCTTTTGTAAAAATCCCAGTGTGCGCGAAGAACACTGACAAAGGATTTGAATTGCCCAGTTGTCAGAAATTGAAATGCCGCAACCCCATCGAGGATCATCCGAAAAAAAAGTGTTTTGTAAAGCTCTCCTTTGGGTAAATTTTTATAAAGCAGGAACAGATTATTTCTGAAATTAAGGTAAATCTTCTGTGGTGATCCGTATGCAAGGGTGCCTCCACCCAGGTGAAAAACTTTGGATTCCGGGTTGATGACAACCTTGTATCCCTGGTTTTTCATTCTCCAACAGAGATCTATCTCTTCCATGTGGGCCCAGAAATCGGAATCAAACCCCCCGTATTCGTGCCAAACCTTTCCTCTGACCATCATTGCAGCTCCGCTGGTCCAGAAAACAGATGTGGGCATATTATATTGCTCCCGGTCGTTTTCCTGAACATTAATAATTCTTCCCCGACAAAAAGGGTAGCCTAATTTGTCGATAAATCCTCCTGAGGCACCCGCATATTCAAACTTATCCGGTTGATTAAGCGATAAGATCTTGGGTTGACAGGAGCCAATTAGTGGATCGCTATCCATTATTTTAATCAGAGGTTCCAACCAGTTTTGGGTTACTTCGACATCTGAATTTAGAAGCAGGATATATTCTGAAAAATTATTCTTCAATGCCTGATTATATCCTTCAGCAAAACCGTAGTTTCGGCGGAGCTTTAATAATTTAATTTCAGGAAAATTATTTTCTATGCAGCTGCAACTATCATCGTCTGAGTGGTTGTCTGCCACAATTATTTCGGTCCAATCGTAAGAGGAAAACCTGATTAGAGCTGGTAAAAACCGTTTCAGGTGGTGGCTACCGTTCCAATTTAGGATTACGATTGAAAGCTTCATAAATATTCAGATTTGACCAATAATGACGAAAAATACTTTTAAAAAGTTGAATTTTACTAATCCAGAGTTACTATTTAAATAAGTGGAATGATTTAATGTCGTAATTATATCTTTCTATATTCCAGATAATCAATTCGTAATACATTGAAAATTGAACATTATTCATTGACAATTACTTAATTCCCGGGCTATTTCTGATCGTTTATGCTTCCATTTCCGATGTGACCATAACCAGTATTCAGGGTTTTCTACGATTAGCTGTTCCATTAGACGTGTGCTTTTTTCGGTGATTTCAAATTTTGGACATGCTTGCGCATTATCTGTAATCAATTCAAATTCAACCTCGTAAAATCCCCGTTTTATTTTTTTTGTCTTCCCAAATAAAACTGCCGTATTTAATTTGACCGCAATTTTTTCAGGACCGATCAAAACAGCTGTTTCCTGATTTAAAAAGGTAGTCCAATACTGAATATCGTGCACCCGGGGAGATTGATCGATCAGGAAAAGGGCCAGGCCAGCAGCTTTATTCCTGTGATCATCAGATAATTGTCTGAATGTAAGTGCTCTTTCAAGAGGAATAGATCCAAACCGGCTTCGCAGATGAATATAAAATTTTTCGAATGCATTGTTGCGGAGTTTTTTGTAGATGGCATATGACTTGTGTTTGGAATGTAATCCCCAATTGTTAAAGCATTCCCAATTGTTGTAATGCCCCATTAAAATAATTACGGTTTTCCCCTTATCCATAATTTCATTGGCCATTTCGGGGTTGAGAAATTTAACCCGTTCCAGCACTTTTTTATCTGAAATCCAATCAAAATAAAAGGTTTCCAGGAAGCAATCGCAAAGATGGTGATAAAATCTTATTGCAATTTGATTACGTTCCGTTTCAGATTTCTCAGGAAAGGAGTTTGAAAGATTAGTGGATACCACATCACGTCTGTAACGGATGAGATAAAAGAGTACAATAAAAAAAAGGTCGGATAACAGATAGAGGAGGCGTATTGGCATTTTATAGATCAGCCATGACAAGGTCCGCAGGAGGTAGTATCCAATCATTCTGGTATGTAATTTGACGATAGATTCATAAGGGGAATTTTAATGGATATACTAATGGTTAACCGGTTATTCATTATTGATTAGATACTTTATTCAATTCAAAATTAATAAATTTAGCCATTCCTGGCAATTTTTTCCCGAATATGTTTCCATCTTTTGTGAGACCAAAGCCAGAATTCCGGTTGATCGATAATTTGATTCTCCAATAATTGAAGGCATTTTTCGGTAATTTCAAATTTTGGACATTCTGTTGCATGATCAGTTACTAATTGATATTTCACTTCATACCTTCCGCGTTTTATTTTCCGTGAATGTGCAAAAAGTACAACTCCATCAGTTTTCCGGGCAATTTTTTCTGCGCCAAGAATCACGGGGGTATCCTGATTCAGGAATCTCACCCAATGTTGAATCTCGTAAATCCGGGGGGTCTGGTCAAACAGGAAGGCAGAAGTTGAAGGTATCCCTTTTTGATGATCATTCATTAGGCGTCTGTAAGTATCCGCCCGCTCTACGGGTATTGCACCAAACCTACTCCTTACCTTGAAGTAAAAGCTCTCAAATACATTGTTTTTAAGCTTTTTATAAATTGGGTAAAAAGGATATTTTGTATATAAGGGCCAATTACAAAACCATTCCCAGTTGTTATAATGGCCGAGAATCACAATGACTTGCCGACCCTTGTCCATATAGCTGTTCGGCAACTCGGGATTCAGGTATTCTACCACACCTTCAGCACTGGCAACTGACATCCGGTCGAAATACAAGGTTTCAATTGCTGTATCGCAAAAGTGATGATAAAATCCTTTGGTAATTCGATTCCTTTCAACTTGAGTTTTCTCCGGGAAAGAGTTGGCCAGGTTGCTTTCCACAACCTTTCGGCGGTATCGGACTATGCTATAGGTGATGAAAAAGAAGAAATCTGAAATCAGGTAATGAACCCGAAGTGGAAATAAGTGCATGGACCAGGTTAGAGTCCGAAGTAATAAGTATCCTGCTTTTTTCATTTCCGGTAATCGTAATTGTGAAGATGATCAACGTAAATATTAGGTGATCTGTTTAAATAATCTCTATATTTCTTTCAGCGTTTTCACCAAGGAATTTGTTCACAATTCCGGAAAATTCATCGAAGTAGGCACCATTGGAGGCTACAAGTTCACCGTTGAACAAAAATTGGTTGGTTCCGCTGAAATCTGAAACCTTACCACCAGCCTGCATGAGGATTAAGGCTCCGGCCGCAACGTCCCAGGGTTTAAGTCCATGTTCATAGAATGCTTCAAACCGACCGGCTGCAACATATGCCAGGTCCGTTGCGGCAGAACCCAACCTCCTTAAACCATGGGAATGAATCATGAAATAACGCATAGATGCAATGAACGGATTAAGCATATCCATCGCAGAATAAGGGAAACCGGTAGCTACCAGTGAATCTGATGTTTTGGCGGCTGTTGTGACCCTGATTTCCTTCCCGTTCAGAAAAGCCTTGCTTCCTTTCCAGGCATAGAAACATTCGTCCTGGGTAATTTCATAAACAACACCAAGAACTAATTCGTCATCTTCCAGGAGCGCAATACTAACCGCAAACGGAGGAAGACTATGGATGAAATTAGTGGTGCCGTCAAGAGGGTCGATGATCCAGCGGTATTTCTCGTTGGAACTTGTGGCTGTTCCCTCTTCAGCAATAAACCCTGATCCGGGTAATAGCTGCCGAAGATTATCGACAATCAGCTCTTCGGCCTGTTTGTCAACATAAGATACAAAATTAGCTTTCCCTTTAACCTCAATCGCCTCAAGGTCAAATTTTTCCCGTTCTCCAGCTATAAATGCTCCGGCATTTTTGGCTATATCCCTGACTTCAAGGCAAAGTTTTTCGAAATTCATGTTTTTGTGGCAAAATTAGTGATAAATAAAATAGTTCTGGTTTTTCTGCACTGATCAGGCCACATCTAAACAAGGAGTTAATATTTTTTTATTGTAATAAAACAACATAAATCCATAATAATGAGTGGCTCCAAATATAATCTGAGACAAGAGAGCTTTAAATTCCTTATCTTCCTGATTGTTTAAATGATATGGGGTTATAGCTATCAGATTTGTCCTCAGATAACTAGATTTAGAAAAGAGCTTTTCATCAGGAAATTGGGGAAGCGGGGTATAATCATTTTGGATTGAACTTCCTGGCTCTTTGACCAGCACTTTTTCAGGAATTAATTTGGGAAGGATCGTTCTGAAAATAGGCGAAATAATTGTGCTCATATCTCGTAAAATTGTATTTTTCGATCCGGTAAATGTACAAATTAATGGTGATTACAACTTAAGGGGCCCATAAATGGCTAAACTTTTCTGAGAAGATATACGTTTTATAGCGTATAATCCACTAAATTTTAATCGTATGGAAATCTTAAAATTCGTTTTGATGGGGTTGGCTATAATGGTTTTCCTTTTAATAATCATTCCCATTTTTACCAAAAAAAAGTTGAGAGTTGAACGGGATATAATCATCAATAAACCAATTGGACAAGTGTTCGGGTTTGTGAAAATTCTGAAGAACCAGGATCATTTCAGTGTATGGGCCCAAAAAGATCCGAAGATGCTTAAGGAATACCGGGGTATTGATGGAACTGTTGGCTTTGTTTCCGGCTGGGACAGCAAAATGAAGGATGTTGGCAAAGGGGAACAAGAGATAAAGAATATAGCCGATGGTAAACGGATCGATTATGAACTTAGGTTTATTAAGCCATTTGCAGCAACAAATTATGCGGATATCGTTTTCACATCTCTCTCTGAAACACAGACAAAAGTTTCGTGGGGTTTCGCCGGTGAGATGAAGTATCCGATGAACCTCTTGCTGCTTCTGCGGGATATGGATAGTTTATTAGGAAAGGATTTACAGGAAGGATTAGCGAACCTCAAAGGGTTACTTGAAAAGTGAATGGGTTTCCCCAGAAACATTTCAGCGAAATCTGCAATTCAATACCCTTTGCAGATTTCGCTGAGGAATGAACTCCATATTTTTTTAGATATACTTACAATGATAAGCTACTGGTGAAGAGGCTTTTACCCTGAATTTCACATGCTCTTCAACGCTGAAATTCTCCCCTTTTAAAAAAGTTTTCCACAGTTTTTCACCGGGAAGAAGAACCTCAAGGGTTCCACCGGTGATGGTCATAATCTCTATTGTTGAGGTTCCAAATTCATATTCACCTGCTTCCATAACTCCCACTGTTGCGACTCCTTCTTCATTTTCGACCGCAATCGATTTTACACTTCCTCCGAAATACTCGTTTACTTTTAACATATTTGTATTAATTTAATTATTTCATTCATTCTTTAATTCCTTCATTCTTCAAAGCAGGTCGCTTGCCAATTCAGCAAGGTAACTCCGTTCACCCTTCACAAGATTAATGTGGGCGAAAATATCCTGCCCTTTCATCCTATCGGTGAGATATGCTAGTCCGTTTGACTGCATATCGAGATAGGGAGAATCAATTTGCTGAATATCACCTGTAAAGACCATTTTGGTTCCTTCTCCCGCTCTGGTAATAATGGTTTTAACTTCATGTGGGGTAAGATTTTGTGCCTCGTCTATGATGAAAAAACAATTGGAAAGACTGCGCCCCCGGATAAATGCCAGGGGACTAATTACCAAACGCTCGTCCTTTTTCAACTCTTCGATCAGCCGGTATTCCTGGCTGACCGGACTAAAGCACCGCTTAATGACGGCCAGATTATCGAAAAGAGGTTGCATATATGGGGACACTTTTTCTTCGGCATCACCTGGCAGGAAACCGATGTCCCTGTTGCTTAATGCAACAATCGGTCTGGCAAGAAGAATCTGTTCGTAAATGCCATGTTGGGCAATGGCAGCTGCAAGGGCAAGTAATGTCTTTCCCGTTCCTGCCTTGCCTGTGAGACTAACCAGTTTAATTTCAGGATCGAGTAAAGCGTGAATCGAAAAAGTTTGCTCCGCATTCCTGGGCTTAATCCCGTAGGCAATTTTTTTGTCTACCCGTTCAAATCGCTGGCGAAAAGGGGTATAATGAGCCAAAACACTAGACCGGCTACTTTTAAGGATGAAAAATTCGTTGGCAAAAGGAGGTTTCTCTATGCCCGCTTCTTCGATAGTCAGGTAATTATTTTCGTATAACTGAGCTATCATTTGATCGTTATAGGCTTTATTTTCGCGAATCCCCTGATATAATACGTTAATATCCTGCACTTTATCATTTTTATAATCTTCCGATTCGATATGCAATGATTTTGCCTTCATCCGAAGATTCACATCTTTTGTAACCAGGATAACTTTACGGTCCCTATATTTCTCCCTCAGGTATTCGGTAATGGCCAGAATACGGTGATCCGGAATATCTTCGCGAAAGGACTCCTTCAGTTTTTCAGAAAATGGCTTTCCCGTTTCAATCGTTAGTTTTCCCTTATTGACACCCAATGAAATGCCTCCATTAAATAGTTCATTTCCTACAATTTCATCGAGTATCCGGACGAATTGCCTTGCCTGGAAGTTGATCTGGTCATTTCCCCGTTTAAAGCGATCGAGTTCTTCCAATACAGTAATAGGAAGCACTACATCGTTATCGTTGAAATGATAGATGCACTCATGATCATGAAGAATGACATTGGTATCAATTACGAATACTTTTGACTTTGTCATTATTTTTTCAGCTTTTATTTTACCCTAAAATTAGAAAAAAAATAGGCCTAACCGCCTTTTACCGGTCGGAATTTGTCATCTTTGTTTACGATTTTGTCAATTAAGTCCGTTACAATGCAAACCTACGAAGAAGTAATTAACTATTTATACGATCATCTTCCTTATTATCAGCGATCAGGACAGGCGGCTTATAAGGACAGCCTGGATAATACAATTACACTGGATGTTATGTTTGATCATCCGCATCAGAATTTTAAATCTGTTCATGTCGCAGGGACCAATGGCAAGGGGTCTGTATCGCATATGCTGGCAAGTATCCTGATGGAATCAGGCTATAAAACAGGACTTTACACCTCACCCCATCTGAAGGATTTTCGGGAACGGATTCAGATAAATGGTGAAAAAATTGAAAAAAAGTTTATTGTAGAATTTGTTTCCGAATTCCTTAGTCTGAATTCTACGAAAGGGCTGGAACCCTCTTTTTTTGAACTGACCGTGATGATGGCCTTTGATTATTTTTCCAAAAATAAGCCAGATATTGCAATCATAGAGGTGGGGCTGGGAGGAAGGCTTGATTCCACTAACATAATAACCCCTGAGTTGTCGGTCATTACAAACATTAGTCTCGATCATACTTATTTGCTTGGTGATACGTTGGGGAAAATAGCTCTGGAGAAAGCAGGGATCATTAAGAGAAAAATTCCGGTCATTATTGGGGAGAGCCATCCTCAAACCAGCCTGATATTTAAGGGTGTGGCAACAGAACTTTCTGCACCCCTGAGTTTTGCTGATCAAAATTTCAAGGTTGGAGTCGGGCTTCTGTCGCAAGATAACCGGCAAATATTTACTGTCAGAAAGGGTGAGAAGGTGATTTACCAAAATTTAAGGCTTGATTTAATGGGTATATACCAGACAAAAAATATTTGCACCGTAATCGCTGCAGTAGAGCAACTTCGTGATCAGGGTTGGATCATTCCGGAAAGTACCCTCAGAAACGGGTTAGAGAAGGTCTGTGAAAATACCGGGTTAATGGGACGTTGGCAGGTGATTGGCGCAAAACCCAGAATTATTTGTGACACAGGACATAACGAAGGGGGGATGCGTGAAGTTGTGACCCAGATCAGTCAGACCCCCTATAAAAAGCTTCACTTTATAATTGGAATGGTCAATGATAAAGATATCGCCGGAGTACTCAATTTATTGCCCCGGGATGCGATTTATTATTTTACAAAGGCGGCAATTCCCCGTGCGCTCGACGAAAATCAGCTGATGAAAATGGCTGCATTTTTTAATCTTCACGGGAAAAGTTTCCCTTCCGTAGCCGAGGCCCTCGGATCTGCAAGGCTGAATGCAGATAAAGATGATCTGATTTTTATTGGCGGCAGTACATTTATCGTTGCGGAAGCGATTCCTTAAGATTTTATTTTGTCACCTAAAGCTGTTTATTATGGAAAAATACTTCCATCAAATTATAGACTATCTTATTAAGGTGATTCAATCATCTTTTAATGAGCTGATTGTCCTATTTGGTCCGCTGCTTGTTTTAGTATTGATTTTGAATTTCTCGGCCATCCTGGCAGCCCGGTTAAGTCTCCGATTTTGGGGCAGGAATATCTTTCTTTATGGTTTTGGCTGGTTGGGTTGTTCGGTACACGAATTAAGCCATGCGTTTTTCGCCCTGATCTTTGGGCACAAGATTAAGGAAATGGTCTTGTTTGCGCCTAACAGCAAGGGAGAATCACTAGGACATGTAAGCCACACGTTCAATAAAAAAAGTATTTATCAAAAAATCGGCAATTTTTTTATCGGAATCGGACCTCTTCTTGCCGGTGGCCTTGTTTTGTTATTGATCAATCTGATTCTTTACAGGATCAACATAAATGACTTCGGTAAATTCAGGATTTCTTTTGAAGAATTCTTTAATTTTCAAATATTCAAACAATTAGCTACTGCTATATGGACTGGTTTATTGGTCTATAAGAATCTGATATCTTCCGGAAGCCCGGCAGTATTGTGGAAACTTACCTTGATAATTTATGTTCTTTACTCTATTGGAAGTTCCATGACGCTTAGTAAACCTGATGTGAAAGGTGCTTTGGCAGGTTTTGTATGGATTGTCATATTTATATTGATATTTAACTTGTTAACTTTCTGGATTGGAGATTTTTCTGTCAGATTTTTATCCCGCGTGATGACGATGCCCTATCTATCGGTATTCTATTTTTTCCTGATCCTCTCCTTTTTAGCTAATCTGATTTTTATTTTGCTTTTTTTTGTATTGAATCTACTTAAAAGTCTTTTTTTTCACCAAAAATAAATTAATATTGCTTTTGAAAGGTATACCTTGAATTATATGAAAGCCAAACTGAGAGTCTATTTGCCGCACAAGGTATTAATTGAATTTCTTTTAACCTGTGGTAACCGAATTAAACCTGTTAAAACCGAATAAATTTATGAATAAACAAAAACGTTTTGCTGTTATACTGGCTGGTTGCGGAGTATTGGATGGAGCTGAGATTCACGAAGCGACACTCACTTTACTGGCTATAGCCAAAGCCGGAGCAAGTTATGAGTGTTTTGCCCCTGATAAGGAACAGGCGCAGGTCATTAATCATTTGACCGGGGAGCCGACGAATGAAGTTCGGAATGTATTGGTGGAATCTGCCAGGATCGCAAGAGGCAAAATAAAACCACTCTATCTATATGAACCTGAAGTATTTGACGCGGTAATTTTCCCAGGCGGGTTTGGAGTAGCCAAGAACTTGTGTTCACTTGCTTTTGAAGGAAGCGATTGTACGGTAGATCCCGAAGTTGAATTGGCTGTGATTGCCTCTGTTGAAGCGTCCATTCCGATTGGTGCATTATGTATTGCTCCGGCACTTATCGTAAAGATTCTTCCCGGTGCCAATGTCACCATTGGGAACGATCCTGAAACGGTTAAAGTGATTGAAAAAATGGGTGGAAATCACCACGAAACAGATCTTTCACAAGTGATTATTGACAAAAAATATAAGCTGGTGACCTCTCCCTGTTATATGCTTGATGCCCACATTCTTCAGATTGCTGAGGGGACGCAGAGGGTAGTTGATGAGTTGATTAAACTGATGTAAACAGGAGTGTACGAAATACACTCCTGTTTAGAAGGGTCTATTGAAAAACTCAATTAAGGTTCGTAATGACCTCAGAGAGGTCGCATATTTATAGAAATGGTGATTAGTAAGCTGTTCGACCCTGGCCAGGGTCGAATATCCATATGTTTGATCCTTTTTCTATAAACATTTTATCCTCTGGGATAATATTTAGAATAACCGGAAATTTCAAGTGTACGCTTTATACACTTATCCATTAAAAATACTTGCATTTCTTTCTGTTGTGTTTAAAACCGGTAACGCACGCTTAGCGCGATATTATTCCCGAAAGCATCTCCATGATTGATAATCTTAATTTCGGGTCTGTAATCTAGTCCAAGTTGTATTCTCATCGGGAAGGTGTACTCTAAACCTACATTCCCGGCAGCTGCAAGCAGGATTCCACTACCACCAGTCCCATTAGGAAATTGATTACTGTAATCCCCACTCCAACTATAACTACCGATTCTGCCGCCAAAACCCGCAAACCAGTCAAACCCGTCATCAATTTTCCAGACCCACTGATAAATTCCTGCCAGACTCCATGCCGAATAATTAGTTCTGGAAAACATGCCAAGATCGAGTTCCAGACGGTTTAGATCAGTAAGAGCATGTTGAAAAGATATTTCAGTCCCAAATCCATTACCTCCGGCAAGTCTTAAACCAATAGCATTATCGGCCATTTGAGCGTTAACCAGATTGGCAGCCAACACAAGCCCAAGAACAAAATATAATCTTCTCATAATTTTCTAACTTTTTTAGATTAATAAATGACTTTTATAATCTTCAATAATTATGCCAGAGGATACCTCTGTCATAATTGTAAAGATAGGAATTGCTTTAATATTTGTCACAAAAAGATTTAAATCTTTGATATTGAATATTCCAGTTGTCCGAATTTTGCGGCTTAAAGATCTTTGTCTCGAATGAACCGAAAACCATCCGGCGAATTTCTTCAAGTGACGAAACGACTCCTAATGCCTTGGCTTGCAGCATAATATTGCCTATAGCAGTGGCTTCTGCCGGACCTGCATAAACAGGAAGATTTGTCGCATTTGAAGTATACTGGCATAATAATTCGTTATTTGCTCCGCCACCTATAATATGGATTTTCTCAATTTCAACAGGAGAGACAGCCCTTATAGAGTCTAATGTTGCACGGTATTTTAAGGCAAGACTTTCAAAAATAGTGCGGATTATTTCACCGTGATTTTCCGGGACAGACTGCCCGGTTTTCTCACAAAATGCTGCGATTGCAGCCGGCATGTCACCGGGATTTAAAAACTCACGGGCATCAGGATCGATCAGACATTTGAAAGGGTGCGCCTTCAGGCTCATATCGACCATTTCAGGCCATGAATAAGTTCGTTCAGAACTCCAACTACGGCGGCATTCCTGCAGCAACCACAGGCCCATAATATTTTTTAAAAAGCGGGTTGTTCCCTCTACCCCACCTTCGTTTGTAAAGTTCAGGTTTTGGATCTCCTCTGATATCAGCGGCCGATCACTTTCAATACCCATCAGGGACCAGGTTCCGGAACTAATGTACGCCCAATTTCTCCCTGTTGCGGGAACTGAGGCAATAGCTGAAGCGGTGTCATGAGCAGCCACCGCCACAACCGGTATGGCTGAACTTCCCGTCTCTTTCTGAATCTCAGGCTTGAGAGTTCCTAGTATGGTTCCGGGCAATACAAGTTCCTGCATCAGGCTGATGTCAACACCGATTGCATCAAACAATTGTTGCTCATATACAAGTTTCCCGGGCTTTAAAAACTGGGAGGTTGAAGCGATTGAAAATTCATTTTTCTTTATTCCACTGAACAGATAGCATAAGGCGTCAGGCATAAAAAGGATATCTTTAGCGGTTTCCAATTGCGGTGATTGGTCCCGTTTATAGGCATGAAGCTGAAAAAGGGTATTGAATTGCATGAATTGAATACCAGTCATCCGGTACAACTCTTTTTTTGGTACGACTTTAAAAACCTCTTCCATTGCCTGGTCTGTTCTTGGATCCCGGTAAGCATAGGGCAATCCAACAATCATGCCATTCCTGTCGAGTAAGACAATATCAACTCCCCATGTATCTACACCCAAAGACTCAGGTTGAATTCCAAAATCATGTATGCACTTCTTCAATCCGGTTTTAAGTTCCCCAAAAAGACTAAAGATATTCCAAAAAAACGAACCATTGATTTCAACCATTTGATTATCAAATCTATGAATTTCCCGAAGACTTAGTTTATCTTCAGAGATAGTTCCCAAAATCGCACGTCCGCTGGATGCTCCCAAATCAAAAGCCAGAAAATTTCTTGTTGTCATTTTATTAAATCAGATTAGTTAAGGCATATAAATTTGCCCTAAAATTTGTCGTGTCAAAATTAAATGAATTATAGTAGCACCCTAAATTAAAAAGGAAATTTTAGTAGTGAAAGAAGAAGATTTATAGTGATTCCTGTAACCGAAAGTTACCAATTAGGAAGTCAATAGCAGAGAAAAGTCAAATAATACTCCAAACAGCCATCCATACAGGTATTACGATCACACATGCCAAATAGGATATAAGCATCAGGCTTCCGCTTTTCTGGGCATCGCCACCATAGTTCCTGATCTGGATTAAAATTGCTATCGCTGGTGGAGAGACTGCCTGAATCAATATCACGTCGCTCATTAGGGAGTTGGCTTCCCTGACATGGAGAGCCAGCATAATCAGAACGGTTATCAGGGGAATAATTAAAAATTTTACTCCTAAAACCCGAATGGTATCCGCAAAAGATGGCCATACTTTTAGGGAGATTCCTCCCAAAACTGCTCCCAGAATAAAATTGGCGATTGGAACGGTTGCAGTGCCTGTTAGTTCAATGGCATTGAATACAATTTTGGGAATGGAGTGATTCAGCCCGGACAAAACAAAAGTAATCCCTAATAAATTGGCAATAAAAGGGGGTGTGATAAATTGTTTCCAGGAGAATTCAAGGAGTTGGCTTCCAGTACTGAGGAACTTCCCTACACTCCAGAGAATCGGGTTAAGTCCCATGATAATTAAAAAGGTATAAAGGGCATATAGATCAAAATGTTGTGGGTAAATAGCCTGACCAAGTGGAAGTGCCAGATATCCTGCATTTTGCATGCTTGCGATTGGTAATAAACTTCTTTTTACAGAGAGATCCCGTAGAAAGAAAAGAACAGCGAAACCAACTCCAATAAGAATCAGTCCAACTCCAACTAAGGGAAGAACCCACCATAATGGAAATGCCTGTGTATTAAGTGAACTAACGATCTTCGAGAAGATCATTGAAGGGAGTAAAACATTGATAACAATCATAGTTAGCCCCTTTACGTCAGCTGGTTTAAAAACACGTGTGCGAACCAATAAAGCTCCGATAAGGGCGATAAGCAATACCTGTATCAAGGCCAGAGTATTACTGGATAATGTTGTAAAGAATATTTCAGTCATTAAAAATCAGATTCCAAGAACAAAAGTATAAATGAATTGTTAGATTGTATAATTTAAAAGGCAACTTTGTCAATTCATTCAATTAAACCTTAAAGTAGAAAATGTCGCAACAACAATCAAAAGAAAATCAACACATTAATTATCAGACAAATCAAGAAGCATTCCGGCAATTTCTGGAAGATTTTAAGGCCAGTATGAAGCGTGCCTTTCACCAGGATGACAAAATTGATCAGTTTTGCAGTACCCGCGGTCTTCCTCCTGCTGTATTATCCGAATTAATGTCATTAAATCCCATGTCACTTTGCATCCCTATGGAATATGGAGGTTTTAACGGGAATGTCAAAGAGAATATTGCATTAGTCTCGGCAGCCTCATACGAATCACTGGCTCTTTCACTGACCCTGGGAATTAATAACGGTCTGTTTATTCAACCTTTTGCAAAATATGGACAGGAATCAGCTAAAGCGAAAGTTTTTGAACAGTTTGTGAATAGTCGCAGGATGGGGGGATTAATGATTACTGAGCCCGATTTTGGGAGCGATGCCCTGAATATGAACACTTCATGTGCTGAAAAAGAGGGGATTTTTCATCTTAAAGGGAAAAAGCATTGGGCAGGATTAACCGGGATGGCCGATTTTTGGATACTTACTGCGAGAAGAAGAACCGAAACCGGGGGGTTAATGCGTGATATTGAAATGTTTGTTTGTGATATTCATGCCAAGGGACAAAATATTGTTGTAGAAGAGTACTTTGAGAATCTGGGGCTGTATCAAATTCCCTATGGAAGAAATAATATTGATGTATATATTCCTGAAGAGAAAAAGCTAATTCCCAAGTCAAATGGGATACAAATGATGCTTGATCTGCTGCACAGAAGCCGTTTTCAGTTTCCCGGAATGGGACTCGGTATAATCAAGCGGATACTGGATGAAGCAATCACTCATACCAGGATGCGACTGGTGAGCAACAAACATCTTTTTGATTATGATCAGGTTCAGCATCGTTTATCACGGTTACAAGCCAATTTCACAATCTGCTCTGCATTTTGTCTCAAATCGGGAGAGATCGCGGGTGTGGAGAATGATTTGTCTACACTTGGGCTTGAGGCCAATATCACCAAAAGTGTAACCTCCGATATGATGCAGGAATCTGCTCAATCATTACTTCAATTAGTCGGTGCTAAAGGATATAAATTGAATCATATAGCTGGAAGATCTGTAGTTGATAGTCGTCCTTTT